>Ga0073932_1000879_pt1 | contig 66428 bp, 54 predicted proteins | sample DewCreD2012metaG_FD_76967 | JGI IMG/M metagenome (GOLD analysis project Ga0073932, IMG submission 76967) | Hot spring sediment bacterial and archeal communities from British Columbia, Canada, to study Microbial Dark Matter (Phase II) - Dewar... ...
CAAATACGCCGTGATCGCCGCCGTCAATGACGTCTTCCCATGGTCCACATGACCAATCGTCCCAATGTTCACATGCGGCTTCGTCCGCTCAAACTTCTGCTTTGCCAACTCCTCTACGATCCTCCAGAAAAAGATGTCCGGGAGCAGCCCGCCCCCGCGGATTCTTTCCAGAACAAGATGGCTGCTGGACGGCCCAACCCGGCGCGTGGTGCAGGAAAAATGAAAAAGCCCACGACGGGATTCGGACCCGTGACCTCCTCTTTACCAAAGAGGTGCGCTACCCCTGCGCCACGTGGGCATTCCTTCCGCAACCCGGCGCCGGCCCGCGGCCGCCGCAGGCTCCCGGCGCCTCGACGGGGCAGCCAGGGCCGCCTGCATTTTGAGAATCTGGGGGGAAGAGGATTCGAACCTCTGTAGGCGTTCGCCGGCAGATTTACAGTCTGCTCCCTTTGGCCGCTCGGGCATCCCCCCGCAACAGTCACTGCGTCCCTGGCAGGATCTGCCGCCCCGGCGCAGCCCTACCGTACAGGGCAACGCCGCGCACGGCGCATTCTAGCGGAATCGCGCCGCTTCCTGCAACCTCCGCGCACGGGCGTGGGCGCGGACGGCATCCAAGAATAGAGTGAGAGCCGACGAAGGGAATCGAACCCCCAACCGGCGGTTTACAAAACCGCTGCTCTACCATTGAGCTACGTCGGCGCCGCGCCAACAAAAAGCAGCCGGTCCTCAGTTCCGGCTACCACCTCCGATTATATTGGCAAGCCCGGCGGGTGTCAACGAGGGCGAATTTCGCCCGCTCACCAGGCCATAGCGGTGAGCGCCACCAGAAGTCGCGCATCTGTTGTGATCGGATGCTGCAGCCGGTGCCTGATGGCGCCGGCCGGACTTTGCCCCTCAGTCCTGCAGGCCGTGAGCGCGGGCGGCTTCTGACGGTGCAACGCCTTCCTGCACGACGGCGCACAGCGCCCGCTGAAAGGCCGCCGGGTCGGGAACCTGGACGGCGTTGCGGCCGAACACCACACCGCGGCCGCCTCCATGGATGATCCGCTCCGCAAGCTCCAGCGCCTGGATCTGGCGCGGAGTCTTCTCCGCCCCCAGCCCCAGCACGGGCACAGGGCACCCTTGTGTCACCTCGTTGAAGCGCACAGTACAGTAGGTCTTGATCAGGTCGGCTCCCAGTTCGGCAAGGATCCGGCTGCCGCGCATCACTTCGTCGTGCAACTCCTCCGGGCTCAGACGGTCCGGGCGCGGGGGGAAGTACTCCCCTACCACAGGCAGTCCGAGGCGCCGCGCCTCGGCAGCCAGCCGGCAGAACAGCTCAACGTTCGCGGCGTCGCGCCCCTCATCGCCGGTCTTCAGGGTCAGGCAGATCAGCACGCACTCGGCCCCCAGCGCAACCGCATCCTCCGGGGAGAATGCCTCGACAGCGATACCGGCTTCATAGTCCCAGTGGAAGCAGAAGTGTGTGCTCCAGTTCAGACGGACCATAGCCATCGGCGCGCCTTTGACCGAGAACGCGTGCGCCGTGTGGCGCAGCATCCCCGGCGACAGCAGGATGGCCGACACACATGGGTCAATCCTGCGAACCGTATCCCCGAGGTCCACCATTCCCGGCAGCGGCCCGTCGAACTCGCCGTGGTCCACCGCCACCACCACCGCATTTCGGCCGCCGCTGAAAAGACGCGCCAACCGGATATCTCTGCCCGTCATCTACCAGATCCTCTTCCCTGTCCGAAGCCCCGTTCAGGCCCGGTAAAACTCCAGAGCGCGCCGGTAGGCGTCCAGATACCGCCCGTACAACGCCCGCTCGGCCTCGACACGCGAAGGCCGGGGTTCGATGACGCGGACGCTTCCGCCCGTCCATCCGGCGGCGCACTCGCCGGCGGCCAGACGCGCAGCTCCGTAACAAGCCGACTCCGCACAGTCCAATACCTCCACCGGCAGATCCAGGATGTCTGCAATAAGCTGCGGCCACAGGGCGTTTCTGGTGGCTCCGCCCACCATCCGCAACCGCTCCGGCCTGCCGGCCAGTGGCGCCGCAGCTTCCAGATTGCGGCGCGTCTCAAACGCCAGCCCGCGCATGACAGCAAGCTCGATGTCGCCGGCCGTGTGCGAAAGGGTCAGCCCGACCAGCGTCCCCCTAGACTGCTCCCGCCAGTCCGGACACAGGCCCCCGTAAAGGTGGGGAATGAAAATCAGCGGCTCGTTGGCGGACTGCGCCTCGGACGCATCACCCTCCGTCCCGAACGTCCGTCTGAACCAGTCGAACACCGTGCCGCCGCTGAACGGCAGCACCAGCCCCCAGGCATCCGGCTGCACATGGCAGCACACGGGAAGGTTCCCCTCAGGATCCCGGGGCGGCTGTGAGGCCACGGCATAGAGCACCCAGGCTGTCCCGCACGAGAGCACCCAGCGCCCGCCCGGCCCGGCCCCCGCCCCGTGGGCCGCCGCAGCCTGGTCGAAGGCTCCGGCCACCAGCGGCGTCTCCTCTGGAAGTCCGAGCTCCGCAGCCGCCTCCGGGGAGAGACGGCCGATAGCCTCTCCAGCCTCCGCCGTCTCCGGGAGGGACTCCACCAGGAGGCCCGCCATCTCCGCCACTTTACCGGACCAGCGCCTCGCAAACGGGTTGAAAAACGGCGTCCACGAAGCTGACGGCACATCCGCAATGCGCCGTCCGGTCATCCGCCACGCCAGAAAGTCCGGCACCCAGCAGAGCACGCCGTCTCGCAGCGTGTCGGGTTCGTTCGCGGCCAGCCAGAACACAGCGCACGCCGAACTGTACGGCGTCAGCCGGATCCCTGTCTCCGAATACCAGAACTGCTGATCTGCCTCCGCCAGCAGGCGGGCGCACTCCGCGGATGAGCGCGCGTCCATCCAACTGATGGCCGGCCGGAGCGGACGTCCGCACCGGTCCGTGACGATGAGGGTATCTCCCTGCGTGCTGAGGGCAAGTGCCGCCACACTTTCCGGCTCCATGCCGCCAGAGCGCAACTGCTCCAGACAGCCCAGCGCCACCGAGACCAGACCCCGCCAGTAGTCCTCCGGATCCTGCTCGGCCCAGCCCTGCCGCGGATGGGACATCCCGTAAGGATGCTGAGCCAACGCCAGAATGTTCCCCTCATCATCCACGGCAAGGCACTTGGCGGAAGTCGTGCCGATGTCGGCCCCCAGATAGATGCTCACGGGCTTGCGATCACCTCCACCCGCCAGGCCATCATCCGGCCGAAGCTTCCGATCTCCGGGAGCGCGTCTCCGTAGACGAGAGCAGCATGGTGGGAACCGCCGGCCTCGCTGTAGCGCTCCAGGAAGCGTTCCACGGGAATGTCCGGCCGGATCCATCCCCTAATGGCGTCCTCCATCCGGTCCGGCTCTTCGCCGTCCACCTCTACCGGCGCGGCGATAAGCGTGAAGGTCCCGTCCGGACCGGGCGCCAGATTGGCGAACACGGCGCTGCCCGGCCGGAAGCGTCCCACGGCCACCGCCGGCGTCTCCGCGTCAATCCAGGGCATCTCCTTGGCGATCAGCCGGGCCCGGCCTTCGGTGAGATCCGGGTTCATCTCTGCCATATGGCTCAGGAAGATGCGTCCCCCCTTCCAGTCCGGACAGAACATCTCCGTGAAGGTGGTCTCTCGAAAAACACTGGCCAGCGCGCTCACGAAGGCGGCGGTCAGGGCGTCTCCCTCCCCGGCATAGCCGATGCCGCGGCTCATGGCCCTGGATGCCTCAAGAAACGGGATGGTGGGCAGTCCGCACGAGAGCCGGAACTCGTCGAAGTTCATGGTGAAGGCGTCCAGGCGCTCCTGTTCCAGGTAGCGGCGTAGAGCAAGTGAGGCGCGCACCGTGGCCGCGTGCACGCCCTCATCCAGTCCGGAGGCATCAAAGCGCTCCCGGTCCGTCTGCATCTCCGCCTGCACCGCCGGATCATCCTGAGGAGGTAACAACCCCGGCAGATCCTCGAAGCCTGCCCGGACCAAGGTCAGCCCCACCGAGCGCGCCAGATCCTCCTCCGGCACCTGGAAGTCACCCATCCCCCGGAACGGTCCGCCGAGCGACCCCACCCGGGCCGAGCGCATCCGCGATGCCATCGCCGCCCCGCGGGCGTGCGCCGCCACCCGGTCCAGAACGTCTGACTCCTGCCAGTGTCCCGCTTCAATAAGGAAGTCTTTCCGCGAGCGCAGCAGCAGGTTGCATAGATCCTGCACGCCGTGAATGCCGTGGTTGTACATCAGCTCGCCGGGATCCTGCTGCGGGCCGTAGTCGCAGGCGGGAGTGGTGTCCAGCACGATGAGGGGGAGAGGGGTCCCGGCCAGCGCGTCCGCCGACTCCAGCGAGGGGGAATACGCCAGATGCAGTGTAACGATGGCATCCGCGCCGGCTGCCTCGAACCCGCGGATGGCCGCCCGGAACTCGGACTCCAGACGGCACACCGGCGAGCGCAGTACCCGCAGGCCCCTTCCCTCCAGCTCCAGGGCGATGGTTCCGTAGAACGCGTCTATCCGCCCCCGCACCTCCGGCAGCACCCGGTCGTAGAGCTCAAGATACAGCCCCAGCAAGCCGACACAGGGCCGGCGGCGCGTCGCGCTGCTTTCGGCCTCTTCCGAAGGATTTGCGGAACCCATCAGTCGTAGCCCAGGCGCTTCTGGACCTCGGCGATGGACTCCTCGATGATGTCCATCGCCTTTTCGGCCACATCGAACGGCATCACGATGGGCGGGCTCATCCTGAGGATATGACCGGCCGGGATCCAGGCCAACCCCTTGCTGAAGGCTGTCTGATATACCAGCTTGCCTGCCTCGTCGAACGGCTCCTTCGTGGCTTTGTCCTTGACCAGCTCCACGCCCATCAGACACCCTTTCACCCGGGTGTCGCCCACGATGTTGTATTTCGTGGTCCAGTCAGCCATCTTGCGGCGGAAAAGACCCTCCAGCTGCATGGCGCGCTCCAGCAGATTCTCTTCCTGGATCACCTCGATGCACGCAAGCGCCGCTGCGCAGGCCATCGGGTTGCCGCCGTAGCTGGTACTGGCGCTGATGCGGTCCACCGCGTCGGCGTACGGCTCCCGGACGACCATGGCCGTCACCGGGAAGCCGTTCCCGAAACCTTTCCCCAGGGTGACCACATCCGGCACCACATCCCAGTGCTCCGTGCACAGGAACTTGCCGGTTCGGCCCATCCCCGTGAGCACCTCATCCGTGAAGAGCAGGATGCCGCGTTCGTCGCAGAATTTCCGCAGCTTAGGGAAGAAATCGTCCGGAGGCATGATGGACCCGCCCCAGCCCTGGATGGGCTCCAGCACGAAAGCCGCCACATCGCCCGCCGTCCCGTTCGTGATGAAGGAGTCGTAGTATTCCAGATACTTCTCCGTGTCCAGCGAGCCGTCCTCGCGGGTCCAGAGGGGCCGGTAGGTGTCCGGCCGGGGCAGCAGGTAGAATCCGGGGGCGCGCGTGGGGCCGTACAGCTTATTGGTGCTGGCCAGGCTCACGGCATGAGCGGTCTTGCCGTGGAAATCCCGGAAGCAGGAAAGAAACTCCTGGCGGCCGGTGGCGGCCCGGCAGGTGCGAAGCCCGGCCTCCACGGCCGTGGTCCCGCTGTCGTAGAGCTGGATGCCCTTCAGATCCCCTGGCAGCACCTCCACCAGCTTCTCCAAAAGCTTCACCTTGACCGGGGTGGTGAAGTCGTGGGCGTTCATCAGGGTGTGCGCCGCCTTCGCCACCGCCTCGGAGATCTTCGGATGGCAATGCCCCAGCGTGGTAACGTAGATCCCGCTGGAGAAGTCAATGTAGCGGTTGCCGTCCACATCCTCCAAGGTGACGCCGTAGCCCTTCTCGAAGACCACGGGAAACAGGCGCACCTGCCCGGACAGCCCGCGGATGTAGCGCGTGGCGCGCTCGTGAAGCTCGCGGGATTTCGGGCCGGGCGGCGGGGTGACGATGCGGGGATACTCGTTGAGGTCCACATCCGCCCAGTACTTCGTTTCCATCACGGTAGCCATGGTTTGTGCCTCCGTCTTGCCGGGTCTCCTCTCTGCTGGCCCAAGGCTGCCCGGCCAGTACGATTATGCAGATTTCTCCAGAAAAGTCAACATAACATCAGCCTGGCGCTCACTTCCGGAATCGTGTGCTGCAGCTTTTTCCCGAACCGCAAGGCTGTTTCCGGTTCGCGAAAGGTTTCGGCACGGAAGGCGGGCTGACCTCTACCGCCAGACCACCGGACGGCCGCCAGCTGCAGGAAACAGGCTGCGAGGCGGCGAAACGGCGATGCAAAAGGGCGCAAACGGCATGCCTGCGGATTGCCGTGCCTGCTCTCTCAGCCTGCAAGCATCGAAGGAGAATATCCCTGTGAAGACCCTGTTTTCCCTGCTGCTGGCGCTTGCCCTCGTGGCGCCGGCGGAAACGGCCGCCCCTGCGGCCGGAAAGTTCGCGCACTATGTGGCATCTCCCGCCGGCGAGCGCTTCGAGTGTCCTATCTCGGACGTCTGGCTTCAGGCCGGCCCCGTCGAGGACTCCGTAGGACGGCGTATGCAGTGGTGGACCATGACCCTGCGGAAGCGGAACGGCGAGCTGCTGGCCGTCCGTGCCCTGTCGGGGAAAGTCCCGATGACAGGCCGGGAAGGCCCGGGCGAGATCGCCCGTTACCAGTTCCTGCCGGGGGCGGAACAGACCGCGCTGGAGTATGTGGACGGCTCAACGGGACGCGCACTTCTTCCGTCAGAGTATGACTTCGTCCGCAACTTCCTGCCCCGCCCCGCTCCGGATGCGCGCTTCACGGACGGATTCGCCAGCACGGGTGAGATTCTGGGCCACCCCATCACCCGGATGAACAAGGCTGCCTCTCCGCCCGCTGTCCGTTTCCAGCCGCTCAAGACGGTGCGCATCCGCACAGACTTCGTGATCGGCACCGGCCGGACATTCCGGGACGACGGCAGAGGGCGGGACCTGCCCGACGGAGACTACACCTATGTTCCCTGGACCCGGGACGACTATGAGAAGATGCTGGACGCCGGGTTCAACTACTTCGCCGTCTCCTCCCCCGACCTGCGCGCCTGGCTGCTGGAGCAGCCCGCCTTCATCGCTCTCGGAGCCGGAATCGCATATCCGGACGATCTATACCGGTCCAACGTGCTAACGGCGGACATGTTCATTGACGAGCCCATGGTCCGGATGGGCTGGACCGGCGGTATTCCGATGAGCCCCACCGGGCCGGAGCAGGTGGCCGAAGCGCTCCGCAAGCGCGTGGCCGCCCACTACGCTCTGCGCGACCGCCTCCTGCCGGTGGGACGCGGGCTGGATGGCACCCTGGACCTGGTACGGCCCAAGGCGCCTTCGTGGGAGACCGAGTTCTGGTCCGCCTGGTATCAGTTGCAGGCCGGAGCGCCGGGAATCGTCCACGAAGGCCGCTACGTGAAGCGCGGCTACGGGTGGGAACCCGAGCGTCTGTTGGGTGAAGGACTGGAAGGTCTCACGAAGACCGATATGTTCAACTTCTATTACGCCTTCCTGCGAGGCGCGGCAAGATCCTTCGGAGGATACTGGGGAACCAGCCTGTACGGACACTCAGAGGTGGATCTGCGCGTGCCCGCATTCATCCGGGCCTATCAGATGGGAGCGCGTAACCTCTGGTTCTGGACATCGGATCACCAGCACCATATGCCGTTCACGGAGCAGCTGCGCATCGCCCGCGCCATCACAGAATACGCCCGCCAGCATCCGCGCCCTAGCCCGCAGAAGCTGCTCCGGCAGGCCAAGGTGGGCATCGCCCTCCCGCCTGGCTACGCATTTACCTGGGACGGAACGTGGGGGATGGAACGAGAAAGGCTGAACCCGGCCGGCGTCAGCTACGGCGACATCTCAGCCGCCCTGCTGTGGGAAGGAATCATCCAGTCGAGACGGGGAGTGGAGTTCGATTTCCTGGTGGACCATCCCGGAATCGAGAAGCTGGGATATGAGCAGCTGGTCATCATCCGCGAGGATGGCTCCGTCCGGCGCATTCCTCCGGGCTGCGAGGAGCGCTCTCCAAAGGATGTCCGGGTGAAGGTGACAAAGTCGCAACCAATCCGTCAGCAGACCGGCGGGAGATCCGTCGTCGGCGATATCTGGCGCGCCCCGGTCATTCGAGTTGATGGCGACCTCTCGGAGTGGCAAGCCGCCGACTGGAAGAGCCTTGGACCTGCGGACTGGTTCGGCGACAGCAGCCGGCACGTCATCACGCTCAGCGCGCCGGAAGGCTACACCCCTTCGCCGGGAGACTGCCTGGGCGCCCGCATCCAGAAACTGACGCCGGAGTTGATGGAGCGCTACGCGGTGGAAGCATTCATCGAATATGAAGACTACCTGGTGGCCACATACGTGGAGCCAGGCTCGCCTGCGGAGGCTGCGGGGCTCCGGGAGGGAGACGTGATCCACACCGTGGACCGGGAGCGGGTGCGCAATCCTCTTGCAATGGAACGCCTGGCGGCGCGGCTGGCCCGGCAGCCCGGGAGCAAGGCGGAGATGGAAGTCATCCGCTCCGGGCGGACGCGATACGGCGGGGAGAAAGATCTCTCCGGCAGCTTCGCCTTTCTGGTGGATGACAACCACCTGTACTTCGCGGCGCGGGTCTCCGACGATGTCCACGTTCAGGATCTGGAGGGGTGGGACATCTGGCAGCAGGACTGCGTCCAGATCGCCCTGGACCCTGCCCTTGAAGCGACGAAAGGTGGCTACGGCGAGAACGATCACGAGATCGGCTTCGCGCTGCGGGGGAATGAGACACTGGTCTGGCGGTGGAAGGGCCGCCGCGGCCAGCCGGTCCAGCGGCCGGAAGGTGTGAGGACCGCCGCTGTGCGGCGGGGAACAGAGACCATCTATGAAGCGGCGATCCCTCTCCGGGAGATCGCTCCTTTCGCCTCGGAGGTCTGGCCGCTGTGCGGCGTGAACGTGGTGATCAACGACAGCGACCAGACGGAAACCCGAAAGGGGCGGCTGGAGCTGGTGGCCGGAGCGACGACGCGCGGCAAGAATCCGGACCGCTTCGCCATGTTCCATACGCAGCCCACCGGACACGGGCGCAGGCTCTCTGCGGGCATCACCTGGGACCGCCGATGCGCGCAGGAAGGCGGAGCGCTTCAGGCGACGCTGGCGCTTTGCTCCACAGAGACGCGGGAAGCGATCGTCCGGGTCGAGATGCGCTCGCTGGACTCTCCTTCGTCCTCTTTGAGTGTGCGAGAGACGACGGTACCGGTGACTCCTGAGCCACGTGCGCTGACTCTGGAGATCTCCAGCGCCTCTCCGGCCGGACGGTATCTGCTGGACATCAGCGTGCGCACAAAATCCGGCCAGCTGGCGGCCCGCGATCGCCTGCCGGTGTTCATCTACCCTCCGGCGCGCCGGTAGGAGACCCGGACCGGTTTAGCCCCCGCCGGGAGAGGCGGGGGCTCCGTCCCGTGGTTCGTAACCCAGCAGGCGCCGCGTGGACTCCAGGTCCAGACGCGGCTCGCGGTTGTCACTGATGCCGTGCACGATGGCGAAGCCGACATCGCGCGGAGCCTGCAGGGCAAGGTGAAGGAGCTGACACAGGTCGTCCTTGCTGACGAAGAGACGGAAGAAGTCCGGGAACGTCTCGCGGGCGAGTCGGGCTGGATCCGAGAAGGCGCCGATGCGGACCGCGATGCAGCTCATGCCCTTGCTGGCGTATACGTGGCATAGCGCCTCGCCGAAGCACTTTGTCGCCGCGTAGGCGTTCAGCGGACGGGGCGGCATATCAGGTGTGACGGGCACATCCGGCGGGTAGCCCACCACCGTCTGCACGCTGGACGCGAAAACAAAACGCCCTGCACCCCGCCTGAAGGCGGCATCGAAGAGATAAGCGGTAGCCGCCAGATTGTTCGCCACCAGCGACGGCAGGGAAGCGTTCGTATTCGGATCCGCTGCAAGATGCAGAACCGCCTCTACGCCGTCCGTCAGCCTCCAGAGCAGGTCCGGGTCATTTGCTTCGCCGATGACCCAGCGGCCTGCGGAAGCGAACTCGCCGGCAGGATAGACCCGGTCGGTCAGAACCAGGTCATAGTGGGCCCCGTAACGCTCGATGAAGGCGGACGCGATACGGCCCGCGGCTCCTGTGATCAGCAGTCTCAATATGGAGCGGCTCCTCCGGCCCGCGCGTCCGGGCGCGGCTCAGTCCTCTTCGATCTCCGGCATGCGCCGGATGTTGGGATCCGTGAAGATGTCGGCCTCGTCCCGGCTGCGTGTGGAGAACTCGGACACCACGGCCCCTTCCGGCCCCGCCTTGAACCAGTGGCGGGTTCCCGGAGCCAGCGTATACTGATCGCCCGGCCGCAGGATGATCTCGTGCCGCACCCGGCAATACTCGGACGGAGGATCCACTGAGATGGACTCGCTGGGAGGACCGTCAACATACAGATACACCGTCCCCCAGCGGCAACGGAACGTCTCTTCTTTGCCAGGATCTCCATCCACCGGCGGATGGAGATGCTCCGGGCAGGCCTGGTTCGGGAAGAGCACCAGCTCCTTGGCGCAGCAACGCTCCGTGTTCACATAAGTGAGAATCTCCAGGCCCTGCTTCTCCAACTCACCCAGCCCGAAATCGGCCACTTCGATGCGCTCTTTCTCCTCATCCGTGAGGACGATTCCGGCCTTATCGAAGTATTCCAGCGCCCGGGCCTGCGCCGCCCGGACCTCGCTTCGTTTCATGTCGTGGTCTCTGCCTCCCCTCGGGATTCTGCAACCATTTTACCCGCCCCAGCCCCCGGACTTCCAGCGGGGGCAATGGGGATGCTGTCAGGCGATGCGGAGACGGCAATCCGGATCATATGGACCGGCCCATTTGGTTTTCCCCCTCCGCTGGTTGAGCCGCCCGCCCGCGGCGGGCGAGTCGAAACCACGGGCTGGAACATTTCCATTCTCCTGTTCGTCCCTCGGATAATCCTTGACCTGGCGTCGAGGATGTGTTGCGGCGGGTTTTCGTCAAGAGTCGAGAATCTGGCGCTCTCGTGCTCGCCTGCCGGTATACGAGCGGCGGAGGAGTAGAATGGCCAAGGCGCTTTTCATACACACAATACTGGTCTGCCTGGCCGTTGCGCTTCTTATCTCGCCAAGTGAATCAGGGAGCCCGGTAGTATCGGCTTATTATTATCCTTTAGACAGTGGTTATAGGATTGAGTTATCAATCCATAACGCTTTGAGCGAATTCAGCTGGGGTATCAAGGTAGGGACGTCTTAGCCCTGGATATTTCTGGCCCGTCGGGGTGGAATATCTATCAGCAGTCTTACATCCACTATGCAGTTGAATGGACAACACGCGATTCGGCGATGTGGTTGCTCCCTGGAGAATCCCGAGGCGGTTTCGCATTCACGGTGGAGTCTGTGAAGCCCAGTTATGTCTGCTACGTGGCCACCCGGAGTTCTGGCCGCAATATCAGCATCAGTCCTGTACTCATCCCTGAGCCCGCTTCACTTCCCGTCCTTGCGATGGGGTTGACGGGAATGGTGGGGACCGTGATGCGCAGGCGGCGGTAATGGCAGTCGCGGAATGACCTCAAGACGCAGCTTTGAGCGGGGAGGCCGTGCCCTCGTTCCTCTTCCCTGACCGTGCGATTACTGCAGCGCGGCAGGTAAGCTATGGCGCAGCGTCGAAATCTGCAAGTGCGCCGCAGGCTGAAGCGGCAGCGCGGCGCATCCTCCCACGGAAGCTTTCAGGGAACACCGCATTATGAACGTCAGGAAAGCCGTCATCACCGCAGCCGGGCGGGGAGCCCGGCTCTATCCCGCCGCCAGCACCGTACAGAAGGCTATGCTGCCCGTCGCCGACCTGGACGGCGTGGTCAAGCCGGTCATCCAGCTCATCGCGGGTGAGGCCATCGCGGCGGGAGCCGAGGACATCTGCATCGTCTGCGCGCCGGGCGACCCGGAGGAATACCCCGCGCAGCTCAGGCGCCTTCGCGAGAACCTTCTGGCCGCGCACGGCGGCAACGAGTGGGCGGAGCGGCAGGCGGAGCAGATCGAGGATCTCATCCGGCGGCTCCATTTCACCGTGCAGGAGGAACCCCGAGGATACGGCCACGCGGTCTACTGCGCGCGCGATTTTACGGCAGGCGAGCCCTTCTTGCTGCTTCTGGAGGATCATGTCTACATCTCCAGCCACCCGGATGCGCGCTGCGCCCGGCAGATCACCTCGCTTGCCCAGGCGGAGGAGTGTTCGGTCTCAGGAGTGCAGGTGACCCGCGAAAGCCTCATCCGCAACTTCGGGACACTGGCCGGAAGGCGCGTGGAGGAGATGCCAGGGGTCTACCAGGTTGAGCACATCCTTGAGAAGCCATCCATCACCACGGCGGAACTGGAGCTTGTGACGCCGGGGCTGCGCACCGGGCATTACCTCTGCTTCTTCGGCATCCACGTGCTGACACCCGGAGTGTTCGAGATCCTGGAGGAGCGCCTGCGGGACGGCTCCGAGTGTCTGTTGACGCCCGCGCTGGACGAGCTGGCGCGCAGGGAGAAATACCTTGCGCTGGAGGTCCAGGGATCACGTTATGACATCGGGCAGAAGCTGGGACTCATGCGCGCGCAGTTGGCGCTTGCCCTGGCCGGCCGCGACGCCGATGAAGCCCTGGCGAGCGTGGTGGAGCTGCTGATCGAATCACGCCGCCGCGACGGGACTGGCCCGGAGGCGGCCGTATGAACCCCCTCCTCCAGACGATAACCGCCACGGACCGGGCGGAGCGTGACCGTCCCCTGAACGACCTTGTCGCCGGGATGGACGCCCGGCGGATGCTGGAGATCTGTGGCGAGCTGGACGCCTTCCGTAAGACCTCCGGGAACCTGTACGAACGGGTGCGCGCCTGCTGCTACCTGTACTATATCTACCGGTTCTATCTGATGGAATCGCCGGAGCTCCCCGACTCCGGGACGGTCCCCTTCGCCGGGTTCGAGCATCTGCTCTCGCGGAGATTTGAGGAGGCTATTGCCGTTTTCCAGGGTGCGATGCGCGAGCACGGTCCGAACGGAGCGCTCTGCAGTGCGCTGGCGGCGGCATATCACCAGCTGACCTTCCAGACTCTGGCCGACCAGGTGCGCCGCAGCGTGCGCGCTACCCGGGGGAATCAATGGATGTTCCGGGTGGCACATTCGGAGGACCATCCGGTGCGCATCCGGCCGGAGCTGCTGCGGCGCGAACGGGGGTGCCGCCTCTATCCCGTGCTGCGAGAGACCACGCCGGTGCGGTTGGATCTGAGCCACAGCGGATGGTCGGACATCTTCTTCCTGGGGATGGACTATCCGGAGGGCGCGCGTGTCCTGAACATCTCGGTGGACCTGGGGGTGCACGGGCGTGATCCGGACGTCAGCTCTCCCATCGAAGTGTACTTCCGCGTGATCCCGGAACCGGTGGTCCGGCTGACCAGCGTGGACCTGAACACCACGAAGGACGTCACGGATTTCGCCGACCTGTTCAACTTCGGCAACGACTATCTCAGCTTGCTGAAGGCGGGAATCATCGCTTCCGGGATTCTGCCGCCGTCCTTTGAGGGCTGCCGCCAGCCTCTGCCGGAGGTCCTGGGACGGATCATCGGGCCCGGGATGGGATTCGAGCTGGTCACCAGCGTGAACGACATCCCGAAAGGCTCCCGGCTGGCCGTTTCCACCAACCTGCTGGCGGGGATCATCGCGGCCCTCATGCGCGCCACGGGGCAGGCATCTTCACTGGAAGGGCCGCTGACGGGAAGCGAGCGGCGCGTGGTGGCCTCGCGCGCCATTCTGGGCGAGTGGCTGGGTGGGTCAGGCGGCGGCTGGCAGGACTCCGGCGGTATCTGGCCGGGGTTGAAATTGATCGAGGGGGCGTTCGCGGAGCCGGGTGACCCGGAATATGGTGTCAGCGCAGGCCGGTTGCTCCCTCGTCACACCCTGCTGGGGCCTGACCGCGTGCATCCGGACCTGGAGCGGCTCATCTGCGAGTCACTGGTGGTGGTGCACGGAGGACTGGCGCAGAACGTCGGCCCCATTCTGGAGATGGTCACGGAGCGCTATCTGCTGCGCAAGGAGCCGGAATGGAGCGCACGGCAGGAGCTCAGGCGGATCTTCGACGAGATCCTTGAGCGGTTGCGGGAAGGCAATGTGCGGGGTCTGGCGGCCTGCACCACGCGCAACTGGGAGGGTCCTCTGAAGACCATCATTCCCTGGGTGACCAACGCCTTCACGGAGGGTCTGATCGCGCGGGCGCGCGAGCGGCTGGGCCCGGACTTCTGGGGATTCCTGATGCTGGGTGGAATGTCCGGCGGGGGAATGGCCATGTTCGTGGATCCCTCGCGGTCCGATGCGTTCCGCGACGAGGTGCTGGAGATCATGCGCTCACTGAAGGGCGAGCTGGAAGACGCGCTGCCGTTCGCCATCGAGCCGCTGGTCTACCGCTTCCGCATCAACAACCAGGGAAGCGTGGGATGGGTCTCGCGCGGCACGGAAGCCTTGATGCCGGACCGCTACTACGGAATCCATCTTCCAGCGCTGGCGCGCGGCGAAAGGGAGGGACTGACTCCGGAGCGGCGGGAGGAGTTCGACCTGTTCACCGGCCGCTGCCCGGAGCGCGGGGAAAGCTTCCGGCTCCTGCAGACCGTGGTCAGCGCGCTGTTCCGCGCCGCCGACGCGGCTCCTCAGGGTGACCGCGCCCGCTGGGACGAGGAGGCCGAACGGATCAAGCGCGAGAACGGCTTCGACCCGATCCATCACGAGCAGGTGCGTGCAGACCTGCGGGCAGGCCGGATCGGCCTGGCGCGCAACCGCCTGCCACTGGAGACGGATGTGGCGGACGTCCGGGATGAGGACGTGACGTTCCTGCGGGACTGCGTCGGCTACCGCTCTACCGGGGAGAAAGCCTTACGCGAAGGGCGGGTAGCGGTGCTGTCGCTGGCCGGCGGGGTGGGAAGCCGCTGGACAGGAGGCGCGGGTGTCATCAAGGCCATCAATCCCTTTGCGGTGGTGGGAGGCCGGCACCGGACGTTCCTTGAGATCCATCTGGCCAAGAGCCGCCGGGCGGCTCGTCTCTACGGAGCCACGCCGCCTCACGCCGTATCCACCAGCTACCTGACACACGGTCCCCTGGAGCGATATCTGGAACGGACGGCGAACTGCGGATACGGCGGGCCGGTCTACCTGTCGCGAGGTCGGTCCATTGGACAGAGACTGGTGCCGATGGTCCGGGACCTGGTCTTCATGTGGGAGGATCAGCCGCAGGAGATTCTGGACGAGCAGAAGCAGAAGGTGCGGGATGCGGCCCGGGCCGCCCTGATGGACTGGGCGCGAGCCCGGGGCGAGGGCAGCGACTACACGGACAATCTGCCGTTGCAACGGTTCAACCCGCCCGGGCACTGGTACGAAATCCCGAACATGCTGCGCAACGGTATCTTGAGCCTCCTGTTGTCGGAGAACCCTCAGGTGGAGACCCTGATGCTCCACAACATAGATACTCTGGGCGCGGATCTGGACCCGGCGGCTCTGGGGTGGCATCTGGAATCGGAAAACGCCCTGACCTTTGAAGTGGTGCCACGCAGGATAGGAGAGCGGGGAGGAGGTCTGGCGCGTGTGAACGGGCGGGTCCGGCTGCTGGAGGGACTGGCTCAGCCCCGGGACGACGTAGAACTGGATCTGCGGTTCTACAATACGCTGACAACGTGGGTGCAGATAGATGCGTTGCTGAATCTCTTCGGTCTGAGCCGCGAGGATCTGGCGGGACCGCAGGAGAAGATCGCAGCCGCGGTGCGGGGGGTGGCTCAGAGACTGCCCACTTACGTGACCATCAAGGATGTGAAGTATCGCTGGGGTCACGGTCAGGAGGATGTGTATCCGGTGGCGCAGTTCGAGAAGCTGTGGGGTGACATGACCGCGCTTCCGGACCTGCGTTGCGGGTACCTGGTGGTGCCCCGGATGCGGGGACAGCAGCTCAAGGATCCGGCTGAGCTGGACGCCTGGGCGGCGGATGGCAGCCGGGAGTATGTGGAAAGTCTCTGCGACTTTGCCTGAGGCAGAACAGCGTCCGCACGGAGGACAGCGTTGAATCCGTTGGCTTTCACAGCGGGCTTGTGCGCTGCCGGGGCGCTGCAGTGGCCGCTGATCGCGCTCCTGCAGAAGACGGAAAGCCTTCCGGCTGCGCTGGCACTCACGGCCGGAGCGCTTGTGCCTCCGTGGATTGCGGCTCTGGCTGTTACGCGACGGCCGGATCCGGCGGGGGCATTGGCGTTCACCTCTCCAATAGCCATCAAGATGCTGCGGCTTGCAGGCTGGGCGTGGCTGGCCCTCTCTGCGCTGCGCATCTTCCTGACAGATTCGCTTGCCCTGGCCGGTCCGGAGCCGGCATTCTGGCTCTGTTTGACGACGGCGCTCCCGCCGTACTGTGCCGTGCTCTGGCTGCGGACGTTCAAACAGGCAAGCCCGTACAATTGCTAGATTTGCATCCGGTCGGCTTGACAGGACAGCGGTAGAGAGTTACCGTTAGGTTACGGTGCTGGTTTGCGTCTGGAGAACGGCTGGCTGCGCGGCGGCCTGCGGCGCTCTTTTTGAGCGACGAGAGGGGAGAAGATCGTTGGCCTCCGCGGATTCTGGTTGACGCTCAACGCAGCCGCGCGGCGGCGACCCGGACGCCGGACGGGCCGGGAAGGTAATAAGGAGACAGAGGAAAGGAAGAGGTGAAGATGAGAAGGGTTCTGCTTCTTGCAGCCGCTATGGTGGTCGTCGGAAGTTCTGCTTTCGCGGGCATCGTGAACGGCGACTTCTCCGCGGGAGAGGCCAGCTGGATCCGCTGGGCCGCTCCGTGGAGCGCCGGCAACAATTGGGCCATTACCAACAACGGCCCCACTCCTCCCGAGGCTACGGCCTCTCTGAATGCGGGCGGCCAGGGCAGCTTCGGCTGGTATCAGGTGTATGAGTGCCCTGTCGGCTGGGTGTCCACTGTGAACGGGTTCTGGTCCGGCAACATCGGCAGCGCGGGCTGGGCGGAGATCATGCTGTTCAGCGTGGCGCCCGGGACTCCGGCGGCAACCATCGTCAACAAGATCGACACCGGCGCGGCGGCCGATATCGCCTTCAAGAAGGACTCCTGGGGCCTGAATCCGCCCACACAGTGGGGCTGGCAGGCAGCGGGCATGAGCCCGATGCCTGGCGGTAACGGCGGCATCATCACGAGCCAGGGCTGGGTGGTCGTGGCCATCAAGCTGGGTTCTGTGAGCGGCCAGCCGGTGTCCCTCTCGGTGGACAACATCACCTCCTGCTGCGTTCCCGAGCCTGCAAGCATCCTGGCCCTGTCCATGGGACTGGGCGCGATGCTCATCCGCCGCAGGAAATAGAGAATGTGACTCGCGCCGCCCGGACGGCTGATTACTGAAGATCCGCTATCCGGGCGGTGTGGAAATGACAGTGTCTTCCGTTTGAGGGAAAGACAGAGGTGAAGGGAATGAAGAAGGTTCTTCTTCTTGCTGCATTGATGGTTGTGATCGGAAGCTCCGCATTCGCGGGCGCTCTGATCAACGGTGACTTCTCAGCCGGGGAAACGGGGTGGACCCGCTGGTCTGCTCCGTGGAGCAACGGCATCAGCTGGGGAGTGACGACGGGCGGTCCGACGCCGCCTGAGGGTACGCTCTCCATTGCTCAGGGTGGCCAGGGCAGCTTCGGCTGGTATCAGACCTTCAACTGCCCGGTGGGCTACTACGCCATCGTCAACACGCTCTGGAAGGGCGACATCGGTAGCGCGGGCTGGGCGGAGATCATGCTGTTCAGCGTGGCTCCCGGAACCCCGGCTGCAGCCATTGTCAACAAGATTGACACCGGCGCGGCGGCGGACATTGCCTTCAAGAAGGACTCCTGGGGGCTGAATCCGCCGACCGCCTGGAGCTGGCAGCCTGCGGGTCTGAGCCCGCTGCCGTCCGGCAACGGCGGAATGGTGGTGAGCCAGGGCACGGTGGTCGTGGCCATCAAGCTGGGTTCCGTCAGCGGCCAGCCGGTGTCCCTCTCGGTGGACAATGTGGTGGCCTGCTGCGTTCCCGAGCCCGCCAGCATCCTGGCCCTGTCCATGGGGCTGGGCGCGATGCTCATCCGCCGCAGGAAGTAACAAACAGGACTGTTCCGCGTTCGACTGACTGACCGGGCCGCCGCCGCGCTCCCCCGAGCAACGGCGGCGGTCGCTTTTTGCGCCCTCCTTTGCCATCCCTAAAGGTTCCCGCCAAAGCTTCCGTTTGGTCTCATTGAGCGAGCTTCCGCCTGCGACGGCGGGAGCGCACGGATTTTACGGAAGGACACAGCGGGAACCGGCGCCGGCCGGTTTCGCTTTGGAGGTCGCATCATGCTTCAAGCGATGTTCAACGGAGTCTCCGGGGTCCAGGCGCACAAGACAGCGCTGGATATCATCGGAAACAACGTGGCCAACGTCAACACCATCGCCTTCAAGGCCAACAGGATCGTCTTCAAGGACGCCATCTCTCAGACCCTCCGCCCGGCCACGCAACCTACCCAGACGGGTATCGGAGGGACTAACCCGTTCCAGGTGGGTCTAGGCGTCTCGGTGGGCTCCGCCGATCCGGATCTAAGGCAGGGCTCCATGCAGCCCACCAACAAAAGCACAGACGTCGCCATCGAGGGCAACGGGTTCCTCATCACAAGCGACGGCTCGCAGAAGTATTACACACGGGATGGTTCGTTCTACATTGACTCCGCGGGCAACCTGGTCTCGACGGGTACCGGCCTGTATGTGCTGGGGTGGACCGCCGATCCGCAGACCGGCGCCATTGACACCAGCCGGCTGATCGAGCCCAGCTCCAGGATCCAGATCTTCATCGGCCAGACGGCCCTTGCCCGTGCCACATCGCTGGTGGAAGTGGGTGGAAACTTGAACGCGGAGAGCCCTCCCGGTACTATGCAGCAGATGTCCGTGACAGTCTTCGACAGCCAGGGCGTCAAGCATCCGCTGGTCATCAGTTTTGTGAAGACCAATCAGGACAGCAACTGGATGTGGTTCGCGGACTCCCCTGAGCGCGCGCCCGCGACCCCGGCCACGGTGGTTCCCGGACCCACCAGCGCGGCGCGGGTGACCGGCACGCAGGACATCTCCGGCGGCATCTCCCTGGCCGGGCCTTCCAATCTGATCTTCCTGGACGGCAGCGGCAATACCATCGCGACGGCCACTCTGACGGACGGCATGACCCCCAGCCAGGTGGTTGCGGCCATTGATACGGCGTTCGCCAGCGTTGCCGCTCCCCTGAAGGTAGCGGCATCAGTCAACGCATCCGGGCAGCTCGTGCTCACGAACACTACGGAGGGCGCAGAGAGCCTGATCCGCATCTCCGGGTCGTCGAGCGCTGCCGCTCTGAGTGCGCTGGGTCTCAGCGCAGGCTCCACTACCGGTTCCGGCAACTTCTTCCGGCCGCCTTCTTCCGCGAACACGCTGACTATCAACGGCGTCACGATCAACATCGTGCCGACGGACACGGCGGCGACGGTGGCGCAGAAGATCAACAGTGCAGGCGCCGGTGTGACGGCCACCGCGACGAACGGAAAGATCAATCTGCAGTCGCTGGTAAAGGGCAGCGGGGGCAACATCTCCCTTTCCACGGGTCTGGGGTACACGTTGCAGGATGTCTTCGGCGTAGGATACACCACCGTGGACGGCACCGGAGTCCCCATGGGTAGCGGCACTATCGGATTCGACGCTAACGGCAAGCCTCTGACCACCGACATCGGGGTGAGTCTGACGCTGGCCGAGTCCCACGGCGCCATCAACCCGCTGGTGTTCCGGGTGAATCTCTCCAATATGAGCCAGCTGGCGGGCGCGCCCGACGTGCAGGCGCTCCGGCAGGACGGGCTGGCGCTGGGCACGCTGGAAAGCATCGCCATTGGCAAGGACGGCGTGATCTCCGGCCGGTTCACCAATGGGATCACGCAGTCGCTGGCGCAGCTTGCGATGGCGGACTTCCGCAATCCCGCCGGTCTGACGCGCGCGGGCAACAACCTGTGGCTGGAGAGCTCCAACTCCGGGCTGGCGCAGGTGGGAATCCCTTCCCTGGGAAGCCGCGGCCGCATCACGGCCGGATTTGTTGAGCTTTCGAACGTGGACCTCCCAACGGAGTTCACGAACATGATCGTGGCTCAGCGCGGGTTCCAGGCGAATGCCCGGCTGATCACGACGTCGGACGAGGTGCTGCAGGAGCTGGTCCAGCTCAAGCGGTGACACCCTGAGCCGGGCCTGTCCTGACAGCCGATAAACCATGGTGAGAATCTCCTGACCGGGAGCCGGGCCGCCGGCCCGGCTCCCTTCCAGCGCCGGTGAGCGGATGATAGAGCTGACACGCATCAACGATTCCCCCCTGATGGTGAACCCTGACCTTATCGAGTTCATCGAGCGGACACCGGACACTGTCATCAGCCTGACCACCGGGCGGAAGCTGATGGTGCGGGAGTCCGTGGAGGAGGTCGTGGAGCGGATCATTGCCTCCCGTAGAACCATCAATGGCGGTCCTTTGATGGCCAGCAGGGAGAGCGGCCATGCGGCGTAACACGCGGCAGGAGGTTTTCGGTCCCCGGCGCCCGGGCAGGACGCGGGACGGGATCGTGGATCTGGCTACCATCGCGGGGCTCGCCCTGGCCTGGGGGGCGCTACTCACGGCGCTCATTTTGGAGGGAGGCCACCCCGCCGATCTGGTGCTGGTGTCGCCCCTGGTGCTCGTTCTGGGAGGGACACTGGGAGCCACCTGCGTCACCGTGTCCCTGGAAGAGATCCGAAGGTTGCCCACATACCTGCGCCTGGGTCTGCGCGCTCCGCTGATGGATCCGCTGGGTGTCGTGAACACGATGGTGGACTTTGCGCGCCGCGCCCGTCAGGAAGGGATCCTGGGGCTGGAAGCCAGCGCGCGCAGGCTGGAGAACCGTTTCATGCGCCGGGGCATCGAGCTGGTGGTGGACGGCACTCCGTCCGAGCTCATCCGCGAGATCCTGGAGACAGACATCGCCGCTATGCTCCAGCGCCACCGCCGGGGAGCGGACCTGATGGCCACCGCCGGAGGATTTGCACCCACGATGGGCATCATCGGGACGGTGATGGGGCTCATCCACATGCTGAAAAGCCTGAGCGAGCCCGGCAAAATGGGTCCGGCCATCGCGGCGGCGTTTCTGGCCACTCTTTACGGCGTGATGCTGGCCAACCTTTTCTTCCTGCCCATCAGCAACAAGTTGCGCTACCGTTCCGAACAGGAGGCAGCCATCTACGAGATGATCATCGAGGGCGTGCTGGCCATCCAGTCCGGCGACAATCCGCGGATGGTGCAGATGAAAATGTTGGCGTTTCTGTCTCCTGAGCTGCAGAACAGGGCGGCGCGCCTGCGCGAAGAGAATCCCCGCGAGATGGAGAGACGGGCGGCCTGAGAGATGCGCGCCAGGCTGTCAGCGGGGAAACCGGCGGGTGAGGGCGGCCATGACAGCGGCGGCCCGATGCGCTGGCTGCTTACCTACGCGGACATGATCACCCTTCTGATGGCCTTCTTCATCATGCTTTACTCCATGTCCATCCTGAATCTGGCGCGTTTTCAGGAGGTGGCGCTCTCCATCCGCAGTGGTTTCGGTGAAGAGCACCAGGGCAGGGGGCTGGCCGCCCACGGAGCATCGAAGGGAGCAGGAATCAGACCGCTGGAGGCCGGCGGAAGCGTGGCGGGAGTCCCCTATTCCCTCATCCGGGGCCTGAAAAACGAGATCCAGCGTCAGGGGCTTGAAGGGAAAGTGCTTCTGGGCTCCGATGAGCGGGGGCTGGTCATCACGCTACTCTCCGACCGTGTGCTTTTTCCGATAGGCGAGGCAAAGATCCGGCCGGAGGCGCAGGAGATCCTCAAAGGGATCGCCTCTCTCATCCGCGAAACGCCGAACGATGTGCGCGTGGAAGGGCACACCTGCAGTCTGCCGGTGCGTTCCGGGCCGTTCGCAACTAACTGGGAGCTCTCCACCGCCCGCGCCACGGAAGTAGTGCGCTTTCTCATTCAGCAGGGCATCCCTGCGAAGCGGCTTTCCGCGGCGGGATACGCAGACCAGCATCCGGCCGCGTCCAATGCCAGCGAGGCCACCCGCGTCCGCAACCGCCGGGTGGAGATCGTGTTGCTGCGTCCGGCTATGGGCGCAGATCCCACGGCTTCCGTCCCGCGCTGATTTTTCACCTGCCCGCATCGTTCCCCTGCAGGAGCGGTGCTGTCTTGCCGATAGATACGGCGAAGGCCCGGCTGCGGGAATACGCTTCTCCCCCGCAATCCGGCAACCATCCGCGCAGGAAACCAAGAGGTATCGGCCCATGAGACGGATGCTGAGCGGCAACAGCGGCAAGATCCCCATCTTCATACTCGCCGGAGTCCTGGTGCTGGCGCTGGCCGGCACAGGGTTTTTCGTCCTGAAAGGCAAGGGCGGAGACGACAAACACAAGGAGGCTCCCCCTGAGCCGGAGCACCTCATGACGCTTGAGCCGTTCATCCTGAACCTGGCTGATGCGGACTCGGCGCGTTACCTGAAGATGGAGGTCAGCCTGGGTGTCAAGGGTGAGGTTCCCGCCGCTGGCGGTGGCCACGGAGGGGGCCATGGCGGTGGCGGTGAGGATCCGAAAGGAACGGTCATCCGCGACACCATCATCCGCGTCACCAGCAGCCACACATACCGCGAGCTGCTCAGCGCGGAGGGCAAGGAGAAGCTCAAGAAAGAGATCCAGGAGGCCATTGAGCACGCCGTCAAGGACCTGGAAGTCTCGAACGTTTACTTCACCAGCTTTGCGATGCAGTGACCGGGGCGGCAGGCGCGCGGGCGGCCTGCGCCTCTATGCAACGGAGAGGATAGAGTGTCTGGAATACTGTCTCAGGAGGAGATAGACGCCCTCCTTTCCGTCTATTCGTCGGGTGGGGCGTCGCCGGGAAAGGCTGGCGAGAACACACGGTCGCGCGAGGTGCGCCTGTATGACTTCGCGCACCCGGAGAAGTTCTCCAAGGAGCAGCTGCGTCAGCTGGAGGCGGTGCACAACAGCTTCGCATCGTCCCTGACCCATCGCCTTTCCGCGACCCTGCGCAGCACGCTGGAGATCCGGCACACCACGCTGGACCAGTGCAGCTTCGAGGAGTATCTCAAGAGCATCCCCAACCCTACCCTCACGTCCACCTTCAAGCTGGAACCGGCAGGGGTGAAGGCGGTCATCGAGGTCAACCCCAACATCGTCTTCGTGCTGGTGGACCTGATGACGGGCGGGTCCGGCGAGCCGAAGATCACCAACCGGCCGGTGACTCCCATTGAGCTGAAGCTGATGGAGAGTGTCCTGAAGGTGGCGCTCTCGGAGTATCAGAGCGCGTGGTCGCAGTTCACGGAGATCAAGTGCTCGCTGGAGCGTGCGGGCAGCGATCAGATGGTGAACCCCATCGCCCGCCCGAAAGACCGGATGGTGAGCGTCTGCTTCGAGCTGCAGACCGCCTCGCAGGTTGGTCTCATCTCTCTGTGCATTCCCATCTCCGGCGTGGAGTCGCTCCTGTCGTCGTTGGGTCACAGAGGGGAAATGGCCCAGAGCCGCGCCGTTGAGCGGACAAAGATCGAACAGCACCTGAAGGGCAGCCAGGTGGTGGCCACGGTGGTGCTGGGAACCGCCGGAGTGACGCTCCGGGACATCCTGGATCTTGCTCCCGGCGATACGGTGCGTCTGGACCAGCCGGTGGACCGGGAGATCCGCCTGGCGGTGCAGGGGGTGCCCAAGTTTCAGGCGGTCCCGGGAGTGCTGGGCCGCAAGCTGGCCGTGCAGCTGACGCGCACGGTGGGCCAGGACACTTAGGTTCTGGATAAAGAAGCCGCCTGAACCAGCCGAAGATTCCGCTGGACCGGGCGGCATTTCCGCCGGTGCTCTCCCGGGTGGCACGGGGGAGTCCGGCGCCCGGACAACAACCAGATATCACGGGTCAGGTGGGCGATCGAGCTCAAGATGACGCCGCCTGCCCGCCCCCCCGCAAGGGGGCGGGTCAGTGATACAACGGACATGACGTCCGCCCCACTTTAAGACCCGGCGCAACATGCGTCCGCGCCCCGCCTAACGGCCGGCGGCGCCTGACCTTCGCGCCGGGAAGACCCCGAGAAGTCGCAAAAACACAGCAACCGTAAAGACCGGGCTTCAGAAGCCCGGGAGCATCCGGGAGAGCCCGCGGCCATAGCTGCGGGCATCGCCGGACCGTTCCCGCCCCGCCCGGCCGGTGCTGAGAGGGACAGACGTCGAATGGGCGATCCGCTTTCGCAGGAAGAGATAGATCGTTTGCTGGCGCAGGCCGCCGGGGGAGGCGGTCAGCAGGAGCAACCGCAGGAGCCTCAGGCAGCCGGCGATCAGGAGTCCGCAGAGCCCCAGGGCGAGGCGGAGGCCACGCCGGAGCTGGAGGTCGTCAGCGGGCAGGCCGAGGTTGAGGAAGAGACTCCGGCCGCAACTCCGGCTTCGGAGCCTGAACCCCAGCCCGTGGCCCAGGCCGCCGCGCCCCGTCAGCCGAAGAAAGAGCCCTCCGTCCTTGGCGCACGGACGTCCGCTCCCGCCACGGCGGCGCAGAGCGTCCAGTTCGGTCCGCTTCCCGGCTCCGCGGCAGTGGAGGGCGCGCCCCGGTCGCTGGATCTGTTGCTGGACATCCGGTTGCAGCTCACCGCAGAGCTCGGGCGCAAGGAGATGACCATACGCGAGGCGCTTTCGCTGGGGCCGGGGTCGGTGCTGGAGCTGGACAAGATCGCCGGCGAGCCCGTGGATCTTCTTGTGAACAACAAGCTTATCGCGCGTGGAGAGGTAGTGGTCATTGATGAGAACTTCGGCGTCCGCGTCACCGAGGTTGTCAGTCCCGAGGAAAGGATGGATCGCGTTGCGTAGTCTGCGGATTCTGATTGTTGCATGTTTGTTCGCGGAGGCGACAGGCGTTTGCTTCGCTCAGGCGCACCGGCCTGCGGAGCCTCCCGTTGTTCATCCTGTCGCAGCCGCGCCGGCGGGTCCGGCGCAGCCGGCAGCGGCGGCCACGCCCGCGGCGCGTCCCGAGGCGCGGCAGGCAGCCTCAGCCGGGACAACCCCCGCTCCGGCCGCAGCTCCGCTGCCCGCCGCACAGCCCGCGCGCGTGAGCGGCTCAACCGGCTGGAGACGCAGTACCGGCAGATTACATCCGCAGGGCGTGCGTGCCGGCCAGGTTGTCTCTTCCTCTCCGGATCATCAGACGGCCACGCAGCCTGCTTCGTCCGCGTCCGCAGCGCCCCAACCGGCCATAGCCACCCCGGCTGGCGGAGCTACGGCTGCCGCGCCGAAAACCCCTGCCGTGCGGCCCTCCTCATCTGCTTCGCAGGAAGGCAACATTCAGCAGGGTGCGCGGGGCGAAAACGGTCTGCGCCGCGCGCTGGGAATCGCGGGCAGCGTGGCAGGACTGCTGGCGCGCCTGGCGCTGGTGCTGGCGCTGGCGTACCTCTCCATCGTGGCGCTCAAGTTTCTTTACTCGCGCACGGGCCGGCCGCTGAAATTCGGCGAGCGTCTCCTTCAGGTGGAGGAGAGCGCTCCTCTCGGCGGAGGCGCGGCGGTGCATCTGGTGCGCATCGGTGAACAGCGCTGGCTGGTCGGAACGGCGCAGGGGCAGGTGAACATCCTCTCCGAAGTGGGCGGCAAGGGCGAGGCCGTCGGCGCATCTCCTTCGCATGAAGATGCGCCCTCGCTCTCCGGCTTGCTGAATCCGGGTCTGCTGCGCGAACTCACCGGCAAGGCGTCGCGGAAAAAAGACGTCCGGTTGGAAGCGGCATCTCCAGCCCGTGCCGTCTCAGGCGAGCTGCGCCAGACCAGCTCCTTCATTGATGAGATGCGCGCCCGCCTTCAGGCGGGACGGTCCAGCTAGGAGGTCTGCGGAACGCTGGTCGGCCTATGAAGCGCACTGTCCGGACATCGCGCAGATTGCGCCGGATCGCAGCCTGCCTTTCGTGGCTGGCGGCGCTTCTCGCCTGCGCCGCTCCCGCGCTGGCGCAGGCCGGCGGCCCGCCCATCCCGCGGCTCTCCGTGTCTGTGGAGCCTGCCGGAAGCCCGGAAGAGGTCTCCTCCGCCGTCCAGCTGCTCCTGCTGCTGACGGTCCTGTCCGTCGCGCCGGCCATCCTGCTGATGTGCACCAGCTTTACTCGCATCGTCATCGTGCTTTCGCTGACGAGGAGCGCGCTGGGAACGCAGCAGGTGCCTCCCAACGCCGTGCTGCTGGGGCTGGCGCTTTTCCTGACCTTTTTCACGATGGGCCCCACCCTGGAGCGCGTCAACTCCGAGGCGGTACGCCCGTATCTGGAGCGGAAGATCACCTTCGACCAGGCGGTGGAGGCAGGGTCCAAACCGGTCCGCGAGTTCATGCTGCGCCAGGCGCGGGAGCAGGACATAGCGCTTTTTGTCAAGCTGGCCCGGCTGCCGCAGCCGAAGACCCCGGATGACATCCCGATGAACGTGCTTGCGCCCGCTTTCCTGATCAGCGAGCTCAAGACAGCTTTCACCATCGGGTTCGTGGTCTTCATTCCATTTCTTGTAATCGACATGGTGGTGAGCATCACTTTAATGTCCATGGGCATGATGATGCTCCCCCCCGTAATCGTGAGCCTCCCGTTCAAGATCCTGCTTTTCGTGCTGGTGGACGGATGGCAGCTCATCGTCCAATCACTCTCGCTATCGTTCCGCTGACGGTCCAGTCAGGCGAGTTTGACGACGGGGCACAGGTCCCGGGAAAGGTCTTGAGGCCGGAGAAAAATGGATGCCGCGGTTCTGAGTATGGGGCAGAAAGCCGTCTCGATGGCTCTCGTGCTATCCGCCCCCTTCCTGGTGACGGGGCTCGTGGTGGGACTTGTCATCAGCGTATTCCAGGCAGCCACGCAGATCCAGGAGATGACCATATCGTTTGTCCCGAAGATCGTTGCCGTGGTGCTTGCGGGGGTGGTGTTCGGTCCGTGGCTGCTGAAGGTGCTGGTTAGCTTCACCCGGGAGCTTCTGACGGGCATCCCGGATCTGGTGCGCTAGGGAAGAAACAGGTCCGCCGTATGCTGGAAGCCTGGACGGACAATCTGGCGGGGAGCCTGCTGGTGCTGGCAAGGGTGGCGGGCATCTTCTCCGTAGCTCCCATCCTCGGCCACGCCCGCGTTCCGGCGCAGGTGCGCATCATCCTGTCGGTGGGTCTGACCATGGCCGTTGCTCCGCTTGCGGGGGCCAGTCAGGAGCTTCAGATGAGCAGGATCGAATACGTGGCGCTGCTCGCCCGTGAGGCGGCCATCGGACTGGCCATAGGCTATCTCTCCGTCCTGCTTATCAGCGCCGCGCAGACGGCGGGAGAGTTGGTGGACCACGAGATCGGGTTCGGCCTGTCGGGCATTGTGGACCCGGTGACCAACAATCAGATGCCCGTGATCGCCCGCTTCCTGCAGATGTTCGCCACAATGGTCTTCCTAGTCAGCGGGGCGCACCACTGGCTGATCCGCGCCCTTGCGGACAGCTACCGGGTCATCGGGCCGGGAGCCGATGCCGATCTCGCCCGCGCGGCGGAGCCGGTGACCGCGGTCTTCGTCACAGTCTTTCTGACGGCGCTGAAGATCGCCGGACCGATTCTGGGCGTTCTTCTGCTTTGCGACATCTGTCTGGGGCTGGTGGCGCGCACCACTCCGCAACTCAACCTGCTGATGGTGGGCTTTCCGGTCAAGATCGGCATCGGGGTCGCTGCTGTGCTGGTGGCGCTTCCGGTCATCGGAGTGGTGCTTGCCCGCCTGATGACAGGCATCTACGGCGACGCAATGGCGCTCGCCAGGGCGATGGGGGGTTAGGATCGTGCCTCTGGAAGACAAGACCGAACCACCCACGGAGCACCGCCGGCGCGAGGCCCGCCAGAAAGGCCAGGTCTCCCGGAGCGTGGAGCTCTCTTCCAGCCTGGCGATGATCGCCGGGCTCGTGGCGCTGCGCTTCACAGGACCGCACATCCTCGAGAACCTGCGGGAGGCGTTCCGCATCGGTCTCACCGCCTGGCCCGCCCGGGATCTGACGCCCGAGCTGGCCCTGCAGCTGGGACTTGATGCCGTGAAAGTGTCTATGGCTATCCTGTTGCCCATTCTGCTGACGGGCATGACGGTCGCCCTGGTGGGAACGGCGGCTCAGGTGGGGCTGGTGGTCTCGGGCGAGCCCCTGGCCCTTCAGCTCTCGCGGCTGGATCCGGTGAAGGGCATCCAGCGGCTTTTCTCCAGACGCTCGCTCATCGAACTGGGCCGTTCGTTCATCAAGATCCTGCTGGTGGGATACGTCATCTGGATCACCCTGCGGCAGGAATCCGCCCTGCTTGCAAGCCTGCCCGGCGCATCCTGGGACGCCATCGTCAAAGCTGTCGGGGCGGTGATGTGGAAGGTGGTGGTCCGAGCAAGCGCGGTCATTCTGGTGATCGCGGCCTTCGACTACCTCATCCAGCGCCGCCAGCACGAACAGGAGCTCCGGATGACAAAGCAGGAGCTGAAGGAAGAGCTCCGCCGCACGGAGGGAGACCCCACCACACGCTCCCGCATCCGCCAGATCATGCGCGAGATGTCCATGAAGCGCATGATGAGCGACGTGCCGAAGGCCGATGTCGTGGTGGTGAACCCCACGCATATCGCCGTTGCCCTGCAGTACGATGCCCGCACCATGGCCGCTCCGAAGGTGCTGGCCAAGGGTCAGAGGCTGATCGCCGAGAGGATCCGCGAGATCGCGGAGAAGCACGGCATACCCGTCATCCGCAACGTCACTCTGGCCCGCAGCCTCTTCCGCAGTGTGGAAGTGGGTCAGGAAGTCCCTCTGGAGCTGTACCAGGCCGTCGCCGAGGTTCTGGCCGCCGTCTACCGCATGAAGGGACGAAGTCTCTGATGCCTGTGAGGGATGACTGCCATGCGTGAGTCCGGCGCTAAACAGCAGGGGATGATCTCCACGGACCTGGTGGCCGCCGTGGGGGCGGTGCTCATCGTCGGGATGATGGTCATCCCGCTGCCGGGATGGATGCTGGATGTGCTGCTCAGCCTGAACATCACGATGGCGCTCACCATCCTGTTGATGACGATGTACACCGTCCGCCCGCTGGACTTCTCCAGCTTCCCGTCGCTACTGTTGATCGTCACGTTGTTCCGGCTGGCCCTGAACATCGCGGCCACACGCCTCATTCTGCTGCACGCGGAGGCGGGGGCGGTCATTCACGCCTTTGGCTCCGTGGTGGTGGGCGGAAACTACGTGGTGGGTCTGGTGGTGTTCATCATCCTGGTCATCATCCAGTTCGTGGTCATCACCAACGGCGCCGGCCGCGTCGCGGAGGTGGCCGCCCGGTTCACGCTGGATGCCATGCCCGGAAAGCAGATGGCCATTGACGCCGACCTGAATGCCGGGCTCATAGACGAGGCTCAGGCCCGCGCCCGGCGCGAGAAGGTGGCTCAGGAGGCAGATTTCTACGGCGCGATGGACGGCGCCAGCAAGTTCGTCCGCGGAGACGCCATCGCCGCGGTGGTGATGATCATCATCAATATCCTGGGCGGGTTCACGGTGGGCATCCTGCAGCACAAGATGGACCTGGCCACCGCCCTGCAGACCTACACCCTGCTGACCATCGGTGAAGGGCTGGTGACGCAGATCCCCGCGCTGCTCATCTCCACGGCCACCGGTCTTATCATCACCCGCGCTTCTTCGGATGTGAACCTGGGCCGGAGCATGGTGGGCCAGATCCTGGCGCAGCCGAAAGCCATCGCCACGGCGGCCGGCGTGTTCCTGGCGCTGGGACTGGTCCCCGGGATCCCCAAAGCACCCTTCCTGCTGGTGGGGACCCTGACCGGGTTGTTCGCGATGGTCATCAGCAAACCGCCCGAGGCTCCGCCCGCCGAGGAGAAGAAGACCGAGGCTCCCAAAGCCCCGGAGAACCTGGCGTCGCTGGTGGGGGTGGACCCGCTGGTGGTGGAGATCGGGTACGGTCTGATCTCTCTTGCGGACCGCACACAGGGCGGAGACCTGCTGGACCGCATCACCGCGCTGCGGCGTCAGCTGGCTTCCGAGTCCGGTTTCGTGGTGCCTCCCATAAGGGTGCGGGACAATCTGCAGCTGCGTCCCACCGAGTATGTCTTCCGACTAAAGGGCGTGGAGGTTGCGCGTGGCGAGGCCTATCCGGGGCAGCTTCTGGCCATGAACCCCGCCGGAGGATCGCTGGATCTGCCGGGGCTGCGCACGAAGGAACCCGCGTTCGGACTGCCGGCTGTCTGGATCGCCGAGCAGGACCGCAGCGTGGCCGAGTCGCTGGGCTGCACGCTGGTGGATTGTACCACAGTGATCATCACCCACCTTTCCGAGGTCATCCGGTCGAACGCGGGCGAGATACTCTCGCGGCAAGATGTGCAGGCTGTGCTGGATTCCGTCAAGGAGCGGGCGCCGGTGGTGGTGGAGGAGCTGGTGCCCGGTCTGCTGACGGTGGGCGAGGTGCAGAAGGTCATCGCCCGGCTGCTGGACGAGCGCGTGGACGTGCGCGACATGGTGACCATCATGGAGTGTCTGGCGGACTGGGCGCGTCTGACCAAGGATACCGATATCCTGGTGGAGCGCGTCCGCGAGCGCCTAGCAAGGCAGATCACCCGGCAGCACCTGGAGGCGGATGGACGGCTGTATGTCTTCACCGTGGATCCGAAGCTGGAGAAGCTGCTCTCCGAGTCCGTCCGCCAGACCGAGAACGGCCCGCGCTGCATCATAGACCCCTCCCTGCTGCAGCGGCTGCTGCTGGCCACCCGCGACTGCATGGAGAAGATGGCCCGCGAGGGGCGTCAGCCGATCGCGCTGGTGTCCCCTCCGGTGCGGCTGCATTTCAGAAGGCTTGTGGAACGCAACTTCCCGCAGCTTGTGGTGCTGTCCTACAACGAGATCGCTGCGGGGGTGAACATCGAATCGCTGGGAATGGTGAGCGTCGAATATGAAGATCAGGAAGTTTGAAGCGGACACACTGCGCGAGGCTATGGAGCAGGCCCGCCGGGAGCTGGGTGACAACGCCGTCATCCTGAACACACGCGAGGTGCGTCCTCTGCCCGGCGCGCGGACAGGGGGGCGGCCGCGGGTGGAGCTGGTGGCCGCGGTGGACACGGGACCGGCGGTGCTTACCGGCCCGGAGCCGCCTGCGCCGCGTGAGGCGGAGACGGGACGGGATCAGGAAGCGTCACCGGCGCTGGCTGCCGAGGTTGCCGCCCTCCGGGAAGCCCTGGTCTCTCTGGTGGGAGAGGGCGTGCTGGTAGCTCACACGAAAGCGGCCCCCGGTCCCGAGCGCAGAATGCGGGATGTGGGCGTGGATGCGGCTCTGGCCGGGCAGATCGCCCGGTCGCTTCAGGAATGCTCCTCGCCCGAAGAGGCCGCTGCACAGTGGGAATGCCTGTTCTCCTGCGCGCCGCCGTCGCTGCCCGAAAGCGGGCCGGCTGTCTGGGCGCTGGTGGGTCCGACAGGAGCGGGCAAGACCAGCTGCGCCGCCCGTCTGGCCGCAGCCTACCGGTTCCGGGAGAAGCGCTCCGTGGCGCTCATCTCCTGCGACGGGGTGCGCATCGGGGCGCCGGAGCAGCTCCAGCGCATCGCCTCCACCATGGGAACTCCCTTTGAGCTGTGCCTGGATGCATCCTCGCTCTCGGAGGCCCTGGACCGCTGCTCCTCATACGATATCGTTCTGGTGGACACTCCGGGTGGGCCGCCGCGCGAAGATGGCTTTCTGAAGGGGCTGCGGTCGCTCCTCAGAGACGGCCGCATCAGTGCGCACCTGGTGCTGCCCGCCAACATCTCCCGCGAGGCTCGCAGAATCGCCGTGGAGGCGTTCTCGGCGCTGGATCCGCAGCGGGTCATCCTGACCAAGCTGGACGAAGCAGGCAGCAGCATCCCTCTGCTGGCCATCTCTCAGGAGATTCCGGCCGCCGTGTCTTTCGTCTCTGAGGGACAGGAGCTTGCCGGAGGACTGATGCCCGCAGATGCCCGGTCTCTTGCGCTGCGGGTGATGGAGGAGCTCATGGGATGAGCAAAGCGGGAGTACAGACGGGCGGAGGAAGGCAAAGGTGATCGAAATGCGCTCGCTTTACGCGTGGATCGGTACCATGCTCGCTACCTGCTGCTTTGCCGTGACGCTATTCGTCTGCGTGTCAGGGGGGCAGGATCTGCTGATCTCCGTCCTGAAGTCCATCGCCGTTTTCTTCGCAGTCCGCTATGTGGCGGGGGTATTCGGCGGGCTGGTGCTGTCTCTGGAGCAGGGGAGCAGGAGCGAGACTCCCGCCCCGGGTGAGGATGCCGGCTGATGGCTGTCACCACACGGACCGTTGACGCGCGCGATCTCTGGACGCGCTACAAAAGACAGGGCGACGAAAACGCCCGCCTGGAGCTGATCGAGCGTTACGCTTATCTGGCGCGGGCGGGGGCCGAGCGGCTGCGCCTGCCGCCGCATGCCGCGTTTTCGCAGGACGATCTTTACGGGTACGCCGTCCTGGGACTGATAGACGCCATCGAGAAATTCGACCCGGACAAGGGAAGGCCGTTCGAGGCGTATGCGCCGGTGCGCATCAGGGGGGCCATCTCCGACGCTTTGAGAGGCCTGGACTGGTTGCCCCGCTCGGTCCGTCAGAACGAGACCCGTCTTCGGGAGGCTATGGCGCGGATCGAGATGCGCGAAGGACGCTCGGCCACCGACGCGGAGCTGTGCGCGGAACTCGGCATGAGCGAAGACGAGCTGGGGGATCTGTTGCAGGCGGCTAACGCATCGGCACAGCAGAGTCTGGAAGAGATCATTTCGGAACTGGGAGACCTCAATTTTGCGGGGGTGGGCGCCGATAATTCCGGTACGGACCCCGAGCGGGCGGCGGAGAACTCGCAGGTCCGGCGGCTTCTGGTGGAGGCGATCGAAGAGCTGCCGGAAAACGAGAAGACCGTCATCAGTCTGTATTACTTCGAGGACCTGACGCTCAAAGAGATCGGCCGCGTGCTGGGGGTGACGGAGTCCCGGGCCTGTCAGTTGCACACCCGGGCGGTGCTGAAGCTGCAGACCCGGCTGGCCTGCTGGCTTGATGTGATGTTCATGGCGGCGTAGCGCCCTGCCAGGCGAAGCGGGACCGCGCCGCAGGTGCGATTGCCGACAGGACCGGCAGCCATGTTGATCAGGCCGACAGATGTTTCGCCTCCGCTGCCGCCCCTTACAGGGGTCAGCGGATCCAGCCGGTCAATGGACCGGGACGCCCGCGAGCGTTCGCCGCTGGGCGGCCGGGGCCACACCGGCGACGAAGCCGAAGGGGACGAGAAGGGCGCGAAGGACAGCGCTCCCCCTGCGCATATCATTGACGAGACCGCCTGAAAGGGACAGCAGCGCGGGCTTCGGCTCAAGGAGAACGAGGTCAACAATGGATAACTATCAGCTCACGGTCTACGCTCTGATCGCGGGATTCGTGCTGATCTTCTGGAAAGCGGCCCAGTGGGCCATGACCAGCGCCAGAGCGGCGCGGGATTCGGAATCGCTCACCCCGGCGGACCTGATGGCGTTGCAGGAGGCGTGCGAGGGGCTGATCTCCGATCTCAGGGAGGTGGCCGACGACGCCACCGCGCGGGTGAACCTGGCTGTCGCGAAGGCTGAGATCGTGCTGGAAAAACTTGCGCAGACGGTCCCGGTGGACGCTGTGCTGGCGCGGGCGGAGGTGGGCCATCCCGCCATTGACGCCCCAGAGGAGGAGCTTTCGCAGCCTGCGCCTGCGGAAGTGGACCTTGCGGGCATCCAGGATCCCGTGGAGCGCGTCTACCGTCTGGCGGATCTTGGACACTCCTGTGAGGAGATCGCCCGGATGGAGAACCGGTCTCCAGGGGAGGTCCGGCTCATCCTCGACCTGCGCAATCTTCAGATGGAAAGCCAGGCCGCCTGAACGCCGTGCCACCACGGCCTGCTGCGGCCTTTCCAATATGAACGCCGATACCATCCCTGCTCCGGGCCGCCCTGCGGACAGATCCTGAACGCCGGGCGGCCCTTTTTCATCGGGCGGAGGGAGCCGCACCTGCATCCATGCTTCTCTGAATCCGCAGAGCCTGCTCCGCGTCCTCCAGGCGTCCCATCTTTCGCAAGAGATAACCCTTCTGTCCGTAAAGAGATGCGTTTCCGGGGTCCAGGGTTATCACCCGGTCCAGCAGTTCAAGCGCTCGATACAGATCTCCACCGGACTCGGCCAGGGCATACAGCAGGTGCAGGCTGCGCGCCGTCGCGGGACGGCGTTGCAGGGAAGCGGTCACGAATCCGGAGGCGTCCCCGGATGCCAGGATGCTGCGTGCAATGGCCTCTGTTCGGGTGGGATAGCCGGTATCCACCGCCGCAAGCCAGGCCTCCAAAGCGCGTTCACGCTCCCCAAGCGACCAGCGGGCCTCCCCTTCGCGCATCCGCCAAAGCCATGCGCCGGCGGGATCCAGTGAAGCCAGCCGGTCCAGCGCCGCGATCTGCCGCCGGTGGTCTCCGGCCTCCGCGTACGCCTCCGCCAGGAATCTCAGGAGGCGCGTATCGCCGGGCGCGGAACGCAGCTGCCGCTCCCGGCGCTGGATCTCCACCCCCAGGGTACCCGCCTCACGATAGGCGCGGACAAGACGGGCATAGGAGTCCTGGTTTTCCGGTTCAAGGGCAGTCGCTTTTTCGAGATCCGCGATAGCCGGCTCGTGGGCGCCAAGCGAGATCTGGACCGCGCCCGTGACGTTGTATAGACGCGCACGCGTCTGAGGAGCTGTCTCCCTGGCCGCGCTCTTGCTCTGCTCAATGGCCTGCCGGGCATCCTCGGGACGGTTCAACAGCACATTGGACTGCGCTACTCCGGCGAGCGCCGCCACATTGCCCGGATCCTGCTCCGTGGCCTGCTGGAACTCCTCCAGCGCGCGGGGCACCTGGCTGGTGCGCATCAGCAGCGTTCCGATGCGCACCTTCGCGTCCGGGCGCGTCTCCGGGCTGGCTTCTGCCGCCCGGTAGCAACGCATGGCGTCATCCAGCCGTCCCAGCCTGGCGTATGCGTCGCCCAGCCACAGCCTGGCCTGAGCGTTCATGGGCTCCTTCTCCAGAACCGCTTCCAGAAGGTTGGCGGCCCGGGGCGGGTCCGAATCCAGCACGGCGATGGCCAGCCCCAGCCGCGGCTTCGTCCAGCGCGGAGCCAGGGCGCTTGCCTTGAGGTACCACTCTTCGGCGCATTTCAGATCCCCTGAGAGCTGGCAGGCATCCGCCAGAAGGTTCGCCAGCGCGGCGTTGCCGGGATACCTCTTGGCTGCATCACGGAGAAGCTGCAAAGACGTGTCCTGTCCCGCGCGCTCCGGCGCCTTTGGGGCCGAAAGGACCAGCGGCCGGGGCGTCTTCAAGCCGCGATGTACGGCCGAGTTCTCGGCGGAGTCGCACAGCCTGCGCACCACGCCTGCGCCCGGGGCCATCCGCAGGACGGCGTCCAGGTGCGGGATAGCGCGCACCGGATCTTTCATCTGGAGAAGAGTCACCGCCAGCGCCAGGCGAAGCCCCGCATCCCCCGGCGCGGCGTCCACCTGCCGCTCCAGCAGCAGGGCGGCCCGCGGATAATCGCCCCGGGCAAAGGCAGCGTCAGCTTCCGCCAGCGGATCCCCGCGGAGTCCCTCCACCGCGCTCACCCGTCCCGCTGCAGCTACGGTCACGATAGCCAGTATCAGCGCCCTGTAAAGAACCTTCATAGTGTGTCAGTAATCCAGGATGGTCCTCGCGCGCCCGTCCGGGGAGGTATAGACCATCTCCAGCGCCCGTGCGCTCTCCTCTAGTTCATCCGGCGCTGGGGCAACTGCGGCGCTCATCTCTCCGCCACCGGCCCACGCCGCAGCCGGACCTTCGCCCGGCGGCTCGGCCAGGAGCAGTCCTTCGCTCCGTTTCTCGTGATCTGATACCGCGCGGGAGCGCAGATGGAAATCTCGCGTTGTCCCTGCGGCCTCCGTATCCGCATATCCCCCGCGTCCCTCCTCGGTCACAGGTGCGGCCGGCAGGGACCACGCCACCACTGCAGCAGGCGGGGCTTCAGGAGCCGGACGGCTTGCCGCAGGCCGGTGCGGTCTGGAAGGCGGCGTGGCGGAGGACCTCCTCGCCACCGGCAGTGGTGCGGCAGGAACCTTTGCTTGCGCCAAGGAGGACTTCTCCGCCGCCGTAACTGGTGATCCCTCTGCCGATTGTGCAGGCGGTTGGGGTTCCCGGACGTGAGGCGGTGGAGCCTCTTGAGGGGCAATGCTCTGGAGCGCGGCCGGTGGCGAATCAAGTCCCCCCTGCGGGGTGAACGTCCCCAGCGTGAAGTATCCGGCGATCGCCAACGCCGCTGCTGCGAAGCTGGCTGCCACTCCCCACATCAGAGGCCGCCGTGCCGGGACGTTTTTCCGGCCAGTGGGTGCCTGGATCCGCTCACGAACGCTTTCCCATACAGCGGGGGACGGGTCAGCCAGCGGAGCGCGGGCGCGGCCGAAGATGCGTCCCGCTTCGCGCAGGTCTTCCAGCTCGGCTGCGCAGGCGGGACATCGCTCCAGGTGGCCGCGCAGAGCGCGCGAGCGCTTTTCGTCCAGCGCCCCGGCGGCTTCCTGCATCAGTATGTGTCTGGCCCTGCGGCAGTTCATCACTGAAATCGTCCTATGCGTCCGGCCGTTCTACCCGCGCTCCGGCAGCTCCGTCACCGCCCCGGATGTCCCGCAACTCCTGCTTCAGCTTCTTGCAGGCGTAGTGAAGCCGCGACCAAACCGTTCCCACCGAGCAGCCCATCATCCGGGCGATCTCCTCACACGGATGTTCCTCAAAGTAATAGAGGACCACTGTCATCCTGTGGTTGTCCGAAAGGTTCTGCAGGGCGCGCCGGACGGCTGCCTTCTCCTCCGCCGATACCGCCTGCTCGAACGGCTGTCCCGCCGTGTCAGCCGCCAGCCGCTCCGCGGTCCCGCTTTCCGGATCGTCCAGCGAGACCTGCCCGTGACGCCTCATCTGCCGGATGCGCTTGAGGGTGGCGTTCACGGCGATGGTATGAAGCCACGTGGAGAACCGGGCATCGCCCCGGAATCTCTGAAGCCCCTGCCACGCCGAAACGAACACCTCCTGCACCACGTCCTCGGCGTCATCAGGCGAGGGGATCATACGCGTGACGATGCCCTGCACCGTCCGCTCGTGACGCCGCACCAGTTCGCCGAAGCTCTCCAGATCGCCGCTGCGCGCCTTTTGCACCAGAGCGGCGTCGGCCTCTTCGGGCTGCCGTGTCCCGGCGGACGGGCTCACCTGCTCCTTCGACCCTCTGTCCCGCGCGGGCGCGGCGGCGCTTTCAGCGGCCTGCAGCAGAGCTGGCCCTCCTCGCTATCCGTTCTCTGCGAGTTTAGACCCATCAACAGAGGCAGCCCTTCAATGTGGCGCGCGCCGGAGTACGAATCGCGCGCGGCCTGCTCAGCCGGCGTCCGTCGCCTCTCCAGACGCCGGCGCATCCGGGTGATGCCTCGGGTTGAGCAGCCGCAGCACGGGCTGGCCGGTCCTCAGCGATTCCAGAATGTCCGGCAGATCCTCCGCTCCGACCGCCTGATACCAGTGGCCTTCCGGGTAGACCACCACGTTCGGGCCGCGTCCGCACTGCCCCAGGCAACCGCAGTTGTTGATGCGAACCGGCAGCCCGGCTTCTTTGGCTATGGCTTTCAGCGTGTCCCGCACCTGCTGGCTGCCGCGGTTGGGGCAGTCCTTCCCCGTGGTGCAGACGAACACGTGACGTTCATACAGGGGCATCCCGTCAACTCCCTCCCGGCCCGGGCAGGGCCTTTTGCGGTCATTGTACTCCCCATCGTGCGATACCCGCGAATCTGGCAGGCAAACGGGCGCTCCATCTACAATCCCTTCCAGACAATGGAGACCTTTGCACCCGTCCTGTCCGTCTTTCTTCTGCTGTTCACGGGAGTGCTGCTGCGGAAGCTGAACGTCCTTCAGCAGTCCGATGGCCGCGTCATCAATTCCCTGATCATCTACGCCACAGTCCCGGCTCTGGCGTTCGGCATCTTTTATGGACAGAAACTGTCCTGGACGCTGGCGCTGGTGGTGCTGGCGGGGAATGTGGCGAACATCGTCAGTCTTCTCATCGCGCGGCAGGTTGCGCGGCCGCTGCGGCTGTCCCGCCCGCAGACCGGCGCATTTATGATGGCCGCCAGCTTCGGAAATACCACCTTCATGGGGATCCCTGTGGTGGATGCGGCGTTCCACGGGGATCCGCAGGCTCTGGTGGTGGCGATGATGTACAGCGAACTCGCCATGTCGCTGCCCGTCTACACTCTGGGACTCTGGCTGGCGTCAAAATACGGAGGCAGCCACGCTTCCATCCGCGACGTGGTCTCACCGCGCCGTCTGCCGGCCATCCCGGCGATGGCTCTGGGAGCCCTGCTCACTCCACTGGCCATCCCGGACGCCATCACCGGAGCGCTGGAGCGGCTGGGCGCCTGCACCCTGCCGCTTGCGATGATCAGCGTGGGACTGATGCTTTCCGCCCGATCGTTCGAGGGGAACCGGGGGCCCATCCTGGTGGCGGCGGCGATGAAGCTGTTTTGCATGCCGGTCATCATGTATGCCATACTGACCCTGTTCGGAGTGCACGGGCTGGCGCGGCAGGTGACTCTGCTGCAGGCCGGGATGCCCGTCTCCATCATCGCCGGGGTGATGGCCGCGCGCGGAGGCTCGGACGGGCCGTTTGTGGCGGCGGTCACGCTGGTCACCACACTGGGATCCGTGGTGAGCTTGCCGCTTCTTCTCACGATCATCCGATGACGGACATCCTTGCCGGGCTCAATCCGCCTCAGAGAGAAGCCGTGACCCATCCGGGAGGACCGCTTCTGGTCTTCGCCGGAGCGGGGAGCGGCAAGACACGCGTCCTGACTCACCGGGTGGGCTGGCTGATCCAGCAGGGACTGGCGCGGCCGGATCAGATCCTGGCCGTCACGTTCACCAACCGCGCCGCCCGCGAGATGAAGGAGCGCATTGAAGGCCTGCTGGGGGAACGCTCTGCGGCTGAGGTGTGGGCGGGAACGTTCCACTCCACCTGCGCGAAGCTGCTGCGCATATCCGGCGAGAAGATCGGCCTGGACCGCAACTTCGTCATCTTCGACGATGAAGATCAGATCCGCCTGATCAAGGAGTGCCTGCACGAGCTGAACATCCCCGAGCGCAGCTATCCCGCGCGCGGGGTTCTATCGGCCATCAGCCACGCCAAGGAGAAGCTGCTGGACCCGGACACTTACCTCCGGAAGCACTCCGGCGTGTATGAGGAGACGGTTGCCGGAGTGTGGCGGCTGTATGCGCGCAAACTCCGCGAGATGCGCGCGCTGGACTTCGACGATCTCATCGTGTTCGCGGTGCGCCTGCTGGAGGAGCGCCAGGATGCGCGCGAGCAGTACCAGCGCAGGTTCCGCCATGTCCTGGTGGATGAGTATCAGGACATCAACTATTCCCAGTACCGCTTCGTGGAGCTGCTGGCCCAGGAGCACCGGAACATCACGGTGGTGGGCGACGACGATCAGTCCATCTACTCGTGGCGTGGAGCGGACATCAGCATCATCCTGAACTTCGAGAGAGATTTTCCTGACGCCCACGTGGTCAAGCTGGAGCAGAACTACCGCTCCACGCAGATCATCCTGGACGCGGCGCACGAGGTGGTGAGCGCGAACGAGAGACGCGCGGAGAAGAGGCTGTGGACGGAGAATGGTCCGGGCAGTCCGCTCACCCTGTGGGAGGCCGCTGACGAGCAGCACGAGGCCGATCTGGTGGCTCAGGCCATCCAGGAGCAGATCGCAAGAGGCCGCCGGCCCTCGGACTTCGCCGTGCTGTACCGCACCAACGCGCAGTCCCGGCCGTTCGAAGAGGTGTTCATGCACCGACGCATCCCGTACCGCATCATCGGGGGCGTACGGTTCTGGGAGCGCAAGGAGGTCAAAGACATCATCGCCTACCTGCGCCTGGTGGCCAACAGCGCGGACAACATCAGCTTCAAGCGGATCGTGAACGTGCCGACCCGCGGGATCGGAGCCGCTTCGGTGGCCCGCCTGGAGGAGGCCGCGGCCGCGAGAGGCATCAGCATCTATGAGGCGGCACGCGACCGCGATACGGTGGCCGATCTTCAGCCCAAGGCGGCGCGTGCTCTGCGGGAGTTCGTGGATCTGATCGAGGGGCTGAGGGCCAGCGCGGCGGAGCTGCCGGTGAGCGACCTGATGAAGGAGACCCTGGAGCGCACTGGTTACCTGCGGGAGCTGGAGAACGAGCGCACAATGGAAGCCCGTGGCCGCATCGAGAACCTGCAGGAACTGGTATCGGTAGCCGCACTGTTCGACACTCAGGCGGAGGACACTTCGCTGGAGGCGTTCCTGGCTCAGGTGGCGCTGGTGAGCGACGTGGACAGCCTGGACGACCGGGCTGACAGCGTGGTGCTGATGACGCTGCACTCCGCCAAAGGCCTGGAGTTCCCCGTGGTGTTCATGACCGGGCTGGAAGAGGGGATCTTCCCGCACTCCCGTTCTCTGACGGAGCCGCGTCAGCTGGAGGAGGAGCGCCGGCTGTGCTATGTGGGGATGACACGGGCCAAGGAGGAACTGCACTTCACGTACGCCTTCCGCAGGATGGCCTACGGGATGAGCGCCCGTTCCACCCTTTCGCGTTTCGTGAAGGAGATCCCGGCGGAATACTTCGCCGAGGGCCAGGCGCCCTCCGCCGTGACGGGCGGATGGGCGGCCGCCGCGTCCCGTGTCCGCACCGTGGTGACCAACGACAGCGATTCCCCGTTCCGGGAGGGGGACAGGGTCACTCATCCGAAGTTCGGGACGGGGGTGGTCATCAGCGCCACCGGCCGGGGAGACGAGGCGCAGGTGACGGTGATGTTTGCGGGCGGTGTGGGGCTGAAGAAGCTGCTGCTCGCATACGCGAAGCTGGAAAAGGCGGGCAACGGGGCGGCCGGTTGAACCCGTACCACAGCGCGCAGGAGGCAGGCCGCAGAGCGGATAACCATTCCTCCGGCCGGACGGCCCGGGCAAGGCTCCGCCGCGCTCGCCGCAGCCGGCGGACCGGAAACTTCGAGGAAAGAGGACTGCAAGACAAGTGGCCAAGAAGATCAAGCTCGCCTTTATAGGCGCCGGGGGCATTGCGCGTGGCGCTCATATGCCTCCCCTCCAGAAGATGGACGACGTGGAAGTCGTCGCTATCGCCGACGTCAGTGAAGAGGCGGCCCGCCAGTCGGCCGAGCTGTTCGAGGGCAAGCCGAAGGTCTATTCTGACTACCGCGACATGCTCAAGAACGAGAAGCTGGACGCGGTGGACATCTGCACCCCGAACCTGTATCACAAACAGCCGACCATTGATGCGCTGAAAGCCGGGCTGCACGTCATCGTGGAGAAGCCCATCGCGATGAACGCGAAAGAGGCGAAGGCGATGGTGCAGGCGGCGCGCGAGAACAACCGCAAGCTGATGGTGGCGCAGTGTCAGCGCTTCCGGCCGGATGTTCAGCTGTTGAAGAAGATGATTGACGCGGGCGAGCTGGGCGAGATCTATTACGCCCGCGTCTGGGCGCTGCGCCGTCGCGGCGTGCCCGCCTGGGGGGTGTTCATCGAAAAGGACAAGCAGGGCGGCGGCCCGATGATTGACCTCGGCGTCCATATGCTGGACATGGCCCTGTATCTGATGGGCCACCCGAAGCCGGTGGCGGTCTCCGGGCAGTGCTACACCAAGTTCGGAAACCGCAAGGGCATCTTCAACCCGTGGGGCGAGTGGGATCCCGCCAAATACACGGTTGAAGACTACGCGGCCGGCTTCGTGCGCTTCGAGAACGGGGCCACCCTGTCCATCGAAGCGAGCTTTGTGGCCAACATCCGCAAGGATGAGTTCAACGTCACGCTCCTCGGCACGGAGGGCGGATCGGACATGGATCCGTTCCGCATCTACACGGAGCGCCACCAGCGGGTCATCGTGGAAGAGCCCACCATGCTGCCGCAGGTCAATACCTACGAGGCGGAGCTGAAGGAGTTCTTCGCAGCCATCCGTGAGGACCGGGATCCGCTGGTGACCGGCGAGCAGGCTCTGATGACCCAGCTCATCCTGGACGGGGTCTACGAGTCCAGCGAGAAGGGCAAGGAGATCCTCATCAAGGCCTGACGGCTGTGATTGATACACGGGGGAAGCGGGCATCGTGAGGGGTGTGCGCTTCCCCCGTCTTCCCCGGAGATATGGCCACGCAGACCGGCGCACCCGAAACCGGCAGCTTTCCAGGAGAGGTGGAAGATCGCCCGGGCGGATGGATCCGCCCCGTGCTGCCTCTGGCCATCATCTGCTGCCTGGCGGAGCTGAGCTACGCCGTCGTCAACATTCTGGCCATCCCCGCCTACATCTCCAAAGGGGTAGGATTGGGCGCTCACGTCGGGACCATTATGGGCGCGTTCCTGCTGGCCGAGGCGCTGGGACGGCCGGGCCTGGGAGCCCTGAGCGACGTCTTCGGCCGCAAGCCGTTGATGGTGGCAGGGCCTCTGATGAGCGGCGCCGCGTCCCTGTTGCTTCTGACCACGGTCAACCCTTATCTACTGGTGGGTGTGCGCATCCTGGACGGTCTGGGGGCGGCGGCTTTCTGGCCGGCCATCTTCGCCGCGGTGGGCGACGCCACTGCTGGCCGTAACCGCAGCGCCGGCATGAGCGTGCTGAACGTCTCGTATATGGTCGGCCTGGCGTTCGGACCCCTGGTGGGCGGATGGGTCAACAGCCTGGCCAGTTCGCCCGGCAACCCCAGCTACAGCGCTGCGTTTTATCTCTCGGCTGGCCTGTTCTCATTGACGGCGCTTGCGGCGCTGGCGTTCGTGCGCGGAGGCCGGCCGGGACAGGCTGCCTCACCCCCGGAGGGTTTGATCGAGGAGCGCTGGACGGGCCTGCGGCCGATGCTTCAGGCGGCCGTGATGGTGTGGCGTCTTCTCATCATCGCGTTCACCACGTTCCTGGGGATCGGGATGCTGATCCCGGTCGTCGAGCTGTATGCTCTGGACCGGTTCGGCATTGATCAGAAGACTTTCGGGTCGCTTTTCCTGGTTCCGGCGGTGCTGATCGGGCTGCTGGCGGTGCCGCTGGGAAGGCTGGGCGACCGGTGGGGACGGTTGAGGTCTGTACGCGTGGGTGTGTTCCTGTGCGGCGTGTCGCTCTGGTGCGTCCCTCTGGTGCCCTCCTATCATATTCTGGCCGGCGGAGCTCTCATCGTGGGTGTGGGGTTCCTGCTGGCGTTCCCGGCGTGGATGGCACTGCTGACGGAAGTGGTGGGAGAAGAACAGCGAGGTTCGGTGCTGGGAGCCGCCGGTATGGCGCAGGGCTTCGGAGCGATCCTGGGAGCGGTGCTCGGCGGCCGGCTGTATCACGCCGATGGGCCGATCTTCGGCATCCACCAGCACGACTTTCCCATCTACGCAGCCGCCGCGAGTCTGCTGCTCTCATTTGTGCTGACCATGCTGTTCGTCCGGGAGCCGGCGCGGCGATCCTCGCCCGAAGCAGCCTGAACGCAAGCGGAATGCCGGGCCTTCCTGTTGGCCCTTGCGCGGGGACGGCACTGCTGGTATTATCTACTGACCCGGCAGGGATGCCCGGGAGGGGTGCAGAAGGAGTGACGCGGGGGTTATGAGTTTGCTCAGGCAGGTCCATTCCATCATTCCCGGCGCGGCGCTCGCCGCCGCAGTGCTCCTTTCGCTTTGCAGTCCCTGCCTGTCCGCTCCTTCCAGCAGGCCCGCTGCGGAGCAGCAGACCTACACCGTATACTACCTCAAGCGCGGCGAGGGGCTTGCGGACGTCGCGAAGAAGTACGGCGTGCCTCTGGGGGAGATCATCCGGCTGAACCGTTCCCGCCTTCCCGACCCGAAGAACCCGGACCGCGTGTTCGCGGGGATGGCGGTGCGGGTCCCCGTGCCGAAGGAAAAGGCTGGCCAGCCTGCGGCTCCTGCCAAAACCGCCGCTCCGGCTCCTTCCCCTGTAGCTCCGGCGGCTCCCAAAACTGCTGCGCCGCCAGCAAAGGAGGCTCCTTCTCCGGTGAAGGAAGCTCCAACTCCGCCTGCTGCTCCTGAAAAGACCATTCCCTCCCCGCCTGTCCCTGAAAAGCCTGCTGTTCCTGATGCGGCGGAAAAACCCGTGGCCGCGCCTGCTGCCCCGGAGCCTGCGCCGGACGAGCGCATCTTCCCGGAGGACAAGACGCTTGAGACCATCAGCCCGGAGGCCCGGCGGCTGGCTGAGGCGGCGGCAAAGACGGGGCCTTCGCTTCAGGGACCGTGGGTCTATCTGGTGCTGGGAGCCCTCGCGCTTCTGGTGCTGGCCGGGCTCTGGATGCTGGTTTCCTTCCGCAGGGCGTTGCGGGAGATCTCGGGAGGTGCGGCCGCTGTGCGCGGGGGAGCCCGGGACACCGGCGAGCTGATGCTGGTGGCCGCCCGCAACCTAGGCCGCAACAGCCGCCTGTTCTGGTTCAAAGCCGGGGAGCGGGATGTGTTTGTCTCCACGGGGGCTGAGACACAGGTATTGCTGCCCGGAGAGGAGCGCAGGACTGAGGAGCCTGGCCGTCAGGTGGAAGAGCTTCGCCCGGCGGTAGCCCGGGTCTCTTCGGGGCGGCGGCCAAGAAAATCTCCTCCGCAGGAGGCTTCCAGCCCGGCGGAAGGCGAGGCCACCTCTCCTCCGCAGCCCGAAAACTGAGGGGCCTCTTCTGCGAAGCCGCCTATGAAGGATTCTGCAGCTTTGACCCCTGACAGCCTGCCGGAGCGCATCGAGAATACCCTTCAGCTGGAGGAGATGCTCAGCCGCCCGGATGACGCTCTGGTGGAGTGCTTCCGCCGACTGAAGGGCGATATCCTGGTGCTGGGCGCCGGGGGCAAGATGGGACCCACGCTGGCGCGTATGGCCCGGCGCGCGAGCGATGCGGCCGGATCCGCGAGGCGCGTGATGGCGGCGTCGCGCTTCTCGCAGCCGGAGGCGCGACGCTCACTGGAGGAATATGGCGTAGAGGCCATCCCCTGCGATCTGTTGGACCGCCGGCAGGTTCAGGAGCTCCCGGACGCTGAGAATGTGGTGTTCATGGCCGGGATGAAGTTCGGCACCACCGGCAACGAGGCCCTGACCTGGGCGATGAACACCCTGCTTCCCGCACTGGTGTGCGAGCGCTTCCCCGATGCGCGCTTCTGCGTGTTCTCCACCGGCAACGTTTACGGCCTGACTCCGGTGGCCGGTGGAGGTTCGCGCGAGGATGACCCCCCGCGCCCGGAGGGCGAATACGCCATGAGCGCTCTGGGAAGGGAGCGCATTTTCGAGTACTTCAGCCGCACCGCCGGCTGCCGGGCTTCAATCATTCGTCTGAACTACGCCGTGGAGATGCGCTACGGCGTACTGCACGATATCGCCTGCAAGATCCGGGACGGCGCTGAGGTGGATGTCTCGATGGGCTATGTGAACGTCATCTGGCAGGCGGACGCCAGCAGCATGGCCCTGCGTTCCCTGGAGCTCGCCTCGTCCCCGCCCCTTGTCTTGAACGTCACCGGGCCGGAGATCCTCTCCGTACGTGAGACAGCGGAACAGTTGGCCGGCCTGATGGACCGTCCCGTGCGGTTCAGGGGGCAGGAAAGTCCGGATGCCCTTCTCAGCAACGCCGGACGGGCCTTCCAGCGGCTTGGCAGGCCACAGGTCTGTGCGGACACTGTCATCCGGTGGACGGCGGACTGGGTGGGCCGGGGCGGAGCGTCTCTTGGCAAGCCGACTCACTTCGAAGAGCGCGATGGCAGGTTCTGACTTCAGGAGCACACTGCAGAGAGGAGTCGCCATTCCTGCGTCTCCCCTGGCGCTGGATGCCCGCAGAAAGCTGGACGAGCGCCGCCAGCGGGCGCTCTGGCGCTACTATTCCGATGCGGGAGCTGGCGGGATCGCCGTGGGAGTGCACACCACGCAGTTCGCCATCCGCGACCCGCAGATCGGTCTGTTCCGGCCGCTTCTGGAGCTGGCGGCGGATGAGATGGACCGGCTGGACGGAGGGCGTGAGGAGCCGCTGGTGCGAATCGCCGGGATCTGCGGACGGACGGATCAGGCGGTCCGCGAGGCGGAGCAGGCGGCCGCTCTGGGATTTCACGCCGGGCTGCTGAGCCTGGCGGCCATGAAGGACGCCGGTGAGCCGGAACTGATCCGCCATTGCCACACCGTGGGCGAGGTCATCCCCCTTGTGGGGTTTTATCTGCAGCCCGCTGTGGGCGGGCGGGTTCTGCCGTACTCTTTCTGGCGGGAGTTCGCGGAGATCCCCTCTGTCGTGGCCATTAAGATCGCACCATTCAACCGGTATCAGACGCTGGATGTCGTCAGGGCGGTAGTCGAAGCCGGGCGTGACGACATCGCTCTGTACACGGGCAACGATGATTCCATCGTTCACGATCTTATCACGCCGTTCGTCCTGATGCGTAACGGGCGGCGTGTGGAGCGCCGGATCGCCGGCGGTCTGCTGGGGCATTGGAGCGTCTGGACCCACCGGGCGGTGGAGCTACTTCACGAATGCCACGCTGCCTGCCGGCCAGAAGGCCGCGGACGCCTGCCGGACCTTCTGGCTCTGGCGCATCAGATCACAGACTGCAACGCGGCTTTTTTCGACACTGCGAACGCTTTCCGGGGTTGCATCGCGGGCATTCACGAGGTGCTCCGCCGCCAGGGACTGCTGGAGGGCATATGGCTGCTGGACCCCGAGGAGCGCCTGAGTCCCGGACAGCAGGACGAGATCGAGCGCGTGTGCCGTGCCTATCCGCACCTGTCCGACGACGAATTCGTCCGGCAGAACCTGGACCGCTGGCTGGAGGGTTGAGCCAGCCGGCTACTGGACCTGCCGGACCACCGCCAGAAGCTCCTTCGCGGGCATCACCACCATGAAGTAGCTGGGACCACGTCCTGTAGCGCCGGTGACACGCCGGTACAGATGCATTCCGACGATCTTCCCGTCGGGAGTGAGTGCCAGCGCTCCCAGATCCGTATCCTCACCGGAGGGGGAATAGGGGACGAAGTACATTTTCCGCGGCTTTGTGAAGATGCCCTTCACCTTCTCCACACCCGCCACCGTGATCCAGCTTCCATCTTTTCCCAGACGTGATACCAGCAGCAAATCATCCAGCAAACCCACCTCTGTCGAGGCTGAGAGATCCACATACGGCAGGGTTCCGGGGATCTGGGCGCGCGGTTTCAAGACGGCAATGTCCAGGTCGCGGTCGCGGATGGCTACCTCCGCCGGGACCTCGCTGCCATCGGAAAGGCGGATGGTGATGCTCTTGAGCTCGGCGCTGAAGCTCATTTGTCCGGACTGTTCGTCCATCTGCTTCATGTACTCCGCGTACATATCCGAGGGATCCACGGCCGACAGACTGACCAGCACCAGGCCGGACGGGCTGACCACGATGCCCGTGCACTCGTTCTCCTGCTCCTCCTGGCTCGCCTCCCGTCCTGCGAAGGATGTCTTCATGGAGGCCACCGACTTCACGGAGACCACGGCCGCCTCGTGCTTCGCCACAACCGGTGTGGCGCCGGCCGTGTTTTCGGCCTCAGCTGAAGCCATCAGCGGGGCGAAGACAGCCACCGCCAGCGCGCACGCTGCAGCGAGACCCGGGAATGACCTGCTCATCTGGATGATGCTCCTCTCCGGAGAAGCGCCATGCGGGCGCTTCTCACGATGCGTTCCTTACGCTCCTGCGCCGTACTCTCCTGCGGAGCCCTGGCGTTGGGAGCCGCGGTGCAGACGGAAGTATTCCTCAACGAACAGTATTTGCCTGGCCGTCTGCGGCAGTCCCACCCGCTCGAAAGCTTCCTCAACGGAATCCTGGCGCAGGCTCAGCCAGGCCGCAGCCACCGTGCGGCTCCGGCCGATCCCCGCGTAACAGTGGACGTAGATGGGAAGCCCCTGTTCTGCCCAGCAGTCCATATCCGCTCTCAGGCTGTCCATCTGCTCCAGGGAAGGCACTGAGAAATCCTCCACCTCCTCCGTCCGGTGCGCCATCCCTGCATCCCGGATCACCTCGGCCGTCAGGAAGGATACCGGGTGCAGAGAAAGCACGGCTCTGATTCCCTCGCGTTTCAGCCGTTCCACGTCCTCACGGGTGCGGGGGAGCGAACCGACCGCAAGCACTCCCGGCAGGGCCCACCGCAGCTCCATTATCGCATCTCCTTTCTGAGGGACCTCGCAAATATAACAGTTTCATTCTTAAAAGGCTTAGCGTATCCTGTGGAATAGAGTACAGGTGCTGCGGTTCATGCAGCGGCCTGTCGCTGTGCTTTGCCGCGGGATTCGGCCGCTTCTGAGTCCCGCCAGTTCATACGGGAGGCTTCGTAAAATGTTCCCTTATAAGGCTCGAACGCTGCTCGTGCTGGCTGTCGCGCTGGCGCTCAGCGGAGCCACTGTCGCGTACGGCCAGACTCAGGTCATCCGCAACGGTTCTTTTGAAGCGGGAATGGACGGCTGGATGGTTTCCCCGGATCTGTTCCCGTGGAATCCTCTGCAGTCGGCGGATGACAACCGTTTCGTCACGCTCACACCCCCGAACTGGAGCTACACCGGGCTGGTGCTGTTCCAGAATATGAACGTCACGAATGCTGCCGGGAAGACGGCGGTCGTCGCTGTGGACATCCAATCCGCTGGCTCCGGTCCAGGAGCGTCCATCGCGGTCTGGCTGGAGTATGTGGATCCGATGGGCAAGATCCGCCGTGCCCGCGTGTTCGGTGTAGAGAATCCTCCCTCGCCGGGTTGGATCACACGGCAGGTGAACTATACCATCCCTTCAGACGCCGTCAAGATCATCCGCTTCGGCCTGGTGCGGGAGGACTACGGCGACTTCCAGATTGACAACGTCAGCATGCTCATTCCCGGCGTGACCGTCGGGACGGTGCCGACGATCACCGCCGTGACGCCCCCTGCCGGACCCTACGGTACTGAGGTCACCATCTCGGGATCCGGGTTCGGCGCCTCGCAGGGGACCGGCTCCGGTGTAGAGGTCGGCGGCTCTGCGCAAGGGGTCACGGTGCTGAGCTGGTCGGACACGCAGATCCGCGTGCGCATCTCCGATCCCGCCTCCAGTGGAGCCGTTGTGGTCACGAATGGCTATGTCGCGGCGGATGGTGTGTTTCCGTTCTCGATCACCTCGCCGCACTACACGGTGAAGATGCAGGACGTCCAGTTCCGCGTCATCAAGGGGGTCAAGGAAAGGATCCTGGTGCGCGTGGACTTCCAGAATGGCTTCAGCACCGCCGGCGGGGTGAACTTCAGCGTCCCGGAGGCCCCGGCAGGAGTGGTGCGGTTCACTCCCGTGCCAGTCAAAGCGCGGGGCGGAACGGTCCTCTTGCTGGACACAGCCAGCCTTACGCCGGGCACCTACGAATGGACGGTGCAAGCGACGGACGGGACCCTTGCTCCCAGAGTCATTCCGTTCACGCTCCACGTGCTAACAATGAGCAGCCTGGAGCTTTACGAGAGCGAGGAGTCCAATACTCCGCTCACCCAGATCGTTGCGACAGCGCAGGGCAAGGTGAAGATCCACGGGCGCATCACGGCATCGGACGGGATGCCGGCAGATGTTGATGAAGCCGATATCCAGGTGACTTCCGGCAATCCGGGCGTCTTCGCGGTCTACCGCGACTTCTGGGAAGGCTTCCAGTTCCTGGCGGTGGATAACGGGACCACCACACTGACGGTCACCTTCCCAGACGGCTTCAGCAAGCAGTATCCGGTCTCGGTGACAGTGCCGGACTCTCCTAAGATCCTGTCGGTGGGCGTCTCGCCTCCCGTGGTGGACAACTCCGGCACACAGACCATCACCCTGTTTGCCGAGGGCGCCACGCCGCTCGGAGGCGTAAGCTGGGACATCCCGATAGACGGATGGCCGGAGGGCGAGTTCTACGATGGCGGCCGGCGCTACTCCGGAACCGCAAAGCTACAGGAAGGGTGCCGCCCGGGGACCTACTTCGTCTCCAGCGGGAACCCTTACGGCTCTCCGTACCGTGTCGGTGCGCTGCAGGTGGTGAACGCTCCCACCCGTGGAATGATCAAGGGCAAAGCGTTCGCCATGGATTCTGGCGGACCGCCGGAGGTGTTCGGCACGCTGGAGCTGTACTCCGCTCCGGGCGTCATCGCCCAAGCCGTGGAGATCTGGGGCTTTGAAAGCGGAGGAGGGTTCACCGCGTCCTACATCCAGCCGGGCACCTACCGCCTGCGGTTCGTCCCGTCCTTCGGTCAGAGCCCGCAGTGGTATGCGCTGGCGGACAGCTATGAGGACGCCATCCCCGTGACGGTGACTGCCGGCGGGGTGGTGGAGGATATCTACTTCTTCCTGTTCAACGAGCCCGCGCATCCGCCTACGGTTGTGGCCACCACGCCGCCCTCCGGAGCAACCTTCGCCGGCGTGACGGATCCCATTGTGGTGACATTCAGCCGCCCGATGGACCCGTCCTCGCTGCAGTCAGGTTCCTTTGAGCTGCGCAACAGTCAGGGACAGCCCGTCGAGGGGAGCGTGCAGCTCAGCTTTAATGAGCTTGTCTTCACGCCGGCCTATGCACTGGCCAGTGGCGCGTGGTACACGGCCACTGTCAAGCAGGGTCTCAAGTCCGAGGATGGTCTGGAGCTTCAGCAGGACTATGTCTGGCAGTTCCGGACCGGCAGCAACCGCGCCGGCGATCTGAAGGGGCTGGAGGACGGCAGCTACGTCTCACTGAGCGGGAAGGCCCTCTACAAGATCGGCGCGGGATTTGCCTACATCGAGGAGCCGGACCGTTCCAGCGGCATCCGCCTGGAGGGCTTCATTACCGGCAATGAGACCTCGCTCATCAACGTGCGGGGGATCCTGCAGACCTCGGCAGGGGGAGAGCGCAGCATCCGTGTGGACGCGTATAACATCGTCGGCACCATCTCGGTGGATCCCGTCTTCGTGAATCAGCGGAACCTGGCTGGCGCCATGCTGGACGGCATCTACGTCCGTGCGGCGGGCCAGGTGCTGGCCGAGGGGCTCTCGGAGTATGAGTTCCTGATGACGGACGGCGCAAGCGTTCCGCCGGTGCGGGTGAAGACGGACCTGCCGCACGGGCTGAGCGCGGGGAGCTATGTCCACGTGCGCGGCGCTGCCGGACGCGACGGCGGCCGGGTCATCTACGCCACGCAGGTGCAGACACTGGAGCTCTGAAAACCCGCTGAGAAAATGACAAAAGCAGGGCCGGGACCCCGGTGGTCCCGGCCCGTTTTTGCTTCGAGGTGTCTCAACTGAGAGGGAAGAGTCATGACCCCTGAAAGGTCTCAGTTGGAACCCCTGCTGCAGGGGCTAAAACTCAGCCCTCAGCACCTCTAAGGTAATGGTCCATTACGCACCACCTCCTTTGTAGAGTGGTTGGAATGTCCGGCCGGCCAGCCCGAAGGCGAACCTGCCGCAGGGTGGGGCGAAGCCGCACTCCTGTCATAGCTAACATTCGCGCGCGCTTCAGGATTCCCCTCCTGTCTGACAGATTATCGGCAGGACGGCGTTGTTCCATTCGCGCAGGAAACCGCACGGATGCAGCCGAAGGTAAGTAGTTGCGTGGGCAGGCTTTCGGATGTCTTCCGGCGTTCCCCCGCGGCGTCCGTTGGGAACGCAAAAAGAAGGAGCGATAGCGATGAGCAAGATTTCACGGCGCAGGTTTCTGGAGAGCACCGCAGCCCTGATGGCGGCGGCCGCGGCTCCGGCCCCGCTGCTGGCGGCTGCGGGCAGGCGGCGCCGGGTCAGCCCTAACGAGAAGCTCCGCGTGGCCTGCGTGGGCTTCAACAGCCGGGGCATGAGCCACGTGGGCGCGTTCGCAGGGATGGACGATGTGGAGGTAGTAGCCCTCTGCGATGTGGATACCGCCACCTTCGACAAGGCGCTGCGGGTGTTCATAACGCGCGACCTTCCCGAGCCCCGAACCTATCAGGACATGCGGGAGATGCTGGACAAGGAGAACCTTGACATCGTCTCCATCGCAACCACCAATCACTGGCACGCTCTGCAGTCCATCTGGGCCATGCAGGCCGGATGCGATGTGTACGTGGAGAAGCCGGCCTGCCATAACATCTTCGAGGGGCGCAAGATGGTGGAGGCGGCGCGGAAATACGGCCGCATCTGCCAGGTGGGGACGCAGAGCCGCGCCAACCCCGGCATGAGGGAGGCCATCGCCTATCTGCACGCGGGAAATCTGGGCAAGATCCGCCTGGCCCGGGGTCTCTGCTACAAGCAGCGCGACAGCATCGGAAGGGTCTCATCGCCGCAGGAGCCGCCTCCCACGGTGGAATACGACATCTGGCTGGGTCCTGCTCCCAAGAAAGCGGTGATGCGGCAGAGGTTCCACTACGACTGGCACTGGCAGTGGGACTACGGCAATGGCGACCTGGGCAACCAGGGCTCCCACGAGATGGATAAAGCCCGGTGGGGGCTGAACAAGAACCATCTGCCCTACTCGGTCACCACGGTGGGAGGGCGGTTCGGCTACCGGGATGACGGAGAGACCCCCAACACGGAGCTCAGCATCTTCGACTACGGGGACTGCAAGCTGATCTTCGAAGTGCGCGGCCTGAACACGCCGGATCTGATGGGTGTGAAGATCGGCAATATCTGGTACGGCGAAGAGGGCATCCTCGTCGCTCCCAGCTACTCCTCGGCCTTCGTCCTGGACAATGACGGGAAAAAGGTCAAGGAGTTCGGAGGGAGCGGCGACCACTTCCGCAACTTCGTGGACGTAGTGCGCAGCCGCAGACTCCAGGATCTCTACTGCGACGTGGAAGAGGGGCACCTCTCCGCGGCTCTGTGCCACATGGCCAATATCAGCTATCTGCTGGGAACGCAGCAGCCGTTCAGCGTGGCTCCCGGCATTGTCCGCGAGGACGGCGACGCGGCCGAGGCGCTGGAGCGCTTCAAGGAGCACCTGGCGAGCAACAACATCAACCTGGACCGTTGGTCTTACCGGGTCGGTCCGACCCTGCGGTTCGACCCGCGCCGGGAGCGCTTTGTCAACAACGACCGGGCCGACCGTCTGATGACGCGCGACTACCGTGAGCCCTACGTGGTGCCGGAGCAGGTCTAGACCGCGGATAAACCGTTCGCAGAGTCATCGGGGCGCGTCTGCGGCGCGCCCTGCTCTGCTTAGAGAGGGCTCAGAGATTGCGGGCCAGCGCCAGCAGCCGGACGCCGGAGGCGCCGGCTGAGCGGAGAAGCTCAGCGGCCGCAGTGGCCGTTGCGCCCGTGGTGACCACATCATCCACCACCAGCACCCTGCGCCCCGAGACCGTGTCCGCGTCACGGCTGAGAGTGTAGATCTTCCGGGCATTCTTCAGTCGCTCTTCTCGCGAAAGGCCCACCTGCCGGGCACCCGGCAGACGGCGTAGAGGGGACACAAGCGGAACGTCCAGATGCCGCGCCACGCGCGCGGCCAGCTCGCGGGAGTGCTCGAAGCCAAGCCTCCAGCGGCGCAGGAAATGCCCCGGAACCGCCGCCACGCAGTCCACCTCGCGCCACACCACGGACGCTCTGTCCAGCCAGTCCGTCAGATACGCGCCCAACTCATCAGCCAGGACGCGCATCCCGTCGTATTTGTAGCAGTGGATGACCGCACGCCACGCGCCGTCATACAGGGCCACCTGACGCATCGCATCGCAGGCGGATGACCGCAGCCAGGGTGCCTCGCCGCAGTCCGGGCAGGATGAGCGGGTATCAGGACGGCCGCAATGCGGGCAGCAGGGGAGTGCCACCGGGGTGATGGTCTGGCGGCATACTTCACAGAAGAAAAGTGAGCCCACCCGCTCGCACACGCAGCATTTCGGCGGCCACAGCAGATCCGCCAGTCCGGCCAGAACGGCCGTGGCGGCGGCCGGAGCCCCGCGAACGACGGCAGGCATTCCGGCTGCTGGACGGTTCAATACAGGTTCTTCTCCCGGGCCAGATCCCTGACCCGCTCTTTGTCCCGTGCGATACGCTCCGCCGCCTCGCGGTTCGCGCGGAGAATCGCCGCCCGATCCCCCAGCGATACCAGGCAGTATCCCTTCACCGAGGGCACGGTGAAGCAGGCCCATCCATCCTGCACCCGGACTTCGATCTCACGCGGGGCCGCGCCGAACTGGAGCAGACGGGCATCACCGACACGCATACCCGCCGGAACCCGGACCCTTACCGTCACCGGCCCTGTTGCCGTCCACTCGCCTCGCACGAGATCGGCTCCATAGTTCACCAGATGCACGTCGAGCGATGCGCCTCCGGCGGATCGCCAGACGTTCACGGTCACTTCCTCTGGCCCATCCACCCGTACCGGCGATACATTCCGCAGCTCTTTCAGAGCAGTTGCGCGGTCGGTCTTCAGGTCGAACACCCGTGGCCCCTCCAGCCGGACATCGCCGCGCGGATTCAGATCCTGGTCCAGAACGCCCACTGGGCCCATCGCCGCGACGATGCCGCCCTTTGCGGCGAAGCGCCGGAGCCAGTCCAGCTGACTCTGCGTCAGAGCATCTGCGGCAGGAAGCACCACTGCGGAATACCTGGCCCGCCCGGCCATATCCGTCTCGAACAGCTCAGGATGCCCGAATATGACCGCATCGTGCGGCACATGCATACGGTCGAGCCACAGAGAGGTCTGATGGAACGCCGAGAACGGAGCGTCGTCGTCAATCTGCTGAGGATAGAAGCGGCGGTACATCACGGAAGGCAGGGAGTAGATCAGAGCCACCTTCGCCTGACTCTCCCTCCGCGTCAGGAGCGCGCGGTTCGCGTGACAGAAAGCCGCATAATCCCGCCAGAGCGCGCGCAACTCCGGGATATCTATATAGTCCTTCGTCTGCGGATCGCCAGTCCATGGGGCGTTGACCCCGAACGAGATGACCCGCACTCCTCCGTTTGCCAACGCCTGACCGAAATGCGCCGTCCAGAAGAGCGGACTCATCTGTCCGGAGCGCTCCTGTAGACCGTCCAGCACCGGACCACGTACCCAGACCGGCCGCTTTTCGTGCGCGCAGGCCCGGCCCATCCGGTACATCACACCCCAGTTAGGGATTCCCCGCCCGGCAACGGTGACTTCCTCGATCTCGATGACATCGCAGAACTGGCCGATCGCCGCCGCAAACGGCCACATGCCGAACGCTCCGATCTGGTTGCCATAAACCGGCAATACCAGCCCCCGCTCGTGCCCGGCGTCCTTCACGCGCTTTACCACATCCGCCCAGGCCAGCAGATGAGAGACGAACTGGAACTTCACGTATTCCCGCACCACTGGATCGCCGATGGCACGGTTGCCGACGAGCCCGTAACGGCACACGCGCTCGCGGTAGTCAAATCGCCCGATATCCGGAATGCCGAACCGCGCCAGCTCCTCCCGTGTGTAGCGCTGGCCAAGCCAGCTGCGGAAGCCTTCCAGACAGGACCGGCAGAAGCAGCCGTGTCCTTTGTAGAACGGTGCGCAGGCGATGTTGTCCTGACAGACGGCCAGCAGGTCCGAAGACTTTTTCAGAAGCTCTGCCGTGAACCATTCGTGCCAGCCAGGCGCGATGTGGCACGTGAAGTAGCCGCCTTCCCCCCAGGTCTCGTCCCGGATGAAAGTGCCGTCCAGCGATACCTGGAAGCCATTGTCGGCGAAGATCTGGTAGCGGGCGTCCCACACATCGGGACCCTCGAAGCGGTAGAACTCCTGATACTCCGGCCCGCCCCGCGAGGTGCGCACCCCGAACTCCTTCGCCATGGGGCCACAGGGGTTCCAGTCCACGAAGTCCGGGTTGTGCTCCGCCGCGAAAGCCCTGCGCGGCCCCTCCGCGGCGATCTTTTCCCCCGCTCCCTCGTTGCACCAGACCACCACTATGTCGGACAGAATGCCGGGCAGGCCATCTCTTTCACGCCGGGCGTCCAGCTCCCGGCGGCGAGTCAGCACTTCCGTCGGGCCGGGTTTGACCGGCAGCCCATAGCCGGGAGGATCGCCCTCACAAAGATGGACCCGGATGTCGTCCACCGCCAGCCTCCCGCGATGCCGGACGCCGATAATCAGCCGCCAGTCTTCTGCCCTCTCAGGCTGAAAAACGCGGTGGATGACCCCTTCCGCCCCCTGCTCCCGGTTCCACAACCAGAAAGGCCCGTAGATATCTCCCGCTTCTCCGGAGCGCAGCAGGCTGTAGAAGCGCGTTCTGTCCTCGCCCGTATCGAGGATGCGGTAGCGGAAGGACACATAGTAGGTTCTCCCCGGCTGAAAGCGGATCTGGGCGGGAGATGTGGTGAAAAGCTCGTTCCATTCCTGGCCCGAGCCGGTCGAGTCCATTACCAGCGAGGCTTTGCCGGTTAGCGTCTCGGACGGCCCGGCTGAGAGGCGCGCTCCTGCGGGAAGATCGGGAAGATCCTGCTCGAAGTCACAGACCCAGATCGGCTGCGCGGAGCACGCTCCGGCGGCGATCAGCGCGAGGAACGATACCCACACGCCCGTCCTGGGGGACCACCTCCCTGCACCGTCAGGCATGGCCTTCGCCGTAGGCGTCAATGTAGGCGAGGGCGTCTTCCGGGGTGGGCGCGAAGTGATACAGCGAACGCGACTCCTCCCTTGCAAAGCGCTCCCGGTAGATGTGGTCGAACAGCTCCTTGAGAGGATCGTAGAATCCGGCGGTGTCCAGAAAGACAACGGGGTGATCCAGGATGTGAAGCTGCTTCAGGGTCACGATCTCAAGGATCTCCTCCAGCGTCCCGAAGCCCCCCGGAAGAGCGATGAACGCATCGGCCAGACTCTCCATCACGGCCTTCCGCTCACGCAGATCCTTCGTGACGATCAGTTCGTCAGCTTCTTCGTAGCAGATGCCTTCCTTCCGCATATACTGCGGAATGACGCCCACCACCCTGCCGCCTCCAGCGTGAACCGCGCGGGCCGCCTCGCCCATCAATCCGATGCATCCTGCTCCGAAGATAAGCGTATCGCCGCGGGACGCCATCAGCTCGCCGAGCCGCCGGGCTGCCTGGAAATAGCAGTCAGCCACAAGATCGCTGGAAGAGCTGTAAACACAGATGCTTCTGCCCATGGGACGCTCCTTTCCGGGACGGACGTCTGCCGCGCTTTCCGGCAGCCTGATTTGAGCCGGAAACGCTGTGGCGGCTCCAAGAGGAACCTTAGGACCGCGCGGGCGTTTCTCCTGCCGCGCCGTCGTGCTCCGCGCCTGCTTGCGAAAGGAGCCGAGCCTTTACCAGACCAGTCCGTGAGTGCCCTTCCAGCGGTGATCCTCAAACGGCCGGTTGTGGATGCCCAGCCAGATGTCCTTCAGGTCGCTTTCGCTCTTCAGGAGGAACATCAGGGAGTAGGCGCTGGTGCGCATATTGACGCATCGCTTGCCGCCGATGTCGGGCCGGCTCCCCTCGTAGCGTCCCTTGACGCCACCGTCCAGACAGGGGTCTCCGGTGTCCAGGAACTGTGTTGCGAGTACCTTCCCCAGGGCCCGGTCCGCGCATTCGATGAGTCCCGGCTCACCCAGAATGGTTCCAATGTCCCGGCAGAGCATCCCGCCGACCGGCGCCGCCGACGGATGCCGTCCGCCCGCGAAGCCGCCGTCCTCGTCCTGCACCGACGCCAGCCACCGTGCGAACAGGGCGGCCTTCCGGATATAAGAATCGTCACCGAACAGGCGGCTGGCGGCGATCATCATGGCCCCGCCGAAATCGTCGTTGAGCGCGTGTTGATGCTCGGTGGGATCCTCGCCCGGCTTCGGAGAGGTGATGCGGTTCGTGAAGGGATCCCGCTCCAGAACCAGCTGGCCGCTTTCCGTGATGAAATCGTCCCGGTAGATGCGGGCGATGGGAGCCAGCCCCCGCTCGATGTACTTCTGGTCACCCGTAAGCATGAACAGATCGTGCAGAAAGAGGCCGGCGCCGGACTGGAAGGATCCCCGGGAGTAGAAGTTCTCCATCGAAGGGTCCATATAGACCGCATATAGCGGCCAGCCGTTGTACATTCCCTTCTCCACCAGCCAGTCCCCGAACAGCCGCGCGCCCCGAAGGTAGATCTCCTGACCGGTGGCCTCCGCCAGCCACACCAGTCCCCAGGCGGCGCTGGTGGCGTCCCGGGGGGCGAATTCGATGGACTGAGGTGTGATCTCCCGGATGGCTCCGAAATGCGGATCGTCCCGGTCCATCACCTGCAGGGAGAGTATGTAGCGTCCCGCGAACTCGGCTCCCCGGAGATACTGCTCTTCGCCGGTGCGCTTCCACATCGCCAGCAGCCCGCACAGGAACGATCCTGTCATCCAGTTGCCGGTGAGGACCTTCTCGCCGGTATCGGCGTCATAGAAGCGGATGCTGCGCCCGCGGTTCGCGTCGAACCGGTCCGTCACCTGGTTGCGCAGCATCCACCCGGCCAGCAGCCGGGCGCGCTCAAGAAGCAGGTTCCTGTCGTGAACGGTCATTTTCTCCTCGCTGTCAGGGATACACTGCGAAAAGGCGGGCCGCCCGGCTCTCCAGAAGCAGCCTGACTGTCTGCCCCGCAAGGTTGCTCAAATCCGCGCGGCCGTTCCATCTGACCGGCATCCGGATGCTGTTTCCGTGGATGCGCCCGCACTCTTTCAGGCCGTATCCATCCATGGGCGTTCCGTCCTCTCGAAGCAGGGCGGCTCGCGCCACACCGCTTGCCGATGTGTCAATGTTCAGGCACAGCTCCGGAGACTGCAACCGGAAGGGGCGGGTCACCAGCCGGCCGCCGGTATAGGAGCTTTCCGCAAAGACAAACCCGTCCATTCGCTGTTCCAGACGCAGGGCGATCGGGTCGCCGTAATGCGTCTCGTGGACCACCCTGACATCTTTATCCGTCCGGCCTTCCCCGTGGCTGCGGCGGCCACCCACGTAGTACTGCTGCACGCAACCGCCGCCCGGGACCATCCCCGCCAGCATGTGCATCATCTTCGATGCCGGGCCGTCTGGCAGATCTAGCCGGACGTACGGATCCCGGAGATCGCGATCCCAGCAGATTCCGTCCCGGCTGCTGGCGAACTGGATGTCCAGCAATCCGTCATTGATGAACTGCCCTTCGGGCGGCCAGGGGTAGGTGAAATAGAAGCTGGGGAAGGCCAGGTAGACCTCCGGCAGATAATGCACCACCGCCGCCTGATACAATCCGCCCTGCTCCGGGTCATTTTCGTCGCAGCGGAGCACAATGGGCAGTTCCCGGTTCAAGCGGCGGATGCCGCTCCACTCCGTATTCAGCCACTTTGGCTGAGGCTCCCACGGATCCGGGGCGTTCTCATCAAAGGGAATAGGCTTCGAAAGGTCGTCCGTCTCCGCCAGCACGACGCAGCGCGTTCCCGGCATGGGAGGGATCCCGCGGCTTTTGTCCCATCCCCGCGTATAGATGCGGTAACGGCGCGCGCGTTCGTCGTAGAATGCGGTCATATGGTTGTCCAGGATGAACCGCAGCAGATGTCCCGCCTGTCGCGTGAAGCGGACGCCGTCCGGCGAGGTGAACAAGAACATCCCACCTTGAGAGGGCGAGTGCGCCACCAGCTTGAAGCGCGACTCATCCGGCGCAACGGGGTCCAGGAAGACACAGCTCTCGTTGAACGGATGACTCTGGACATCCACCAGGTTGTTCCGGCTGTTCCCGTTGAACTCCACGGCCCCCAGTTCCGGACGCTCCCACTGGATGCCGTCGCGGGAGACGGCGAACGCCATGCAGTGCCTTCCGTCCGGCAACGTCACCTCATAGTACAGCCGGAACTCGTCCTCCACCCGGAGTATGCTGCTCCCACGCACTCCGCCCAGTTCCCAGTCCTTTTCCACCACCAGGCAGGGGCCGCGCTTCACAGGGGAATGCAGGCGCAGGCAGATGCCTTCAGCATCTTCCATGTCGCCGCGGTTCAGGAACAGAATCCGTCCGTCATCGAATAGCAAAGCAGGGTGTTCTCCGGGCTGTTTCTGAAGGATTTCGAGGGGAACTTCCGCTTCCCCTCTTGAAATGGAGGAGAAAGGTGGTATCATTATACCATTCCAGAAGGCGCGCCCGTGGCAGCCCGGCTGCGGGCAAGTGAGAGATTTTGCGAGCGAGAAAAAGGGGGACGGAGTTGAAGCGCAACAGGGCAGCCGGCTTCACACTGATCGAGTTGCTGGTGGTCATAGCCATCATCGCCATCCTGGCGGCCATTCTCTTTCCGGTGTTCGCCAACGCCAGGGCACGTTCCCGCACGGCCCGCTGCGCGGCTCATCAGAAGGAGCTGATGCAGTCGGTGATGATGTATATGGACGACTACAAGGACCGCCTTCCCAGCTATCAGTATCTGAGCTGGCGCGGAGACCTTCCGCCGCTTTACTTCCCTTACGTAAAGGACCATAACATCACCATCTGCTCCGAGAAGATGGCCTACGCCTGGAACGAGTGCCTTGTGGACTGGCCGCTGGCATCGGATTTCTATGCGAACAGGCAGGGAGGCATTCCTGAACTGCAGGTTCATCCGCCGATCTACGTGCTGCCTCCGCAGAGCAAGGGGCGGCCGCTCAGCACCGTCGTGTCTCCCGCTGCTACGCCGGCCTTTATGTGCTCGTTCCGCCATCACGTGGGGCCGGATGGCCGTGCCCGCGGCTACGGCTGGGGGGCTGATGACGCCATCAACCCCAACCGCATGCTGAACAACCACCAGGGAGGGGCGAACTATGCCTTCCTGGACGGGCACGTCCAGTGGTATCGTCCTCAGAACAACAGGATTCTGGTGCCCACCAAAGGACTGGACTACGACGGGGACGGCACTTTCGGTGACGAGACGGTGATGCGCTGATGCACCGGCCAGGCAGGATCTCCCGCCGCCGCTTCCTTCAGGGGGCAGGGGCTGCCGCTGCATTTCCCCTGTTTAGTCTTCCGGCAGGCGCAGGCGACCGCCCTCCGAACTTTGTCTTTATCCTGACGGACGACCAGCGTTACGACACGCTGAGCTGCGCCGGGCATCCCTTCCTGCACACTCCCCGGCTGGACCGTCTGGCGCGCGATGGCGCCTTCTTCGAGAATGCCTTTGTCACCACGGCTCTCTGCTCGCCCAGCCGCGCCAGTTTTCTGACCGGGAAGTACCCCCATCGCCACGGGGTCCGGGACAACAATACACCGTTTCCGGCAGAAGCACGCACATTTCCACGCATTCTGCGGGAGCACGGCTACCGTACGGCGTTCATCGGCAAGTGGCATATGGGTACTCAGGAGGATCCGCAGCCCGGTTTCGATCACTGGGTCTCGTTTCCCGGCCAGGGTGTGTACCGCAACCCGGTGCTGAACATCAACGGGGAAACGAAGCGGGTGCCCGGATACATCACCGACATCCTGACGGACCTCGGAGTGCAGTGGTTGCGGGAGCGTCCTGCGGGACCGTTCTGCCTGTATCTCTCCCACAAGGCTGTACATTCGGACTTCATCCCGGCTCACCGGCACTCGGGACTCTTCACGGACACGATCATCGAGCCTCCCGCATCCATCCACGATACGCTGGAGGGCAAGCCGGAGTGGCTACGGCAGGTCAAGCGCGCCGGGCCGGGAGCGGAATACCGGGAGATGGCGGAGCTGGTGCGCAACTACTGCCGATGCCTGGCGGCGGTGGATGAGAGTGTCGGGCGGGTGATGCGGACGCTGCAGGACGGGGGCGTTCTGGACAATACCCTGGTGGTGTTCGCGGGCGACAACGGCTTCTTCTTCGGCGAGCACGGACTGAGCGACAAGCGGGCGATGTACGAAGAGGCCATCCGAATCCCGCTCCTAATGCATTTCCCGGCTCTCATCCGCCCCGGCATGCGCGTCCGCGAGATGGCCCTGAACATTGACCTGTGCCCCACGCTTCTGGACCTGGCAGGTTTGGCGATTCCCGGAGACGTGCAGGGACGCTCGCTTCGTCCTCTCCTCGCCGGGCGCAAGATCCCCTGGCGAGATGAGTTCCTCTACGAGTATGACTGGGAGCCGGATGCAAGGCGCCGGCCCGCGATCCGCGGTGTCCGCACGGAGCGCTGGAAATACATCGAGTATCCCGGCTCCGCCAACATCTCCGAGCTGTACGACCTTCGCTCCGATCCCCTGGAGCTTCACAACATTGCTTACTTCCAGCCCGGAACCCGTATTGAGGCAGAGATGAAGGAGCGCCTGGGCCGCCTGACGCAGGGTATTCCCGCCCCGCGGAGCGGCCCGGCCGGTGCCTGATTCCCTCTTCGGCAGGAACTGGTCTCCCGGATGAGGAAGTAGGCACTTTGCGGGAAGCCAGTCCCGCAGGCTCTCAAAAAACGGCCGTCCTCGCCGCTCCGGTTCTTCGAGGCGGCCGGTGAAGGAGGCGCCGCGATGCCAGGACAGGATCTGAAGTCTCTTGTCACGGAAGCGCTCAGGACGGCCGGGATCGAGGTCGGAGGAGACCGGCCCTGGGATGTGCAGGTGCACGACGATGAGGTATTCGCGTTCCTCATCCACGGAGATACGCTGGCGCTGGGCGAAGCGTATATGGCCGGGGAGTGGGACTGCGACCGCATTGACGAGCTGGTATACCGGCTCTTGACGTCGGGCCTTGCCTCTTCGGTGCGCAAGGATATCCGCACCCTCCTGATCGCCCTGCGCGCCCGGTTCGCGAACCCCGGCCGCAAGTCCCGCGCATTCGATGTGGGCCGGCGGCACTACGACATCGGCAACGACCTGTACCGCGCCATGCTGGACCGCCGGATGGTGTACTCCTGCGCCTACTGGAAGGATGCCAACACCCTGGACGAGGCTCAGGAAGCGAAGCTGGATCTGGTTTGCCGGAAGCTGGGTCTGAAACCCGGTATGAGGGTCCTGGACATCGGCGGCGGCTGGGGCAGTTTCGCAAAGTTCGCCGCGGAGCGCTACGGCGTAAGCGTCGTGAACATCACGGTTTCACAGCGGCAGGTGGAGCTGGCGAATGAGCTCTGCCAGGGCCTGCCTGTCGAGAACCGCCTGATGGACTACCGCGACCTGGAAGGACGCTTCGACGCCATCGTCTCCATCGGGATGTTCGAGCATGTCGGAGCGCGCCACTACCGCATCTTCTTCGAAAAAGCGCATCAGTGCCTGGAGGACGGCGGGCTGTTCCTGCTGCATACCATCGGATCTAACCTGTCCTCGCATTCCTGCGATCCCTGGGTGGAAAAGTACATCTTCCCGAACTCGATGATCCCCTCTCTGGAGCAGATCGGGCGGGGACTGGAGGGGCTTTTCGTGGTGGAGGATCTCCACAACATCGGAGCCCATTATGACCGGACCCTGCTGTCCTGGTATGACAACTTCATGGCGCACTGGGAGGAGCTGAAGCATAGCTACTCGCACGAGTTCCGGCGGATGTGGCGGCTGTACCTTCTGGGAAGCGCAGGTTCGTTCCGGGCACGGCGGATGCAGGTGTGGCAGATTGTGCTTTCCAAGGAAGGGGTTCCCGGTGGGTATCAATCCATCCGGTAAGCCCGTTTGCCAGTGAAGGATAAGGCCCGGCCGCGAGCGGCCGGGCCTTTATTTTTCAGGTTGCTTATGTCAAGCCCTCTCGCGCAGGGCGTCAGGCGCTGCGGCGGCGGATCACGCCAAAGAGGCTGACCAGGCCAACGCCCAGCGCGGCCATGCTGCCCGGCTCGGGAATCACCGTGCCGGTCACGGTGACATCGTCGAACCGCCAGGTGCCGCTGTTGCCCAGCGTGCTGGTGGAGCGGGACGGCAAGTACTCACCCGCTACAGGATCCACCGAGGCGGCCACGCGGAACGCGAAAGACGGATTGTCGTTCACGGCGGCGATGGCCGACAGATCGAACTCCTGCGGGAACCAGGTGTCACCGGCTGTCGCCGTGTAAGTGGCGAAGTCCACCCAGCCGCTGCCCGTGTTGTACTGGAACACAGCGGTGTTCGGAGCGGTGTTGCTGAAGCGGTGGGCGTAGCTCACCTTGATGTCCATGTAGCCCGTGGTGGGTGCGTAGAACTCGATCCAGCGAGTCTTGGGCGCAGGATTGGTGGGGGTGATCGGCAGGGTCAGCCCGGCAAACGGGATGGTGTTGTAACCCCGGCCGAACGTGCCGGTGGGAGCGCCCGGATAGCCGCCGGCGAACGTGGCGGTGATGCCCGGAGCCAGAGTGATGGACGGCGAGCCCACCAGGGCCACGGCCGGAGCCGTAGTATCGCCCTCAAAGGTCCACTGAGTGATGGTCTCGGCCGCGAAGGACGCGGATGCCGCAAGCAGGATAAGAGCGGCGGCGAGCAGTCTTTTCATCGTCTTCTCTCCTTTCCTTGTGCATCGGCCAGGCTGGTCCAGAAAAGTCCCCGGAGTACTGGCCGACGATGATAAGCATTTCCATGGTGCCCGCCGCAGATTGCATCTGGACTGCCTGTTCCTCAACGAAATGTTAAGAGTTCCTCAGCCTCATCCCCGCTTGGCATCTCTGCAGGGAAAGCGGGGTGTGAAACGGTTGTGGGGGAGTGGAACAACGTGAGCGGAGAGGGCGGCTCCGTCCATTTTTCCGCTCATGGAGGGTTCCCGATGAAACAGGCGGGGTGGAGAATCGCGGCCGCCATGGCGGCTGCGGCGCTGGCGGTGCTGGCGCGCGGGTCTGCGGCGGCGCTGGAGGTATCGCCGTCTGCCGCTCGGGCGCTGCAGGACTATATGCGGCCATGGACGGCTCCCGCCCAGGCGGATCCGGCCGTGTTGTTCGGATTCACGCGCTACAACCATCCGGGCGGAATGCGCTGGTGCCAGATGCTGGACGGCGGAAACACCTCTCTGAAGGCTTTCGGCTCAAAGGATCCGGTCCCTGCGACCTACCACTTCTGGTACCGGGCTGAGGTGCGTCCCGTGTTCGCCTGGGAGCGCTCGTTCGCCGGTGGCAGGGAATGGCTGGAGAGGCAACGGACGGATGCGATGAAGCCGGTTCAGGCGGGAGAAGGCGCGCTTCTGGATGAGCGAGAGCTGAAATGCCTGGCATATCGCGGACCCCTGTATCTGGAAGTCAGCCTGCACCTGGAGTGGAAGCTGGAAGCCGGGCCGAATGCCCAGGAATGGTCCACTGCCCTGAAGCAGGAATGGCCTGCGCCCTATCTGGGGCTGGCTTCGCCGGATTCCATCACCGCCCGGAAAGACGCCTACTTAAAGGAGGCTCCTCAGGTCCTGGTGGGGCTGGTCCGGGAGATTCTGGCGGCGGCCCCTGTGGGCGGGGAAAAGCAGCCGCAGGTCCCGGCAGCGAAAGGACCGCCCGTCCTGAAGTTGACCGCCACGCCGTCGGCGCTGTGGGCTGACGGAGCCGGCAAGAGCGCCGTCCGTCTGGAGGCGCGGGATGCGCAGGGACGTCCCCTGAAGGGTGAATTCCCCGTGGAATGCTCACGGGGCAAGCTGAGCCACGTGAAGCTCATCACGGATGCGTCGGGCGTGGCCACGGCACAGTACACAGCCCCGGCGGAGGGGCCGGGGGAGGATATCATTGTCGTCAAAGCCCTGGACGGAACGTCAGCAAAGGTTTCCATCACACTTGGAGGCATCCTTCTTAAGCCCACCGGTGGAGAGCTGGGAGCGCTCTTCGGGGACGGAAAAAGCGCGGCCGAGTTCGTGGTGGCCTGCATCAGCCCGGCCGGGAAACCTTTGCCCGGCACGAAGGTGAAGCTGTTTGCCGACGAACGCGAGCTGCCTGCCCGGGGACGGCTCAGCAGCGATAGTGTGACGGCGGCGACGGACGGGACGGCACGATTTGCCTACACTGCCCCGGATGTCTACTCAGGCAATACCGGCTTCAAGCGAGGGGACGCATATATCACCGCTGTCGCGAACGTCGGTAATCCTCCCCGCGCCGTCCGTTCGGTCTGGCGGGTTCCGCTCTACGCCGGGGAGGTATATGTGCTGGAGGTGTCCAAACCCGCGTTCCGGCGGCTGGAAGGGTTCCGGGTTCCAGCCCCCGCTCGCAACGGCGTTCTGGCTGGGACGGTTCTGGCCCGGATGCCCGGCGGGCAGAATGCCCCCCTCATGGGAGCGCAGCTTCGTCTGAGCGGTCCGGACGGAACCTTGCTGGGCACGGGGAGAAGCGATTCTTCCGGGCGTTTCCGCTTCGAGTTCATCGGCGACCGGATGAGCACGGCGGGTCGCGAGATGGAACTGACGGAGCCGGTACTGCTGGACCTGGACGAGGACCTGATGCGCATCGCCGGCGAGTGGGCCCGGGATCTGGAGTTCTTCGAGAGGAAGGGCTACGACGTCTCGGCTATGCGGGAGTTCGCCTCAGAGCTGCCCGGCAGACTCGCCGCCAGCACGGAGAGTAATCCCGACCGGCTGCTGGATACGGACTATCTCGCCTACTCCACGATGCGTCTGTGCGCCCTGTGCCGTTATCTGAAGCTGCTGGACGAACGTCAGGAGGAGTCTGCCGGGTGGTTCTCCGAGAGCCTGAAGAACGCCTCCACAATTGTGGCGGATACTCTGAAGGTCTCGGAGATGCTGCGCAAGGGCGCGCAAAGCCGGCTG
>Ga0073932_1000880_pt1 | contig 66360 bp, 61 predicted proteins | sample DewCreD2012metaG_FD_76967 | JGI IMG/M metagenome (GOLD analysis project Ga0073932, IMG submission 76967) | Hot spring sediment bacterial and archeal communities from British Columbia, Canada, to study Microbial Dark Matter (Phase II) - Dewar... ...
AGCCACAGCCCTCACCGGATGGGGGTGAGCTCCGGTCCCTGAAGCCGGCCGCCGGGGGTGAGCAGGCGGGGGAGGCCTCCCAACTTAAACAAAATAAAGAGGCAACCGAAAACAGCAACCAGCGCAGCAAGGAGTAGAAAAGCAGCAAAAACAGCCCAGAAGTTCCAACCAACCAGCAACCACAACCAAGAATCCCCACCCGACCGCAGAGGCGGAACCCAACCCACACTCAAACTCCGCCCAGCGGCGGCGCCCATCTCCTCACTTGCACCTACACCACGCCCATACTCTCCCCTAGGTCACTCTTTCTCTCAACCAGCACACGGCGCACAGTCCGACGCTCAGCGCAACCCCGGAATCGCTCGCTGCGCTCTCCGTGCTCAAGCCCCGCCGCCGTCAGGGCTTGGGTACCGAGATGGTGATGTTGCGGTAACGGATGCCGCCCGTGTGGTCGCCCTGGAAGTAGATGGGCCCGGGCTCGCCTTCGTTGCTGTCCAGCGCGCCGCCCGTGATGCCCGCAATCTCCTGGTTGTCAACAATGGTCACGCCATTGACCACCAGCGTCACATAACGACCCACCAACGTGATCTCGTAAGTGCACCACTCGCCGGGCTTGCAAGGCGCCGCCGCCGTGGCCGGCACGAATCCGTAAATCGCATAGGCCGGACCACGCCCAGGCTCGGGAAGGCGCGTGGGCGGCGGCATCTGGGCCTCGTAACGGCCGCGCAGATAGATGCCGCTGTTGGCCCCCGCATCGAGGTTAAACTCCAGGCGCAGCTTGAAATCGTCAAACTTGCGGGTGCTGACGATGTTGTGGCCCTGGGCTTCGTTGACGAGCTCCCCGTTGCGGACCACCCAGTGGTTTTGGGTGGCGCGCGGGTTGCTCGTGTTGTTCATGGTGACCCAGCCCGTCAGGTCCTTGCCGTTAAACAGCGGCTGCGGCTCGGACCATTCCTTGGGAGCGGCTCTCTTCAGCTCGGGCGCGCGCAGCCCGGTGACGCGGCCCTGCACCTCCTCGCCGCGCTTCTGGACTCCTGTCAGGCGCGGTCCGGCGGAGGTCAGCTCCCAGCTCAGCGCCGGACGCGCGGGAGCGGCAGGCCGGCCCCCCTCGGCGGGCCGCGCGGGCGCCGCCGGAACCACCGTAACGATCAACGTCGATCCCTCGATGCGTGCGCTCACCGGCCGCACGTTGCCTTCGCGCGGCTGGGCGCGGACCGCCAGTTCGCCGTCTTTCTCCGCCACCTCAAGCCAGCTCGGATAGGTGACGTTCGGCTCGGTAATCGTCAGATCCCAGCGGCCGGCGAATGCTCCCGCCGTCTGCGGCCAGGCCGGGCTCAGAAGGACTGCGAGTAGCGCAATGAAAACACAGACAGGCTTCATGGTCACTTCTCCCGCGCGGCGTCCAGATTGTCACTCCCGCTTTGGGACCGCCGCTTACGATCCAGGGTAGCGCACCCTGGCCCATGTTCGTTCTAAACCTTGCCGCGCAAGCCGCCGCCGGTCCGCCCTTGAGCGGCCTGCGCCGGAGCGCACGTGCTTGTCAGCGGTCCTTGCGCAGTTCGCGGAACAGTTCGCGGAAGGTCGCCACCGCCTCCATGGCGTTGACGTTGCGGATCTCCTCGCCGAAATAAGCCCGGGCGAAAGCTCCAAAGCCCACCCAAGTCGTCTGCAACATGCCCTGCATGCGCGCCGCCACCGCCGGAGCGGAGTTCTGCCGTGCCAGCCGCATCAGGTCGAGCTGCCGCAGCGCCACCGAGGCCCGCCGCCAGGGGCTGGAAACCACGTTAAAGCCCTGGAGAGCGAAGTAGGGCGCCGTCGGGTGCGCCATCTCGTAATGCCAGTCACAAATGACAATGTCCTTGGGAACCAGTTGCAGCGCCGGTGCGGTCCCGTTAGCGGACGCCTCCCACTTGCCGATGCCGCTCGCCTCCCCGTCCAGAAAACGGTCTCCCCACATCCACAGCGTCCGGCCGGAGCGCGCCAAATGGTCTCGCAGGACCCGCACCTCCCCCGCGAACAGCTCGGCCTTGTTCCTCCCCTTGCAGCGCGGGCAATCGTCTTCGCCGATGAGGAACACCTCGTCCATGCCAACATGAAAGGCGTCCGCTTCGGCCGCTTCCGCCAGCTCGTCCATCAAATCGAAGACGACCTCGTGAACTTGCGGGTGCAGCGGGCAATAACTCCGGCAGTAAATGCCTTCGTTTCCGGGATACTTGCCCGGCGTCTCATCGAACTCCGGGTGGCTGCGCAGCAACCCGAACGTAGTCTTGCCCCAGGACTGATGGCCGAGAAGATTGATCATCGGGATGAGCCGGATCCCGGCGGCGCGGGATGCGTCCAGCAGCCGCTGTACGTCCTGGCGGGATAGCGCCCGCGGATCCGTCACCTCCGGACGCCGCGTGAACTGGTAGCGGTAGTTGACCTCCAGCACCAGGACGTTGACGCCTTCCTTCGCGAGCCCCTCACGGATGAACCGTTCCGCTAACTCGATTTCCTCGGGGTTTGGGGCCGCCAGGTGAATGCCGCGGATCGCCAACGGCTGCCCGTGAATTTGCGATACCGGGGAGAGCAAACAGACCAGCACCAAGCCGGCGCAAACTAGAGTGCTCCTGTTCATCGTCGCCTCCAGATTTCGGACCTAGCATACAATAACGCGCCCGTCATGCCGCGCCACCCCCTGTCCGTCTCCGCCGAAGGCAGTGGACAATTGCCCGGCAATGGAATATGCTCCCTTCCATGAAAGGAGCAACAAACGTGTCCAGCGAACCACAAGGGGCCCAGGCGACGCGCCGGCGGTTCTTAACTGCCGTGACCGCGGTTTCCGCGGCTTCGTACAACCGCATTCTCGGAGCGAACAACCGCGTCGGGATTGGCTTTATTGGGTTTGGGCTGATCGGCAAGCAGCACGTGGCCGGTTTCAAAACCTACGACGACGTCGAGATCTTGGGCCTCAGCGACGTCTACAAACCGCGCCTGGAGGAGGGCCTGGCCTACATCGGCAACCCCAACTGCAAGGGCTACGCGGACTTCCGCAAGATGTATGAGGACAAGAACATTCATGGCGTGGTGGTCGCCACGCCCGATCACTGGCATGCGCTGATGACCATCCTGGCGTGCGCCGCAGGCAAGGACGTCTACGTCGAGAAGCCGCTCACTCTGGCCATCGACGAAGGCAAGTGGATGCTGCAAGCCGAGCAAAAGTACAACCGGATCGTGGTCGTCGGCACTCAGAGGCGGCACAACCGGGCGGTGCTCGAGGCCCGCAAGACCGTGGAGAGCGGGATTCTGGGCAAGATTCACATGGCCAGGCTGGGCTCCACCCGCAATATCTATCCCGGCTTCGGCAAGACTCCCGTCGAGAATCCGCCCCCCGAGCTGGATTACGACATGTGGCTCGGTCCATCCCCTAAGAAACCCTACCAGGCGCACCGGGCGCTGTATCACTTCCGCTGGTTCTGGGATTACTCAGGCGGCCAAATGACCAACCTCGGCGCCCACAGCATCGACCAGTTGCAATATGTGATGAACGCGAAAGGTCCGGTGCTGGTCGCATCCACTGGCGGGCGGTTCGTGCTGGAGGACGATGGCGAAACCCCCGACGTGCAGGACGCCTGGTTCCTCTATCCGCCGAGCCCCGCCGCGCCCAACGGCTGGGTGCTGGCCTTCACCATGCGCGAGGCGAACGCTTACCGCGACACAACCGGCGGGGTCATCATGGGAACCAAAGGGAACCTTCTGTTCGGCAGCAATCAAGTGGTGACCGAGATGCGCGGCGATCCGGTGAACCAGATCCCGCGCTTCCTCGGACACCCGGTGGGCGGCCCGGTCTACACCAACGCTCCCTCGGTCCCGTGGATTGAAGGAGCGCTGACGGCGCCCCCAGCCGGCCGTGGCGGGGCAGGCGCGGGCGAGGGCCGGGGCGGCGGGGAAGGCGCGGCAGCTTCAGGCCAGGCAGCACGGGGAGCAGCCGGACGGGGGACTGGAAGCGGCGCACCGCCGAACTTCCCCGGCGAGGCCGCCATGTACCTCAATCATCGCGATTTCATTAACAGCATCCGGACCCGCCAGAAGCCGCTCTGCGATCTGCTGGGCGGACACCGGGTCTCTATCACTTGCAACCTGGCCAATATGTCGCTGCGGTTGGGCGGCCGGGCGATCCGCTGGGATCCGGATAAGGAACAAGTGATCGGCGACAAGGAAGCCGCCGCCATGTGCACCCCGCGCTACCGTGCGCCCTGGGACAGCGTCCTGCGCAGCGTAGTCAAGATGTAGGCGGCGCCGGAGAACTCGTGGCGGCTGCTCAGCGGCTGAGCCAGCCTCCATCCACCACCACGATGCTTCCGTGCAAGTAATCTGAAGCTGCGGAAGCCAGGTAGACCACCGTCCCGGCCAGGTCTTCCGGACGGCCCCAGCGCCCCGCGGGGATCCGCTCCAGAATCGCAGGCCCGCGCTTGGGATCGCGCTCCAGATCGACGGTCACGTCGGTGAGAAAGTAGCCCGGGGCGATGGCGTTGACATTGACGCCCCGGCCTGCCCATTCATTCGCGAGGGCCCGCGTCAGTTGGGCCACGCCCCCCTTGCTGGCCGCGTAAGCGGGAACGGTGATGCCGCCCTGAAAGCTCAGCATGGAGGCGACAAAGATCACCTTGCCCTGGCCCCGCTCCAGCATCCGCTTGCCGATCTCGCGGGCGAGGATGAATTGCGAAGTCAGGTTCACCTCAATAATGGGATCCCAGTATTCATCCGGATACTGATGAGCGGGCGCGCGCAAGATGGCGCCGGCGTTGTTGACCAGGATGTCGATCTTGGGGAAGTCTTCCAAGACGCAGCGGATGAATTCATAGAGCGCCTTCCGGTCCGAAAAATCGCAGCGATAGGCCTTGAATCTGCGCCCCGCGGCCGTCACCGCCTTCTCGACCTCGCTCCCCGACGGCTCCAGCGCCTGGCTGATGCCGGCGATGTCGGCCCCGGCCTCGGCCAGCGCAACGGCCATGGCTTTGCCCAAGCCTCGCCGGCAGCCGGTCACCAGCGCCGTCTTGCCATCCAGGCGGAAAAGCTCCAGGACACCCAAGGTGAGACCTCCAAAAGCGCCAGTGTACCGTAGCCTGGGCCATGCGCTGCACCGGAACCGCCTGCGACCGTGACAGCATGCCTGCCCACTGGCGCGGTTTCGGCGGTAGCCTCCGCGCGCCGGCATCCAGCCCGCCAGGTATCTGCCATATTGCGTGAATCGCAAGTCAGGTGTACGATTGGTGCGTGATCCGGTCTTTTCGGGACAAGGAGACGGAGAAAGTGTTCCGCCGCCTGTTCAGCCGGAGGTTTCACGGTATTGCGCCGATCGCAAAACGGAAGCTCGATCACATCAACGCAGCCGCGGCTCTGTCAGATCTGAAGGCCATCCCGGGCAACCACTTGGAAGCTCTCGTGGGGGACCGCCAGGGCCAGTACAGCATCCGAGTGAATGACCGGTGGCGCATATGTTTCAGGTGGGACGGAACGGATGCGTTCGACGTCGAGATTGTAGATTATCACTGAGGAGCTTGGAGTATGGGGAGAAAACCCAGGACATTCCCGCCAGTGCATCCCGGGGTGACACTGCGGGAGGATTTTCTGAAACCGTTAGGCCTTAGCGCCAACCGGCTCGCTTCGGAATTGGGGATTCCCGCAGCCCGGATACACGACATTGTTCGCGGAAACCGGGCTATCACTGCCGACTCCGCCCTCCGTTTGGCGAGGTTCTTTGGAACCACGCCGCAATTCTGGATGAACCTCCAGGCGAATTACGACCTGGAGATGGCTCTGAGTGAGCGGGGTTCGGAAATTGCGGAGCGCATCCGCCCGCATCGTGCGGCGTAACGTCCGCCGCTGGAGCTCTGAACCCATGCTTGCTGCCCACGGCCAGGGGGCCGAACACACCACCAGCCGGTTCATGCCCTGGGTCACTGAAATTGGGGCCCTGCAAAAGGCGTAAACTGCGAGTGGGGAGTTGCGGAGACTTGCCGCGGCTGCTGGCGGTGAGGGTGGGATTCGAACCCACGGACCCCGTAAAGGGTCAACGGTTTTCGAGACCGCCCGATTCAACCACTCTCGCACCTCACCGCAGCGTGGAAACCGGGCCTGTCTTTATAATACCTGACGCCGGCCGCCCCTCACTGCGCCAGCGCCTTCTCGATCGCCGCCACCACCTCCGGCGCATCGGGCTTCACCCGCGAGGAGAAGCGCGCCACGACTTGCCCGTTTTTGCCCACCACGAACTTGGTGAAGTTCCACTCGATTTCGCCGCCCATTTGGCTGGTCAGGAACTGGTATAAAGGCGCCTTATCCTCGCCCCGCACGGAGATCTTCGAGAACATCGGAAACGTCACGTTGTATTTGCGCTCGCAAAACTCCTTGATCTCGGCGTCCGTTCCCGGCTCCTGGTTCATGAAGTTGTTGGCCGGAAAGCCCAGCACCACCAGCCCGCGGTCCTTGTACTTGCGGTACATCGCTTCCAGCTCGGCGTATTGCGGCGTGAAGCCGCAGCGGCTGGCCACGTTCACCACCAGCGCCACTTTGCCCTTGAACTGCGCCAGCGGGACCGGCTTGCCGTCAATGGAATTCATGGTGAAGTCGTGAAGACTTGCGGCCTGAGTCATCCCAGCCCCCATCACACCTAAAACCGTCAATAGATAAAGGATCCTCATGCCTCTATAGATGCCGCCGCCGGGCCCTGGATTCAGGCCGCCTCCAGCGCGCTCCGCACCGTGGTGATGTCCACCAGACCGTGACACCCGTAAATCACGGGCAGCACCTTCTGCGGCGGATGCCGCCGCCTCAACTCCGCCACCAGTTCCGTGCCAGCCCGGTATGCAGGCAAATACATGCGTCCCAGCAGCGGGTGCCGTCCCCACGCTCCGGAGAGCTTCTCGGCGCGCTCGGCGGTCACCAGATACTCCCTGCGCAGCACAGACGCTACCTCCGGCTGGGGCGCCCCTTCTTTCCAGGTGAGATAAGACGCCTGATTCTTGGCGTCGTCCTGCAACAGAGCCAGCAGCAGGCCCACCCGAAGATCCTCGTCCGGCAGCTCCTCAACGTTCACCACGCCGTGCGCCATCAGCGCCGCGTTGTTGGCGATGCCCTCAGACAGCGCCGCGCCCCTGGTGTTCATGGTCAGCACCGTCGCTTCAAAACCAACCTTGCCACGCACGTAGAGGTCTTGGAGCCAGGCGAAGGTCGTGACATGACCGGGCACAACCTCGTGGCTTACCAGTTGCTCAAATTCCGGCACGGAAATCTCCAGCGAGGCGTTGATCTCGTAGGTCGCCTCGTACTCGGGCGTGCCGTCCGGCTTGCGCTTGCGGCCCAGATAGTTCATGGAGCCCGAAAACCAGGCGCCTTGAATGGGGAGGAACTCGATGTTGGCTCTCGGCACGCGGTGCAGCTCCTCCGGCAAGCAGGGCAACAGGTTCAACTCCGCCAGGCGGTCGTAGCGCGCGATATACGCGTCGCCCAGCGAGCGGACAGAAGCCATCGGAACCCGCCGTGAGGCGCGCCACTCATCCACGGCGCGCAGCAGATCGTCCGGCGTCCGCGTGGCGTAGCCCGCCTTGCTGAGCAGCTCGGCCACCCGTTCCCGCTTCTCATCCGGCGCCGAAGGCGAGGGCGGCGCGCCTGTCGATGCCATCACGCACCGCTCGTAAGGGACCGGCTCCCGCTTGCCCAGGATCTCCATGGCGAGATCCCACATCACTTGGAAGCAGTCCGCCAGGTTGGACACATATTGCCCCCGCAGTCCGGTCATCTGCTTTGCCGCCGCCGCCAGCCCCGCGATGGCCCCCTGGAGGCCGACCGCATCCAGGTAACGCTCGATCGCCTCCCGATCGGGTTTCTCCGCCGACACCCCGCCCGTCTCCCGCAGCCGGGCCGCCGCCGGGTGCGTGTACGCCGGCGGCAACGGCTCATCGGAGAACCAGCAGTCCGCGATGAACCGCCCCGTCCCTGAGGGGTTCATCACGTCTCCGCCCCACAGCGTGTCAATCCCAAGCACCGCATTGCCCAACAGCTCTTCGTATCCGGAACTCATGCCTCCTCCTCGACGTTCCGCTGGGCGGCAACCCAGAGATAGGCGCAGAATCCCAGGAAGCACGCCGACGAAATCAATTGCGAAACCGCATCCTGCTCATAGAACGGCGTCCGGATCCAGCTCTCTTCGTATCCTGGAATGAGCCGGCAGGCCGCGCCGATCACGCCGCCCAGCGCTCCGCCGGCCATGAAGCCCGAGGCGACGATCACCGCCCGCTCCCGGATCCGCGCGCCGCGCTGCCCGCCGGCCTTCTCCGCGCGCCGACCTACAAAGTGCGCCAGAATCCCTCCCGCCAGCGCGGGCGTGTTCAGCTCCAGCGGAAGGTACATCCCCAGCGCGAAGATCAGCGCCGGGACGCCCAGCATCTCCAGCACCACGGCGGTCACTGCGCCCGCGCCGAACAGGATGCCCGCCACCGGTTGGTTGCTCATGAACCCTTCCACCAGCGCGCGCATGATGGCCGCTTGCGGGGCAGGCAGCACCGCGCGCGGGTCTCCGGCGGCGGCGTCGCCGAACTGGAATGCCTTTGCCAGAACGACGATGGTCAAACCTGCAGCCGCCGAAGCGGCGATCACACCCAAGAACTTCACCTTCTCCTGCGCCGCCGGCGTCGAGCCCAGCCAGTAGCCGGTCTTCAGGTCGGTGATCGTCTGGCCGGAGACCGACAGAGCCGTGCAAACCATGCCCGCAATCGCCATCACGAAGAACATCCCCGTAGTTCCGCTCAGCCCGAAGCGCAGCAGCACCGCCGAAGAGACGATGATCGTCAGCATCGTCATGCCCGAGACCGGGTTGCGCGCCGTCGTGGCAATCGCGTTGGCCGCCACCGAGGTGAAGAAGAACGAAAACACCAGCACCAGCGCCAGCCCCAACGCCACGACTGCCGGCGATGCGCTCAGGCTGCCCAGGAAGATGGCCACCGCCAGCGCGCTGAGCACGATGCCCGCCAGGATGCTCACCGCCGGGATGTCCCGGTCCGTCCGGTCCGAGCCAGCCGCCTCCCCGTGACGGAACGCCCGCGCCGCCACCCGGAACGATCCCGCCACAATCCGCAGCGATTTCAGAATTCCGAAAATCCCCGCCGTAGCGATGGCCCCCACCCCGATGAAGCGCACATAAGAGCGGAAGATCTGTGAGGCGCTCATTTCGGCAATGAGCGAAGAGCCCGGATAGACCGCCTCCGGCGCGTGCCGGCCGATCATCCAGATCAGCGGCACGAGCACAAAGTTGGACAGGAACCCGCCCGCGCAAAGGATCATGGAACTCCGCAACCCCATCACATAGCCCAGGCCCAGGATGAAGCTGATGGCATCGAAGCTGAAGGCGACTTTGGAGCGTTCCGCCAGGGCGCGCACAATCGGGAAGAAGCGAAAGTCGACGTATTCTTTCCAGACCTGGAACGTGGTGAGGAAGAAGTCGTAGACCCCCGCGACGGCTGTCGCCTGGAGCAGCAAGCGGGCTTGGGAGCCGCCCTTCTCGCCGGTCACCAGCACCTCGGTGATCGCCGTCGCCTCCGGGTACGGGAATCTCCCGTGCATCTCCCGCACAAAGTACCGCCGCAGCGGGATCAGGAACAGCACACCCAGGCATCCTCCCGCCAGGCAAACAAATATCGTCTGGACCGGATGCGGATCCAGCTTCAGCATGTAGAGCGCGGGCAGGGTGAAGATCGCCCCCGCCACCACAGCGCCGGAGACGCCGCCGATTCCGGTGATGATGACGTTCTCGAGAACGGTGGACCGCCGGCGGTAGACCCGCGCCAGCCCGATCGCCAGAATCGAAATCGGGATCGCCGCCTCCATCACCTGGCCCACCTTCAAGCCCGAGTACGCCGAAGCCACGGTGAACAGCACGCACAGCAGCGCGCCCCAACCCGCCGACCGCCAGGTGATCTCCGGCAGCTTCTCCGCAGCCGCGACCGGCGGCTCGTACTTCTCTCCCGGCGCCAGCACGCGGTATGCGTTCTCCGGCAGCGTCCGGGTCTCCGTGTTCACGCTCATACGCCTCCCGGCCTCCCGATTACGATTCCCTTTCCCTGAACTGCTCCCTTGCAATCCGCACCGCGGCGCGTCCGCCGCGGCTCAAGCCCGCCCGCACATCTCGATGAGCTTCTCGGCATGGCGCAAGGCTTCCGGCGTCAGCTTCTCGCCGCTCAGCATCCGCCCGATCTCCCGGGTCCGGGCCTCCCCCACGAGTTCCCGCAGCGCCGCCGAGGTGCGGCCCTTGACTTCGGCCTTTTCGACGAAGAAGTGGTGATCGGCGAAACCCGCAATCTGCGGCAAATGCGTCACGCACAGCACCTGGTGGGACTTGGAGAGCAGCTTCAGGCGGCGCCCCACGGCCTCCGCCGCGCGCCCGCCGATGCCCGCGTCGACCTCATCGAATACCAGCGTGCGGCCCGGCGCGGCGCCGCCCGCCGGCGCCTGCACGGCAGCGCAGCTCTTCAACGCCAGCGCGATGCGCGACACCTCGCCTCCCGAGGCCACCTTTTCCAGAGGGCGCGGCTCCTCACCCGGATTCGGCGAGACCAGGAATTGCACCGCGTCAAACCCTTCCGCCGACCAGGGCGCTTCAGCGAACTGGATCCGGAACCGCGTGCGCTCCATGGCCAGCGCCGCCAGCTCCTCCTCCACCTTGCGGCTCAACCGCCGTGCTGCTTCTTTCCGCAGGGCGCTCAGACGTCCCGCGGCCCGCTCATAGGACTGGCTCAGCTCCTTTAACTGGCGCTCCAGCGCCGCGCGCCGGTCCGCGGCATTCTCCACCGCCGCCAGCTTCCCCCGCACCTCCTCCAGGTAGGCCAACACCTGTTCCAACCCCGGACCGTACTTCCGCTTCAGCTTGTCCAGCGCCGCCAGCCGGGATTCAATCTCTTCCAGCCGTTCCGGAGAAAACTCCAGCCGCGAAAGATAATCCCGCAGCCCCAGCGCGGCCTCTTCCACGCCGAGCTCCGAGCCGCGCAAGCTCTCGGCCAGCTCCGCCAGTTGCGGATCGATCCGCCCGGCATCCTCCAGTCGCCGCAACGATGCGCGGATGCGCGCCAGCGCCGAGTCTTCCGCCTCGTATAGGGCCTCGTAAGCGCCGCGAGCCGCTTCCTCGATGCGCGCGAAGTTCTGCAACCGGCGCCGCTCGGCCTCCAGCTCCGCATCTTCCCCCGCCCTCGGCGCCGCTTGTTCAATCTCTTTGCATTGGAAAGACCACAGATCCGCCAGCCGCTCCTTCTCCTGCTCGTTGCGCTCCAGCTCTTCCAGTTCCTGGCGGCAGGCGCGCCAGCGGCGGTGCAACTCTCTCACTTCCTCCAGCAGCGGCCCGGCGCCGGCGAATGCATCGAGCATCTCCAGTTGGGCGGCGGCTTCGTAGAGGCGCTGCTGCTCGTGCTGGCCGTGAATGTCCCCCAGGTGCTGGCCGATTTGCCGCAACAGAGCCGCTGTCACCGGCCGGTTCGACACCCAGGCGCGGGACTTGCCGCCGGCCAGAATCTCACGCTCGATCAGCAGCTCTTCCTCCTCGGGTTCGATGCCCGCCTCTTTGAGCAGAGCGCGCACGGCGGCGGGCGGCGCTTCAAAGATGCCCGAGACACGGGCCCGGTCCGCCCCTGTGCGGATCATCTCGGGGGAAGCCCTGCCGCCGAGCAGCAGCCCGAAGGCGTCGACCACGATGGACTTCCCGCTGCCGGTCTCGCCGGTCAGCAGGTTCAGGCCGCGGTGAAAGCGCACCCGGAGGCGCTCAATCACCGCGTAGTTTTCGATCACCAGCTCGGCCAGCACTCCACGAATTATACGAACTCCCGGCGCGGCGGTGCCTGCGCGCGGCTGCAAACTCGATGACCAGCCTCCCGCATGAGATCGATCGCCCCATGATGCCGCCGCCCGGCTGCGGACCGATTGGTTCCCCAATGCGGTCCCTTGGCCCCGGAGCCACAAGCTGGCCGCGCGCGGGGTGTGTGTTAACTTGGTTGAGGAAAGGATCCGCGATTTGAGCGCAGACACGCTGTATGCCCTCTGGTTCCAGGTGAGTCTGTTCGACATGATTCGGCGCGCCAGCCCCGTCTCGCTGGTGGTGCTGGCGATTCTGGTGATTTTCTCCCTGTTTTCATGGGCCATCATCTTCGCCAAGTGGAACGTCTTTCGCCAAGCCCGCGCCGCCAACGCTGGCTTCCTCCGCGCGTTTCGCAAGGCCAACGGGCTGGAAGTCGTGGCCGTCGCCGCTGAGCAGTTTCCCCAAGCCCCCATGGTGACCGTCTTCGACTTCGGCTACGAGGAAGTCCAACGGCAGGTCAAGTCCCGCGGCACGCTTCAAAACAAGTTCGCCCTGGAACGCACGCTCCAGTTGGGCATCAGCGAGGAGATCGCCAAGCTGGAACGCCACATGAACTGGCTCGCCACCACCGCCTCGGTGAGCCCTTTCATCGGCTTGTTCGGGACCGTGCTCGGCATCATCGATGCTTTCGAAGGCATCCGCATGGCCGGCAGCGCCAGTTTGCGAGCGGTGGCGCCGGGCCTGGCCGAGGCCCTGATCGCCACCGCCATGGGTTTGGCCGCGGCCATTCCCGCCGCCATCTTCTACAACCATTACTCTCACGTCATCCGCGAGATGGGCGCGCGCATGGAAGATTTCGCCCTGGAGTTCATGAACGCCGCCGAGCGCAGCTTTGAGGGGTAAGCCATGGCCTTTTCCAACAACGCCGGCTCCAATTTCAGCGGCCGCCGCTTCCGCGCCACCAGCACCCTCTCGGAAATCAACGTTGTGCCTCTGGTCGACGTGGTGCTTGTGTTGCTCGTGATCTTCATGCTCACCGCGCATGTGATGGAGTTCGGCCTCGAGGTCGAAGTGCCCAAAGTCCGCCAGTCCCGCGACAGCGCTCAGGAACTGCCGGTCGTCACGCTGACCCGCGACGGGCGGCTGTTCCTCAACGAGCAGGAGGTCAACATCAATGAACTGGGCGCAGCGATCGAGAAACGCTTCGGCAAAGGGCAGGCTGTGTATCTGCGCGCCGACAAAGAGATCGTTTGGGATGTCATGGCCCAAGTCATCAGCGCCCTGGGCGAAGCCCAGATGAAGATCAATACCGTGACCCAGCCGCTCGATGCAGCCGACCAGCCTTCGCGTTTCCGGCGCTAGGATTCGCCCGCCGTCGCGGTGGGCCTGCACACCGGAGGATGAGGGTTTCCGGCTGAAGTGGCGGGGTACGATAGAGATGGGGAGCGAGTATTCGCCGTGACGGCGCGAGCCGACATTCTGGATCAAAGGGAATCGCTCGGGAAACCCCTGCTGATTTCCACCGCCTTGCACGTGGCGGTGGCCGCCGCGATCCTGGCCTCTGGAATTGTCAGCAGCCGCCCTCGCGAGCTGTGGGGAAATCCGAATTCTCTGGGCGGCAGCAGCGTGGGCATCACCCCGGTGAGCCAGATTCCTCTTCCCTCGCGCGGCGGACCGGTCAACCCTTTGGCGAACGACACGGAATCCACCGTGCCCGCGCCTCCGGCGCCCAAGCCCGTACCGAAGACGTTGCCCAAGCGCCCCGCTGAGCCGCCTCCCGATGCCGTCGCCCTGAAATCCAAAGGCCAACCCGCCCGCCCGCAGCCCGCCGCCCGCTCCAAGCTGGAGACTCCTCAGTCTCCCGGACAACTTTACAGCAGCACCGGCCGGGCGCTGTCCTCTCCCATGGTGGGACAAACTGGTTCCGGCGGCGTGGGCATCGGCGCCGGGGGTGCGTTCGGCACGCGGTTTGGATACTATCGTGACTTGCTGGAGCAAGCCATCGGCCGCCGCTGGCGGACCAACGACGTGGATCCCCGGTTGCGCTCCGCTCCGCCGGTCATCGTGACGTTCACCATCCGCCGGGATGGTGCGATCTCCGACGTCCGCGTGGAGCAGTCCAGCGGCAACCGGGCCCTGGACTACTCCGCCCAGCGCGCCATTTACGAAGCCGCGCCCTTCCCGCCGCTGCCCGCCGGATATGAGCGCAACGAAGCCCGGATCGAAGTTCAATTCGAGTTACAAAGATGAAAGTCCGCCACACCATCCTTCTCGGCTTGCTGGGGCTTGCGGTTCTGGCCATCGCCCAGCAAAGCGACGTTTTCATCCAGATCAAGCGGCAGGAGCGAGCAGCGATCGCTTTGCCGGATTTCCGCGGTTCCGGCCAAGCTCAAGATTTCATGGGCGCCTTCAATTCCACCCTTTTCAGTGAGCTGGAGACCTCCGGGCTGTTCCGCATCGTTCCCAAAACGATGTACCCGCTCCAGGTCCCGCAGCAGCCGGACGACTTCCGGGAGCCGCTGCCGCCTCCCACGCCCCCGGCTCGCGGCGCGCAGCCGCAGCCCATACGCCGCGGCCCCTGGCTCACCGACTGGTCCCAGCCTCCGGTCAGCGCGACCTACCTTGCGTTCGGTTACTCGGCCGCCGTCGAAGGCCGCCTCGTCGTGCGCGCCTGGCTGTTCAACGTCACCCAGCCGAACGTGGCCAACGCCCAGATCTTCGGCAAGATGTATTTTGGTTCCCTGGATGAGGAGGGCGCCCGCCAGACCGCGCGAGAGTTCGCCGCCGACATTCTCCAGCAGTTTGGCTTCAAGAGCATTATCGGCAGCAAGATTTACTTCGAAAGCGAGCGCGGCGGCGTGCGAGAACTCTGGTCGATGGATCCGGATGGCTCGAATCAAAAGCAGTTGACCTTTCATAAATCCCTGGTGATGGGCGCAGCGATCTCTCCCGACGGCTCCACGCTCGCCTACGGGCTGTTTGCCGGCAACGGCTGGGTCATCCGCATGCAGTCGCTCCTCACCGGCGGGCGGCTCCCGTTTTTCAACGCTCCCGGCACTTTGAACTGGGCGCCGGATTTCACGCCGGACGGCAAGCAGATCGTCTTCGCCAGCAACACCGCCCGCGAAGGCAATCAGGAGATTTACATCGCCGGCATCGATGGCCGCGGCATGCAGCGGCTCACCTTCGGCGGCCGAACCAATACGGAGCCGAAAGTCAACCCCCGCACCGGCAATGAGATCGTCTTCGTCTCCGACCGCGGCGGGACGCCCCAGATCTACCGCATGAACATCAACGGGGCCGACGTGCAGCGCCTCACCGACGGCGAAGGCCACGCGGTCAATCCTGCCTGGCATCCCAACGGGCAGCACATCGCCTTTGCCTGGACCAAGGGGTTCGCCCCGGGAAACTTCAATATCTTCGTGATGGACGTCGCCAGCCGGGAAATCACCCAGCTCACACACGGCGCTGGGAAGAACGAGAACCCCACTTGGGCGCCGGACGGACGCCACCTGGCTTTCTCATCCACCCGCGAGGGCGGGGTTCAGATCTACACTATGCTGGCGGATGGTACGCAAGTTCGCCGTTTGACCAGTCAGGGCCGGAATTTGCGCCCCGTCTGGAAATAGCATTTCAAGATGAAGTACATTTAAAGTTACCGAGGAGAGCGAGGTTCACCATGAGAGCGTTGAACATTCGAAACATCAGCATCGTCCTGTTGGGGTTTACGCTGTTCCTTGCTGCGACGGGGTGTAAGAAGAAAGTAGCACCGCCGCCTCCGCCGCCGCCGCCCAAGGAAGAGCCGCCGCCACCGCCGCCGCCTGCGCCTTCCATTGCGCAGTTCGTTGCGGAACCATCCACCATCCAGCGCGGGCAGTCCTCCACCCTGCGGTGGAGCGTCAGCAACGCGACGGAGATTACGATCGATCAGGGCGTCGGCTCGGTTCAGGCTGCCGGATCCCGGCAAGTCACGCCGCAGAACACTACGACGTACACTCTGACGGCGAAAGGCCCGGGCGGCTCCACGTCCCGCACGGCGACAGTGACGGTCACCGTGCCGCCGCCACCGCCGCCGCCACCACCGCCGCCGGCGAAGATTTCCTTCAGCGAACGCCTGGCCCGGGAGGTCCAGGACGCCTACTTCGACTTTGACAAGAGCGACATTCGTGAGGACGCGCGCGTCACGCTGACGCGCAACGCGGATGCGCTCAAGGCGATCCTGCGGGACTTCCCGAGCGACACGGTGTTGATTGAAGGCCACTGCGACGAGCGCGGCTCTTCCGAGTACAACCTCGGATTGGGCGACCGGCGCGCCGCTTCGGCTAAGGACTTCCTGGTTCAACTGGGGGTTCCCGCCGAAAGGCTGCGCACCATCAGCTACGGCAAGGAGCGGCCGCAGTGCACCGAGTCCAACGAGGAGTGCTGGCAGAAGAACCGCCGCGTGCACTTCTCGCCGGCTCAGTAGTCATCCGTTTTTAGAGGCCCGCGGCCGCCGCCGGCCGCGGGCCTCTGCGAGAATTGTCTTGGAGGGGGCGTATCATGAGCCACTGCTCTAGGATTCTGCCGCTGTTGTTTTGCCTGGCTGCCGCCGGCTACGGCCAGAGCAAGGAGTTCATCCAGCTCAACCGGGAGCTGCTGAACCTGGAGGATAAAGTCAGCACCGCACAGCGGTCCACCGATGAGAAGCTGGAACGCATTCTGCAAATGGTCCAGAAGCTCTCGGATTCGTACGGCAACGCCATCGGCGATCTGTCCGGCTCGCTCAGGCAGCAGATGGAGGAGCAACGGAAGACCGCCGCCACCACGGGCCTTAAGGTGGACCAAATGGCCGCCGAGTTTCAGGCGCTGAAGGAGTCGGTGGCCGCGGTCAACGCCCGCTTCTCGCGCTTGGAGCAGCAAATCACCGACATCCGCACGGCTTTGGCCACCATGCAGGCGCCGCCGGCGCCGCCCGCCGCAGCCACCCCTTCGGGGTTGTCCGCGGAGGCGCTGTTCCAAAATGCGCTCCGCGACAAGAACGGAGGCAACGATCAGCTCGCCTTGCGGCAGTTTGAGGACTATCTGGCGGCGTTCGGCTCCACCGAACGGGCAGGCGCCGCGCAGTACTACATCGGCGAGATTTATTTCAACGCCGGCGAGTGGCAGAAAGCGGCGGATGCTTTCGATATGGTGCTGGAGAAGTACCCCGACAATGAAAAGACCCCGGACGCTCACTACATGAAGGCGCTGGCCCTGCGCCGCCTGGGCAAGAATACCGCTGCCCGGGACGAGTTCAACGCCCTCATCAAGCGGTTCCCTGGGAACCGGGAACTGGTCGAGCGGGCCCGGGCCCAGCTCAAGGAGATCTCCGCGGCCAAGCCCGCCACCAAGCGGTAGCGATGGAAACGCGCTCGGGCAGGGTGCTAAGCTGGTAGCCTATCCCCGAGCATGGCGCTGCCGAAGTCTCTTCCCCGCATCTGTATCGCCCTGGGCTGCAAGGACCCGGATGAGCTTCTCCAACAGGCGCGTTCTCAGGCCGAGGCGGGGGAGAGCTTTCTGGAATTCCGCCTGGATTACCTGCGGGATCCGGCGCGCGGCCCGGCTGTGATCGCAGATTTCCTGCGCGACCAGCCTGGCTGTCAAGTGCTCGCCACCTGCCGCCGCCGCCAAAACCAGGGACGGTTCAACGGGAGCGTGGAGGAACAGATCCGAGTGCTTGAGGCCGCATCCCGTGCAGGGGCCGCTCTGCTGGATCTGGAGATTGAGAGCGCGGAGGCGTGCCAGGCGGCCTGCACTTGCTTGCGGGCTGCTTCCTGGCTGATGGTCTCGTATCACAACTTCGAGACGGCGCCTCCGCTGGACGCGCTGGTGCGCCGCCTGCTGCGCTGTAGCGCCGACGCTTACAAGATCGCGGTCACGGCGCGCAAGCCGTCCGACATCGGCCGCCTGCTGGCGCTGCCGAAATCTTTTGGCCGGACCCCCCTGGTGGTGCTGGCGATGGGCGAGATCGGTTTTCCCTCCCGAATCCTTGCGCCCCTGCACGGCGGCTGGTTCACCTATGCGGCGTCATCCAACGCCGTGGGCACCGCACCGGGGCAGGTTAGCGGGCACACGCTCCGCCATCTGTACCGTTTTCCGAAACTCTCCCGCCAAAGCAAGGTCTACGGCGTGATTGCCGATCCCATTGGACACTCCATCTCGCCCGCCGTGCACAACCGCGCCTTTCAGGCCCGGCGCATCGACGCCGTCTACCTGCCGTTCCGGGTTCCTTCGCTCTACCTGCGGGACTTCATGACGCTGGCCGCCGGAGTCCCCATTGCCGGCTTTAGCGTCACCATCCCGCACAAGCAGCGCATCCTGCGTTACCTGGATGCCGTGGATCCGCTGGCCCGCCGGATCGGCGCGGTCAATACGGTTTGGCGTAAAGCCGGCCGCTGGCGGGGCACGAACACCGATGCCGAAGCCGTGACCTCGCCGCTGGCGCGTCGGCTCAAGCTCGCCAAAGCCTCGATCCTGATCGCCGGCAACGGAGGCGCGGCGCGCAGCGCCGCCTTCGCTCTGGCGGAAGCCGGCGCGCGGATCGCCATCACGGGACGGAACCCCGACCGGGTTCGCGCCCTGGCGCGCGCGTGCGGGGCCGAGGCGCTGCGCCGCGAGGACCTCGCCTCGCGCTCGTTCGACGCCCTGGTGCATGCGACCCCGCTGGGCATGGCGCCCCGCGTGGAAGAGTGCTTCTTTGAAGACCGCATCCCCGCTGAGGTCGTCTTCGATATGGTGTACAACCCGCTGGAGACGCTGCTTCTGCGCCGGGCCCGGGAGCAGGGCAAGACCGTGATTGCCGGCCTGGAGATGTTCCTGGAGCAGGCCGCCCAGCAATTCGAAATCTGGACCGGCCAAAGCGCGCCCCGCGCGGTCATGGAGCGCGCCGCGCGCGACGCGCTCGGGCTTTTCTGAAACGGCTCAACGGCGGAGTCACTTTCCGAACCGCGCCGGTTGCCCGGTGGCCAGCAGGACCGAACGCCAGACTTCGCTGGTCGGGCTCAGGCGTTTCTTTTCGGAAATAGCCAGAGGAATGGGCACGTGGATGAAGGTGTTGTACCAGAGTCCGATCAGCACGTCGGTCTTGCCCGCCATGGCCGCGTGCACCGCATTGCGCGCCAGGCGGTCGCACAGCAGGCTGTCTTCGGTGCCGGCCGGGACGCTGCGGATGATGTAGCTCGGATCAAAATAGCGCAGGGTTACGGGGATGCCCAGCCGCCGGAAATGCTCCGCAATGCGGTCCTTGAGAAACGCGCCGATATCTTTGAGCCGGGGATTTCCGGAATCGTCGGTTCCCGGGCTTTCGCCGGGGATGTGCTCCTGTCCGGCGCCTTCGGCCACCACGATCAGGGCGTGCCCCCGAGCCCGCATTCTCTGCGTCAGACAGTCGAGGAATCCTCCCTCGCCCTCCAGGGCGAACGGGATCTCAGGGATGAGCGTGAAATTTACTTCCTGGCTGGCCAGCGTGGCGCCGGCCGCGATGGAGCCCGAATGGCGGCCCATCAGCTTCACCAGGCTGATGCCGTTGCGGACCCCTTTGGCCTCCACGTGCGCGCAGTCGAGCACCTCGCGGGCCTCGCGCAGCGCGGTCTTGTATCCGAACGTTTCCCAGACGTAGGGGATGTCGTTGTCGATGGTCTTGGGAATGCCCACCACCGCCAGCGGAAAGCCGCGCCGCCTGGCCTCCAGCGCGATCTGGTGCGCTCCGCGCTGCGTCCCGTCTCCGCCTACGGTGAAAAGAATGTCGACTTTCTGAGACGCCAGGAAGTCCGCCATGACCTTGGGATCCTGGGGCCCCCGCGACGTGCCCAGCACCGTGCCGCCGAGCTTATGAATCGGCTCCACAGACTCCGCCGTCAACTCCAGCGGCGGCAAGCCCGCGGCGGGGTTCAACCCTTGGTAGCCGTAGCGGATCCCGAGCACCCGTTTTACCCCGTAGTTGTGGTGAAGCTGCAAATAGACCGACCGGATGACGTTGTTCAATCCCGGACACAGGCCGCCGCAGGTCACAATGGCCGCCGTGGTCCGTTCCGGCTCGAAGAAGATGTGCTCGCGCGGCCCGGCTTTCTCGAAAGCCAGCTCCGGCTGCACGTCTTCCGGGCGGGCGAAGTCCGCACGGTACAACAGATGCGCCTCATCGGGGGTAAACAGGCGGCCGGGATCTTCTCCGGGCGCCGAGAACCGCAGCGGCGAGCGGATGCGCCGCTCTCCTAAGTTGCCGACTTTCAAATCTTGCGCTTTCAGCATCCTCTCTTAATCTGGCACAGCGCTCCGGCAGGCGGCGACCAGCAAGGCGCCCAGAGCTCGTCTCTCGGAGGGGCTGGCGCCCGTGGCTAATGCAAAAAGGATTTCAGACCCTGCTGCAACAGAGCCGCTCCCGCGACTCCTGTCAGCGCCGGCCCGAAGGCTGGTTTCAAGCCGCGCCGCTTCCAATCGGCCTGGATCGCATGGTAAGCCAGAAACAAGAAACTTCCTCCGGCCAGGGCCAGGGGGTACGCAAACCACGACTCTCCCCAACTCTCCGAAGCCAGCGCTTCGGCCACGGCGCCCACTACGGTGGGCGCCTGCGCCACCGCGCTCCAGGCGAGCGCCGAAGGACGAGACTTAAGCGCTGCTCTGAGAATGGTCCCGTAGGCCAAGCCTTCCGGGATTTTATGCACGGCGACGGCCAGCGGCACGCCCCAAGCCAAGCCTCCTTGGCCCCCTTCCCAAGCCGCGCCGACGGCCATCCCGTCCATGAAGCTGTGCAGCACGGCCGCGATGACGAGCGGCGCCGCGAAACCGTGGAGCGACACCGCGCAGGCGCTGTGGTCGTGCGTGCCGGAGCAGGCTGGGCAGAGCGGATGCACGTAGCGGTGAAACAGGCCCAGCAGCAAGAACGCCGCCGCCAGCCACGCCATGCCGCCGGGCCAGCCTCGCAGCTCCCCAAGCTCCGGCAGGACTCCGAACAAGGCCATTCCTCCCAGCAGCCCGGCGCCGAATGGCACCAGCAGCCGGCCCAACCGCGGCGAAGTCACAAACCACACCCCCGCCGCCGCGCTGAATACCGCCACCAAGCTGACCGCTGCTGAAAGAACCGTCACCGTGATCACGATCTCGTTACCCTTCCCTCCAATGTAGCCTATAGGACGACAGATCACTTGCGCCGGCGCGTCCTCCCAGGCAGTATTGGAACACGCCGCGCTGTCTGCGCCACTCCCTCGCTATCATGGTTTCATCGTGAGCATCGCGACCAAGCAAGGCGACGGCGGGCGTACGCGGCTTCCCGGCGGACAGTCGGTGCCCAAGTCCCACCCGCAACTAGAGGCCTGCGGCGACCTGGACGAGCTGGTTTCTCAGATCGGTTTTGCGCGGTCCTTGTGCCAGGATCCGGAAGTCGGCGCGTGGCTGAAGACGATTCAAGAGAACTTGTTTCAGGTGGGCGCGGTGCTCGCGGCGGCCCCCAAGGAAAGCTCGCAGCCTGCCGCGCTGGACCGCCAACTGCTGCCGGAGCTAGATGATCATGTGCGCCGCATCGAAGCCATCGACGGCATCCTGCGCGACTGGGCGCTGCCCGGCGGGCATGCCGCCGCGGCTGCCATTGATGTGGCCCGCGCCGTCTGCCGCCGCGCCGAGCGCTCGGCCGTCCGTCTCGCCGAAGCCGGATGCCTGGCCGACACAGAGGTGTTGCGCTATCTCAACCGGCTGTCGGACGTGCTGTGGCTCTTCGCCCGGCTGCTGGAACTTCGCGCCGGCGCGCCGAATGCACTTCGCCCCCGTTGACCGCAGCGCCGGTTACAGCCCAAGATTCTCGCGGGCGTATCTCACGCAGGCCAGGATGTTTTCGTCTTCCGCCTTCAACTGCTCGGCCGGACTCAGATGGCTCACCCGCGGCAGCGGTTTCTTGGTCTTGTACTTCTTGACCATGGCCAGGGTGTGCGCCAGATCCCGGCCGTAGATCGGGCTCAGGCTGGGGTTGGAGAAGGTCGCCCAGTACTTCTCGGTGTAGACCGGAACCTGAAGCGGATCGCGCGTAATATGCTCCAGGCCGAACGGGATGTCGGGGTGCACGGAGCGCAGCGTTTGCACGATTTTCTTGAGATCGAGGAAGCCATCGCCGAAGATCACCTCCGAAAGCAGGAAGCCGTCCTCGTACTCGTCCACCGCCATGTCCTTGATGTGCACGTTGACGCAGTAGGGGGCGAGGGCGGGCAGCATCTCCATGGGATCTTCGCAGAGCGCGATGTTGTTGCCGATATCCCAGCACACGCCGACCCATTCGCTGCTCAACTTCTTCATCCAGTCGACAAAGTCAGGGGTGCGCCAGTCCTTGTGGTTTTCGATGCCGAGCTTCAGCTTATACTTGCGGGCGACCGGTTCGGCCAGCTCCACCGAGCGCATGCTCCGCTCGGTATGCGCTTTGAACTCCTCGAAGCTCGAGAAGACCTCGTAGCGGCGTCCGGTCAACGGCAACCGGCTGGTCTTGGCCCCCGCCTCGCTGTAGGCTTTCACCATCCTCTCAAAGCGGTCCAGATCTGCTTTGTCTTTGGGCAGGGGGATGGCGTTCGCCACCAAATACATGTCGTAGGTTTCCAGTTTCTTCCGGTAAGCGGCCACCGCCTCCGGCTCCAGGGAGGGCAAGTTCGTCTCCGCGCCCCCCATGCCCAGGCTCCGGCAGTGCTCCAGTTGATCGAAGACCCGGCCGGCCATCTTCTCCGCCCGGGACCGGATCGAAAAAGCCGTAGCTGTGCCGCCCATGCGCAAGCGGTTTGGCGTTGCCGCTGCCGCCCGTGACACCCCGGCCGCCACGGCCGGAATGGCCGCCGCCATCTTGATCGCTTCTCTTCTGGTCATAATGAGTTGGGTCTCCCTCCCGCAATTCCGGCAGGTCTTGCTGTCGCCCGCGCCCGCCGGCAGGTTTCAAGTATACACCCGCAGCCGGCGTGGGGCTTTTTGAGAGGCCATGCTCCGGAGTTTGCTTCCGCCCCGGCAAAGCGCTGTTGGGCTCTGCCGCCGGAGCATGCTCCGCCGCCATCTGAACGGCGAAGGTCTTGCCGTGTCTGCGGGTGGGTTGGGATGGAAACGGCGTTGGCTTGGGGGGCGGGCTTCACAGCAGCGAGCGGAACTGGGCGAGGAGCCGCTCGTCGCTCCAGACGCGCGCCCCGATGTGCTTCTGCACCACCCGGCCGCGCGAGTCGATGACGTAAGTCTCCGGGAATTTGAAGGTCCCGTAGGCGGAGCTGATCTTCGCCTCCGGATCGCGGGCGGTCAAGAAACGCACCTGCATCTTGGAGAGGAATTCCTGATACGCCCGCCCGTCCTTGTCGACGCTCACGCCCAGGACCACGAGCCCCTCGCCGCCCAGCCGCTGCTGCAACTCGTTCAGCGACGGCAGTTCCTCAATGCAAGGCGGGCACCAGGTGGCCCAAAAGTTCAGCACCAGCAAGCGGCCGCCGAAATTGGAGCGGGTGACGCGCTGCCCGCTGTCGGTGACGAGCTCGAAATCCGGCGCTTTGTCGCCCACGCGCACCACCTTCTCGCGGAGCGTGCTGGCGATCGTGCCCACCAGCAGCAGCATCAGTACGCCAATGGCGATTCCCAAAATCCGGTCGGTCTTGTTGGATGGCATGCCCTGTTACTTATAATTCTAGAGTATCCTGGACCCAGGCTCCGGCATCACAGAATTATATGCTGATCACGCGCAAGGTGGAGTTTTCCGCATCCCACACTTGCCGGCTGCCAGGCTTGTCGGATGCCGAGAATGAAGCTTTGTACGGGCCCGAGGCTCATCCCCGTGGCCACGGCCACAACTTCAGCGTAGAGGTGACTTTGGAGGGCGAGCCCGACCGCGTCACCGGGATGGTTTACGACCTCAAGCGTTTGAAGCAGATCCTGCACGAGCGAGTCGTGGAGCCCTTCGACCACCGTTTCCTGAACCTGGACGTGCCGCCGTTTGATCACGTCGTGCCCACCCTGGAAAACATCGCCGTGGAGATCTGGCGGCGCCTCCAACCGGACTTGGCCGCTGCCGGCGTCCGGCTCTACCGCGTGCGCGTCTCGGATTCGGACCAGACGTGCGTGGAAGTGTTGGGGGAGCCGCAATGATCCGCCTGACGCGCTGCTACCGCTTTTCCGCCGCTCACCGGTTGCATTCCGGGAGCCTTAACGAAGAGGAGAACGCGGCGGTCTACGGCAAGTGCAACCATCCGCACGGCCACGGGCACGACTATTTTCTGGAAGTCAGCGTGACCGGCCCTCTGGATCCGGCGACCGGCCTGGTGGCGCGCGTGGAGGCGCTGGACCGGCTGGTCGAGACGCAAGTTTTGAACCGGCTGCGGCACCGCGACCTCAACACGGAAGTCCCGGAGCTGGAGGGGCTTCCCCCGACCACGGAGTTGCTGGCCGCAGCGGTGATCCGGATGCTGCGGGAGCGTTGGCAGGAGGCCTTTCCCGCGGGCCATCCCCGGCTCGACAGCGTCCGTTTGCACGAGACCCGAAAAAACATTTTTGAGGCTTTTTGTTCAATATGAAACCGGCTGTAAAAAAGCGCGCCCAAAACCGGCCCAGCTTGAAGGACGAGCTCGCGCGGAGTCTGGAGCAGGCCATCCGCCTTCTGGGTGAGGATCCATCGCGGGAAGGCTTATTCAAAACCCCTCAGCGCGCCGCCGATGCGCTGCGCTTTCTGACCAGCGGCTACCGGCAAGACCTCAAGAAGGTCCTCAACGGCGCGTTGTTCACGGTCAAGTACGACGAGATGGTGATCGTCAAGGACATTGAGTTTTTCAGCCTTTGCGAGCACCACCTGCTGCCGTTCTTTGGGAAGGTGCACGTCGCCTACATCCCGCGCGAGAAGGTGGTTGGATTGAGCAAAATCCCCCGCATCGTAGACATGTTCGCCCGCCGCCTCCAGTTGCAGGAGCGGATGACGCAGCAGATCGCGCAGACCATCCAATCGGCGATCGATCCGCTGGGGGTGGGCGTCATCTGCGAAGCGCGGCACTTCTGCATGATGATGCGCGGCGTGGAGAAGCAGCACTCGGGCGCCGTCACCAGCGCCATGCTCGGCGCTTTCCGCACCCACAAGGAGACCCGCGACGAATTCCTCTCGCTTGTCTCGCATACCTCGTTGAATTTCTGATTCTTGAAACCGTCAAGCAGGAGGGTTGCGCGGTTCGCGCCAGCGCGCGGCCTGCCAGGCGTAGTGCAGCCCGCTCCAGGCCGTGGCGGCGGCCGTGAGAGCGAACAGCGCCGGCAGCCAGGGCTCGACCGCTGCAACGGCGAAGGCGCGCGCGCCGATCACAAACGAGGCAGTTGTCACCTGGCACAGGGTGCTCAGCTTGCCCCACACGGACGGCGGAAAACTTCGGCGCTTGCCGAGGGCGAGCATCGTGGCCGCGAACAGCAGGATGGCCGCATCGCGGCCGAGCACCAACGCCGTAAGCCACAGCGGAGTTGCGCCCGCCATTGCCAGAGCGAGATAAGCGCCCACCAAAAGGGCCTTGTCCGCCACCGGGTCCAGAATGGCCCCGAAAGGCGAGGTCCACCGGAAGCGGCGCGCCAGCCAACCGTCCAGGACATCGGTGACGCCTGCCGCCACCAACCAGAGGAAAGCCGGGGCGTAGTGCCGCCGCGCGAGACTGACGATGAGCAGCGGGGTCATCAGCAGCCGCAGCAGAGTCAGCAGATTGGGGAGGGTGAGAAGCTGTCTCATGGGGCGGTATCGAGATGGACGCGGCGCCTGCCGCGCGTTTCCCCGCTTCGGGGATCCGCGCGGGCCGTCCGCCGCTGAATCCTCAGGATACCAGCGAGTGGGCCACGCGGCTGGCCAGCTCGTCGAAGGTCAGGATCTCGTAACAGGAGGGGTCGGACATGATGCGCGCCACCAGAGCTACATGCATGGCATGGCCGGCCCGCTCGGCGATGACGTGGCCCAACAGGGGACGGCCGATGAGGGCCAGATCGCCGATCAGGTCCAAGGCCTTGTGGCGCACGCACTCGTCGGGGAAGCGCAATCCGCCGGGATTCATCACGCCGTCCTGCTCGTAACAGACCGCATTGTCAAGTGAGGCGCCGCGGATCAGACCCATGTCCTGCATCTTGGCGAGCTCGCGCGCAAAGCCGAATGTGCGCGCTGGCGCGATCTCAGTGGCGTAGCGCTGCGGCGTCACCTCCATCTCGAGGGTTTGACGGCCCACCAGCGGGTGGTCGAAGAAGACATCGCAGCTCAGCACGAACCTGTCCTCGGGGAGAACGGTGACCCGCTTGCCTTTGTCCTCGACGGTGATGGGATGCCGTACGCGCAGGTACCGCCGGCGGCGCCGGTAGGTGCGCAGTCCGGCCTCGGCCAGCATCTCCACGAACGGCAGCCCGCTGCCGTCCAGGATGGGCACCTCCAGGTTATCGATCTCCACATAGGCGTTGTCGAGGCCCATGCTGTAGAACACGCTCATCAGGTGTTCGGTGGTGGAGATCAAGACCCCTTGGCGCATGAGGCTGGTGGCGTAGCTGACGCGGGCGACGTGACGCCAACTGGCCGGAACGGGGAAGCGGTCCAAGTCCGTCCTGAGGAAGACGATGCCCGTAGCCGGAGGCGCAGGCAGGATTCGAATGGACACTGGCGCTCCGCTGTGCAGCCCCACGCCGCTGGCTTCGACCGGCTTCTGAATCGTCGTCTCAAAGCGCACCCGGAATCTCCTTGCGAACCTCCCCGGGCTCTTTGCAACCTAACTGCCAAGGATAAAGTCCTTCACTATCAATGGCTTGATAATTGTTAACTGTTGCGGAATTGCAACACATTGAGTTTGGGCCGTGGCTGGGATGCCGCACTCCGCCCGGCCGGGAGTATCATTGAACAAGCATGGAAAAGCCCAAGCTATTCCTGATTGATGCTTTCGGCTACATCTTCCGCGCCTACCATGCCCGGGCGCGCTCCGGCGCCCCGCCGATGCGGACACGCTCTGGCGTTCCCACCGAGGCGGTGTACATCTTCCACAACATGCTCCGCCGCCTGCTGGCCGAACAAAAGCCGTCCCACATCGCGGCCGTTTTTGAAGGCGAAGGGCCCACGCTGCGCGAGCAAGCTTTCGAGCAATACAAGGCGAACCGCCCGGAAGCGCCGCCCGACCTGACCGAGCAGATCCCCTGGGTCCGCAGACTTCTGGAAGCCATGCGCATCCCCGTGCTGAGCGTGCCCGGCTACGAAGCCGACGACCTCATCGGGACCGTGGCCCGCCAGGCGGCGGATTCCGGAGTCGAGGTGGTCATCGTCTCCAGCGATAAAGATCTTCTGCAACTGGTCTCCGAAGGCATCCGGGTGTACAACCCGATGAAAGACGAGTGGTACGATGCGGGCAAGGTCCGGGAGTTTCTGGGCGTCGACCCTGCCCAGGTCCCTGACCTGCTGGCCCTTAAAGGCGATGCCAGCGATAACATTCCCGGCGCTCCCGGCATTGGCGACAAAGGCGCCCGCGATCTCATCCTCCGGTTCGGCTCCGTCGAAGCGGCTCTGGAGCAGGCGGCCGCAGTGGAGCGCAAGACCTACCGGGAGAGTTTACAAAACAACCGCGAGCGGATTCTGCTCAGCAAGCAGCTCGCCACGATCGACACCTCAGCCCCGATCGAATGCAGCCTGGAATCCTTCGCTGCGCAGGCGCCCGACCTGGCCGCGCTCCGGGAGATTTACCGGGAACTTGAATTCACCAGTTTCCTCAAAGACCTGCCTGGCGCTGCGCCTGCGGAATTGCATCTGCTGCGCCTGGATTCGCCGGAGCAGGTTGCCGGCTGGCTGCGCTCCCTTCCCGCGGAAGCCCCGGTTGCGGCCGCTGTTTGTCCCGCCGGAGGAGAGCTGGTCGAAGGCGCGGTGGGTTTGGCCTGCAAGCCGGACGAAGGCGTGTCGGTATCGTTCCGCCACCGCGAGGCGCTGCGCCCCTTGCTGGAAGATGCCGCCCGGCCGAAAATCACGCATGACCTGAAGTCTCTGCTGTTGCAGCTTGCCCGCGAGGGAATCCAGGCGCAGGGGTTCCGCGAAGACGTCATGCTCTATGCGTTTCTGCTGGAGGCCGAGCCTGCCGCCTGCGCTCTGGACGGCCTGGTGGCGCGCCGGCTGAACCGCAAGGCCGCCGCCTCCTGCGAGGAGCAAGCCGCCTGCATCTTCCAACTGGCCGGACTGCTCCGCCCCGAGCTGGAGAAGCTCGGCTTGCGGGAGGTGTACGAGAAGATCGACTTGCCTTTGATCCCGGTGCTGGCGCGCATGGAGCAGCGCGGGATCCGCATCGACCCGCAGGCGCTGGCTGCGCTGTCTGCGCGGATGGAGGCCGACATCCAGCGGCTCACCGCCGAGATCCACCGGCTGGCCGGGCATCCTTTCAACATCAACTCTCCCCAGCAGCTTGCCAAGGTGCTCTTTGAAGAGCTCCGCTTGCCGGTCAACAGCAAGAGCAAGAAAACATCCACGGCCGCCGACGTTTTGGAGGCGCTGGCTCCCGAGCATCCCATCGCCGCCAAGGTGCTCGAATACCGGCAGCTCGCCAAGCTCAAAGGCACCTACGTCGACGCTTTGCCGGCCCTGATCGATCCTGCCACCGGCCGCCTGCACACCAGCTTCAATCCCACCGGGGCCGCCACCGGCCGCCTCTCTTCGTCCAACCCGAACTTGCAGAACATCCCCATCCGCACCGAACTCGGCCGCGAGATCCGGGCCGCGTTCCTGCCGCGCGAGGGCTGGAAGCTGCTGGTGGCCGACTACTCCCAGATCGAGCTGCGCCTGCTGGCCCACTATTCCAAAGATCCGCTGCTGGTGGAAGCGTTCCGCAACGGCGAGGACATTCACACCCGGACTGCCGCGGAAGTCTTCGGCGTGCCGCCGCTCATGGTGACCCCCGAGTTGCGGCGCAGCGCCAAGGCCGTCAACTTCGGCATTGTCTATGGCCTGAGCGCTTTCGGCCTGGCCGCCCAGCTCGGCATTCCTCAGAGTGAAGCCCAGAAGTACATCCAGGGCTATTTCGAGCGCTACGCGGGGGTGAAACGTTTTCTCGAGGAACAGATCGCCGAGGTCCGCCGCAGCGGCGAAACGCGGACGTTGTTCGGCCGCCGCCGCCCGATTCCCGACATCAACAGCTCCAACCCGGCCGCGCGCGGTTTCGCCGAACGCACGGCGGTCAATACGCCGCTTCAGGGATCGGCCGCGGATCTGATCAAGCTCGCCATGATCGCCATCGACCGCCAGCTTCAGTCGATGGGCGCACAGGCCGCGATGTTGCTCCAGGTTCACGATGAGCTGTTGTTTGAACTCCCTGCCGAGGAGGTTGAGGCGGTGGGGCGGATGGTGAAGCGCGAGATGGAGAACGTGTGCCGGCTCGAGGTTCCGCTGGTGGCCGACATAGGAGTGGGCGACAACTGGCGGGATGCAAAATGAGCCGGGAGAATGTTTGATAATGAGCCAAGGAGGGAATTTGGGGATGTTGCGAAGAACTTTTCTGCAAGTGCCGCCGCTGGTTTTCGGCGCCGGGCTCACCCGCGCCGCACAAGATGCTCCCATGCCGATGACCACCCTGGGCAAGACCGGCTTGCGGGTGTCCCGGTTTTGTCTAGGCGGCGCTCACATGGCCATGGGCGGGGAGGAGAACGGGATCCGGATTGTGCGCCGGGCGATCGATCTGGGAGTGACGTTTTTGGACAGCGCTCACCTATACAGCCGGGGGCTGAGCGATGAGATTTACGGCAAGGCGCTGGAAGGCGGGTTGCGCCAGCGCGTCGTGCTGATGTCCAAAGCTGAGCGGCGAGACCGCAAGGGCGCGCTGGAACAACTGGAAGAGACGTTGCGGCGCATGCGGACGGACTACCTGGACCTGTGGCAATGCCATCAGGTGACCACGATGGAAGAGGTGGATCAAATTCTCGCGCCGGGTGGGGCGTTAGAGGCGTTCGTGCAAGCCAAGAGAGAAGGCAAAGCGCGTCATATCGGCTTCACCGGGCATGCGGACCCGGCCGTGCATCTGCGCCTGCTGGCGGCCTACGACGGTTGGGAAACGGTTCAGCACCCGGTGAACCTGGTCGATCCGCATTACCTCAGCTTCATTCGCAATGTGCTGCCCGAGGTTCGCAAGCGCGGCCTGGGTCTGATTGCCATGAAGTCCAACGCCATGGGGCCGATCGCCCAGCAGGGCATCGCCACCGTGGCGGAGTGCTTGCGGTTCACCTTGAGCCACGACGTGGACGTGGTGGTCTCCGGCGTCCAGACGGTGGAACAACTGGAGGAGAATGTGGCCACCGTAAAGGCGTTCCGGAAGCTTTCCCAGCAAGAGATCGACGCCATTTTGGCCCGCACGGCGAAAGGCCCGGTGGGCGTGAAGGTGGAGCGTTACAAGCGGGCTCCGCAGGGCGCGTCGCTGCGCCCGCACGCGGACGGCGAGCCGGTGTAGTTTCCAGCCGGTGGGCGCTTGCCACCCGCGCTATGTGGTCTATAATAGGGGAAATCCAGATAAGGAGACGCCGATGTCGATTTGTACCGATGCGTCACGCGGGCGCGCGCCCGCCGGCTCAGATGCCGGCTCCTGCGAGCGCACCGGCACAACTACGGCCCCGTCCAATCGATAGCCCTAAGCCTGCTGCGGCGTCCCTGGAAAAAGCATTTATGGAAGGAATGAATCTATGAGTATAAGTCAGCTAGCCCGGTCGATCCAGGAATCGCCTACGCTGAAACTGAACGAGACCGCGGCTCTGCTCCGTGAAAAGGGCGAGCCCGTGATTCATTTGGGAGGCGGCGAGCCGAAGAGCAAGACGCCCATGGACGCCGTGTTGAGCTGCACGGCGGCGCTCAATACGGGTGAGATCCGCTACGCTCCCGCCGATGGCATCCCGGCGCTCAAGAAGGCAATTATCCGATACACCGAGGAACACTATAAGCGGATCGTTTCTCCCGCCAACGTGATTGTCTCCAGCGGCGCCAAGCAGTCCATCATGGTCTTGCTGCATACCATCCTGGATCCCAAAGACGAGGTGGTCTTCCCTTCGCCCTACTGGGTGAGCTATCCCGAGATGGTGAAGCTTGCGGGAGGCGTGCCGGTGGTGGCGCATCCCGAAGACGGCAGCTTCCACCCGACGATCCAGGACATTGAGAACGTGGTCGGTTCCTACACCAAGGCCGTCATCATCAACAGCCCCAACAATCCCAGCGGCCAGGTGTACTCCAAGCAGTTCATCGCCGAAGTCGTGGACTTTTGCGAACGCCGCAATCTATATCTGATCATGGACGACACCTACAACCGCCTGATCTTTGACGGGCAGACTCCGACGAACTGCTACGAGTACGCCAAGGACCTCACCGAAAGCTCCAAACTGATCGTCATCAATTGCGTCTCCAAGATGTATGCGATGACCGGATTCCGCATCGGCTGGGCGATTGCCAACAAAGAGATTGTGCGCGCCATGACTAACATCCAGTCGCAGGAGACCTCGGGTCCCGCCACACCCTCGCAGTGGGCGGCGGTGGGCGCGCTGAATGGGATCCAATCTTCGATTGACAGTCTGCGGATGACGCTGGAGAACAACCGCAACGTTTTGGTCAGCCGGCTGCAAGCCATTCCCGGCGTCAAGGTGACCAAGCCGGGCGGGACGTTCTATTGCTTCCCTGATTTCAGCGCCTACAATAAGGACTCGCAGAAGCTGGCGCAATTCCTGTTGGACAAGGTGCGCGTCGTCACGGTTCCGGGCAAGGAGTTCGGCCGCGAAGGACATCTGCGCATCAGCTTTTGCGGGACCCTGGGGGAGATCAAGCAGGGCGTGGAACGCATCCAGTGGGCTCTGGATCCAAACTCCCCCAACGAGCTGTATATCGGCGGCAGGAAACTGGTGAGGGATTGGGCATGAACATCTACTACGACATTGAATCCCCGGCCTGGAAGGAAGCCGGCCAAATGGCCAGCGACTACGGGTTGGCCAACCACGGCATTCTCAACCCGCGCAAGGTCTATTGGAACCTTCCGACTGCGGCTCTATACGAGGAGGCCGTTTTCCGCGGCGAAGGCCGCGTGGCTCACCTCGGTCCGCTCGTCGTGCTGACCGGCAAACACACCGGACGCTCGGCCGCCGACAAATACATCATCCGCGAGCAGGAAACCGAGGAACACGTCTGGTGGGGAGAGTACAACCGTCCTTACAACCAGGAGAACTTCAACTCGCTGCTGGCCCGCATGCAGTCCTATTTGCAGGGCCGCGACGTCTTCGTGCAGGACGTGTACGCGGGCGCCGACCCGGAACACCGGCTGGCCATCCGGGTGATCACTGAGAAGGCCTGGCACAGCCTCTTCATCCGCAACATGTTCATCAAGCCGCGGACCACCGAGGCGCTCAAGCGGTTTGTGCCTCAGTTCACGATCCTCTGCCTGCCTTCGTTCCGGGCCAACCCGCTGGTGGATCAGACCCGCTCGGAGACATTCATCCTGGCCAACTTTTCGGCCCGGCTGGCGCTCATCGGGGGCAGCGCCTACGGCGGGGAGATGAAGAAGACCGTCTTCACGGTGATGAACTTCCTGCTGCCCTTTGACGGCGTCATGCCGATGCACTGCTCGGCCAACATCGGCCCCAGCGGCGACACGGCGTTGTTTTTCGGCCTTTCCGGTACGGGAAAGACCACGCTCTCGGCTGATCCCAAGCGGCGCCTCATCGGCGATGATGAACACGGCTGGAGCGACAACGGCATCTTCAACTTTGAGGACGGATGTTACGCCAAGGTGATCCGCCTTTCGCCCACCGCTGAGCCCCAGATCTACGCCTGCACGCGCCGCTTCGGGACCATCCTCGAGAACGTGATCATGGACCCGCTGACCCGGCGGCTGGATTTGAACGACGACCGGATCGCCGAGAACACCCGCGCCGCTTACCCTCTGAACTACATCGAGAACGCGGTCCCCGAGAAGATGGGCGGCCACCCCAAGAACATCATTTTCCTGACCTGCGACGCTTCCGGAGTGATGCCGCCGATCGCCAAGCTGACCCCCGAGCAGGCGCTCTACCACTTCATTTCGGGCTACACCAGCAAGCTGGCGGGGACCGAAATCGGCCTGGGCATCGAGCCGGAGATCACCTTCAGCACCTGCTTCGGCGCGCCGTTCATGGTGCATCATCCGCACGACTACGCCGAGCTGCTGAAGTCCAAGATCCTTCGCCACAATGTGGACTGCTGGCTGGTCAACACCGGTTGGACCGGCGGTCCTTTCGGCGTGGGCAAGCGGATCAGCATCCACCACACGCGGACCCTGCTCAACGACGCGCTGGAAGGCAAACTCAAGAAGGTTCGATTCCGCAAGGACCCGGTGTTCGGCTTCGACGTGCCGCTCGAATGCGAGGGCGTGCCCTCAGACATTCTGGATCCGGCCAACACGTGGGGAGACCGCGACGAGTACTTCCGCAAGTACGACGCGCTGGCCGCCCGGTTCATCGAGAACTTCAAGCTGTTTGCCGACGGTTGCCCGAAGGAGATCATCGAGGCCGGGCCCAAGCGTCTGACCCAAGTACCCAGCGCAAGCCTGCGGTAACGGGTTTGCTGTTTCGGCTCAGGGCCGCGGCTCCAATCATGCGCGGCGCATCCTCGATGCGGCCGCTTCACCGCTGTACACTGGGCTTGACGGAGATGCGCCTGCCCTGTTCCTCGGCGCTCGCTCACGCGGCCGGGAGGACGGATCGAAGCGGCGCGGTTTCCATAGGAGCTTGCCATGCGGACGGTTAGACTTGCTGGAAAGCCGGTTGCCCTATTTGTTTTATTGGCGGGAGCGTTGGGGCTGTTGTATGCGGCCAACTTCCGCGCCATCTCCCCGCCGGGCGCGCAGATCGTCGGCCCCTACACTCCCGGGCTGCTGGCGGGTCAATTCCTCTACGTATCGGGTCAAGGGGCGCGGGCGGCCGACGGCGCGTATCCCAAGACAACCGCCGGGCAGGTCAGGCAGACACTGGAGCATGTGCGCTCGATCGTCGAGGCCGCCGGCCTCACGATGGATCATGTCGTCTATTCGCAAATGTATCTTTCCGACCCGGGTGCGTATTCAGAGGCCTTGGCGGCGTGGCGGGATTATTTCAAAGGCGCCGGGCCGGCGTTAGCCGTGCTGGGCGTCTCGCGGATGCCCGGGGATACGCCGGTTGAGATCAATGCCGTGGCTTTGACGGATTTGACGCGCCGGCGGGTGATCCGCGGCGGAGGCCCAGGCAATCCCTCCGGCTCGCCGGACGCCGTGGCAGCCGCCGACCGGCTGTTCGTCTCCAGTTGCTTCGGGTTGGATGCAGGCGGGAATACGCCCGCCGATCCGGCGGTGCAGACGCAACTGGCCCTGGAGCGGATGGGGCAGGTACTCAAAGCAGCCGGTCTCAGCCATGACCATCTGGTGTTTGTCAATCCGTACCGCACCGCCGCGGTGCGCACAGCGGAGCTGGATCGCGTTTATGCGAAGTACTTCAAGTTTGGCGACACGCCGGCGCGCGCCACGATCGAAGTAGCGCACCTGCCGTTCGGCGCAAATATCTCGTTTACGGGCGTGGCGGTGCTGGATTTGTCGGCGCGCCGATCCGTGCGCCCGAAGAACATGCCGCCCAGCGCGACGGCCAGCCCACGCGTATTTGCGGGAGGCACGCTTTATTGCTCCGCCAAGTCGGCCTTCATCCCAGGACCGAATTCCGGGATCTATGTGCCGACGGTGGAGTTGCAGGTCCGCTACAGCATACGGAATCTTTTGGACGGGCTGGAAGAGGCCGGGATGGATCTTTCCAACGTAGTCGCCACCAACGTCTACCTGGATGACATCGAGGACTTCGCCAAGATGAACGCGGTATACGCGTCCTGCTTCAAGGCGCCGTTTCCGACGCGCACCACGGTCCAGCCGCGGCCGCCTGTGGAGCGCAAGCCGGGAGCGGACGACCGCTGGCCGATGCTGGAGCAGATCTCGCTGATCGCGGTGAAGTAGATCTTGGTCCCAATCCGGGCGATGGCTGATCGAGACTACGGGGCAGTGACGGTCAGCGACGCCGTAGCCGGTTTCAGTCCCGGGGACTCAGCCCGGACTTGAATCGTGCCCGGCGGGCCTTCTTTGGCGCGGACGATCAGCATCGCCTTGCCATAGAAAAGCTTGTGCTGGTTGTCCTGGAACGATTCCAGCGAAAGTTGGTCGCCGTTGTCGATGCCGGCAATCTCGCCGGCGCCTTGCACGTCGAAGCGGACGAGGTTGTCCGCGAGCGGGGCGGGATTGCCCTGAGCGTCGAGGGCTTCCACGAGGATGAAGGAGAGGTCCTCGCCGGTGGCCGCCAGGCGCGTCCGGTCTGGGGTGAGGCGGATGGAGGCGGGCGGGCCGGCGGTGCGGACGGTCTTCTCGCCGATCTTCGCGGCGCCTTTATAGGCCACCACTCGCAGCTCGCCGGGTTCGTAAACCACGTCGTTCCAACGGAGCCGGTACTTGTAGGTCACGTCGTAGTATTCGGACTCATAGCGTGCGGGATAGACGCTGAGCTCCCGGACGGCGGCGGTTGCATTCTCCGCCAGCTTCGTGAACTCCACGCGCACGTAACGCGCCTGGGCGTCGGTTTCGAAGTTGGCGGGAGGGGCGCTCCCCGCCACACCGCCGAAGAAGCCGGCGCCTCCCCTGCCTGCTCCGGGCGTCCGGGCAGCGACGCTTCCCACCGTGGTCCAGGATGAGCCATCCCGGGACAGCTTCACCTCATAGCCCGCCGCGGCCGCGCTGCCGCCCAAGGCGAGTTGGATATGTTTCACGATTTGCGCCGTTCCCAGATCGACCTGGAGCCAAGGATTGCCGGCGGGCGTTTCGGCGCGCCACTCGGTGGCCGCGTCGCCATCGGCCGCAAGGCGCGGGTTGGCTCCGGAGCTGGCGGTTGCAGCCTTCCCCCGTGCGAGATTCTGCGGCTTAGGAGGAACGACGCCTTTTGTCCGCCTGCCCAGGGACTTGCCATTGAGGAACAGCTCCGCTGAGTCGCCGTTGGTGTAGACGAAGACGGGGACGTTCTTTCCTACGCGGTCCGGCCAGTTCCAGTGCGGCAGGATGTGGATGGTGGGCACGTCGGGACGCCAGTAGCTGCGGTACAGGTAGAAGCGGTCCTTCGGGATTCCGGCCAGGTCGACAATGCCGAAGTAAGAGCTTCGCGCTTCCTGCATGTTCGGGGTGGGTTCGCCGAGGTAGTCGAAGCCGGTCCAAACAAACTCGCCGGCCACGAACTTGTCCTTCTCCATCAGCGCGAACTCGGCGTCGGGAATGTCCGACCAGGAGGCTGCGCTCAAGTCATAGGAGCTGACGTAGCGCGTGCCGCCCGGGTAGTCCGTCTTGGAGCTTGCCAGAGGAAACGCATAGAAGCCGCGGGTGCTGACCGTGGAGGCCGACTCGCTGTAGAGGATGGGCCGGTCCGGGTACATTTCCCGGTAGCGCTCGTAGCGGCGCATGTAGTTCCAGCCGGTGAGATCGAGCGGATCGTAGACGGGGAGGGAGACCGTATTCGGCGTGTGGCAGCCGATGGCGACCGGGCGGGTGGGGTCGTGTTTCAACACCATCTCGCGCATGGCGGCCAGGCGGCCGAACGACATTCCGTCGCCCTTCTCGTCCGCCGATGTGCCGATTTCATTGCCTACGGACCAAACGAAGACGCTGGGGTGATTGCGGTCTCGCTTCACGAAGTTGGTGAGCTGCCGTTCGGCGTGGGGCAGTACTCCCGCCGGTCCGTTGAGGTTGTCCGCAGTGGCGTTCCACTTGTCGAAAGCTTCGTTCCAGACGAAGATCCCCATGCGGTCGCACAGATCCAGAACCTCGGCAGCCGGGGGATTGTGGCTGGTGCGCAGCGCGTTGACGCCCATGTCCTTCATGATTTCCAGTTGCCGCTCCATTGCCCGCAAATTGAAGGCCGAGCCCAGCGCGCCCAGGTCGTGGTGCAGGTTGACGCCCTTGAGCTGCACGCGCCTTCCGTTGAGATGGAAGCCGTCGTTGGCGGTGAACTGGAAGGTCCGGATGCCGAAGGCAACCGTTTCGGAGTCCAGCTCCTTATCGCCGCTGCGGAGGGTGGCGACGAGTTTGTAGAGGTCAGGTTTGTCCAAATCCCAGCGCTGGGGCTTCATGACAAAGAACTGCTGGTCGACGAGGCCGCTGCCATTGGCGAGGGCGACGCCTCTTTTGGAGCTCTTTGCGACTTGAGCGCCGCTGGGGTCGAAGACGGCCACGTCGACCGACACTTCCTGATCGGCGAGCTGGTGGTTTTCGATCCAGGTCTGGACCCGCACCGTCGCCCGCGCGTCGGCGACGGCGGGCGTGGTCACGAACGTGCCCCAGTGGGCGATGTGCACCGGGTTGGTCACCGTCATGGTGACTTTGCGGTAGATACCCGCCCCGGGGTACCAGCGTGACTGGTGACGCCGCGTGTCGACCTCGACCGCGATGACGTTCTTCTGGCCGAAGCGAATATAGGGCGTGGCGTCCACGCGGAACGCCATGTAACCGTAGTCCCACTGGCCGGCCAATTGGCCGTTGACGTAGACCTTGGGGAAGGCCATGACGCCGTCGAAGTCGAAGTACACGCGCTGGCCTGGGGCGCCGTTCACGGCGAACGTCTTGCGGTACCAGCCGACGCCTTGCCAGGGGAGCTTGCCGGTGCTGCCGGGAGCGCTGGGGTTGAAGGGGCCTGCGATGGCCCAGTCATGCGGGAGGCGGACCGCCTGCCAGGAGGAGTCATCGAAGTCGATATGACGGGCAGCCTCGGGCTGCTCGCCTTTGACGAAGCGCCAATCCCGGTTGAAGTCGAGCAGTTGGCGCTGGGCGAAGGCCCACCCCGGGTGCAACGCCAAAGCTCCAATCGCGAAAACAAGGCAGCGATTCAGTCGATTCACAGCGTTACTCCTTCCGGCCGTTGGACGGCCGCGTGTCGTCAAGGGCAGCGCGTCGGGAGCGGCCACCCTCAGTTCTCATTCTCGCCCGCCACGGCGAATCGGGACCCTGCCGGAAGTCAGGGTGCAATTCTGTCCATCGGCCAACGGGCTTGATGCCTCCGCCTGTGCCCGCTGCCGGTTTGCACGAGCCCAGCCCGCATTGGAGCCGCCGGATGGGGGGCTGGCATCGCCTTGCCCGGCCGCTGCGCCGCTTGAGACAATAAGAAATTGGCTTCCCTCCTCTGAAGCTCACTATGCTGGACCGCATCAGCGTTCATGGGGCGCGGGTTCACAATCTCAAGGGCATCAGCGTCGAGATCCCGCGCAACACCTTCACGGTCATCACCGGCCTGAGCGGGTCCGGCAAGTCCTCCCTGGCGTTTGACACCATTTACGCCGAAGGCCAGCGCCGTTACGTCGAGACTCTCTCCCCCTACGCGCGCCAGTTCCTGGACCAGATGGAGCGGCCCGACGTCGACTCCATCGACGGGCTCTCGCCTGCGATCTCCATCGAACAAAAGACCACCAGCCGCAGCCCGCGCTCGACCGTGGGCACCATCACCGAGATCTACGATTACCTGCGCGTGCTGTACTCGTCGATCGGCATCCCGCACTGCCCCAACTGCGGTCATGAGATCCGGAGCCAGAGCGCAGAGCGCATCCTGGAACAGGTTCTGAGCCTGGGCGAAAACGAGCGGGTGATGATTCTGGCGCCCATCGTGCGCGGGCGCAAGGGCGAGTTCCGCAAGGAAATGGAGAAGTACGCCAGGCAGGGCTTCTTGCGCGCCCGCATCGACGGTGAGCTGCGGCCCCTCGACGAACCCGTTAAGCTCGACAAGCGCCGCAACCACACGATCGAGATTGTCGTGGACCGCCTGCTGGTCAAATCCGGGGTCCGCGAGCGGTTGAGGGCCTCCATCGAAACCGCGGCCCGGTTGACCGACGGCCTGGTGCTGGTGGCGGTGGTCAACGGTCCTGAGCAGCTCTACTCGCAGAAGATGGCTTGTCCGGATTGCGGCATCAGCGTTCCGCAACTCGAGCCGAGGTCGTTTTCGTTCAACAGCCCTTACGGCGCTTGCGAGACGTGCACGGGCTTGGGCCGCATCTGGAGCTTCGATCCGGCCAAGGTCATTGCCGACGACACCAAGCCGCTCCTTGACGGCGCCCTGGCGATCAATCTGCCATTTCACGCGGCCAACGAGATTGCTCAGGCCGCACGCGCGGCCCGCATTGACCTCTCGAAGCCCTTCGAGGAGTTGCCGGAGAAGGCACAATCGTTTCTGCTCGCCGGCAACGGCGCCTTCCGCGGGGCGCTGCGCATCCTGGAAGAGGAATTCCTGGACGCTTCTCCCGCCACCCGGGAGTGGATGCTGGACTACATGTCTCCAGCCTTGTGTCCCGCGTGCAAGGGCAAACGGTTGCGGCAGTCCAGCCTGGCCGTGCGGGTGAAAGGCATCTCGATCGGCGAGTTCACGGCCTTGCCGGTCGAAGAAGCCTTGCGAACGGTGCGGAGCTGGGAGTTCTCCGGCCGGGAGCAGCAGATCGCGGGACGTCTGGCGGAGGAGATCCAAAGCCGCCTGGAGTTCCTCGATACGGTGGGCCTCGGCTACCTCAGCCTAGACCGCTCTGCCGACACGCTCTCTGGCGGTGAATCTCAGCGCATCCGCCTGGCCACCCAGATCGGCTCCCGGCTCCGCGGCGTGCTATACGTGCTGGATGAGCCCTCGATCGGCCTGCACCCGCGCGACAACGGCCGCCTGCTGGACACGCTGGCCCGCTTGCGCGACATGGGCAACACGGTGCTGGTCGTCGAGCACGACGCGGAAACGATTCTGCGCGCCGATTACGTGGTGGATCTCGGGCCCGGGGCAGGGCGTTTGGGCGGGCATCTGGTCGCCTGCGGCCCGCCCCAGGCCATCGCGCGGGATCCCAACTCGCTGACCGGAGCCTATCTGGCCGGACGGCGCGCCATCGAGCCGCCTCCGGTCCGCCGACGCGGCGACGGCCGCAAACTGATCGTGCGCGGCGCCCGCGAGCACAACCTCAAGAACATCGACGTGGAGTTTCCGCTGGGCCTGTTTATCGTGGTCACGGGCGTGTCGGGCAGTGGCAAGTCCACCCTGCTGAACGACATTCTCTACCGCGCGCTGGCCCGCCGCCTTTACCGCGCGCAGGAGGAGCCCGGCGCGCACGACGCCATCGAGGGGCTGGAGCACATCGACAAAGTCATCCGGATCGATCAGTCTCCCATCGGGCGCACGCCGCGCTCGAATCCGGCTACCTACACGGGGGTGTTTACCCCCATCCGCGATCTGTACGCCATGCTTCCGGAAAGCCGGGAGCGCGGCTACAAACCCGGGCGGTTCAGCTTCAACGTCAAAGGCGGCCGCTGCGAGGCCTGCCAGGGCGACGGCCTGAAGCGCATCGAGATGAGTTTCCTGCCGGATGTCTACGTCACCTGCGACGTCTGCCGCGGCCGGCGGTATAACCATGAGACTTTGCAGGTCAAGTTCAAAGGCTACTCGATCGCGGACCTGCTTGAAAGCACGGCCGAAGACGCGCTGCGTCTGCTCGAGAACATTCCGCAGATTTACGCCAAGCTCAAGACGCTGGTGGACGTGGGCCTGGGCTATATCCATCTGGGTCAATCTTCGACTACGCTGTCGGGCGGCGAAGCGCAGCGCATCAAGCTGGCGCGGGAGCTCAGCCGGCGCCAGACCGGGCGCACCTTCTACGTTCTGGACGAGCCCACCACGGGCCTGCACTTCGACGATGTGAAAAAGCTGCTGGACGTGCTTCAGCGTCTGGTGGATCTGGGCAACACCGTGGTGGTGATCGAGCATAATCTGGATGTAGTGAAGACGGCGGACTGGATTATCGACCTGGGCCCGGAAGGCGGCGAAAAGGGCGGCTGGGTTGTGGCCGCGGGTCCGCCGGAGCAAGTGGCGCGCAGCCGGAAGAGCTACACGGCCCAGGCGCTCGCCAAAGTGCTCAGAAACGGAAAGGCAAAGTGAGCAAATACCCACAACGGCCGATGGACTTTTCCCGGCTGCGGACCATCCCCATCCGGGAGCGCGGAGGGAAGGTGCGGGTGGATCAATTCGCCACGCCCTACGAGAAAGGCTCCGGCGTGAGCGGGTTGCTCGACAGCCTGCCGCGGCTGCTGGCCGCGGACTCCCTGCGCCGCCTGGCCGAGGCGATTCGGTCGGCGCGGGCCGCGCGCAAGCCCGTGATTTGGGGCTTGGGCGGCCATGTCATCAAGTGCGGCCTGGCGCCGGTCCTCATCGAACTGATGCGCCGCGGCTACGCCACGGCGTTCGCCATGAACGGCTCGGCCGCCATCCACGATTTCGAAATCGCCATTGCGGGCCAGACCAGCGAGGACGTCGAGGCGGTTCTGCCGGGCGGCCGTTTCGGGACCGCGGAGGAGACGGGCCGGGAGATGAACCGCACGCTGGCCGAGGGCGCCGGCGAGGACGCGGGATTCGGCGAGCTTATGGGCCGCCGGCTTCAAACGCTGGCCGACCCGCGCTATGCTGATCTGAGCCTGCTGGCCGCCGCCTGGCGGCACGGGACCCCGGTGACGGTTCACGTGGCGATCGGCACCGACACGCCGCACACCCATCCCGCCGCCGACGGGGCCGCCATCGGCCGCGCCACGCACCGCGACTTCCGCCTGTTCTGCGCGCTGGTGGCGGAGATGGATCAGGGCGGCGTCTACATCAACCTCGGTTCGGCCGTGCTGCTGCCGGAAGTGTTCCTCAAAGCCGTCTCCGTCGTCCGCAACCTGGGCCATTCGCTGGCGAATTTCACCACCGCGAACCTGGACTTCCTTCAGCACTACCGGCCCCGCGTGAACGTCGTTGAGCGGCCGCACGCGCAGGCGGGCGGCGCCGGCATTGCCATCACCGGCCACCACGAACTGACTCTGCCCTTGCTGGCGGCCATCCTGATCGAGCAAGATTCATGAGCGAACCCGAAATCACCCTTCCGGGGCCATCCGAGCCTGCCCAGGCCCGGCCGGTACGGCCCGGCGAACCGTTTTGGGGCTATGCGGATCTGTTCTTGTTTTTGGCCGCCGCCGTGCCTTCGCTATTGATTGCGGCTCTGGCGGCCAAATCCGCCTTTTTGCTCCTGGGCTGGCACGCCCACAGCCAGACGCCGGTCCTGCTGGCCTCGCAGTTCTTGGGCTACCTGCTCTGGTTCGCGTTCCTTTACGGCTTGCTGCGCTTCAAGTACGGGCGGCCGTTCTGGAGCAGCCTCGGCTGGGTGGGCTTCGGAGAGCGGTTCGCTGCCCGGCTCATGGCGGGCGTCGCCCTGGCGTTTGGGATCGCCATAGCGGGCGGTCTGCTGCGGACGCCGGACATCGACATGCCGATGAAGCGGCTGCTGTCGGACCCGCTTTCCATTGCGCTCATCGGCGTCACGGCGGCCACGATCGGTCCAATCTGCGAGGAGATCGCTTTCCGGGGCTTCTTAATGCCGCTGCTGGTGCGCACGCTGGGCGCGCCGGCCGGCATCCTGCTGAGCGCTGTGCCGTTTGCGCTGCTGCACGGACCCCAATATGGCTGGAGCTGGAGGCACGTGCTGCTCATCAGCGCCGCCGGAGCCGCCTTCGGCTACACCCGCCACCGCACCGGCTCGACGGCGGCCGCGGCTGTGGTGCACGCCTCCTACAACACGACTTTCTTTTTGGCTTACGTTTTCTATGGAAAGGATCTGCGCGTCTGATGATACGAACCATTGAATGGAACGGGGATGCAGTGGTCATGCTGGACCAGCGCCGGCTTCCCGCCGAAGAAGTCTACGTCACCTGCCGCGACTACCGCGAGGTAGCCGAAGCCATCCGCACGATGGTGATCCGCGGGGCCCCGGCGATCGGCGTAGCCGCGGCGATGGGCGTGGCGCTGGGGGTGCGCCAGGCCGACCCGTCCCGGCTGGATGAGGAGTTCGCGGAGATCTGCCGGACCCTGGCCTCCACCCGGCCGACCGCGGTGAACCTCTTTTGGGCCATCGAGCGTATGCGGCGCGTATATCAAGGCGCGCGCGGAGGCACGTTCGGGGCCATCCAGGCAACCCTACTTGAGACCGCTCTGAGAATGCGGCAGGAGGATATTCAGGTCAACCAGCTCATTGGGTGGAACGGCGCGGAACTGCTCGCCAGCGGCATGACGGTTCTGACGCACTGCAATGCCGGAGCGCTCGCTACCGCCGGTTACGGCACGGCACTGGGAGTCATCCGCGCCGCCGTGGCCGCCGGAAAGAAGATTGAGGTGTTCGCCGATGAGACGCGCCCCTTCCTTCAGGGGGCCCGCCTCACCGCTTGGGAGCTGATGAAGGACGGCATTCCGGTGACCATCATCACCGACAACATGGCAGGTCACTTTTTGAAGTCGGGCCGCATCGGTTGCGTCATCGTCGGGGCGGACCGCATCGCCGCGAACGGGGACGTCGCCAACAAGATCGGCACCTACTCGCTGGCGGTACTGGCGCGAGAGAACCAGGTGCCCTTCTACGTGGCCGCTCCCATCTCTACCATTGATTTGAGCCTGAGCTCTGGTGACGAGATCCCGATCGAAGAACGGCCCGCCGAGGAAGTCACCCATGTGTTTGGCGTGCGGGTTGCACCCGAAGGGGCCGCCGTGCGCAATCCGGCCTTCGATGTCACGCCGCACCGCTACGTCAGCGCCATCATCACCCAACGCGGAGTGGTCCGGCCTCCGTATACCGAGTCCCTGGCGCGGCTGGTGGGTTGAAGAGGGAACTGTGTTTCATGCATGATCGATGTATGGCCGTGAAGACCATCAGTCTTGAACTGGACGCTTACGAGCGCCTGCGGCGCGCGAGGCTCCGCCCGAACGAATCCTTCTCCAGCGTCGTGCGGCGCGCCCAGTGGCCGGCCCTTACGCCGACCGCAGGGGAACTGGCGGAATCCCTGCGAAATCTAGCCACTTCTCATCCCGAGATGTTGCTGGCGCCCGAGACGCTAAGAAAGCTGGAGCGCCGGAGCCGGACGGCGCGGCGCAAGACAGCCTGGGAGCGGTGAGCCGAATTGCTGCTGGATACCTGTTTCCTGATCGATTTGCAATATGAGCTGGCAGGGCGGCGCCGGCGAGGCGCGCTCGATTGGCTGCATCGGCACTCAAAGACCGCCGCCTATATCAGCCTTGTGACCTGGATGGAGTTCGCCGAAGGTTACGAGGAGGATCGGGAAGAAGGCTGCCGGCTGTTCCTTTCGCAGTTCCCGCTCATTGTTCCGGATGCCGCGATCGCGTGGCGGGCTTCGCGGATCTCGCGCCGGCTTCGTGCGGCGGGGATCCGAATCGGCGATCACGATCTATGGATCGCAGCCACGGCCGTGGAGCGCGGCCTGCCGCTGGTGACCCGCAACTCCAAGCATTTCGCGCGGATTCCGGCTCTGCGGGTTGTATCCTACTAAGGGAGAACCGGATGACCCGCCGCAAATGGTTTCAGCTCAGCGCCGCGCCGCTGGCGTGTGTTCTGCGCGGGGCCGGACCGCCATCGCTTCAGCTTGAGATCGTGCGCTTGCGCCTGAGGCACACCTGGACGACGGTGATGTCCTCCAGCGAGTACCGGGATAACCTGCACGTTACGTACACTCGCGACGGCATCACCGCACGCGGCGAGGGGGCGCCCATTCCGCGCTACCAGGAGGACGCAGCCTCGGCCCGCCGGGCGGCCGAATCGCTGCGGGGACTCATCGAGGCGGCTGATCCCTGGCAGTTCCGCAAGCTCGCCGCGGAGATCGCCCGCCGCCTGCCCGGGCAATACGCCGCCAAAGCGGCCATCGACATCGCGCTCGTGGATTGGGTGGCGCAGCGGCTGGGCATTCCGCTCTACCGCTATTTGGGTCTTGATCCGCGGGATACGCCGGTCACGACCTTTTCCATCGGCATCGACACCCCGGAGATCACCCGGCAGAAGGTGCGCGAGGCGGCGGCGTTTCCCGTGTTGAAGATCAAAGTCGGCCTGGCCACGGATGAGGAGACCATCGCGGCAGTGCGGGCGGAAACGAAAAAGCCTTTGCGCGTGGACGCCAACGAGGGTTGGAAGGACAAGGAAGAGGCGGTTCGCAAGATTCGCTGGCTGGAAACCCAGGGGGTTGAATTCGTCGAGCAGCCGATGCCTGCGGCGATGCTCGAAGAGGCGCGCTGGGTGCGTTCGAGGGTGCACATCCCCGTGATCGCAGATGAAGCCTGCTTGCATCCGGAGGACATTCCGAAAATTGCAGACGCCTACGACGGGGTGAACATCAAGCTCATGAAATGCGGCGGCATCCAGGCGGCCCTGCGCATGATCGAGACCGCCCGGGCCTTCGGGCTGAGGGTGATGCTCGGCTGCATGATCGAAAGCTCGATTGGGATCACCGCCGCGGCGCACTTATCCCCGCTGGCGGATTATGCGGATCTGGATGGCAACCTGCTGATCGCAAACGACTCTTACCGCGGCGTCACCGTGGAAAACGGCAAGCTGGTTCTACCCAACCGTCCGGGGCTGGGCCTGATTGCCGCCAACTGATCCTTTCCGGAGGACCCGGCGGCTCCCGCTTGCAACGCACTCAGCCTTCGCCGGAGGGCGGAAGTCTGGAGGCATACGCCAGCCGGAGGGTGGGCGCAGCGGCTTGTGTGGATTAGCCGTCATGCGCTTGAGGCTGGAGGGTAGAATCGGTTTATGACGCCTGCCACGCTGTCTGCGCGCGAGCGGATCGAGCGGCTGCTGCACATCGAGCCCGACTCCAAACCCAGGGTGTACTTGCAGGTGTTTAAGGCGGCCGAATTTGCGGACTTGAATTACGTTCTAGAGCTGCTGCTTTCGGCCGGCATCGCAACCCTGGGCCTGGTGCTGGACAGCCCGGCAGTCGTCATCGGCGCCATGCTCATCTCGCCCCTAATGGGGCCCATTCTAGCCGCTGGTTTGGCATTCGCCGCCGCGGACCTGTATCTGGGCTTAAAATCGCTGGTCAGCATCGTGCTTAGCACCGCCGTGGCCGTGCTGTTTTCGGGCTTTTTAGTCTGGCTGTTGCCCTTCCAATTCCCCACCAATGAGATTTTGGCCCGCACGCACCCCAATCTGCTGGATCTGGGTGTGGCTCTGCTCAGCGGCCTGGCGGGCTCCATTGTGGTGTGCCGCGGGGGAGGCGGCGGTGGGGTGACGGCGCTTCCCGGCGTCGCGATCGCGGTGGCGCTGATGCCGCCGCTGTGCACCGTGGGCTTCGGGCTGGGCAGCGGGCTGAACTGGGCCATTGTCTCCGGGGCCGGTCTGCTCTATCTCACCAATCTCGCCGCCATCATCACCAGCGCCTTTGCGGTGTTCTTTATCGTGCGCATGGATTCGCCCGATGTGCGCATGAAGATCGGCTACACCGAACTGGAAGCTGCTTCGCCAGACCGTCTTTACCGCCTGTTCGCCAACACCCGCCTGGCCAAATCGTTCGGGGACCTCGGGCAGTTGCGCTGGCGTACCTTAATGCTGGTGGCCACGCTGTTGGTGCTCTTTGTGCCCCTCCGCAAGTCTCTTTATCAGCTTCGGGATGAGACCGTCAGCCGCGCTGCGGTGCGTGACGCCATTCGGACGCTCGGGCCGCCGGACATGTTGCTGACCCAGCAGCTCGATTTGATGCCGGACCGCGTCGCCGTGCGCGTGGTAGTGGCGGGCAGTGTCCCCGAGGACAGGATCCGGCAAGCGGAGCTTGCCATCATCCAGCGAACCGGGAAACAGGCTACCCTGACCGTCCGGAAGGTGGCCAGCGAGGAGGAGCTCGCCGCGCTGCGGGAGCGCTTCCGGCCCGCACCTGCTCCGCCCCTGCCTCCTCCGACGCTTGAAAGCCTGCGCGCGGAGTCTTTGGCTCGCCTGGAAAAGCCGCTCAAGCAAGCCTGGCCCTCGGAGGCGGCCACTTTGCTGGACTACGAGCTGGGTTTGGGGAGTGACGGGCTCATGGTGCGTTTGCGTTACGAATCCGCCAAGCCCTTGGACGGTCCGTCGCAGGAGATCCTTCAGAGGTTTTTGCAGAACGCCTTGCAGGCACCTGGCCTGCGCCTGATACTGGAACACCAGCGCCCCGCCGCCAAGCCCCGGCGCACCGCGGGTAAATAGCACCACTGGGTGCACGCAGGCACAAACCGGTCATGCCTGATGGTGCGCCCCAAGGGACGGCGCCGGGACGCCACACTGCCGACGCTCTAACGTTCCACGCCTAACGCCTCCCGCACGGCGGCCCGGATCATCTCCTGGGAGGGTGCGCCCGAACGGCGCCCGCCCTCGAAGTATGTCCGGCAGCACATCCCGAACTGCGTGAGGCCGCGCGCCGCGGGCTCGACGTCCTTCCCATTGATCCGGACGGTTGGAGATCCGAGGAAGCCCAGCTCCCGCGCAGCCGCCTCGTCCGCAACTCTAACCTCGGCCACTTCCGCTTCCACGCTCTCTTGAGCCAGGGCGTTTTTTGCCCGCTCGACGGCTAGACGGTGATTTGGGCAACCCTCAAAGAACAGGACTTCAAACCGCATATCCATCTCTCCGTATCCGTCCCCCCTTGACCATAATCCTCCCGCTTGGGGCGGGCCTGCCCGGCTCAGCCGAGGCTCACGAGTTTCAACTGCCCGCAGGCGGCGTAGATCTCCCGGCCTCGAGGTTTGCGAATGAAGCAAGGGGCCGCGCGGCGCACTATTTCCTGAAAGGAGGCTACCCGCTCCGGGGCCGGCGTTTCATAAGGCAGGCCCGGTCCTGGGTTGAACGGGATCAGATTCACCTTGCACTTCAGGTTTGCGATCAGCCGCACCACCCGCCGCGCGTCTGCGTCGCTGTCGTTTACATCACGTAAGAGAACGTACTCAAAGGTGAGCCGCTCCCACGGTCGCAGGGGATAGCGCCGGCAAGCCTCCATCAGCTCCTTGAGCGGGTACTTCCGAGTGATCGGCATCAGTTCCCGCCGCTGCTCCTCGGTGGAGGCGTTCAGCGAAACCGCCAGCTTGGGCCGGACTGCCTCCCGGCCCAGTTCCTCGAGCTTTGGAATAATGCCGGATGTCGACAGCGTAATCCGCCTCACCGAAAGCCCCACCCCCTGGGGGTCTGCCAGCAGCCGCACCGCCTTGAGCACGTTGGGCAGGTTCAGCAACGGTTCGCCCATGCCCATCATCACGACATTCACCCGTCGGTCTTGCGGGGACAAGCCCTGGTCGCGGCAGACGCCCAACACCTGACCCACGATCTCGCCCGCCGTGAGGTTCCGCTCCAGCCCGAGCTTGGCCGTCAGGCAGAACTTGCAGTTCACGGGGCAGCCGATCTGGGTGGAGATGCAGATCGTGTCCCGGCCATCCTCGGGCATCAGGACGCTCTCGACCGTGCTGCCGTCGGCCAGGCTTAAAAGGTAGCGCCGGGTTCCGTCGGCGGCTTCGTAGCAGCGCTGGGGGCGGGGCCAGCCGATCTCCCATTGCGCTCCCAGTTCCTCTCTCAGCCCGCCCGGCAAGGTCGTGACGTCTTCCAGCCGCTCGGCGCGCTGGCGGTACACCGCCTCGTAGAGCTGCTTGGCTCTAAAGGGGAGCTGCGCCTTGCCGAGCGCTCTCTGGATCTCCGTAAGTTCCAGACCTAAAAGGACTTGCTTCATCTGTCCCCAGTGTAGCACCTCTGCCTCTAGCGCCTGTCCCTGCCGGGTGAGACAATAGGAGCAGAGGCTTTTTCCTCCCGCAGGTCCTATGTCCAGCACAGTCCCAACCACCGGTGACGTAGCCGTTTCTGTGCTCAACAACGGCATCCGAGTGATCACGGAGACCATTCCGCACGTGCGCTCGGTCGCCATCGGCATTTGGCTTGGCACGGGTTCCCGCCAGGAGACCCCCAGCGAGAACGGGATCTGCCACTTCATCGAGCACATGCTGTTCAAAGGGACCACCCACCGCACCGCCGAGCAGATCGCGCGCTCGGTCGACTCCATCGGCGGTGACCTAGACGCCTTCACCGCCAAAGAGATGGTGAGCTACAACGCCAAAGTTTTGCAGCAGCATGTGCCGGAGGTCCTCGATATCCTCTCCGACCTTGTCCTTAACCCCCTGTTTTCCGAAGAGGATATCGAGAAAGAGAAAGGGGTAGTGCTGGAAGAGCTCAAGATGGAGGCCGACAACCCCGAGTATCTGGTTCACGAGATCTTCTCCGCCACCTTTTGGAAGGACCACCCGCTGGGCAAGCCCATCCTGGGCACCCGCGAGACGGTCAAGCGCTTCAGCCGGGAGGCGGTGGCCGGCTACTACCGGCGCTTCTATGTTCCGGCCAACATTACGATCACGGCGGCGGGCAAACTCGACCACAGCTTGCTGGTCGAAATGATCCGGGACCGCTTTGAGGGTCTTTCGGCCAATGGCTCCGTGCCGCCCTCGCCGGCGCCCAGCACGCACGCTCGCCTGACTTTGCGGCACAAGAAATCGCTGGAGCAGGTCCACCTGTGTTTGGGCGTTCCCTGCTATCCGTTGCCCCATGAACAGCGCTATGCCGCGTCGGTGCTGAATACGCTGCTGGGTGGCGGCATGAGCAGCCGTCTGTTCCAGAACATCCGGGAAAAGCGCGGCCTGGCTTACGCGGTCTTTTCGGAAGTCTCAGGCTACCGCGACACCGGGGCGCTTCAAGTTTATGCGGGCACTTCCGCTTCTTCCTTCCGGGAGGTGGTGCGGTTGATTCTGGAGGAATTCCGCCGGTTGAAGGACGACCCCGTAGACGCCGATGAGCTGGCGAGGGCCAAGGAGAACTTGAAGGGCTCGCTGCTGTTAGGGCTGGAGTCCTCCTCGAGCCGGATGGCGAACCTGGCCCGGCAGCACCTTTACTTCCAGCGTTTCTACACCCTGGACGAAATGGCCGAAAGGATCGACGCCGTCACCTCCGGCGACGTTCAGCGCGCCGCGCAAGATTTCTTCGACCCTCGCCACCTGGCGCTGGCGGTCGTTGGCAACCTCGACGGCGTGCGCATCTCCCGCGAAGACCTCGCCTGCTGAACCAGCCGCCGCCCGGGGTAAACTGGAATCTGAATGCGCCGAGCCCCTTGCGTCCTGTGGCTGCTGCTGCTCGTTTCCGCGCTCGCGTTCCCGGCCGACTTCGCTTCGCTGAAGCCCCAGGGCTACATCAGCGACTATGCGGGCGTACTTTCGGCTCCCGTGCGCGCCCAACTGGAGCGTTACTGCGCCGAGGTCGAAGCCAAGACCGGAGCTCAGATCGCCGTCCTGCTGATTCCGTCCCTTCAGGGCGAACCGATCGAGGACGTCGCCGTGGACGTGTTCCAGAAATGGGGCGTTGGGAAGAAAAGCACGGATGAAGGCGTCCTGCTGCTGCTGGCGACGCAGGACCGGCGGATGCGGCTTGAGGTCGGCTATGGCCTGGAGCCTGTGATTCCCGACGGTTTCGCCGGGGATGTGCTGCGGGCCATGCGGCCCTCGCTGCGCGCCAACGACTATGGGGCGGCCATCACGGACGCAATCCGGACCCTGGGGGAGCGCATCGCCGCTTCGAAGGGAGTCCAAATCGGCGAGGCGCTGCCGCGAAGCTCCCGGCGCGCGCCGCGCGAATCGGCGCCCGATCTGTTTCCGCTGGTGTTCATTGGGCTGGTCTTTGCGTTGTGGATGATCGCCTTGGCCCGGGCGGGCCGGCGTTATGGGCGTATGGGGCGGACGCATGGCACGGACATGCTGACGGGGATGCTCATTGGCAGCATCCTGGGCCGGTCTCTGGGCGGGCCGCGCGGAGGCGGCGGATTTGGAGGGTACAGCGGCGGCGGGTTTGGCGGCTTTGGAGGCTTTGGAGGCGGGCGCTCGGGCGGTGGGGGCGCATCGGGAAGCTGGTAGAGGGCGGGCAATGGAACGAGTGCTGAATGAATTGGTGGAACGTTTGAAGAAGGCCCATCCGGACGGGCTGGTTTCCGTGGTGCTGTACGGCTCCGCCGCCGTCGGCGATCATCACGGCCGTTTCTCCGACATCAACATTCTGTGCGTGCTGAAGGAGGTGACGCCCCGCGAGCTGGCCGCGTCGGCGCCGGTCTTCCAGTGGTGGCAAAAGCTGGGAAACCCATCGCCGCTGCTGTTGAGCCTCCAGGAAGTCCGAAGCTCCACCGACTGTTTCCCCATCGAGTTCCATGACATCCAAGAGCGCCATCGCATTCTGTTCGGCGAGGACGTGGTTCAAGACTTGGAGGTCGACGACCGTTTCTACCGGGCTCAAGTGGAACACGAACTTCGCGCCAAGTTGTTGCGCTTGCGCCAGCGCGGGGCTTGCGTGCTGGCGGACCGTTTGCTGCTGCTGCAACTGATGGCTGAATCGCTTTCCACTTTTTGCGTGCTGATCCGCCACGCCCTGCGCCTGAGCGGCGCTGAGGCGCCGCATGCCAAGCGGGAGATTGTGGACCAAGGCGCGAGGATTTTCGGCCTGGATCCGGAGCCGCTCCACACGTTGCTGGACCTGAGGGAGCAGAAACGCAAACCCAAGCAGATTGAGGCGCAGGCGTTGTTTAAGAATTACTTGAAGCAGATCGAAGCCGTGGTTGGAGCCGTGGACCGGCTTGAGACGTAAGACGCCGTGCATCGCTTCTTCAGCGGAGCCGGCGGCAGGGGAGAATAGGGATAGGGCCTGTGGCCCTGGACGGAGAAAGACATTTATGAGGATACTGCTGATTATTCTCGGAGTCTTGCTGGTGCTGGGTCTCATTTTCGGCGTCCAGGCCAGGAACACCTACAATGAGCTGGTCGCACAGCGGGAGGCGATCAACGGGCAATGGGCTCAGGTGGACGTGGCTCTGCAACGCCGGGCGGACCTGATTCCGAACCTAGTGGAGACGGTGCGCGGCTTCGCCAAGCAGGAGAAGGAGATCATGGAAGCCGTGGCCAACGCCCGTGCGGCGCTGCTCGGCGCGCGAACGCCTCAGGAGAAGATCGCGGCCAACGGCCAGCTGGATAGCGCCTTGGGGCGCCTGCTGCTGGTGGTTGAGAACTACCCGAATTTGAAGTCCAACGAGAACTTCATGCGGCTTCAGGACGAGCTGGCGGGCACGGAAAACCGGATCGCGGTTGAGCGCCGGCGCTACAACGAACTGATTCAGCGCTACAACACCACGATCGCGCTGTTCCCGAACAATCTGTTTGCGTCGTTGTTCGGCTTCCAGCGCAACGACGCCTACTTCCAGACGGAACCTGCCGCCCGGACCGTTCCCAAGGTTGCTTTCTAAATGCGACCAGGGCCTGCCGCCGCGATGCGTGCATGCCCTGGTCTATCGTGGAACGGCCGGAACGTGCCCGCTAGGCGGCGCCCAGCGCCTTGGCGGCCTTGCGGACGTCAGCGGCCTTCACCCACAACATCCCGCCGTATACGCCGCTGCCGGCCGCAATGGCCTGAACCGCGGTCACGTTGATGCCGGCTGCGGCCAGCTTGCCTAGAAGCTCCGCCACGGCGCCGGGCCGGTCTTCCCCTTGGATCAGGAAGCCGGTCTTCTTTGCGCTCAGCGTCAGGCCGATTTTGCGGGCCGCTTTGGCGAAGGCTTTGGGATCCTCGGGGAGGAAATCGAGCTGGGCTTTGCGGGCGCCTTGCGGAAAGCCGCTGAACCCGAGCAGGTTCACCCCCGCTTCATGCAACTGCGTGAGAATGCGCGACGCCTCGCCCGGCTTGTCCGGGACCGAGACGTAGTAGTAGTCGATCTTGCGAATTGTTTCCGCCATGGTCGCCTCCGTTCCCTATGGTACATTGGATCGTTTGGACCATGAAACGCACTAGTGACGTCGCGGCCCTAGAGGCCATTTGCAAGCAAACCCGGCGCCGGATTATCGAAATGACCGGCGCGGCCAAGTCCGGGCACCCCGGCGGTTCCCTCTCCGCAGTGGAGATCGTTGTTACGCTCTTTTACGATGTGATGAATCACGACCCGGCCAACCCGAATTGGCCGGATCGCGACCGCTTCATTCTTTCGAAAGGCCATGCGGCGCCGGTTCTGTACGCCGTTATGGCTTCATGCGGCTACTGTCCCGAGGACCAGCTCAACACGCTGCGGAAGCTCGGTTCTCCGTATCAAGGCCACCCGGACCGGCGCTTTCTGCCGTCGCTGGAGGCTTCGACCGGCTCGCTCGGTCAGGGGCTGTCATTGGCTTTGGGTATGGGCGCCGCCGCGCGGCTGAACGGCGCCTCCTGGCGGACCTACGTCGTGCTCGGCGACGGGGAGTGCCAGGAAGGGCAGATCTGGGAGGCCGCCATGTTCGGCGCCTACCACAAGATCGATAACGTGTGCGCCATCGTCGACTACAACAAGATCCAGCTCGACGGTTTCATCAAGGATGTGATGGAGCTGGAGCCGTTCGTTGAGAAATGGCGCGCCTTCGGCTGGCACGTGATCGAACTGGACGGGCACCAGATCCCGGCGCTACAGAAAGCCTTCGCGGAAGCCGCCGCCACCAAAGGGCGGCCTACGGTGATCATCGCCCACACGGTCAAAGGCAAGGGCGTGAGTTTCATGGAGAACAATCCCAAATTCCACGGCGTGGCGCCGACGCCCGCCGAAGTGGAGCTAGCTCTGAAGGAGTTGCAATAAACCATGGCGGCCAACACGAAATTCGAACTGAAACTCGGTCCTGCCACCCGCGAAGCCTTCGGCCAAGCCCTGGTCGAGTTGGGCCGCGAGAATCCGGACGTGGTGGCGGTCGATGCAGACCTTTCCAAGTCCACGTTCACGCACCTGTTCGCCAAGGAGTTTCCGGAACGCTTTTTCTCCTGCGGCATTGCCGAAGCCAATATGGTGGGCGTTGCGGCCGGGCTAGCTGCCGCCGGCAAGATTCCCTTCGCCGCCAGCTTCGCCAGCTTCGCCGTCAACAAGGGCTTTGAGCAGATGCGGGTGCTGGTGGCCTACCCCAACGAGAACGTGAAGATCGTGGGCACGCACGCCGGCATCTCGATTGGCGAAGACGGTCCTTCCCAGATGGCCGTCGAGGACATCAGCCTCGCTTGTTCGCTTCCAGGTTTTGTCGTGCTTTCTCCCGCCGATGAGATCTGTATGAAGGCCATGGTGCGCGCAGCCGCAGCTCACAAGGGGCCGGTCTACATCCGCGCGGGCCGTCCCAAGGCGCCCGTGGTCTATCCCGCCGGGAAGACGTTCGAGATCGGGAGGGCCGAGTGGCTCCGGGAAGGCAAAGATTTGGCCGTTCTCGCCACCGGCCTGATGGTGGCGCAGGCGCTTCTGGCCGCCGATGAACTCGAAAGCGAAGGGATTTCGGCCGCCGTAGTGGACTTCTGCACCATCAAGCCTCTCGACCGGGAGGCTATCTTCCGGGCTGCCTCCATGGGCGGCATCGTCGTGGCGGAAGAACACCTTGTGGATGGCGGCCTTGGGGTGCGGGTTGCGCAAGCGGCTGCTGAGATCTGCCCATGTCCGATGGAGTTCGTCGGAATTCGCGATACCTATGCCGAATCCGCCACTCCTGAGCAGTTGCTTGACAAGTACGGGCTGCTGGCGCGCGACATCTGCGCGGCCGCCCGACGGGTTCTGACCCGCAAGTGATCGCCATGCCCTTGCGGATCCTCCTTGCCGGCCCCTGCCGCCTTACGCGTGAGGGCTTGGCGGCGCTTTTGGCGCGCGAGGAGGGTTTTGCGGTGGCTGGGGAGGCTTCCTCCGCGCCGGAGATGGTGCAGCTGTGTGAGAGTCTGCGGCCGGATCTGGTGGTGGTTGAGGTTGGCAGCCCGGCGCCGCGCGGGCTGGCGCATATGCATGAACTGGGCCGCCGAGTTCCAACCGTGAAACGGCTTGCTCTCACTGGGGCCGCCGACGGCCGTGTGATCCTAGACACGATCCGCTCGGGGGTTCAAGCGTGCTTGAGCCTAAGCGCACCGGTTGAGGAGTTCTTTCACGCCTTAAGAGTAGTCGCAGACGGCGGTTCCTATTTGAGCCCAGAGATCTCCGATCAGGTCCGCCGCAGCCTGCTCGCGGGGGAGGCTGCTTCTGCGTCGCCCGGCGCATCTCTCGGCCGACTGACGCCGCGCGAGAGACAAGTTTTGCGGCTTGTCGCTCAGGGCTACTCGAGCCGAGAGATCGCCGCCCAACTGAGTTTGAGCCCTGAGACGGTGCGCAGCTACCGGAAGAGCCTGATGCGGAAACTGGGCGTCTCGGGCGTGGCCAAACTGGTTCCGCTAGCCGCCGCCGCAGGGCTAATCCCGTAGCGCAATTCTTCGCTGACGGTTCGGCGAGGCAGGTCTTCCGGCGTGCGCCGGCTCCATCTCCACACGACTCCCTCCGAATTCCTTGAGATTCTGGGCGGCGGCCGGACACTATCCGGCATAGAGGCTGCGAAAGATGGCAGGGTTCTGGCAATACGTGGTGGGCGGGAGGCCAGAGCCGCCGGGGGCCGGAAGGCTAGCCGCCGTAGCGTGTTCGGCGCTGCGGACGAAGGCCTATCAGCCGCTATTGGAAGAGGCGGGCCTGGGGTCTCCGCGCCAAATCGCCTTGGCAGGGCCAGATTTGCCGGCGATGCTCCCAGTGGCACGCTTTCCCAAGCCGGGCCCACCGCCGTCTGCGGCTTCCAACGCGCGCGTTCCTGCGTCTCGTCCGCCGCGTCTGTTTTGGCCCATACCTCCACCGGCCAGGACCGCGGTTCTCATGGAGGGGTTCTACGAAGGCCGGGGGATGCGGTTCTTTGATCCGCGCGATTACGCCCGCTTGCGCAAGTACGCCCCGGAGGCCTTGGCCGGGCCTGTTTCGGCGCTTCGCGCCCTGGCCGAGCGGACACCGGGCCGCACTGCCTGGAGTCCCAAGCCTGGACACTCGCTGCTGGTGCTGTTGCTGTTTCCGCAGGCCGGAATCACGAGGGAAACCCGCGAGTTACTCTGGCGCGTCTTCGAGGTTCCGCTCTACGCGCAGATCTTGAGTCCAGGCCGCAACCTGCTCGCCTGGGAGTGCCAGGCGCGCGAAGGCTACCACATAGCGGAAGAGAACGCGATTTTCGAGCTGGTCCCCGGCCCAACTGAGCCGGAGCTGGTGGTCACCTCGCTGGTGGACTTACGTGAGCCAGTGTTGCGCCTTGCAACAGGGCTTACGGCGAGGATCGAGCTGTCCCGCTGCGGCTGCGGTCTGCGAACTCCGCGTCTGGTGGATCTGCGGTCTGCCAACCAAGCCGCTCCCAGGGCCAAAGCGATGGCGGCCTCCGTCTCCTGCGCTGCCGATTGAGGGGCCGCCAAATGCTAAGATGGGTTCGAAAAGCGGTTCGACTGCGGACGTGGCGGAACTGGCAGACGCGCCAGCCTTAGGAGCTGGTGCCCGAAAGGGCGTGTGGGTTCAAGTCCCTCCGTCCGCACCATGGCGCAATGCGAACCGTCCCCTTAGGGTCTTTCCTGGGGCTCCTACCGCCCGTCTGGTTGTCCATGTCGGAACAAGTTTACACAAAAGGACACCAGCGATAAGAGCACGGCGACAGAACCGGCCGCAATTGCCTTCTCGGCCCATTGTGCCCCATACACTTCGAAGGCCAGACCGGCCAGCAATACAGGTAATCCCAGATTGTGTCCCCAAAAGTGTATCCCGGCAAGGCGGCCTCGCCCGCAAGCGGGCATCTGCAAGTAGACAAGTCCCGTTAGGGCCATGGTCGCCCACCCGAGCAGTAGTCCGTGTGCGTGTGTTGAGGTCAGTGCGAAATTCCCCGAGATTCCCATGACGATTCCGAGGATTAGGCCCGCCACCATGTACACACTCGCAATACGCAGCATGTGCGTCCCCAAATGCATAGCTTCCCTCCCGGGCGGGTCTCAAGCTGCTCTGGAGTATCCCCCTGCTGAGCTCGCCCACCGGAGCCCGACTCCCCTCAGAAAGCCCGCATCAGAAAGCCACGACGCATGCGGGCTGCTGCGGCTCCGTACAGGCGCGATCAAGAGATGCTGGATCCCCTTGCCCGGCTCCATTTTAGGCCCCATAGATGACCAGCGGATGTGACTAATGTCACATACTTCCCGGCGCTACTGTTTCCCCCGCCCCCGGCCTTGTCCACCCCGGCCTTGCCCGCCCCAACCCTGAGCTCCGCGGCCCAGCCGCCCTCCGATCCACAGCGGCCACCCCGCTTCGTCGCGCAGTTGGAGCGTCTGATTGTCGGCCGGCAAAGTCACTTTCGACGCGAAGACATCCTCGCCGACGCGATAGCCCGTCACACGCACTTCCGCGCCGGCCTTGGGATTGAAATTACGCTCCATGAGGTAGCGCAGCGACCCCAGAACCACGCGCGTCGTCCCCTCCCCCGTGCGGACCAATAGCGAAGGCATCCCTTCACCGCGCAGGATGTCGACGCTTTCGATCCGCCCCTGTAGCTCCACCTTGGGAGCATTGGCCGGGATCACGCCTGCCGGCTGCTGGCCCGACAGCGCGATAGGCCCAGCCAACAACAAGCAAATGGCAAACGGGAGGACTCTCATGGAACTACCCTCCGCCTGAAAGTGTTGCAATCCAAGAGCCAGTTCATAACCCCCGAGCGATCAACCAAGCTCCGCACCAGCCTGCAACGCCTCCGCGCAACGGTTGCACACACGACCCACGCGGGCCGCATGTACTGCACCTTACCTTATTCCATGTCACAATGTCGAGGCGGACCTGCTCCGAGCCGCTATGGACGTCCTGACTCATGTTCGCCATTCCCTCGCACGGCTGACGCTCCCCCTGCTGGCAGTTATTCTGCCCGTCCTTCTTCTGGCCAGCTCTCTGAGGACGCTGAAGGTGCTCGAGGAGCAGCAACTCGTATACTTACGCAGCCGCGCGGCGGCGCTCACGGGCCTTCTCGAAAGCCTTCCGCAAGATCTGCCGGACTCCGCGATCGCCGACCTCGCCGCGGAGAGCGAGCCCGCGCTGGTGGAGCTGAAGCTGATCTCAAGCGGAGCCTCCGAAGGGCAGGACCCAGCTCTGCTCCCGCTGTGGGAAGGCCGGGAACTGTTTCGCTCCCAGGTATTGCGCACCGGCGAGGGCCGGATCTTCCGCACCGAAGTTCCGTTCCACTCGGCCGGTGAGGTCCGCATCGCCCGGATCGATCTTGACGCGGCAGCGGCAGACTTTCTGGTTGTCCACGCCCGGCACAACGTCTGGATTGCTTCCCTGAGCGGGCTAGCTCTGGTGGCTCTGGCGCTCTATGCGGTCTGGGCCGCGCGGCGAACCGTCCGGCTGGAGTTGCGTCAGGTTCAACTGGAGCATCTTGCCCAACTTGGCCAGATGGCCGCGACACTGGCCCATGAAATCCGGAACCCGCTTGGGGCGGTCAAAGGCTTCATCCAACTGGCGGCGGAGCAGCCGGGCGAGCCCGCGCGGGATCTGCTGGAGCCGGCCGTGGAAGAAGTCCGGCGGATCGAGCGGCTGGTCAACGACCTACTGCTTTACGGGCGGCCGCCCGAGCCTCACTTCGGCCTCGTGCAATGGAGCGAGATTCAGCCCAAGCTGCTCGCTCATGCCGAACGGTTGCGCCAGGGCCAGGACGTCCGTTTCCAAATCTCGGCGGATTCGCTGGAATGGACCACGGACCCGGGACTGCTTGAGCAGGTACTCGTGAACCTCCTGCGCAACGCTTTTGAGGCTGCCGCAGGCACGCCCGGCGCCGAAGTCCGGTTGGAGGCCAGGCTGGGGGCCGGCGGAGACGTAATCATCACAGTCACCGACAACGGGCCGGGGATTCCGCCGGAGGCGCGCGCGCGGCTGTTCCAGCCTTTCTTCACAACGAAGAGTTCCGGGACGGGGCTGGGGTTGGTAATCGCCCGTTCCTTGACCCGCGCTCTGGGCGGCGAGTTGACCCTGCGCGGCGGAACACCGTCCGGCACCGTGGCGGTTTTGCGGTTTTCCAATGCCCGCAGCCGCAAGCGAGAATGAGTTTCAGAGGTGCGCTGAGCGATGGAGACCATTTTGGTCGTGGATGACGATGCCGGGTTCCGCCGCCTGCTGGAAACGATCCTGGCGAAAGAAGGCTACCAGGTGCAGACCTCCGGCTCAGTGGCGGAAGCCTTGCGACAGGGCCAGGCGCGCAGCTTCGACCTTGTCATCAGCGACCTTAAATTGCCCGACGGCGACGGATTGGCGGTTCTCAAATGGTGGAAGGAGAACGCTCCGGAAACGCCCGTGTTGATGATTACCGCCTTTGGAACGGTCGCCTCCGCAGTGGAGGCGATGAAACTCGGCGCGGCAGACTACATCGGGAAGCCGTTGAGTAGTCCTGACGAGCTGCGCCTGCTGGTGCGCCGGACGCTGGATCAGAGCCGGCTGGAGCAGCAGGTGGAGGTGCTGCGCGAGCAGCAGCAGAACCAGTTCTCCTGCCAGTGGTTGATCGCGGAAGACCCGGCCATGACGCGGGTTCTGCAAATGGTGCAGCGCGTGGCGCCGACGAGCGCCACTGTGTTGCTGATTGGGGAAAGCGGCGTGGGCAAGGAGCTGATCGCCCGCTGCATCCACGACAACAGCCAGCGCGCGCGCCAGGTGTTCGTGCCGGTCAACTGCGCCGCGCTCTCGCCCACGCTGATCGAAAGCGAGCTGTTCGGACATGAGAAGGGGGCCTTCACGGGGGCGGTTGACCGCCATCTGGGCCGCTTTGAGCGCGCCCACGGCGGCACACTGTTTTTGGATGAGATCGGGGAGCTGGACGCCAACCTCCAGGCCAAGCTGCTGCGCGTGTTGCAGGAGAAGACCTTCGAGAGAGTGGGGGGAACCCGCCAGATTACCGTCGACGTGCGGGTCATCGCGGCCACCAACCGTGACTTGAAGAGCGCCGTCGCCGAAGGGAAGTTTCGTCAGGATCTCTATTACCGCATCAGCGCCTTCCCTATCGAAATCCCGCCGCTGCGCGAACGCGCCGGCGATATTCTGAAGCTGGCGCGGTTCTTTTTGGAGAAGTCGGCACGGAGCCTCGGCAAGTCAGCCCCGCAGCTCACTCCGCAAGCCGAGCGGGCGCTGCTTGCCTACGGCTGGCCGGGCAACGTGCGCGAATTGCAGAACGTGATGGAGCGGGCCGCGATCCTCTGCGACCGTTCCGTGGACGCCTCCGACCTTCCCTTCGATGTGGAGGAATCGCCGCGCCCGGTCACCTTCAAGGACATTGAGCGCAAAGCGATCGAGGACGCTCTGCGCGCCAACGGCGGCAACCGCACCAAAGCGGCGGCCCAGCTCGGCATTAGTCTTCGGACTCTCCAGTACAGGCTCAAAGAATACGGCATTACCTCTCCGCGTTCCTGAATGCAGGCTTTGCAGCTTCGTGCGCAGGCTCTGCGCGTTTCCGCAGCCGTCCCATGGCTAATTCGTTGAAAACACGTGGCGCCAGCTTTGGCCCTTGCCCTGCCTCTGATGGAGTCGAGGTCAGAAAGGAGACCTAAGGACATGAAGAAACAACTTGCAGTTGCAACCATGATTTTGACATTCGCAGCGATGACGCCGGCTTACAGCCAGTGGGGCTATGGCATGGATCCGGTGCAGGCGCAAGGCCAGCAGGCCGGCAAGCGGAAGGGCAACAAGACCGGGCCGCAGGATGGCACTGGGCCGATCCACGAGCCGGGCACGGGTGGAGGCGCAGGGGCCGGCCAGGGTAAGGGAAAGATGACCGGACCGAGGGACGGCTCGGGCCCCATCCACACGCCTGGGACCGGCGGCGGCACCGGGGCGGGCAACCGCCGCGGCCGTTAAGCGCTCGGAGGGGAATCCGCAGACCGGGAGCGGTGCGAGGGCCGCTCCCGGCTGCCGATTCCGCTTAGAAGCGGATCGAGAGGGTAATATTCATCAACGGCTGGCCGCCCGCGTTGGCCGTTGTCCCTTCTTGGGAAGTATCGGTGCTCACCTTCCCGAAGGTCGCCGGATTGGTGAAATTCACGACCGTGTTCGGCGCGGACAGGTTGTACCATTTGAACGGATTCTGGAAGTCGAAGCGGAACTCGAACGTGGCCCGCTCAAACAAATTCCACTGCTTGGTCGCCGAGAACTCGTGGTCGATGAAACGCTGTCGGCTGAACGTATTCCGGCCGACGTTTCCAATCGTGAAGGCGGCGGGGTAAGTGAAGTAGCTCATGGACTCGATCAGCGAGTTCTGATTCGCCTGCACGAAGCGGTCTCCGCCGATATCCTGCCAGTTGTCCCGCAGGCGCGCCCTCTGCCCGGTGCTGTTGGGCCGGTTGTTACTCCGGACTGCAACGACTCCCGGCATGTACTGGAATGGGCTCCCGCCGAAAGTGAAGGTCAGCGCGTCTCCTGTGGCGATCCGGTAGAGGAACACCATGTCGTAGCCGCCGAAGATGGCGTTCCAGGCGCCGCCCCGGTTCAGCCACTTGCGCCCCTTGCCGATCGGAACCTCGTAGTTCATGCTTCCGGTGAACTGGTGGCGGCGGTCAAAACCGCTTCGCGCCCGGTCCAACGCGCGCGGGATCAGTCGGTTCCCTGTGCTGGAATCTATGGACTTGGCGAAGGTGTAAAAGGTCAGGAACGACAGGCCCCGCGAGTAGCGCTTCTCCAGCTTCACCGTTCCCGCGTCATAGTTCGACCGTGAACCATTGGTGCGGAAGCCGATCGATCCGAAGTTGGGGAACGGCCTCCAGATCTGCGTGTTGGTCTGGAAGGCGCTGAATTGGGAAGGATTGTTCAGCCGCAGGTCGTTCGCCCAATCGTAGGAGAGGGTGTTGATCTCCATCGTCTCGAACCCGTTCCGGGAACGGTTGGCGGTGTAGGTGCCCTCCAGCAAGTAGTTGCTGACGAAGTTGTACTGAATGCCGAAGTTCCAATTCATCGTGTAGGGCATCTTGCGGTTGGGATCCACCCAAGATGCGGTACGGCTGCTGAAGTTCGTACCCGCAAAGGGGATGGTGCCGTCCGCCCGCCGCACGGGCCAGTTGATCAAAGAAGGCAGCGGCCCCTGGTTCAGCAGAAACTGCGGGCGGAAATCTCCGCTGGGCGTATCGATCCGTCCGGTGATGGATCCGTATTCCTCGGTCGGCGGGGTGGGGATGCGCTCGTCGACCGTGGACAAGCCATAGCCTGCGCGGAGGACCACATTACGGCTCACCTTCCAAGCCAAGCCGATTCGTGGCTGGAAATTGTTCCAGTCCTTGTTATGCAGCGTGCTGGGGTGGGTGATCAGGCCGGTGCGTCCGGCGACCACATTGTCCGCCGCGTTGGGGTCGAAACTGGACACCTGATTGTACTTGTTGTTCATCACGCTCTGGACCTGCCAGCGCACGCCCAGGTTCAATGTCAACACAGGCGTGACTTTCCAGTCGTCCTGGAAATAGAGAGAGTGGATCCAGTTGCGGGGCAGATTGCTCAGCAGGTTGACCGTGCGCGTGTAGGTTGACACCGCGCCCGTCATCAGGCGGGTCAGCTCGTTGCCGCCGGTGTTGGGGATGCCCGTGCCATTCGCATTCAATCCATTGGTGGTGGTGAGCGTGAAGACTCCGGCGGCGTTGTCGACGCTGTAGCTGTTTTGCCGGAACCGCATGAGATCGTAGCCCATCTTGAAGGCGTGCTTGCCGTAAAGCTTGCTCACGTCTTCCTTGAAGTTGATGCTCTCCTGCACATTGATGCTGGGGTTGGCCACGAAGGGAATGCCGGTGATCTGCGGCATGCTTCCGGCGCCGATGTTTGGAATGCCCAACAAAGCCCCAAAATCGGTTCCGTAGCCGGGCCAGGTTGCCCGGTTGAAGAACCGGTAGTAGTTCAGCCTGGTCTCGCTGATCAACGTCGGGCTCAGCGTGTAGGTGGTTCCCAAGCCGGTGGTAGTTTGTGAGTCCTTGGAGGTCCTTTGAGAAGCGTCAAACAGCCGGTCCACCACGTTGAGTTCCGGCGTGAACGACGTCCGGGTGTTCCAGCTCCAGTTGTAGAACATCTTCATCCGCGTGGTGAACTGATGATCCACGCGCAGGCTGAAATTCCTCCAGTCCACCCGCTTCTGCCGGGGAAGCTGAAGATTCCCAGTGTCGCCGGTGGCGGTCGGCGTGCCCGACAGGTTCGGGTCGTTCCAGATTTTGCGGCTCAGAAACTTCGTGGCAACCGGGTCCCACATAGACTTCGGAATCTGGTTGCCGGCGTAGGGTTGCCGCGACCAAACCCCGTTGTTGACCACCGTTGTCCGGGGGTCGTAGATCGCATTGACTCCGGCGCGCCCGCCGTAGCTGAAATCGCCGTTCAACTCCGCCGGCGTGGGCACGCTCCAGGTGATCTGCTCGCCCTGCCGCTCCATGAGGAATTGCCCGGCAGCCATGAAGAACGTCCGGTTCTTTCCGTTGTAGATCTTTGGGATGTACACCGGTCCGCTCAAATTGGCGTCCGGCTGGTAGAAGTGAAGGCTGTTGCCGGTCTGCTGAAAGCGGGCCCGCTGCATGAAGCGCCGGTGCTGCATCGGCGTCTCCCGGAACAACGTGCCGGCGGCGCCATGCAACTGATTGGTGCCGCTCTTCTTCACCACCACGATCGCGCCTCCGGCGGAGTGGCCATATTCGGCCGGGAGGGCGGTGGTGATCACCTTCAATTCGTCGATCGTGTTCATGATCGTGTCGGTGGTGTTCGTGCCATTGGGTTGCACACCGTACATCCCATCCTCGAAGAACCCGATTCGTGCCGACGATTCGCCATTGATCTGAAATCCGCTCAGACTCCCGGCATATCCCAGTCCGCTCACGTTTACCCCGGGCGTTAAGTACAGCACGGCCCGGACGTGCCTTTGGTACAGCGGCATCCGCGCGAAGTAGTCGCCTTTGACAAGCGTGCCGGTCGAGGACGTTTCCGTTTCCAACAGCGGAACCGCTGCGGTGACTTCCACAACATCGGCCACCGCTCCGATCTCCAAAGGAGCATCAATCGGAACCGTGGCCCCGACCCGCAACTCGACGTTCTCGCGCACAAATCGCTTGAAGCCCGTTGCGGTGACCGTTACACGGTATGTTCCTGGGCGCAAAAATGGAAGGCGGTACAGCCCCTCCGAGTTTGTCTCTGTCGTACTCTCGAAATTGGTCGCAGTGTTCACTGCGCTTACCCGCGCACCCACCACCACCGCGCCTGTGGGGTCGGTGACGGCGCCCGAGAGAACCGCCGTGTCCTGCGCCATCCCAGGCAAAACCAGCGCCAAAACTAGGGCCGTCCACAGGCCCAACCGTCTGCTTGCTTGCATGTGCGTCTCCTTGACACTGAGGGCGCAGATACAAAGCCGCGGCTTCACTGAAATGGGAACAACGCTGTGAAGTCTCCCACCCCTGATGCCCCGTGCGGATGCCCGCGCCCCGTATTTGACTCCCAGCGCCACCAGCGGCGGCCCCCCCCTTTGGTCCACCCTGATGGCCTAACTGACTCTAATCCCAAATCGATTGAGGTGGCTGTAAACTTTTCGCCCGCACTTCAGCCCGTTAAGTTCGTGGGGCCACACAAGGAACCCCACGAAGGTTTCGCCTGTTCGGATCAGATCACCGCTGCTGTTCATAAGGAGTCGAACTTCTCCCGCGGTCCGGCGCGTTGTCCCTGATGCCTTAAGGGCTCAACCGATCCGTTCGGGTTCACCGTTTCCACCCACGCAAGGCAGGCAGAGTGGCTGACAGGTCCGAACCGGGCATTGCAGCAAGCCTGGAGGTCTGATAGGATGAGGAAGGCTTAAATGGTTCCGCCTGTGACGAGCCGCCCCCTGGCAATCCAACCTACGGAGTGATCAAAACCATCGAATGAGCTTCACTGTTTTTCTTGGCAATCTTCCTACCTGGGTGACCGCCGACGACATCCAGTCCTGGCTTAACTCAGAAAACCTTGTGGCCGACTCCATCAAGGTCATCCGCAATCCCGAGACGCAGGAATCCAAGGGCTTCGCTTTCATCGAAGCCCCCAATGCGGAGGAAATGCAGGCCATCATCCGCCGCTTCGACCGGGCACCCTTGGAGGACCGCCTGCTTCGGGCCAACCCAGCCCAGCCGCCACGCCCCAAGGGGCAGCAGCAAGCCCGTCCCGAAGCGCAGTCCAGGCCGCCACAGCGGTCCGGCAGCCGGCGGCCGCGGCGATCCAAGACCGATAGTCCGCAGCCTCAGAGCGCTTTCGCCGAGGAACTCGCCAAAGCTCTCTGAACCGCTTTCGGGCGTGGTGCCTTCGCAGCACATGCCGTTGAACAACGTGCTCGCCTACGCAGCAGGCACGCGCGCTCTGCGCCACCCTTTTCCCACCTTTCTATAGAGTTTCCTAATATCCGCTCAAGCCGTGGTGGTATACTCAAGGCGCGGGTTTTGTTCTTAATCAGTTTCATCCGCGACCCCCGGGCGCGAGGGTTATGAGCGTGACTGATCTGTTGCTTATTCGTGTTTTTTTCGCTCTTCTTTTAGGTGCCCTGAGCTACTTCCTGCAGCCGTTCGGTCTGAACCGGCCGCTGGCGGCTGCCGTAGGGCTGGCCTTGGCCGGGGCCATTATTGCCTTTGAGCTGCGCGTCAAGGAAGTCAGCTTGAAGCGATTGATTGGCGCCGCGGTGGGCAGCGTGCTGGGCATTCTGGGCGCTTTCCTGATGTCACTGGTCATTGGGCGCGCTTTGCCGAATGGCGGCTCTACGGTGCCGTTTCTACAGATTAGTCTGCTGCTCTGGATGACCTACGTCGGGCTGGTGGTGGGCGCCAGCAAGGGGGACATGCTGAATCTGGCGGCTCTGGGCGGGGTCTTCGGAAGCGAGAAGGCGGGCAAGCGTTCCTTCAAGATCCTGGACACCAGCGTCATCATCGACGGCCGCATCGCCGACATCGCGGAGACCGGTTTCCTGGACGGCGTCGTGGTGATTCCGCAGTTTGTGCTGCGCGAACTGCAACTTGTGGCTGACTCGGCGGACTCGATGAAGCGCAACCGCGGGCGGCGCGGGCTGGACATCTTGCAGCGGATTCAGAAGATGCCGCAGCTCGACGTTCAGATTTTAGAAGACGATTTCCCGAACATCCGCGACGTGGACATGAAGCTGATAGAGCTGGCGAAGGCCTACGACTGCAAGATCGTCACCAATGACTTCAATTTGAATAAGGTGGCGCAGTTGCACGGCGTCGAGGTGCTCAACATCAACGAGCTGGCGAACGCGCTCAAGCCGGTGGTGCTGCCCGGCGAGACCATGCGGGTCTTCATCTTGAAGGAAGGCAAGGAATACAACCAGGGGGTGGCTTATCTCGACGACGGCACCATGGTCGTGGTAGACAACGCCAAGAAGATGATCTCCAAGACAATCGACATCTCGGTCACAAGCGTTTTACAGACCACCGCGGGCAAGATGATTTTCGGGCGCTACGACGAACGCATGCATGCCGTCTATGACAAGCCCCAGGGGGACAAGACCGGCGACCGGGCGCAACGCGAATCCCCCAGCCCGGCGTCCGGTCCGCCGCGTTAGGATGGTAGCCTAAGCGAGACGGTTCACAAACCGGCCGTCCGCTGAATGCCGGAGAGACAGCCGAAGCCATGAAAGTCGCCGTCATCTTGCCTGCCGCGGGGCTGGGGACCCGCATGGGACGCCAGTCCCCGGAAAAAGAGGGCATCAGCCGGAAGCAGTTCATGCTGCTGGACGGCCGTCCCATACTGCTGCACACCATACACAAGTTTGAGGCGTGTCCTTCGGTGTCGGAGATCGTCGTGGCGCTGCGCCGCGAGGATATGGAGTGGGTTGCAAAGCTCCTGGCCTCCGAGCCGCGTTCCAAACCGGTG
>Ga0073932_1000884_pt1 | contig 66237 bp, 56 predicted proteins | sample DewCreD2012metaG_FD_76967 | JGI IMG/M metagenome (GOLD analysis project Ga0073932, IMG submission 76967) | Hot spring sediment bacterial and archeal communities from British Columbia, Canada, to study Microbial Dark Matter (Phase II) - Dewar... ...
CTGACCGCACTCCGCTCTACGGTTCGGCAACTCACTCCGGTTGCGGCGTAAAAATCTTCGCGGGAAGAAAAGAATCTACGGGCTAGTAGTACAGAGGACACAGCGCGGCATAGCCGCAACCAAACAGCGATGGCGGTTGTGGTCTGGCCGGCAACGCACTCGGGTGGCGGCATGAAAATCTTCGCAGGAAGAAAAGAATCTACGGGTTAGTAGTTCAGAGGTGGACAGGAGGGGGCGGAAACGCTGGGCCGCATCTAGAGAGCGCAGGATTAGGCGGAAGAGAGGGCGGTGGGTGAGGGGGGCCAAGGCCAGCACAGGGAGCCGGCCGCAGGCCTGGAGGCCTGCCCCACATCAGAATGCTTGCCCCACAGAAGGCATACGGCACTGGGGGCGGAAACGCTGGGCCGCCCCTACAGGCGCGATTGGGTGGAAGAGAGGGCGGTGGGTGAGGGGGGCCAAGGCCGGCAGGAATGCCGGCCGCAGACAAGAATGTCTGCCCCACAAAAGGAGCCCGGACCACAATAGAACTCGGCCGCTGGCCTGGAGGCCTGCCCTACAACAACGCCTGCCCCACAAGAGAGGCTGCACCACAAGAGGGGCTTGCTCGACACAAGGATCCTTCCCGCATCAGATGCCTGCCCCACATGGAGGCTACCCCCACAACAACAGCCTGCGCCACAAATGGGCTGCGCCACGAGACGAGCCTATCCCACAAGGGTTTCACCGAAGCAGGACGGTGACGGCGCAAGGTGTGGTTGCGGCGCTAAGGCCGGCTCCGGGACAATTGTTGCTTTGCGCCATGGGGTTTTTGAACGCACTGTCGCTTCGCTGGGTGACGCCCAGGCGGGCGGCGCTGGCCGCCGGCGGCCTTATCGCCGCCTGGTTCCTGTACTTCGCCCGCTGGGGGCTGCGCGCTGAGTTTACCCACGACGATCTGATGAACTGCCACCGGGCGGTCTTTTACCCCCTGCCGCGGCTGCTGGGAGACATCGTGGTCTGGTTTCGGCCTTCGGACGTCTACCGGCCCCTGCCGGAGCTGGCCTACCGGCTGTTCTTCAACCTCTCCCAGTTCAACCTGCTGCCCTTCCGCGTTTTTCTGACGGGCGTGATGGGCTTGAATGTCTTTCTGTTGTACGCCTTCACCCGCAGGCTTACTAGCTCAAGGGAAGCCGGAATCCTCGCCGCACTGTTAGGCGCCGTACATCTAAATATCTCTGGTTATTACTTTAACACCGGACAGATCTACGATATCTTCTGTTATTCATTCTATTTCTCAGCACTGATCTATTACTTAAAAATCCGCCAGCAAGGCTCTCCTCTGAACTGGCGTCAAGCGCTGATCTTCTGTGGCCTGTACGCTCTGGCGCTGGATTCCAAGGAATTGGCCGTCTCTCTCCCGCTCGTTGCGGCTGCCTGGGAGCTTCTCCATACGGCCCCGCGCTGGCGATTGTCCGCATGGACCGGATATCTCCGGCGGGACTTGCTGCCGCTCGGGGCCGCGGCGCTGATGACGGCCGCTTATGTTCCGGGCCGGGTGATGGCTCAGGGCGGGATCGCCGCGGCTCCCGGATATAGGATGGACGTCTCGCTGGCGGCATACCTGGAAAGAACCGGCTTTTATCTGGGAGAGCTGTTCTATGCACCGGGCTGGTTCGATGAACGGCGCACGCTGGCCTTCGCGCTGCTGTTGCTGGCCGGCGCGCTGTGGACCCGCTCGCGGGTGCTAGGGGTCTGCTGGTTTCTCTACTTTGCCGGGATCCTGCCAATGGCGTTCATTGGAACCCGGGGCCTGACGGCGGTCTGGATTCCGGCAGCGGGGCTGCTCATCTATGGCGCATACTGCGCCACGCAGCTCCGGGAGGCGGCTTTGCGCCGTTTAGGCGGCCAGCCCTGGCGGCCGGTCACGCAGGCCGCGCTGTTTCTGCTGGCGGGCTACGGGATGATCCAGGCGCATACGGGAATCCGCATCCAATGGGCCGCCTGGCAGCCCGAGTACTCCAGCATCCGGAATCTGCGCGAGTCGCTGATCCGCTGCTGCCCGGAGATGCCCCGGCGCGCCTCGATGCTGTTTGTCACCGACCCGCTCAACAAGACCTATTCCACCGTCTTTGTGGTCCAACTGCTGTACCGCGATCCGGATAGCCGCGTGGACCAGCTTTTCCGCTTCGAGCGGCCGCTGACGCCGGCCGAGATCGCCAGCTACGACTACATCTTCGACTTTGTGGACGGCAAGCTGATCCGGCTGGATCCAATCGAATACGCCCGGCGCGCCGCACGGGAGGCCCAGACGGCACCGCAGTAGTTCGCCGAAAACCGTTGGGGATCAGGAAGGCGCAAGCAATCGGCCTTCCGGCAACGGGCCGCCCCGGCTTTGCTAAAATCAGTACCTCCTATGAGACAACTTACGTTTCGGTCTTCCGCTCATTGGGCCGTTGTTTTGGCGCTGGGGTTGGCGATGTGGACCGCATCCTGCGGCCGGGGAGGAGAGGAGGCGTCCCAAGCGCCGGGCATACAACAACCCGCCGCGCCGGCCAGCCCTGCCGAGACGGCGCCCACGATTGGGGACGTCACGCCGTCCGGCGGCATGGGCCGCTCGGCCGTGTTTCAGCTTTCGGTTTCGCACCCCGGCGGCGCTTCGATGGTCACGGACGTGCAGCTCTTGATCAACGACGTTCTGCCCGGAGCAGGACAGAGCGCCTGCTGGGTGGACATCAACGGGGGCAAGACGGTTGCGGCCAAGAATGAAGACGGCAGCGGGTTCTTCCCCGCCGTTCCTCTCGGATCGGCCAAGAGCGTTTCGAACAGCAAGTGCACGGTCTCGGCGGCGGGGATCAAGGTGGAGCCCAGCGGCAACGAAGTGAAGGTAACCGTCCCGGTGACGTTCGCCGCATCTTTCAAAGGCCCCAAGAGAATTTGGGTGATCGCTTCCTCCCCGTCCAAGCACAGCGGCTGGCAACAGCGCGGCGCCTGGCTGGTGGATTAGATCGCCGACGGCAAGGCTCGCCGCGCGGCAAATCGCGAGACTTACTCCACGCGGAACCGCTCCCGCAATTCGGCCGCCTGACCGCCCACAAGATCCTTGGCGGAAATCACGAGAGTGTACTCGCCGGGGGTCGTGCGGGGCTGAATCTCCAGGCTGATGATGCCTTCAAAGGAGCGCTTGGGATAGAAAGGAGCATCCACTTCGCGAGCCGCCTCAGGTTCCGTAAAGAGGACCTTTCCTGAGGGCGACAGGATGGATAGCCCGTAAGTCACCTCGATACGGTTCTTGTCGCCCATCTTGTAGCCGGTGAGGTCGAACCGGGCCCAGAGGCGCTCCCCGCCGCGGTAGACCGCCGGCAAAAGCGGCTCGCGGGCCGACTCGGAGGCCAGGAAACGGAGATTCCGGATGACCAGCTTTTCGCTGGGCGCAACACTCCGGCCCAGCACCTGGAAGGGCACCTTGACCGGGGCCTCCAGGCCGCCGATTTCGTCGCGCACGGAGGCGGCCACGTAATAGCCGCCGGCGGGGGCGTAAGGCGGAATGACGAAGCTGTGGCGGATTTTCGGCCGCCAGTCTTTATCCAGATCCGTCAATTCCGCTTCGAGCTTGCCCGTGTGGGGCTCCACCAGCGGAATCCCATCCGGATCGAAGGCCTGGATGCGGTAGCTAAGACGGAGTTGCTGAGAAGGGGAGACCGCGTAGCCGCCGACCATCAGACTGAAGAACACGGCCTCGCCGGCGACGAAGCGGTGGCCGGGCGGGACTGGGGGGCCGTCTTCGTATTGTTGAACCGAAGCGTGGGTGATGACCGGGGCCTTGCCGGGCTGCTGGGCCCACGCCGAAACTGCGAGCAGGACGGCGAGCGGGACGAGAGCAAAAGGCAAGGGACCTCCCTATTTCAGCACGGTTGGTGTGACGCCCTGGGGATTAGTGGCCAGCCGGATCGGAATATCGATCAAGGCGGTTTTTCGATCCGCCGGATCCATCTCATCGTCCATCACCCGCAAGCGGTAGTCGGCCCGGGGGACATCAAAGACGATCCAGTGCGTCTCGGTCTCCGAAGGGTTGACGCGGCGCAAGACGCCCCACCAATCCGGCAATCCTTCCACATCAGTAAGTTCTTCATATTCCCGCCCCCCGGCTGCGGTGAGCGTAAGCTGAGGCACATAGAAGATGCGGTTGCTGCCATTGGTGACGCTGAGGCGCAAAAGTAAGAACCGGTCGGATGGCAATCGCGCCGAAGCGCCCTCCCCGAGCCGGTCGCTCCATTGGGCTTCGAGCACCGTGAAGACAAAACGTCCCACCTGCGCCCGGTCACCCATCCCGAAGACCTGCTCGGCAGGGCGGCTGCCGCACGAAAGGACCGAGGACAAGGCGGCGCTTATAAGCAACGCGAAGCAGACCCTTTGCGTGAACCACCTCTTGCACCCAACTTCTGGGGCCATTCCGCCTCCCTTCCGCCCCTCATCCTATCAGAAAAGCAGGCAGCAGGACGCCGTTCAAACAGATTTCCGCACCGGAGCACAGCGCGGCAGGGCCGCAACCAAACAGCGATGGCGGTTGCGGTCTCGCCGGCAACTCGTTCCCGTGGCGGCATGAAAATCTTCGCGCGCGGGGAAGATGTCAGGGTTTAGTAGTCCAGAGAAGGCAAACCACCGAGGACACGGAGAAGGAAAACCACAGAGGGCACAGCGCGGCATAGCCGCAACCAAACAGGCGTGGCGGCTGTGGTCTCACCGCCAACTCGCTCCCGTGGCGGCATGAAAATCTTTGCGGGAGGAAAAGAATCTACGGGTTAGTAGTACAGAGGACACGGAGAAGGCAAACCACAGAGGGCACAGCGCGGCAGGGCCGCAACCAAACAGCGATGGCGGTTGTGGTCTCGCCGGCAACGCGCTCCCGTGGCGGCATGAAAATCTTCGCCCGCGGGGAAGATATCAGGGGTCAGTAGTCCAGAGAAGGCAAACCAGGGAGGACACGGAGAAGGAAAACCACAGAGGGCACAGAGGACACGGAGAAGACAAAACACAACGCGAGAGAGCCGCAACGAAACGGGGACGGCGGTTGTGGTCTCGCCGGCAACTCGCTCCCGTGGCGGCATGAAAATCTTCGCGCGCGGGGAAGATATCAGGGGTTAGTAGCCCAGAGAAGGCAAACCACCGAGGACACGGAGAAGGAAAACCACAGAGGGCACGGAGGACACGGAGAAAACAAAACACAACGCGAGAGAGCCGCAACGAAACGGGGACGGCGGTTGTGGTCTCGCCGGCAACTCGCTCCCGTGGCGGCATGAAGATCTTCGCGCGGAGAGAAGAGTCTGTGGGTTAGTAGTACAGAGCCGTGAAGCCGGCGGAGTCAGCGCAATCCAATGACGCATTTATGGGCCGGGGGCCTGCTTAGCGAAGAGCTTAGAAAAAGCAGCGGAGGACTTCGACTTCCGCCCGGAACTCATCCAGCAGGCGCGGCAGCCGTCCACCGAGGTCCAGAGGCGCCAGCGCCTCCTCCGGGGAGGAGCAGACCTCAGGCCTTGAAGAAGCAAAGCCATAGCCCAGCGAATTCACGCAAGCGCCGGCCACGTTCAGGATCCGGCTGAGCGAGACGCAACCCGGCCTGCCCGCAGGCCGGGGCCAGTGATGCCAGCGGACGGCTTCGGCGATGGGCTGCGGGAGGTTCCAGCGCTCCAAGGCCGCAGCGGACAGCTCCGGGTGCAGGATCCCGTAGTGATAACTCTCGGCTTCCTCAAAACGGGCGCGGTTACGCCGGATAGCCTCCTGAACGGATGCGAATTCTTTAGGCAGGGCCGAAGCGGCAAGGTGTTTGCCCAAGTCATGGAACAGTCCGGCCGTGAAGGCGCCCTCAGGATACTCGGCGGGGACGTATTGGACCAGCAGATCGGCCAGGATGGCGACAGCCGTAGAGTGCAGATTGAAAGCGGTCCCGGACCAGCCCTCGGCCTCCGGGTCCCTCCTCCAGAAGCGGGTCATGGAAACGGCCAGCACCACGTTGCGCGTCTTTTCGATGCCGAGAATGGCCAAGCCGTGGCGGACCGAATTGATCGTGCCCGCAAATCCGTAGAGGGCCGAGTTCACAACGCGGAGCAGGTTGCCCGCCATGACGGTGTCCTTTTCGATGAGCTCAGAGATCTCAGAAAACCGCACATCCTGGCGGGAGAGCTTGGCCAGCAGAAGGTTGACGACGGGCGAGAACGGCGGGAGGCTGTCGGCCGCACGCAGCAGCGCCTGGCGGCGGTCCAACCGCGCCGGGGCGTAGATTGCCATGTCTGTAGTATCGGCAGAACCGGCCGCGGTTCATAGGGTCCAGGTCCGGCAGCAATCCAGCTACGATGAAAGACAATGGTTGCGACGAGTCCTGCGATCCGGCTGGTAAGGCTCCGCAAAGTGTACGGACAGCGTACGGCGGTGGACGATCTGAGCCTGGAGGTCCCCCGGGGCTGCTTTTTCGGGTTTCTTGGGCCGAACGGAGCGGGCAAGACCACCACCATCCGCATGATGATCGGCCTGGCGGCGCCCACGGCCGGAGAGATTGAACTGCTGGGCTACCGGCTGCCGGAACAGGCCGTGGCGGCCAAACAGAGAATCGGGCTGGTCCCGGAGGAGTCCCTTCTGTTCGACCGCCTCACAGGAGCGGAGTTTCTGGAGTTCTCCGGGCGGATGTACGGCCTGGCGCGCAACGTGGCCCGCGAAAGAACCCGGGAGCTGCTGGAGTTGTTCGAGTTGGACCAAGAGGGCGGAAAGCTGATCGCCGATTACTCCAAAGGCATGCGGAAGCGTTTGGCCATGGCCGCGGCGCTGATCCACCGGCCGGAACTGTTCCTGCTGGACGAGCCGTTTGAGGGCGTGGACGCGGTGGGCGCGCGGCTGATGAAGGATATCCTGCTGGATCAGATCCGGCGGGGGGCGACGGTGTTTCTGACTTCGCACGTCCTTGAAGTTGTCGAGCGGCTGTGCCAGCGGGTGGCGATTTTGCACGAGGGGCGGCTGGTGATGGAGCGCGAGGTCGGCGATCTGCGCGATGGAGGCGAGAGTCTCGAGGACGTCTTCGTGCGGGTGGTGGGCGGCGCGAAGACCGCAGCCGGACTGGACTGGTTGTAGAGGATGACCCCAGCCGTAGGCGCCATCGTATGGGCCCAGTGGAGGACGCTGCTGAACGTCCGCCGCGGCGCCCGGCTTTCGAGCGCCGCGCTGGCGGCAGCGGTCCTTAGCCTGTGGTTCGGCGCCTGGCTATTCGGCGCCGCAGCGCTGGCCATGGCTTGCGCCAGGCCCTCCGCCACGGACGCCTTGCGGACGGGGCTTCCGGCTGCTTTTCTGTTGCTGTGCGGATTGTGGCAATTGACGCCGGTGATGATCAGCTCCCAGGGCGCCTCGCTCGACGTCAAGCGCCTGCTGGTTTATCCGGTGGCGGCGCGGCAGCTTTACCCCATGGACCTGATCTTGCGGCTGACGAGCAACCCGGAGTTGCTGGTGCTGTTGACGGGGGCCACGATCGGGATCACGGCCAACCCGGCGCTGGCGGGCAAGATGGCGCCGGTGGGCACCGCCGTGCTGGTTCTGTTTAATTTGTGTGCCGCCAGCGGCCTCCGCCAGCAGATCGAGCGTCTGGCCTCGCGGCGGCGGCTGCGGGAAGCGGTAGCGCTGTTGTTTCTGATCGCGGTCGCGCTCCCGCAACTGGTGCTGGCGGCGGGCGGGGCGGGACGGTTCGCCGAAAGGATCGCCGTGTTGACCGCCGCCTGGTGGCCCTGGACCGCGGCCGCCCGGCTGGCGGTGGGCGATCTGGCGCCGGCCCACTGGGCCATCCTTTTGGGATGGACGGGCGCGGCCTGGATATTCGGGCGCTGGCAGTTTGAGCGCAGCCTAACCAGCGAATCCGGCAGTGAACCGCGCGGGGCGGCGCCAAGCAGCCTCCGGGCCGGGGGTTTTTTGGAGCGCTGGGTTTCCTCACTGCTGCCCGACCCGCTGGCAGCCTTGACGGTGAAGGAGCTGTTGACGCTGGCCCGCACGCCGCGGTTCCGGCTTGTCTTTTTCATGGGCTTCACCTTTGGCGTGCTGATTTTCGTGCCGATGATGCTGCGCCAGGAAGGTTTAGGCGCAGCCGCCTGGGCCGAGTACCGGCTGACGATGGTCGCCGTCTACGCGCTGTTGCTGCTGGGCGATGCCGTCTTCTGGAACATCTTTGGATTCGACCGCGCGGCGGCGCAAATCTACTTCGCTGCGCCCCAAGGCTTCGGCTGGGTGCTGGCGGGCAAGAACCTGGCGGCGATGGTGTTCGTGTTACTGGAGGTGAGCGGCGTGGCTCTGGCCTGGAGGCTCGTCCGCATGCCGGTCGGCTTCCAGCAGGTTCTGGAAACATACGCGGTGACGATGGTCTTCTGCCTGTACTTAATGGGGACGGGGAACCTGGTCTCACTCTATTACCCGCGTGCGGCCAGCCCCGAACGGTCCATGGGCGCGACGTCGGCTTTCAGTGTCCGGATTCTTCTGCTGCTCGCCTACCCGGTGCTGGCCGCGCCGCTGATCCTGGCCTACGCGGCGCGGTACGCATTTCAGAGCCGACTGGCCTTCTACCTGTCGCTGGGCTTCGCCGCGGCGCTCGGCGCTTTCTATTACGCGTTTGCCTTGGGTTCGGCCAGCGCCCGGGCGCTCCAGCGGCGGGAGCAATTTCTGGAGGCGCTGCGCCAAGGGAGCGGACCCGCCACGATGGGATAGGGAGCGCGTCGCGAGAGAATCGCCCGTGGCGGCCTGAAGCGGTTAGCCTTCTCCGGCGCTTTTGATTTTGGAATGAATCGCCTGCATCAGCCGCGCCTTCAGGGGCTCGGGGAGAGGATCCGGATCCAGTTTCTTGTAAATGCTGAGGGTCTTCTTGGTCGTGTCGACCATCACCCAGCAGTTGGGGCACTCGGCCATGTGCTTCTCCAACTCGCGGCGAACATCCTCCCGGACCTCCTCATCGAGGTAGTCGGATAGCTCTTGCAAAAACTGATCACATGTAAGCAAAGACATCGTCCGCCTTCCGTTTGAAGAATCGGGTAAGCCGGTCCCGCAGCTCGAGCCGCGCCCGCAGCAGGCGGCTCTTGACCGCCGGCACGGAGATATTCAGGGCGCGAGCCGTCTCCTCCGTGGACAACTCATCGATATCGCGCAGAATGAACACCGTGCGGAAAATCGGCGACAAGCTGTCGACGGCCTGCATCAGGATTTGGCGCAGCTCCTCCTGGGAGTAACGCTGCTCCGGATTGTCGTCCCAGACGGCGATTTCCCGCGCCACGGTCTCCTCGCCGGTGTCGATTTCCTCATCCAGCGACACAAACCGGCCTGGCTTGCGCTTGCGGAGGCGCATCAGCGATTCGTTGACGGCGATCCGCACCAGCCAGGTATAGAATCGGGACTGCTCCTGAAAGTCATTCAGGTGTTGAAAAGCCTTCAGAAAGGAGTCCTGGAGCACGTCCTCGGCGTCTTCGTCGTTCTGCGTGATGTGGCGCGCCAGGCGGTAGATCTTGCGCTCGTAGCGTTCCACCAGTTGGGTGAATGCGGCGGCGTCGCCGGCCCGCGCCCGGGCGATGAGCGCGCCCTCGTCGGAGTAAGCGGGCTGGGTAGAGGATTGAGCCATGGGGAACCGGTCTGCCCTCGCCTTTATCATCGCATCCGCAAGGGAGATTTTCCAGCGCGCTGGGTGCAACTCTCACCCTGTGCTACGCTGAGAAATCTAGCCCTATGAGCAGCATCCAAGTCACTCTGCCGGACGGCAGCCGCCAGGTTTTTCCCTCCGGGACGCGGCCGATCGACGTGGCCCGCGCCGTCAGCCCGCGGCTGGCCAAAGAGGCGATCGTAGCGCGGGTCAACGGCGAGTTGTACGATCTGACCCGCCCGCTGGAGTCCGACGCCAAGGTCGAGATTCTCACTTCTAAAGATCCGGAGGCCCTCGAAGTCTACCGCCACTCGGCCGCCCATCTGATGGCCGCCGCCGTGCTGGAGCTGTTCCCGGACACAAAATTGGGCATCGGGCCCGCCACGGAGAACGGTTTCTATTACGACTTTAAGCGCGACACGCCGTTCACTCCCGAAGACTTGCAGAAGATCGAAGAGAAAATGCGCGAGCTCCAGGCGCGCGATCTGCCCTACGAGCGCAAACTGACCCCCAAAGAGGAGGGCCTGCGCAAGTACGCCGAGATGGGCGAACACATGAAGTGCGAGTTGATTCAGGAGCGGGCGGGCGAGGTCTTCTCAGAATACACGCTGGGACCGCACTTTATCGACTTTTGCCGCGGGCCGCATGTTCCGTCTTCTTCTTACATCAAGGCCTTCAAGGTGCTTTCCTTGGCCGGCGCTTACTGGCGCGGCGACGAGAAGGGCGACCAGATGCAGCGCATCTATGGAACCGCCTTCTTCACCCAGAAGCAGCTCGAGGATTACCTCCGACAACTCGAAGAGGCCAAGAAACGCGATCACCGCAAGCTAGGCAAGGAGCTGGACCTGTTCAGCATTCAGGAGCTGGCCGGCCCCGGGCTGATCTTTTTCCACCCCAAGGGCGCGATTGTGCGCAAGATTCTCGAAGACTGGATGAGGGAACAATGCCTGGCGCGCGGCTATCAGCCCGTCTACACTCCTCACGTGGCGCGGGCGGATTTGTGGAAGACCTCCGGGCACTACAATTTCTACGCCGAGAACATGTTCACGCGCATGAACCTCGACGATGCCGAATACCAGCTCAAGCCGATGAACTGCCCGTTCCACATCCTGATCTATCAAGACCGGCTGCGGAGCTACCGGGATCTGCCGGTGCGGCTGGCGGAGCTGGGGACGGTCTACCGTTATGAGCGCTCCGGGGTGATGCACGGGTTGATGCGGGTGCGCGGATTCACCCAGGACGACGCGCACATTTTCTGCACGCCGGAGCAGATCGAGGATGAGGTGGTGGACTGCCTCCAGTTCGCCATCGACGTTCTGCACACGTTTGGGTTCGACGACTACGCGGCCGAGCTCTCCACTTGGGACGGCGGGGCGAGCGGCAAGTACGACGGATCGGCCGATCAGTGGCAACTGGCGGAGAACGCCCTGCGCCGGGCCACCGAGCGGCTCAATCTCAAGGTGAAGGTGATGCCCGACGAGGCGGCTTTCTACGGGCCCAAGATCGACGTGAAGCTGGTGGACGCCATCGGCCGCCTGTGGCAGCTTTCCACAGTGCAGTTCGATTTCACTTTGCCGCGCCGGTTTGGGCTGGAGTACATCGGCGAGGACGGCAAGGCGCACCAGCCGCTGATGGTGCACCGGGCGCTGTACGGCTCGGTGGAGCGCTTCTTCGGGATCCTAGTGGAGCATTACGCCGGGGCGTTTCCGGTGTGGCTGGCGCCGGTGCAGGCGGTAGTGCTGCCGATCACGGACCGCCACGTGGAATACGGGCGCAAGGTGATGCAGCATCTCCAGCAGGCGGGCGTGCGGGCCACGCTGGACGACCGCAACGAGAAGGTGAACCTCAAGATCCGGGAGGCGCAGTTGCAGAAGGTTCCCTACATGCTGGTGGTGGGGGACCGCGAGGCCGAGAGCGGCGCCGTGGCGGTCCGCAACCGCAAGCACGGCGACCAGGGCGCGATGCCGATGGCGGAATTTGTCAGCCGCATTCGCACTCTCATCGACACCAAGGCCCCGGCCGAGTAGGCGCCCATGGCGCTCGTTCCGCTGATCCTGCTGCTGGTCCTGGCCGGGTCGCTAGTCTACTGCGTGCTGGTGCTGTATGCGGCGCATCACTACCGGGCCGGGCAGCCGCCGGCGGCCGGGCAGCCCGTCCCCATCAGCGTTCTCAAGCCGCTGGCCGGCGTGGACGAGGGCCTGGAAGAGAATCTGCGCAGCTTTTTCGAGCAGGATTACCCGGAGTTTGAACTGCTATTCGCGGTGCGCAGCCCGGAGGATCCGGCGATCGGGGTAGTCGAGGGCCTGCGGCGGGAGTACGCCGGCATCCCCTCGCGATTGATTATTACGGGCGAACCGCCGTACCCCAACGCCAAGGTTTTCAGCCTCCGCCACATGATCGAGGCGGCGCGCCATGAGCTGCTGGTGATGAGCGACAGCGACGTGCGCGTCACGCCGGAGATGCTGCGCGTGCTGGCCGCCGAGTTCCAGGATCCGCGGCTCGGGCTGACGACCTGCCCTTACCGCGCCGTTGCGGGCCCCAGCTTCTGGAGCCGCCTGGAAGCGATCGGCATGAACACCGAGTTTCTGGGCGGGATTCTCACGGCGCGCCTCATGGAAGGGATGCGCTTTGCGGTCGGCCCCACCACCGCGGCGCGGCGCTCCGCTCTGGATGCGATCGGCGGCATCGAACGCGTCAAAGATTACCTGGCCGAAGACTTCATGCTCGGCAAGCTGGCGCATGAGGCCGGGTGGCGCGTCGGACTTTCCTCCTACGTGATCGAGCACCGCATCGGCAGTCAGAATCTGGCGCACAATCTGCGGCACCGGCTGCGCTGGGCGCGGAGTACGCGGCGGAGCCGGCCCGGTGGGTACATCGGACAGCTTTTCACCTATCCGTTGCCGCTGGGGCTGCTGCTGTTCGCCATCCGGCCGGAGTGGTGGCCGATGCTCGTGGCCGCCGCCGGATTTCGGGCGATGGCGGCTTGGGCCACCGCCGGATTCATCTTGCGGGATCGTCTCACGGCTCGTTGCTGGTGGCTGATTCCCGTTCAAGACCTGCTTGCGTTCGTGTTCTGGATCGCCGGGTTTTTTGGCAACACCATCCTCTGGCGCGGACGCCGATACCGGCTTCACGCCGACGGCCGCTTCACCTTGGTGCGATAGGGCTGCGCACGCCCGGCCGTAAGGCGTGATATATTCGCCGGGAGAGCGAGCGCATGCGTGCAAGGAAGAGCCGCGGAGCGGGGACGAAAGGCAACGCAGCGCTCACCCAATGCCCGCAATGCGGCGCCGCCCCACAGCCCGGCTCCCTGCACTGCCCGGAATGCGGCAGCCGTCTTGCGCCGGCCGATCAGCAAGTTGTCTGGACAGCCAGTGTTCCGCTTCTGACTAACCGATTCATTCTGTACGACCTGGCGAAGGTCCTGGGACTAACGATGGGCATCGTTTCACTGCTGATGCTGGTCATCCTGGCGTTCAGCGGCTCCGGGCGCACCTTTTGGGCCGATTATTGGAGTTTCCTGCGGGTCTTTGCTGTGGTCGTGGCGGGCTTGGCGGTGATGTTTTTGGCGGTCATGCTGGTCTTTTTTGGGAACCGCTTCGTGATGCGGTTTCGGGTTTCATCGGATGGCATCGGCTGGGAGACGCGCATGCGGCGTGCACGCTGGTCCAGCCGGGCAGCGGTTGTGGCGGGCATACTGGCAGGCAAGCCGGGAACTGCCGGGGCCGGGTTGATCGCCGCTTCCCAGGAAGCAGGGAACATCAGGTGGGGCGATGTGCGCCGGGTGCGGTTGCATCCGGATTTGTGCACGGTGAGCGTGATGAACGGCTGGAGGGTCGTGATCCGGCTGTTTTGCACGCCGGAGAACTACAAGGCTGTGGTGGAGGCGATGCGGCGCCGCTTGCCGGAGGCCGCGTTGCGGGCGCTGGCGCTCGTGTGCGCTGCGGGCGTGCTTGCCGGCGGCCTTGAGGCCCAGAATTTGGCGCCCGCAAAGCCCGTTGGTTCCGGCTTCAATTTCTTCAGCGAGAAGGATGAGAAGGCATTGGGGCGGCGGTACGCCGAAGAGTTGAATAAGAAGCTCCAACTGGTCACCGACGCGCAGGTGCGCGGTTACGTGGAGCGGGTCGGCCGGCGCCTGGAGCAAGCCAGCCCGCGGCCCGGCGCAGCGTGCGAATACCAGGTGGTGAACACCCGCGAGGTGAACGCCTTCGCCGTGCCGGGCGGGTTCATTTACGTGAACCGGGGGCTGATCGATCTGGCGCAGAGCGAAGACGAGGTGGCGGCAGTGGTGGCGCACGAAATCGCGCATGTGATCGCGCGGCACGCCACGCGGCAGATCAGCAAGCAGCTCCTGTTGCAGGGGATTCTGCTGGGGGCGGTCACGGCTGCGAACGCCAAGAGCAAGAAGTGGGCGGACATTGCCGCGGTGGCGGGCGGGATCGGGACGATGTTGGCGGCCTTGAAGTACAGCCGCAACGACGAGTATCAAGCGGACGCACTGGCGCTTCAGATGCTCCAGGGAGCCGGCTATTCCCCCGCCGGCTTGGTACGCTTTTTTGACCGCATGGACAACTCCGCCCGGCGCGGGAGCGGAGCGTGGAACTGGCTGGCGGTGGTGAGCACGCACCCGCCCACGCGGGAGCGGATCCGGCGCGCGGCACTGGCCTTGGGCGGGAACGCACCCGATTCGCCCGCGCAACCGGGAGAACAGTTTGCGTCCATCAAGCGAACTCTGGCAGCCATCCCCCTGCCGCCCGCCGGGCGGGACGTAAGCCTTAGCTCGGCATTGCGGCAGGTGGGGCTGGCGGAGCAGGCGGCAGCGGGCCGTTCCTCGGGTGCGTGTCCGGAGCACGCGCCGGCGGCGCTCGAGCGTGTCTTAACGGTGAAGGGCGACACGGTGTGGCTGGACACGGGCATTTCGCTCCGAGAGGGGGACTTGGTCGAAATCGAAGCCTCCGGCGAAATCCGGCCGATTAAGAAGAGCGAGCTTGCAGCAGGACCGGACGGGCTGTCCGGCACTACGGGGGGCTTCTGGAAGCCCATCTCCTCGGTGGAGACGGGGGCGCTGCTCGGGCGGCTGGAGCAAGCGGAGAGCCGGAAGGATTTTGTCGCGGGCAGCTCGGCTTCGTTCTGTGTGCCTTTCCAGGGCAGGCTCAAGTTGGGCATCAATGACTCCAATCCGTTTGACAACCGGGGCGAGTTTCAGGTGAGCGTGACCGTGCGGCGTGCGGCAAGGCCATGATCGAGATTCTGCGGCGCGTGGTTTTGATCGTTGGTCTGTGCGGGGCGGGCTGGTTTTGGTATTCGTCTCCTCCGCTGTTGATTAGTGTCCGCGAGCCGGATTTCGAGAGGGAGTACAAGCGCCGGTTCGCTTTGCTATCTCTGGAAATGGACGAAGGCCAGGGGCTGCGGGGACGGATCTCCTTAGAGGAGTACCGGGGGCGCAGCATGGACAGCCGGAAGTTGCCGCCGCCGTCCGGAGACGGTGCAGGCTGGCTCCGCGATCTGGAGGAAGCCTATGCCGGGCGCGGTCCGGAGGCCAGGCGGGTCTCGCAAGGCGAAGCTTACTACCTGCCCGGCGAGCCGCCTGTCGCGCAGTGGGTCCCGGCTCTACAAGAGTTCTACCGGAACGGCTCCTGGCTCAATGCCTACCTCAGCACCGGAGGCAAGGATCTGGAGTTCATGCTTCACCCGGAGCCGCGCGAGTCGAAGGCCCCTGGGTGGATTCTTTTCCCGGAGCGAGGCCAGGCCTGGAAGTGGGCGCTGGCGGCGCTGGTGTTGTATCTCTTGTTGCCTGGGCGGGCGCGCGGAGCCCTGCGCTACGATCCGGTTCCGATCTGGGCCATGGATGCGGCGGGCGCGGCGCTGGTTTGCTTTTTCTGGACCTTGCCGCTGGCGTTGCACGAGACCAACCAGGCCGCGGTGGACAACTGGTTGGGGCCCACGGGGCTGAGCTGGCTGGCGGCGGCGCTGGTTCTGGCGCTGCTGCTCCGCAATGCGGCGAACGCCGCCTTTGAGCTGGCCCTGGCCGACGATGCCATCCGGATCCGGCGGCTGTGGGGCCGGACGGCGGTTCCTTTTGCCGCGGTGAGCGCGGTCGAGCCTTTAGAGGATCACGGGGCTCGCACGGGGCTGAGGTTGAAGCTGGAGGGGGGCGGCGCGGCCGATCTGCCCTGGGGTGGAGTGATGAATTACGCCGCCTTGGTCGACACGCTGGAGGCGCGCGGTCTGTACCGTCCGGCGCGGCAAGGCGAACAAGGCTAAGCAGCCGTTGTTTGTCTCAAAGCTGGTGGCGGGCGGGGCAATAGCGTCCCGCTTCCCTGCCCCGCGGAATCAGCAGGGGATTGCCGCCGCATCGACAAGCCGGCCCTTGCCGGGCCGGTTGGATCAGCCGTTGAGATTCCAGCCTGGGCGGTAAGTCCGCCGCAGCCATTCGTTGGCTTCGGGAGCGTTGGTGATGCGGCCGGCGGCGGGATCGTACTCCAGCCTCTTGCCGGCGCGGTGGGCGACGAGGCCGAGCAGCATCTGCTCCATCATGGTCCCGGAGTAGTCGAAATCGCAGTGGGTGCGGCGGTTGTTGAGCCCCTTGCAGGCGTCGATCCATTCCTGTTGGAAAATGTTTTGACCGCCGGGGGCCGGCTTCACCGGAGCGGTGACGGAGTTCGGAGCGCCGAGCGCGGGCGGCACGCCGCCTTCGAGCAATTCCACTCGGGCAAAAGCGCCGTCGGTCATGACGTTGGCCGGAGCGGTGCGGGCAGGGGCTTGCGCTCCGCGGCCCGCGGCCGCGCCGCGTCCTGCTTCGCCGCCTCCACGCCGGGCGGGAGCGCTGCCGGGCGCGGGGCGGGACGGGGCGGGCAGTCCTTTGCCGCCGACCAGCGGGAGCAGCTCGCTGCTGGAACGGCGCTTGTAGTAGGTCAGATCGCCGGTGTAGTCGTCGGGGATGATCACGCGGGAAGTGAAGTCGGCGAAGATGAATCCTTTCGTGCCCTCAAAGATGACTCCGTTGCCCACCCGGGTGAAGTCCAGGTAACCCTTGGGCGGATTCGGCTTGAGCCCTCCCTGATACCACACCACCGTGATGGGGCCGCGCCAGGAGTTGCTGGGATGCTCGAAGGTGACCTTGAGTTCGACCGGGCAGATGTCGGGATCGTATTTGGCGCTGACTTCTTGATCGACCTCGATGGCCGCCGGCGCGCCGGCGTCGATGCAGTTCCACACCAGGTCCATGGTGTGCGCGCCCATGTCGCCCATCTGCCCCACGCCGAAGTCGCGGAAAGGATTCCAGGCCAGGCAGTTGTTGCCTGGGGCGGAGGCAGCAAAGTACTGGTGGCTGTACGGATGCATGGGCGAAGGGCCGACCCACAAATCCCAGTTCAAGCACGAGGGCGGGTTGCCATCGGAGGGCGGATAGCCGGGACGCCCGTTGCGGCGGCTGTCCCAGGCGGAGACCGTTCGCAGCTCGCCGATGGCGCCGTCCAGAATAAGTTCACGGATGCGTTCGAAATTGGGATAGGCGTGCCGCTGAGTGCCGTGCTGGGTGGCCACGCGGTCCTTGCGCTTGAGGTAGTTGGAGCGCACCAGGCGCACCTCTTCGACGCTCATGCCGAGGGGCTTCTCGCAAAAGACGTGGAGGTTGCGGTTCAGGGCCCAGTTGCAGATGAACGCATGGTGATGGTCCGCGGTGCAGATCACCACGGCGTCCAGATCCTTCTGGTCGAGGCAGCGCCGCCAATCGACGTAGGTCTTCGCCCCGGGGAAGATCTTGACGCCTTCTTCGAGGCGCTTCTCATTGACGTCGCATAGCGCGCCGACGTTCTCCGCCGCCAGCACGCCGTAGTGCGCGGTGCCGCGGCCCCAGACGCCGATGAGAGCGATGTTGAGCCGGTTGCTGGGAGCGGTTTGTCCACTGAGAACGCCGCTCTTCAAAATGGTCAAACCGGCAGCGGCGGCTCCGGTTCCTAAGAAACTTCTTCTTCGCATTATTGTTCTCCTTCCCTCGGGTCAGGGGCCGGTCGGATCCGGCCGTCTGCCAGTTTACTATACATTCGCGGCGGGCCTTGTCAGGCGGAAAGCGGAGCAGGAACGCCGTTTAGCGCGACACCTGGCGGGCCAGATCCAGCGCCAGCACTTCCGCGCGTTCGGCGAGGTTCCGCGCGCGCGGAAGGTCATTGCGGCGGGCTTGTTCGGCCTGCTCGATAAAGGTGCGGATCTGATTCAACAGGCCGCTCTGCTCGCGCGTGAGCGTGCGGCCTTCGATCGAGCGCAACGCGCTCCGGGCGCGGGCCAGCCGTTCATTGATCTGGCGCTCCAGCTCGCGGGCTTGCGCCGGAGTCAGCAGTGGCCGTAACTCGAGATCAATGGGGGGAGCTGGAACAGGAGCGGCTGGTGGTTGGGCGATGACCGGCGGGGGAAGCGGCTTTGGTTTGGGCGGAGGAGGCAACGGCGGCAGAGCGAGAGCTTGAAGGAACGTCGCGTAAACGGGCGGTTCCCAAGCCAGAGGCGGGGCGCTCTCCGTGAGGAGGTATTCCGGCGGGGCCGGTTTCACCATGGCGGGCGGACGGAACGGAGCGGGCACGGGCTTGGGCTTACGTGCGCGCGCGCAGCCGAAAATCAGCAGGGCGCAAAGCGCCGCAGCCACAGCTCTGATCCAGATGGTTTTGCCCGGCCTCACCGCCGCTCAATTCTCCCGAACGCCGCCGGCCTGCAATGGGAACCGCAGCCAGAAGCTGGTCCCTCGGCCCGGCTCGCTGTTGAAGTCGATCGTACCATTATGCAGTTGCACGGCCCGGAACGTCTGCGCCAGTCCAATGCCTGAACCTTTCTCTTTGGTGGTGAAGTATAGAGTAAAGATCTTCTCGCGCAGATGCTCGGGGATGCCCGGCCCTTGATCCTGCACGGCGATGATGCAGTCTGCGCCCGCGCGGCTGACCTCGATGCGCAGCGTTCCTCCCTGTTGCATAGCTTCGATGCCGTTCATGACGACATTGAGAACCGCTTGTTTCAACAAGTCGCGGTCGCCCTGAATCTTCAGCTCATCGCCGGCGGCCTCCACCAGGATTTCGACGCCCCGTTTTTGCGCCTCCGGCGCCACGAGCGCGGCGGTTTCCCGGACCAGTTGGCGGACGTCGACGTCTTCCATGCGCAGCTCCACCGGGCGGTTGAAATCCAGGAACGTTTTTACCACCCGGTCCAAACGGCGGATCTCTTCCGCGATGACGCCGATCTCTTTCTCCGCGCCGGGATCGGATCCCTCCAGCCTTGCGCGCAGGACCTCCAGGTGCAGCGTGATGGCGTTCAGAGGGTTCTTGATCTCATGAGCGACGCCGCCGGTGAGCCGGCTGATGGCCGCCAAACGCGCAGACAGATCCAGCCGGCTTCCGATCTCGCGGCGGGTCTCCGCGTCCCGCAGCGTGACTAGCGTGCCCAGGCGCTCGCGATTGGGGAAGCTCTCAAGCAGCTCCACGTCCATCAGCAGCTTGCGCGGGGCCTGGCCGTCGCGTTGAATGGTGATCAGAGAATCCCGCAGCGGTTTCTGGAACTCGATCGCGCTGCGCACCATGGCGCCGCCGTCGGCGGACGGCGCGAAGACCTCTTCGATGCTGCGACCCAGAAGCTCCCAGCGGCCGCGGCCCAGGATTCCTTCCACGGACCGGCCCGCCATGATCAGGCGCTCGTTGCGGTCAAACAGCAGCACCGCCTCTCCCAATCGTTCCAGCAGTTGTTCAATGTTCGACCGCAGCGCCGTGGCGTCTTCCCGCGCCCCGCGGAATTGCTGTCCCAGGGCTTGCAGTTTGGATTCGATGGCGGCGACCTCCGCCGAACCGGCAGCCGGGGCGCTGGGGAGCGGTTCGGCTTCTCCGCGGGCGATCCGGTCGATCGCCGCGCTGACCCTCGCCAAAGGGCGGAAGGCGAGATTGGAGCCCAGCATGGCCAGCCCCAGCGCCGCCAGCAAAGAAACCAGGAAGGCCAGGCCAAGCCGCCGGATCTGGGAGTCCAGCTCATTGCGCAGCAGAACGAAGGAGACGATGACCTTGACCTCAAACACCGGGGCATCCTGCCCGGCAACTCCCAGCGGAATGCTGACCTCATAGTTTTTGCGTTCGCCGAAGAGCTCGGCGAGCTGGCGCCAGCGGGGCTGCCGTTGCCACTCGGAAAGCTTGGGATAGGAGACGGCGCGCTGACCCACGCTGGCGGGATCGGATGAGGAGAGCACACGGCCGTCTTCGCCCACGATCTGGATCTCCAGCACGGTGCGTGAGCCGGCCAGGGTGTCGCGGAGGCTGGCGGCTAGTAATTCGTCTTGGCTCACGATGGAGCGCCAGACGGCCTTGGTGTCCTCGAGCGTGGATGGGGCCGGGTATTCGCGCGCCTGCTCCCGCAGGCGCCCCAACAGCATGCTCTCGACCTGGGAGGCGATGAAGGAGGAGCGCTCGACGAGCTCGTCAAAGCGCGCCTGGGCGACGGTGTCCAAATTGAGGGCCAGGAGGCCGCCGGCTACGGCCAGCACCAAGGCAACGATGGAAAGTCTAAGGCGCGTCTTCAGGGACATAGGAGGGCGCGGCCTCAGCCGCGCAAGAGCCGCACATACTCCCGGCCTGTTTCATTCTAAGACAGGCCGGGGCGCCGCATGCCTCCAGGCGTGGGCCGCCGGGCGCAGTGTGAGAAGGGTGCGAGCCTGCAAAGAATGTAGAAACTCCAGAGGCAGGCTGGCAGCCTGCGCCACGTAGAGGTCCACGCCGCTCAGTGCGAGACCGCTGGCGCGCCGGCGGGCGGGCGCTGCGGTGAGGGTGTTTGGGCGGCCTGCGGCTTTGCGGCCGCATTGGGAGCTTCGTTGCCGGAGTACTGCACCACCACCGAGACGCGGCGGTTGCGGCTATCGTAGGGCGCAGCGGGATCCAACAGCCGTTTGTCGGCAAAGCCGCGGACCTGGGCTACCTGCTCCGCGCGAACGCCTTCGTCCTGAATCACTCTGCGCGCCGCGTTGGCGCGGTCGACGGACAGCTCCCAGTTGGTGTAGCCGTTCAGGCCGGTGAAGCGGTAGGGACGCGCGTCGGTGTGGCCCTCGATGGCGAGCGGATTCGAGAGCTGCCCCAGTTCTTTCGCCAGCAGCGCCAGCACACGTTTGCCCTGCGGACTGGGCTCCGGGCGGCCGCTTTCGAAAAAGAGTCCCTGTTCGGTTTCCAGTAACTCGATCCGCAGTCCCTCCGGAGTGATACTGATCTGGACCATCTTCTCCAAATTGCCCAAATCGGAGGCGTGGATGGCCTGCTCGAGCTTGTCCTTGAGTTCTGCGACATTGGTCTGGTCGATGGTGAGGCTGTGATCCGCCTTCAAGCCCGCGCCCTCCACATCCGGGCCTTGATGGAACCGTTTGGGATCCCGGAAATACGCGGCCACGGCCTGCTGCACCTGCTTGCTCGTGTTCATGAGCCACATGACGATGAACAGGGCCATCAGCGCGGTGACAAAGTCGGCGTAAGCCACCTTCCAGGCGCCGCCGCGCCGGTGGGCGGACTCCTGAGCGGAACCCCGGAGCCGGGGCAGATCATCCTGCATCTGGTTGCGCTCCTACCGGCACGCCCGGCTGCTGGATGGGCGGCAACTTGACCTCACGGCGCAAGGTGATTTCCATGTCGGCGAACGAGGGGCGGAGCTCCACGGGGATGGACCGGCGCGCAAACTCCGCCGCCAAAAGCGGACTGGCCCCCCGGGAAAAAGCATGAATTCCGCTGTAGAGGCATTGCAGAAAGTGTTGTCGCTCCTCGTTGCGGTGGTCCAAGTGGGAAGCCAGCGGCCCCACCACCCCGTAACACAGCAAGATGCCCAAAAAGGTTCCGACCAAAGCCGCCGCCACCCGGCGTCCGACCTCCTCGGGCGCTTCCCCAAGCGCTTGCATGGTGACGACCACGCCCAGCACGGCGGCCACAATGCCCAGACCCGGAAGCGAATCCGCCAGCGTGCTCAGCGCGGAGACCGGCTGGCGGCGTTCTTTGCGCTGGGCTTCCATGTCCAGGTCCATCAGGTGCGCCAGTTCCCCAGGCTTGGCGACGCCCATGGTGATCATGCGGATGGAATCGCAGAGGAAGTGCAACGCCGCCCGGTCGCGCAGCATCTCGGGGTAGTTGGCGAAAACCGGGCTGGAGTCGGGGTCTTCGATGTGATTCTCGAGCGCGGGCATGCCATCCCGCCTGCCGACGCTGAACAACTCATAGAGCAGCTTGAGAGCGGAGGTAAAGAACGCGGGGTGATAGGGAGACCGCCGGAAAACCGAGGCCACCCCCTTGAGAATCCGGCGCAAACCCGCCGCGGGGTTGGCCGCGAACATGATGCCGATGGCCGCGCCAATGATGATCAGTACCTCGGCGGGCTGGAGCAGAACCAGCAGGTTGCCGCCTTCCAGCACGAAGCCACCCGCCACGGCGGCCAGCACCGCCAGAATTCCGATCAGAACCAGCATGTTCGGTCTCAGTCCAGGCGCCGGCCGTCCGCCCGCAACCTCATCCTCCTTATCGGAGGACGCGGGCGGCTTTTTCAGCGATAATGAAGTGTTTATCCCCACCCAGGAAAACCAATCGATGCCACGTCGCAACGATATCCATAAAGTCATGATCATCGGCTCCGGCCCCATCGTCATCGGCCAGGCCTGCGAATTCGACTACTCCGGGACTCAAGCCTGCAAGGCGCTGCGGGCGCTGGGCTATGAGATCGTGCTGGTGAACTCGAACCCGGCCACCATCATGACCGACCCGGGCATGGCGGACCGGACCTACATCGAACCGTTGAATCTGGAGCGCATGATCCAGATCATCGAAAACGAGCGGCCGGACGCCTTGCTGCCGAACCTCGGCGGTCAGAGCGGGCTCAATCTCTGCGCGGAGCTGGCGCGCTCGGGGGCCTTGCAGAAATATGGCGTACAGGTCATCGGAGTTCAGGTGGACGCCATTGAGCGCGGCGAGGACCGCATCGCGTTCAAGGAGACCATGCAGCGGCTGGGCCTGGACCTGCCGCGCAGCGCCCCGGCCTTCAGCGTCGAAGAAGCCGAGCGCATTGCCGCCGAGTTGGGCTATCCGGTGGTCATCCGCCCCGCCTATACGCTTGGGGGCACGGGCGGCGGCCTGGTCTACAACACCGAGGAACTTCAGACGGTGGCCAGCCGGGGCATCGCCGCCAGCCTGGTGGGGCAGATCCTGGTCGAGGAGTCCGTTCTTGGCTGGGAGGAGCTGGAGCTGGAGGTCGTGCGCGACGCCAAGAACCAGATGATCACGGTCTGCTTTATTGAGAACGTCGACGCCATGGGGGTCCACACCGGCGACAGCTACTGCACGGCGCCGATGCTCACCATCTCGCCGGAGTTGCAGGCTAAGTTGCAGGACTATTCCTACCGGATCGTCGAAGCCATCCAGGTGATCGGCGGAACCAATATCCAATTCGCGCATGATCCCAAGACCGGGCGCGTGGTGGTCATCGAGATCAACCCGCGGACGTCGCGCTCCTCGGCGCTGGCTTCCAAAGCCACCGGCTTCCCGATCGCGCTGGTCAGCTCCAAGCTCGCGGCAGGCCTGACGCTGGACGAAATCCCGTACTGGCGCGAAGGCACGCTGGAGAAGTACACGCCGTCCGGCGATTATGTCGTGGTCAAGTTCGCGCGCTGGGCTTTCGAAAAGTTCCCCGGCGCCGAGGACAAGCTCGGCACACAGATGCGCGCCGTGGGCGAGGTCATGAGCATCGGAAAGACATACAAGGAGGCCATGCAGAAAGCGATCCGGTCTTTGGAGATCGGCCGCTACGGGCTGGGGTTCGCCAAGGACTTCCACCGCAAGCCGCTCGAGGAGCTGCTGGCGATGCTGGCGCATCCGACCAGCGAGCGCCAGTTCGTGATGTACGAGGCGCTGCGCAAGGGCGCCAGCACCGAGCAGCTTTATCAAAAGACGCACATCAAGCCCTGGTTCATCGACCAGATGCGGGAGCTGGTGGAGCTGGAAGAGGAGATCCTCCGATACCGCGGCCGGGCGCTTCCGGACGATCTACTGCGCAAGGCCAAACAGGACGGCTTCTCCGACCGTTACCTGGCGCGCTTGCTGGAGGTGTCCGAGAGCTCGATCCGGGAGCACCGCAAACGGATCGGCGTGGTGCAGGGCTGGCATGCGGTGCCGGTAAGCGGCGTCGAGAACGCGGCCTATTACTATTCCAGCTACAATGCGCCGGACTCGGCGCCGGCGTCCGCCAATCCGAAGAAGGTCATGGTGCTTGGCGGCGGGCCCAACCGCATCGGCCAGGGGATCGAATTCGACTACTGCTGCGTGCATGCCGCCTTCGCTCTGCGGGACGCGGGCTATGAGACGATCATGGTCAACTGCAACCCGGAGACCGTCTCCACCGACTACGACACTTCCGACAGGCTGTACTTCGAGCCGCTCACTGTGGAAGACGTGCTGGCGATCTACGAGAAGGAAAAGCCCATGGGCGTGATCGTGCAGTTCGGCGGGCAGACGCCGCTGAACATTGCCGCTGAGCTGGTCGCCTGCGGGGTGAAGATACTGGGTACCAGCGTCGAGACCATTGATTTGGCCGAGGACCGTGACCGCTTCCGGCAGATGATGGCCCGGTTGAACATCCCGATGCCGGAATCGGACATGGCTGTGGACGTGGAGCAGGCTGTGGACGCAGCGCAGCGGCTCGGCTATCCGCTGATGGTGCGGCCGTCCTATGTACTGGGCGGGCGCGGCATGGAGGTGGTCTACGACGAGGAGATGCTGCGGCGGTACATGGCTGCGGCGGTAAACGTCACCCCGGAGCGGCCCATCCTGATCGACAAGTTCCTGGAGAACGCCATCGAGTGCGAAGCCGACGCCATCTGCGACGGTCAGGACGTGTTCATCCCCGCCGTCATGGAGCACATCGAGCTGGCGGGGGTGCACTCGGGCGACTCAGCCTGCGTCATTCCTCCCGTCAGCATCCCGCCCAAGCATCTGGAGACCATCTACGAATACACGCGCCGCATCGCGGTCGAGCTGGGCGTGGTGGGGCTAATGAACATGCAATACGCCATCGCCCGTGACACGGTGTACGTCTTGGAAGCCAACCCGCGCGCCTCCCGCACGGTGCCGCTGGTCTCCAAGGTTTGCAACATTCAGATGGCCCGGATCGCCACGGAGCTGATGCTGGGGCGGAAGTTATCCGAGATGAATCTCAAGAACGTTCCCATCCCGCACTTTGGGGTCAAGGAGGCTGTATTTCCCTTCAATATGTTCCCCGAAGTCGATCCTGTGCTGGACCGGAGATGCGCTCCACCGGGGAGGTCCTGGGACTGGCGGGCACCTTCGGCGAAGCCTACTTCAAAGCGCAGGAGGCCGCCCAGCAGACGCTTCCGCTGGAGGGCACGGTGCTGATTACCGTGGCCGAGCGGGACCGGCCGGCCGTGGTGGAGGCCGCCCGCCAATTCGCCGAGCTGGGCTTCAACATCCTGGCAACCGAGGGAACGGCCGCGTGCCTGGCCCAGCACGGCATCTCGGCCCGCCGGGTGCTGAAGATGCACGAGGGCCGGCCGCACATTGTGGACCTGCTCAAGAGCCGCGAGATCCAGCTCATCATCAACACGCCGGCCGGCAAGCAAAGCCAGTACGACGATTCCTATATCCGCAAGAACGCCATCAAGCACAAGATCCCCTACATCACGACCCTGGCCGGGGCCATGGCGGCGGCCAAGGGGATTGCGGCGAGGCGCACAGCCGGCCTGGCCCCCGTCAAGGCGCTCCAGGACTACCACGCCGAAATCCGCCAGCTCGCGGCAGCCGTGGGGTAATCGCCGGAGTGCAGGCCTCCCGGGCTCAGTGGCGTGCGCCCCGCGCGGTTACCGGCCGCTACCCAGCCCCGCACCGCGGCAAAGCAGGGCCGCAACGCGGGGCAGACGCTAGAACGGCTCTGTGAGGCGCAAAGGTCAAAATCGGGACTTCGGGGCGAATGATGCTGATTTCCGCCCTTGCGCTGCCATGGAGGTAAATTTCGAGCTTGCACCCTGCTGAGGCCCTTGAATCGGATTTCCAGGTGTGTTTATCTAGAATTTGGCTTCATAACCCGGAGGTTTCATGACGGCCTCATCCGCGCTTGACTCCCAAAGTGTCTCCCTGTCCCAAAAAGATCAGGAATTCATCGACGGTCTCATCGCCAAGCACAAAGATCAGCCAGGGATGCTGCTCAGCATCCTCGAGGAGATCCAAGACAGCCAACCCCACCGCTACCTCCCCATGGGCGTCCTGGACTATCTGGCGGTCAAGGTCGGCCTACCGCCCGCCCAAGTTTACAGCGTCGCAACCTTCTACTCCCTGTTCAACCTCAAACCCCAGGGCGAGCACACGATCTGCATCTGCCGGGGCACGGCCTGCCATACCCGCGGGTCCCGCAACCTGTTGGAACGGCTGAAGCTTCAGCTCGGCCTGAAAGAGGAAGAGGAAGAGGGCAGCGCCGACAAGCTCTCCGCCACCACCCCGGACCGCCGCTTTACTCTGCGCACGGTCGCCTGCTTCGGCCAGTGCGCGCTGGCGCCGGTGGTCGAAGTCGACCACACGATCCTGGGGCATGTGAATGAAAGGACGCTGGAGCGCGAGGTCCGGGCTCTCAGCAAAGGGAAACGGGCATGAAGGTCACGGATCTCAGCAGTTTTAACGCGATCCGGGAGCGGGGCTTGAGCAAGCTGCTCCCCCCAAGGCCGAAGATTTCGGTTGGGTTGGGCACCTGCGGGGCGGGCAACGGCGCCGAGGGCGTCTATCATGCCCTGTCGGACGCGGTGGAGACGCTCGGCTTGGGTTTTCAGGTCTCCACGACGGGCTGCTTCGGCTTTTGCGCCGAGGAACCCCTGGTCAATGTGCGCATCCCGGGCAAGCCCCTGGTGATTCTGCGCCGGGTGCGTCAGGCGGACGTCGGCGCCATCCTGGATGAGCTCGCCGAGGGCCGCATCAACCCCGAACGCGCCCTGTGCAAGACCGAGGAATGGGACCACATCACCGGCACGATCCGCTACGGCGAGGGCTTCCCGGAGATCCCCCACTGGCACGAGACCCCGTTTTTTAAAGGCCAGAAGAAGATCGTCCTGCGGAACTGCGGGCTGATCAGCCCGGACGACATCGAAGAGTACTTCGCGGTCGGTGGCTACCAGGCGCTCTACAAAGTCCTGATCGACGGCCAGCCCGAGCTGGTCATCGAGCAGATCAAGGCGGCCAAGCTGCGGGGCCGGGGCGGGGCCGGTTACCCCACCGGCATCAAGTGGGACCTGCTGCGCAAAGCGAAGGGTTCTCCCAAATACCTGATTTGCAACGCGGATGAGGGCGACCCGGGCGCCTACATGAACCGCAACGAGATCGAAAGCGACCCCCACAGCCTGCTGGAGGGCATGGTCATCGGCGGCTACGCCACCGGCGCCAGCGAGGGCATCATCTACGTCCGCGCCGAGTACCCCCTGGCCGTGCACCGCCTGGAGCGGGCCATCGAGCAGGCGCGCGAGTGCGGCCTGCTTGGGGACAACATCCTGGGGCGGGGGTTCAACTTCAACATCGGCTTGGTGGAAGGCGCGGGCGCGTTCGTCTGCGGCGAAGAGACGGCCCTGATCCGCAGTCTGGAAGGCAAGGCGGGCCGCTCCACGCCGCGGCCTCCCTACCCCGCCCAGAAGGGCCTGTTCGGCAAGCCCACCAACATTAATAATGTCGAGACCTGGTATAACATCGCCCCCATCGTCCTCAAAGGACCGGCCTGGTTCGCCGAAACGGGCAGCGCCAAGAGTTCGGGCACCAAGGTCTTCTCATTGGTCGGCAAGATCCAGAACACCGGTCTGGTGGAGATGCCGCTCGGCACGCCGCTGAAAGCGTTCGTCTACGACATCGGCGGCGGAGGTTCAAACGGGCGGGCCATCAAGAGCGTCCAGACCGGAGGCCCCTCGGGCGGCTGCATCCCCCAGGAGATGTTCGACACGCCGGTGGACTACGAAACGCTGGCGCAGCTTGGCTCGATCATGGGCTCGGGCGGCATCGTCGTCATGGACGAGGACAACTGCATGGTGGACGTCGCCCGCTACTTTGTGGAGTTCACCCACTCGGAGTCCTGCGGCAAGTGCGTCCCGTGCCGGGTGGGTTTGGATAAGGCGCTTCAGATCCTCAACCGGCTCACCCGCGGCGAAGCCAGCGAGGAGGACTTGCAGACGCTGGACGAGCTGGGCCGGATGATCCGCGACATGTCCCTGTGCGGACTGGGCAACAGCGCCCCCAACCCGGTGCTGACCACCCTGCGCCACTTCCGGCACGAGTTCGAAGACCACATCCGCGCGCGCCGCTGCCGGGCCGGAGTCTGCGAGGAGCTGGCCCTGTCGCCTTGCGAGAACAGTTGCCCGCTCCACATGAACATCCCGCGCTTCCTGCAACTTTTCAAAGAGGACCGCCTGGAGGAGGCCTTCCTGAGCGTGGTGATCGACAACCCGCTGCCGGCCTCCACGGGGCGCGTCTGCCAGCATCCCTGCGACAACCGCTGCCGTCGCGCGGCCCTCGATGAGGCGGTCAACATGCGGGACTCTCACCGCTACATCGCCGACGCCATCTACCAGTCGCCCAAGTTCGAGGAACTGGCCGCCCGGGTTGTGGCGCGCAAGATGCCCCCCACCGGAAAGAAGATCGCGGTGGTGGGCGCCGGTCCCACCGGCCTGACCTGCGCGTATTACCTGGCTCTGCTCGGCCACGAGGTTGTGGTCTATGACTGCAACCCGGCGGCCGGCGGCATGCTGCGTTACGCCCTGCCCGAGTACCGCTTGCCCAAGCAAGTGCTCGACAAGGAGATCGAGCTCATCGAGCGCACGGGCGTACAGTTCCGGTTCAACATCAAAGTCGGCCAGGATCTCAGCCTCAACGATCTGGATGCCCAGTACGACGCGGTGTTCCTGTCGATCGGCACCTGGAAGGAATCCTGGGTCTATCTGCCGGGCACGGAGCTGAAAGGGGTGACGACCGCCTTGCACTTTCTGGAGGCGGTGGCCAAATCCCAGAAGGTGGAGGTGGGCAAGCGCGTGGCGGTGGTCGGCGGCGGCAACGCGGCCATTGATTCGGCCCGCACGGCCCTGCGGCTCGGCGCGAAGGTGACCATTCTCTACCGCCGCGAGCGCGACGACATGCCCGCCATTCCCGAGGAGACCGAAGCCGCCGAGGCCGAGGGCGCGGAGACCGTCTTTCTGGCCGCTCCGCACCGCATTGTGGGCACGGCGGACGGGCGCGTGCAAGCCATCGAAGTGGTCAAGACGCGGCCCGGGGAGTATGACGCCAGCGGACGCCGGCGCCCTATCCCCACCGACGAGATTCTGCGCTTTGATTGCGACACCGTCATTCTGGCGGTCGGCGAAACTGTGGACCTGGATTTTGCGCGGGCTTCAGGGCTCCGCATCAAAGAGAACGGCACGGTCGAAGTGGACCGCTACACCCTGGAGACCAGCCGGAGCGGTTTCTACGCCGGCGGGGATCTGATCACCGGCGCGTCCAACGTATCCAACGCCATGGGCTACGGCAAGAAGGCGGCGCGGATTATGGATGAGCGGCTTATGGGTTTCCGGCGCTGGGAGGAGCTGTTCCCGGCGTTCCAGTACGAAATGAAAGCGCCCTCTCATCCCAGCCCCAGCCCCCGCCATCACGTCGCGCACCTGCCCGTGGAGGTGCGCGTGCGGACCTTCGAGGAGGCCGTGCGCGGACTGACAGCCGTCGAGACCTTAGAAGAGAGCTGCCGCTGCCTGCGCTGCGATGTGCGCGAAGGCGGCTAGAGCAAAGGAGGAGAGCCATTGCCTCAGAAGCTTTCCATTCGAATCGATGGGGAATATGTCTACGCCGCTGAAGGGCAGACCATCCTGGAGGCAGCCCGGGCCAGCGGCAAATTCATCCCCGCCCTCTGCTATATGGAGGGCATAACTCCCGCCGGCGCCTGCCGTCTTTGCGTGGTGGAAGTGCAGGGAGTCAGCCGCCTGCTCCCCTCCTGCACCACGCCGGTGCAAGAAGGCATGTCGGTCCGCACCAACTCCGAAAGGATTAAGGATTACCGCCGGATCGCCCTGGAGCTGTTGTTCGCCGAGCGGAATCACACCTGCGCAGTGTGCGTCTCCAACAATCATTGCGAGTTGCAAGCCTTGGCTCAGAAACTCGGGGTGACCTCGGTCCGCTATCCCTACAGCTACCCGAAGCTGCCCGTGGACAGCTCGCACCCGCGGTTCGTGCTGGATCACAACCGCTGCATCCTGTGCACGCGCTGCGTCCGGGTCTGTAGCGAGGTCGAAGGGGCGCACGTCTGGGACGTGATGTCGCGCGGCATCCAATCGCGCCTGGTCTGCGAGCTGGACAAGCCCTGGGGCGAGGCCGAGAGCTGCACCAGTTGCGGTAAGTGCGTGCAGGCCTGCCCCACCGGCGCGCTGGCCGAGAAAGGCTGGGCCGCCGAGGAGATGTCCAAGAACTACGTCCACATCAGCCGGCTGGCGGCCCGGCGGGGAGTGCAACGATGAGCAAGCTGAAACTTGCGACCGTTTGGCTGGACGGCTGCTCCGGCTGTCACATGTCGCTGCTGGACATCGATGACGCCATCGTCGAAGTGGCCGCGCTGGCCGACCTGGTCTACGGGCCGCTGGTGGATGCCCAGGAGTTTCCCGAGGGCGTGGACGTCACGCTCGTGGAGGGCGCCGTCAGCAGTCAGGACGACCTGAAGCTGATCCAGACCATCCGCAAGCGCACCCGCCTGCTGGTGGCCCTGGGCGATTGCGCGGTGACCGGCAACGTCCCGGCGATGCGCAACTCCGTGCCCGTCAAGAAACTGCTCGAAAGCGTCTACGGGGGCAACGGCCGGCCGGGCGCCCAAATCCCCACCGAGAATGTGCCGGCCTTGCTGAAGAAGGCGGCGCCGGTGCATGAGGCGGTCAAGGTGGATCTGCATGTCCCCGGATGTCCTCCGGCGGCGCAAACGATCCTCTTGGCCGTCCGCGAGTTGCTGGCCGGCCGTAAGCCCAATCTGGCGACGGTGGCCAAGTTCGGTTAGGAGGGATGGGCAAAGCCTATGGCCCGTGCAGCCCGGCAGCCTCGCAAGCCAGCGCCAAATCAGGCCGCCGCCCGGCCGAGTGTGAAGGAGAATTCCGTGGGTAAGACCATCACCATTAAGCACGTCACCCGCATCGAGGGCCATGCCCGCATCCGCATCCATCTGGACGAGGAGGGCAAGGTCCGTTCCACCCAGTTTCACGTCACCCAGGTGCGCGGCTTTGAGAAGTTCGTCGAAGGCCGGCCGTATTACGAAATGCCCGCCGTCACCGCGCGCATCTGCGGCATTTGCCCGGTCAGCCACCTGCTCGCCTCGGTCAAAGCTTGCGACGCCATCATGGCGGTGCAGCCCCCGCCCGCCGCGGTGAAGCTCCGCGAGCTCCTCCACTGCGGCCAGTTCGTTCAATCCCACGCGCTCAGCTTCTTCCACCTCTCCTCGCCCGATCTTCTGCTCGGCATGGACGCCGACCCGGCCGTCCGCAACGTGCTCGGCGTTTTGGAAAAGTACCCGGATCTGGCCCGCTCGGGAATCGTGCTGCGCCGGTTCGGCCAGCAGGTCATTGAACGGCTGGCCAAGGAACGTGTGCATCCTGCCTGGACCGTGCCCGGAGGCGTCAACGAGCCGTTCACCGCGGACCGCCGCGACGCCATCCTCAGCGAACTGCCTGTCGCCAAGGCCATCGTGCGGCACACGCTTCAGTTTTTCAAGGAGAACCTGAGCAGCTTCGCCGAAGAGATCGAAACCTTCGGCAACGCGCCCTCCTGCTATGCCGGTTTGACCGATGCCGCGGGCAGCCTGCGCCTCTACTCGGGCATGGTGCAGTTCCGCGATGCGGAAGCCAGGCCCCTGGCAGGCTTCGAAGACCCCGCCGATTACCGCAGCTTCATCGGGGAGGCCGTGTTGCCCCACTCCTACCTCAAGGCGCCGTATTACAAGCCGGCAGGCTACCCCGAGGGCGTCTACCGCGTCGGTCCGCTGGCCCGGCTCAACGTCGCCGAGCAGTGCGGCACACCCGAAGCCGATTCGGAACTGGAACAGTTCCGGAAGCGCTTCGGGCGCGCCCCCCAAAGCGCGTTTCTGTACCACTATGCCCGCCTCATCGAAGCCATGTACGCGCTGGAGCGCATGGAGACGCTGCTGAAGGATCCAGAAATCCTCAGCCCCCACGTCCGGGCGTTCGCCGGAGTCAACTCTCTGCGCGGGGTGGGAATCATCGAAGCGCCGCGTGGCCTTCTCATCCACGACTATGAGGTCGACCCGAACGGGGCCATGCGCCGGGCCAACCTGGTGGTCGCCACCGGCCACAACAACCTGGCCATCGGACAGGGCATTCAACAGGTGGCGCAGCGCTACGTGGACGGAACGAAACTGACGGAAGGAATGCTCAACCGGGTCTCCGCCCTGGTGCGCGCCTATGATCCCTGCCTAAGCTGCTCGACCCACGCGCTGGGGCAGATCCCACTTCAGGTTGAGCTTTTCTCGCCGGATGGCGCCTTGCTCGACCGCCTCTGCCACTAGAAGCGAACCCGCGCCTTGCCCACGTCCACGCGGTAGCCCGCCGCTCGCCGCGCCGATGGGCTGCGGCCTCTTGTACAGCCGCGTCAACTTTAGCAGCCCTTTTCCATCCCCCGTTGTGCGCTCCCGCTCATGAACTACTCAGAAGCGAGTCCCCTCTCCGTGCCCTCCGTGTCTCAGTGCTGAGTGCCTTCTCCCTCCCTCCGCCCGCCGTCTCACGAGCTGCTACATGCAAAGTGTTTGCTGCTGGGTTCTTCAGAGCTTCAGCCGAATGTGCCGGCTAAGGCGTATCGAGACCGCGGGTCCTACACCGACTGTTCCCTGCCGTTCCGCCACTGCGGACTCGATCTGTTTGGTGTCGATTCGATTTGCCATTGACATTGCCCAATCCGTGTGCAGAATGAACGTAGTATTTATGATGATGTAGTGAGACGAAAGGAGGCCAACTTGAACCGCCGAGGTTTTATAGCGAGAGGTGCGATGGCGCTGGCCGCCGCTGAGCAATCCGTTGCGTCTGCTTCCCAAGGTTCGGCTCAGGCTGCGGGCAGGATCAGTTTGCGTGAGAAGTTCTTCGGCTGCATCGTGGGCTGCCACGTGGGGTCGGCGATGGGTGCACCCTGTGAAGGGTGGTCTTATGAGCGAATCGAGGAGAAGTACGGCGTTATCGACCGATTGCTGCCATACGAGCACTATGGCAATGGGTGGATGCGTCCGCCCGGCACCACGGAAGATGGGTGCGAGCGGCAGAAACTAATGATCACCGCCATCATCGAAAAACAGGACCGGGTGACCGCAGAAGACGTCCGGAAGATTTGGGTGCGCGATATCAGTCCCAAGGCGCCTGGGATGATCTCGGAGCCGTTCGAAGGGCAACTGCTGGAGATGGCCAAGAGCGGCATCCCGGCCTGTGACATCGGCCGGTATTGCGATTATGCAGGCCTGAATTCGTTCGCCCGCTCCTGTCATCCCATCGGACTGATCAACGCCGGGGATGTGATCAACGCGGCCGCCGACGTCTACGAGGTAGGTCAGCTGTATCAGACCACCAACAGCCGCGGTTTGCAATGGGCCTGCGTGACGGCGATTGCCATCGCTGCGGCCACGAAACCAGGGGCCACCGTGGACAGCGTGCTGGCGGCCATTCTGGCAGGGGATCAGCGTTTTTCCCGCATTCCCGAACAAAGCCGCGTGGGACGGGAGATCGAACGCAATTTGGTTCGCACCAAAGGCTGCCGGGACTTCCGAGAGCTGCGCAAGGCCTTTGACAGCGTCTACAGCGGCGCCGGCACGCCCTACGCGTTCTCCTCCGCTAACGAGGTCGTCACCAAGGCGGTGTGTATTTTCGCCATGGTCAAGGGGAACCCGAAGGAGGCGATGATCGCCGCGGTGAACATGGGCCGGGACACGGATTGTCTGGCGGCCATCGCTGCCGGAATCGCCGGCGCCCTCAGCGGTCCGGCCTCGATCCCGCAGGAGTGGATCGAGCAAGTGGATTCCGCCACCGCTAAGATGCCGGTGACCAACTCCCGGCGAACGTTACGGGAGCACGCCGACGGACTGTATGAAGCCTACCGGGCCCGCCTGCGCAGGATGCGGAGTTTCGTTGACGAGATGGAGCAGGCCTAATCGCTGCAGATTCACGCACCCGGCTTGTGTGCCGGAGCACCGACATCGCCCAGGGCCGCCTCCCCCGGCTCCTGCAGCCCCGTCGTGGCCCGTGCAAGCGGATCCATGATCCATTCACCTTCCGCCCGCAAAACCTGGCCTATTCCCCCAATGAATGACATGTCCGGATTCGCCCCCACGCTCCCCTTCAACCCACACTCTGAATGCGGCGGGGTGCTTGTGAAACGGTCGTGCAACTCCCGTCACGTCCCTACCCTCGTCCACCCACTGACTCCCTCGGCCTGCCTCCAGCCACTCCGCCGCGGCCCCGCTTTCGGCCGCTGGCCCAACAACGCCCGCTTACTCCCACAACTGGTGCAAAATCGTCCAGAAATAGCCAGCCCTTTCAGGACAGTCTTCGCCTGATATTCGTCCAAAAATCGAAATTAAGCCAACATATATCAAGTATCTCATCGAGGTTAGCGTCTTGGTTTCTTTTCGCAGATTTCACTCTGCCGCCCTCCGCTGCGTTGCAGGTCATTTTCAAGGGGATTATTCGCGCACCCCGCCAGTAGCGGCGGGCGGCATAGGCCCCGCCGCCCTGAATCACACCCCGCGCCGGTTGCCCCAAAGCTCGATATGCAGACGCGGGCTGTAGCGGTAGCCCTGCTGTTTGCACAATTCGACCAGCCACAGCGCCCGCTCGCGCAGCACCTCGGGGTCCGTGCCCTCCGGCATCAGCAGCACCCGCTGGGGATTAGCGCGAAGCCGCCGCACCAGATCGTTGATCTCCAGCAAGTCCTCCTCTTCGGCCACCACGAACTTGAGCTGATACTCGTAGTTGTCGATCAGCCGCTTGAGCACGTCCAGGCGGATTCGCGAGCGGTCGTGCATCGCAACCCAGCGCCCGCCCTCGCGCTCGAAGGGGATCGAATTGGAGGTCTTCGGGCTGATGCTCATCAAGTGACACTCCACCGGCAGGTAGACCGTGCCCGCGGTCTCGACGGTGATGTGCAGCCGCATCTGGCGCAACGCCTCCGTGAGCGGAACAATCTCCGGGGCGATCATCGGCTCTCCGCCCGTGATGACGACATAATGCGGCCGGAACCGCGCCACCCGGGCCAGGATCTCCTCCAGAGCCAAGTCTTCGCCCTCGGACTCCCAGGAGGCATATGGCGTATCGCACCAGACGCAGCGCAGGTTGCAGCCGCTGGTGCGGATAAAGACGCTGGGAGTCCCCGCCAGCATGCCTTCGCCCTGAATCGAGTAAAAGATCTCGGCGATCTTCATGAGGCGTACTCCAGAGGGTCTGCGATGCCGGCCTCGGTGAAGCCCTTGCGCCGCAGCAGGCAGGAGTCGCACGCGCCGCAGGGCCGGCCGTCCTCGCGCGGGTCGTAGCAACTGTGGGTCAGCTTCAAATCGACGCCAAGCTCGACGGCCAGCTTCACGATCTCGGCCTTGCTCATCCGGATCAGCGGGGCATGAATCCGAAACCGGACGCGCCCTTCCACCCCTGCCTTCGTGCCCAGGTTGGCCGCCTGCTCGAAGGCTTGGATGAACTCCGGCCGGCAATCGGGATAGCCCGAGTAGTCGATGGCGTTGACGCCGAGGAAGATGTCGGCCGCGCCCAGAATCTCGGCCCAACCCAGCGCCACAGCCAAAAAGATGGTATTACGCGCCGGCACGTAAGTCGGTGGAATGCCCGCCGCCATCTCCTCCGGGCTGCGGCTTTTCGGGACGATGCCTTCCCCAGTCAAGGCGGAGCCGCCGAATTCGCCCAGCCCGATGCGGACCACCCGGTGTCCAGCGGCCCCCAGTTGAGCCGCCAGGCGGGCAGCCGCCTCGAGCTCGATCCGGTGCCGCTGCCCGTAATCGAAGCTCAGCGCATAACATTCAAACCCCTGCCGTAAGGCATAGGCCAGGCAGGTGCTGGAGTCGAGTCCGCCGCTCAACAGACAAACCGCCTTGGGCCGCTCGTTCATCGGGGTAGCTTCCAGGCCAGAAAGAAGCCGATCAGGGGAAAGACGGTCAACGCCGCCAGCGCCGTATGCAAGCTGTAAACATCCGCCGCAAATCCAATCAACGGGATGAACACCATGCCAGCCATGCCCCACGCAAAGCCCATCATCAGCGCAGAGACGGTCCCCGCCTGCGCCGGGGCCAGTTTCTGGGCCATCACCACGTTCACCGGAATCGTGAACAAGAGGATGAACCCTCCGAGCACCAGAGAAGCCAACGAGAACCATCCCGAGGCGGCGAAAAACAAGGCGAAAAAAGGAGGCGATGCGAGCATGGAAAACAGAATCACGCTGCGGCCGCCAAACCGGTCCGCCAGGCGCCCGCCCAGCACCCCTCCGATGGCGCCCGCCGCCAGGAAGGCCGACAGCACATAGCCCGCTGTGGGTATGCTAAAGCCGCGCTCGCGGTGCAGATACAACGGGAGGAATTGGCCGAAGGCGATTTGCAGGATCGAACGCAGGAAGACCGCCGTGTAAAGGATGGCCAGCGGCTTCCAAACCGCTGCCAGGGGCCGCCATTGGAAGCCGCGGTGAGAACGGGCTGTCCGCCCCGCGCGAGGCGGTCTCCAAATCAGAAAAGCCGTCACCGCCAGTCCCGGAATCGCCGCCCAGTGCATCCTCTCCAAGCCCCATTGGCTCACCAGAAACGAGAAGTACATGGGCCCCAAGGCGTAACCCAGCGCTCCCGCGCTGATAAAGAAACCCATGGCCTGGCCAGGGCGTTCCCCCGCCTCCGCCACCGCCCAGGCCGATGCCTGGGGATGGAACGAGGCCACTCCCGCCCCTCCCAGTAACACCAGCAGCAAGAGCCAGCGGTAAGTGGGCGCCAGCCCCATGGCCGAAATGAACAGCGCCGCCACAGCCGGCGCCAGCACGGTGAAGGCGCGCGAATGAAAGCGATCCGAAAGGTAACCGTACAGCGGCTGCGCCACCGAGGCCGAGAACACCAGCAGGCCGCTCAGCAGTCCCGCCCGCGCCAGGGTCAGACCGAAGCGCTCCACCAGCAGAGGCTGAAGCGCGCCGAGTGCGCTCGAGTACAAGTCCACCGCAAAGTGCCCGCAGGAAAGAAGCGCCAGCGCCAGCCAGTTCGCGCGTGTCAGCGAAGCGCCGGCGGCGGGGGCTCCGGCCGCCGTCAGAGTCTCGCGGATGGCCATGCGGGAGGGTATGTGATTATTATAGCTTTCGTGGCTGGGGCACGATGCGAATCGCCTTGCTGACTGCGACGCCGTTGAACATCCTGGAGGGCAGCGGCACCTACGCCGGCATCTCGGTGCTCGCGACAGGCTTGCGGCGGCTGGGCGCCGACATTGAAGTCTTCGCCCCGGCGGTGCCTTTCCCGATCTTCACCCTGCGGCGCCTCTGGTTCAATGAGCAGCTCCGCCGCCACGCCTGGGAGGCCTTCGATTGCATCGTGGGTTTCGACATGGACGGTTACCGGATCGCCGGGCGCAGCGGCCGCCCGCACATCGCATCCATCAAGGGCGTCATCGCCGACGAAATGCGCTTTGAGCGGGGCGCCACTCGCTGGACCATGGGCGTCCAGGCCACCTGCGAGCGCCGGCATGTCCACCGCGCGGACCTTGTGATCACCACCAGCCGCTACGCGGCCCGGCGCATCCAGGAGCTCTACGGGTTGAAAGAGCAGCCGAGGATTGTTCCCGAGGCCATTGACCTGGAAACCTGGCGGTCCCTGTTCGAGCGCTATCCGGCAGCGCCGGATCCCCAACGCTTCACCGTCTTGACCGTCTGCCGCTTCTACCCGCGCAAGCGGCTTGCGGTGCTCCTCGGGGCCGCGGAGTGCCTGCGCGGCAAAATCCCGGGCCTGGAGTTCCGAATCGTGGGCGACGGCCCCGAGCGAGGCCGCCTGATGCGCATCTGGCGTAAGAAGCGTCTTGAGGATGTCGTGCGCTGGCTGGGCAGCCTGCCGCAGGAGGAGCTGGTCCGCCAGTATCAAAGCGCCGACGTCTTTTGCCTGCCGAGCGTGCAAGAGGGCTTCGGGATCGTCTTCCTCGAGGCCATGGCCGCCGGTAAACCCGTGACGGCGGCGCGCGCCGGCGCGGTTCCCGAAGCCGTGCCCCATGCCCTGCTGTTTGAACCGGACGATGAGGCAGCTCTGGCCGCCGCAATCCTCGAACTGTTTCACAACGTAGATCTGCGCCGTCAGATTGCCCAGGAAGGCAAGCGGGTCGTCGAACAGTTCGATGCGGCGCGGGTGGCGCAGATCTTCCTGAACGAGGTCTCCGGTATCCTTTGATGGCACAGGAACCCGTGACGAGGCAACTCCTTGCTAGGCAACAAGTTCTGGCCTTGGACCATTTGTACTAGACCCAGGTTTGCAGCGTTCTAGTACAGAGCGCGAGCCCTGAGGGGCCGCAACGTCTTTACCCCAAGCGGTACGGCTGTTACACTGCGGCTGGAGGTCGATACTTTCGCCATGAAGCTCGTTTGCCCACATTGTGGCCACGATGGAACCCCTGATACCGCGCGGACCGCCCTCGGCTCATACGGTTTCAATTACCTGGCAGACGACGTCGTCTGCCGCGACGTGGAATTCGACTCGGAAACCGGACGGGTACGCTTGTCGGCCGGGATCAAGTCGGGCGGCGCCGGCGCCAATCCCAGGCTGGAGTGCCGCGCCTGCTGGCAGACCTTCCCCGCCCCGGAAGGAATAGAGTTCGAAATCGCGCCCGCTCCCCCAACTGCCCCACAGGAAACCCCGCCATCCTCTCCCACCTCCGATGAAAGCGCGGCGGTTCCGCCGCCGGCTGAGGCTTTGCCGGAACGTTTCCGCCGCTTGGCGGAGGGTCTCTCCGACTTCGTCCGGGTGTGTGCGGATGAGGCTCTATCCGGGGTGGAGCAGCATCTTGAAGCGGTCGAGCTACGGGCCGAGAAGTGGGACCGCTTGGCGGAAATTGTCGCTGAGCTTCGCGCCCAGGCCGACGAAAGGGCGCAGCAGGCCCTGACGTTAAGCGAAGATCTGCAATCGGTCCGCACCCGCTTGGCCTCGATCGAGTCCGCGGTCGCAGCGCAGGCTGGATCCCTGCCTCAGCTCGAAGATCAACTCCGGGAAATGGCGGCCCGTCAGGAGGCGGCCGAAGCGCGCACCGGAGAACTCCGGGCCGCCATCGAGAACCTGAGCAATCAGATCTCGGAGTCCCAGTCCGCCATCCAGAGCTGGCAGCAGGCATGGCAGTCTCGTTTGGAGCGGCTGGAAACCAGCCTTCAAGATTTCTCCGGTGCGGCCCAAGTCTTGTCCCAGCTCCAGCAGAATCAGCAGAGCTTGCAGGCTCGCCTTGACAAGCAAGCCGAAGCGATCCGCTCGCTGCACGCCGCCGCGCATGAGCACTTGCAGAGGCGGGAAGAGTTGCAGGCAGCCCTGCAACGGCTGGAGCAGATTGCAGGGGCGCTGGGCGAAACCAAACCGCTGCCGGAGGATTTGTAATCAGAGTCCGCTATGGCGACCTTCGAGTTTGTGGCTTCCGACGAATACCGGGCTTGTTTGGAGCGGGACGCCGAAGAGCTGGTTCAGTGCATGAAGGCCGGCTCTTGGAAGTCGGCCCACGTCATGGCGTCCAGCCTGATTCAAGCGGCCCTCACCGAATACCTGGGCTCGGCCGGTCTCTGTTCTGAAGCTCAACTCAGCTCCATGCCGCTCGCCGGCCTCCTGGACCTTTGCCGCCGCGAGCAGGTTCTCACCAGCCGCACTGTGGAACTGGCCGCGTTTCTGCGGCCGTTCAGTGACTTCCTCAGCCCGGTAGCTTCTATCCGTTTGGAGGCAGCCACGGACGAAACCGGCGCCCGGATTGCGCAAGCGCTGCTCGAAATCATCGTCAACGAGATCGCCAGCCACCGGCGGGAGACGTACCAATACTCCGCCGAGAAGATTGTCGCCAAGGTTCTCTCTGACCCATCGGTGATGGCCATCGCGGACCACCTGTTGCGCAAATTGAGCCGGGCGGAGCTGGAACGCTTGCTGCTCGAACTGCTCCCCAAGGCTTACCTGGAGGGGGCGCGGTCCCCCGACCCCCAGGCGCAAGAGCCGCTTCCGCGGCTGGCCTCCTGCTTCCGGCTGGCCTTCGACACCGCGCCCGAAGAGATCAAGCGCCAGGCCGCAGCCCGGTTTCTTTCGGTGCTGGAGAACGAGAGCGAGTTCGTGGTGCAGGCCTACCAGGGAGCATTCTTCCGGGCGTCGGATCTGGAATATCTGGATGAGCAGGAGAGGGTCGCGATTAAAGCACACTTCTTGTCCTGCTTGTCCAAGCCGCTGACGCCGGCGATGGTGGCCGCCGCCGCGGGCATGGGACGCTTCTTGTCCAGCGAGAATGAAGCCCGCGCCTTCTTCGTGCCCTTGGTGACGCAACTGCTCCGAAAAGACGGCGAAGCGATGAAGGCGGCCCTGGAGCGCCGGATCGTGGAGGAGTTCGCCAGCCTTGCGCCCGCGCTGCGTAAAGGGCTGCTGAGTTGGATTGCGCGCCTGCGCTGGTCTTTGGAGAAGGAAGAGGCCACAGATTCCGCAACCGTGCTCCAGCGCCTGGAAAAGCGCCTGGCCCTGCCTCGCCTGTGAAGCCCCGGCGTTATTTCAGCTCTAGGATCTCTTTTTCCTTCGCCTTGGAAGCCTGGTCGACCTTGGCGATATAGGTGTCGGTCAGCTTTTGTACTTCGTCCAGCCCGCGCCGTTCGTCGTCTTCGCTGATCAGCTTGTCCTTCAGCATCTTCTTGAGCGCTTCATTGGCGTCGCGCCGGATGTTGCGCACCGCGACCCGGTGCTCCTCAGCCACGGCGTGCAGATGCTTGACGATCTCTTTCCGGCGCTCCTCAGTCAAGGGGGGGATGGGCACGCGGATGATCTTGCCGTCGTTGGTCGGGTTGAGACCCAGATCGGAGCTGCGGATCGCTTTCTCGATCGCTCCAATTTGCGAAACGTCCCAGGGCTGGATGGTGACCAGGGACGGTTCAGGCACGTGAAGAGTGGCCAGCTGGTTCAACGGGGTCGGCGTTCCGTAGTAGTCCACACGGATCGGATCGAACAGCCCAATGGAGGCCCGGCCCGTGCGGATGCCGGCCATCTCGTGCTGCAAGTCCGACAGCACCTTTTCCATTCGGGACTTGGCGTGGGCTTCCACGTCCTTGACGGTCTTGTAAACGGAAGCGCTAGGGGTCGGTTGATTGCCAGGTTTCATAGAGCCTCACGGATGTATCAGCGTGCCGACGGGTTCTCCCCTCGACATACGCATTATATTGCCAGGCACGTTCAGGTTAAAGACGATCACCGGGAGTTGGTTGTCCCGGCACATGGCGATCGAAGTCGCGTCCATCACCCGCAGGGATTTGGCCAGAACCTCGTCGTAGGAGATGTCCCGGTACAGGACGGCCCCGGGATGTGTGAGCGGGTCCCTGTCGTAAACGCCGTCCACGCGCGTGCCCTTCGCCAGGACTTCGGCCTTAATCTCCAGGGCGCGCAGCGAGGCGGCGGTGTCCGTAGAGAAATACGGGCTTGAAGTGCCCGCGGCGAAGATCACGGCGCGTCCCTTTTCCAGATGCCGCAGGGCACGGCGCCGGATATAGGGCTCGGCCACCTGCCGCATTTCGATGGCGGTCAGCACCCGGGTAGCGGTTCCGGCGGCTTCGAGCGCATCCTGCAAGGCCAGGGCGTTGATCACAGTGGCGAGCATTCCCATGTGATCCGCGGTGACGCGGTCCATCTGCTGCGCCTGGGCGGAAACGCCCCGGAAGAAGTTGCCGCCTCCGACGACGATTCCCACCTGGGTGCCTTGGGAAATGACCTCGGCGATCTCGGCGGCCAGCGCCCGCACCCGCTCGGCATCGATGCCAAACCCAGCCTCGCCGGCCAGAGCTTCGCCGCTCAACTTCAGCAGGATCCGTTTGTAGCTCGCCACCTCCACCTCCCGCTCACCGCCGCGGCTGCCGGGACCGTTCGAAGCGACGGTCTGGAAACCGGATGCCGGCGGTTACTCCGCACCCGTGGTGTCGCCCACCTTAAAGCGTGCAAAGCGGGCCACGGTGATGTTCTCGCCGATCTTGCCGATCCGGCTGGCGATCAGTTGACCGACGGTCAAAGAAGCGTCTTTGATGAAGGGCTGCTCGTAAAGGCAGACCTCCTCGAAGAACTTGCTCATCCGGCCGTCCACGATCTTGTCGGCCACCTGCGGCGGTTTGCCTTCCGCCAGCACGCGCTCGCGCTGAATCTCCCGCTCCTTGGCCAGAACCTCGGGCGAGACATCTTCCTTCCGGATATAGCGCGGGTCCAGCGCCGCAATCTGCATCGCGATATCGTGAACCAGTTCCTTGAACTCGTCGGTGCGGGCGACGAAGTCGGTTTCGCAGTTGACCTCCACCAGCACGCCTAACTGAGAACCGGGGTGGATGTAGCTGGCGATGATGCCTTGCCGGGTTGCGCGCGAGGCCTTCTTGGCCGCCGAGGCGATGCCCCGCTTGCGGAGGATCACCTCCGCTTCGGCCAAGTCGCCGCCGGCCTCGACCAGCGCCGTCTTGCACTCCATCATGCCCGCGCCGGTTCTCTCTCGAAGTTCCTTGACAAGTTGTGCGGTGATTTCCGCCATGTTCCTCTTGAGACTCCTATCTTTGCAAAAGATGACGCTCTGAAACGCAGACCGTCGCGGATTAGGACTCGGCTTCCGCAGCGGCCGTGTCGCCGGCTTCGGCCGGAGCTTCGGCCAGCGGGCCCTTGCGTGGCAGCGAAGTGGACGGCAGATCTTCGTCCGGAATGCTCTCGGCCATCAACTGCTCCGAGTAGCCGGGGTCCACGTACTTGGTGTATTCGGGGATCTCCTCGACCGGCGTCTCGTCAGTGATGATCCGCTCGGCGATAAACTCCTGCTCGGTCGCCAGAGCCTTGCCCTCGATGATGGCGTCAGCGATTTTGCTGGTGAACAGCCGAATAGCCCGCAGCGCGTCGTCATTGCCGGGGATGACGTAGTCCACTTCATCCGGGTCGCAGTTGGTGTCGACCACCGCCACGACGGGAATGCCCAGCTTGCGCGCCTCTTTGACGGCGATCGCCTCCTTGTTGGAGTCGATGACGAACAGTGCGTCCGGCAATCGCCCCATGTCCTTGATTCCTTCCAGGTTCTGTTGCAGGTGCTTGCGCTCGCGCTCCAGCCGGATGATCTCTTTCTTCGGGCGCCCCTCGTAGTCGTTGGCTTCCGCCATCGCCTCCAGCTCCTTGAGGCGCTTAATCGACTTCTGCACCGTGACCATGTTGGTGAGCAGGCCGCCCAGCCAGCGCTGATTGACGTAGAACATGCCGCAGCGCTTGGCCTCCTCGGCCACGGCCTCCTGCGCCTGGCGCTTGGTGCCGACAAAGAGGATGATTTTCCCCTGCGCGGCCATTTCCCCCACAAACCGCATGGCTTCTTTGAAAAGCTTCAGGGTTTTTTGCAGGTCGATGATGTAAATGCCATTGCGTTCGCCGAAGATGTACTCTTTCATCTTCGGATTCCAGCGCTTGGTCTGGTGCCCGAAGTGAACGCCGGCTTCGAGCAATTCCTTCATTGAGATGGACGGCAAAATCCCTCCTTTTCGATTTCTGTCCGCGCGCGCGGTCCAAACGAGATTTGCGCTCGCGTCCCGGTGAACGGTTTAAAGCGCGGCTTGCTGCGCCGCGCCATCCAAATTCAGTTAGCGCTTCGAATACTGGAACCGCTTGCGGGCGCCCTTCTGGCCGTACTTCTTGCGCTCGTGCTCGCGGGGGTCGCGCGTCAGCAGTCCCAATTCCTTGAGCTTGGGCCGCAGCTCCGAGTTGTACTCGGCCAAGGCCCGCGAAATGCCCAGCCGCGCGGCTCCGGCCTGTCCCATCAGCCCGCCGCCGCCGGCCAGGATCATGACATCAAACTTGTCGGCCGTTTCTGTGGCCAGCAGCGGCTGCCGCACCAGAGTGCGGGCTGCCTCGCTCGGAAAATAACTCTCCAAGGGGCGCTTGTTCACGGTAATCTGGCCTTTGCCCGGCCGCAGAAAAACTCTCGCCACGGCGCAGCGCCGGCGTCCCGTGGCCAGATACTGTACTAAAGTGGCTCCCACTCGAATCCTCTCCCGATTCCCTTATGCTCCCACCGCCGCCAAAGGCACGGGCTTCTGCGCCTGATGCGGATGCCGGTCGCCGGCATAGACCTTCAGCTTGCGGAACATCTGCTTGCCCAACTTGGTTTTGGGAAGCATGCCGGCCACCGCCCACTCGACCATCCGCACCGGATTGGCCGCGCGCATTTTGCGGGCCTGAATTTCGGTCAAACCTCCCGGATAGCCGGAGTGGCTCCGGTAGAGCTTCTGCTCCTCCTTGCGGCCCGTCAGCTTCACTTTGGCGGCGTTGATGATAATGACATGGTCGCCGAGGTCCAAAAACGGCGTATAGACCGGCTTGTGCTTTCCCATCAGGATCTTGGCTGCCTGGCTGGCGATCCGCCCCAGGACCGCGTCCTGGGCGTCCAGCACATACCACTCGCGCTGAATGTTGCTCCCCGAAGGGAATTGCGTGCTCATGAACAGACTTTTCCTCTGCGGAATATAGAACCGAAACCTTTAGCCTACAAAACGTTGCACGCCCATGTCAAATTCGATCGCGGGCGCGGCCGACGCGGAACTCGGAGCGGCGGCGAGGATCAAGAGCGCCATCTTAAAGAGGCACGTGCGGGTCGAGCGTGCGGATGAAATACGGCCGAGCATCGAACCTCCTGCATCATTTGGTTCGAACCTGGTCCCACTCCGGCAGCAACGCGAGAGTCAGCACGCATCGTTCCTTACGCTAGAAAAGCGAACCGGGCGGCTTCCATCCAGGCGGCCGTCTTGGCTGACTCCGCTTCCAGAAGCGACCTGATCTCGGCTAAGGACTTGCGCAGAGCAGCTTCGGTCACTTGGGCCGTTCGGGCTTTGAAGCCGTGAATCAGGATGGAACGGTTGCGGCTCTTGACATTGAGGCCGAGCCAGTCCAAGTTCATAAGCCTGGGAGCGAAAGGATCCTTTAGGTGATCCAGGAGTCTGGCCACGCTTTCCCTCCCCAGTTCGTAGTAGCCGCCTGAAAGAAGCTTGGGAGGTTGTTCCAGCGACTGGACGAACGCCTGGATCCGCGGGTCGTCTGTGCGCGCATGGCCGCTGTCGATGCCATGTTCGAAGAGGCGGATTTGGCCAATCAACTCGACGAGCCGGTACAAACGGAGCAGCACCTCCTCATACTGTCCTTCCCGCAGCCGCCGCAGAGTATTCTGGTAGAGGTCCGCCGCAAGACAGCGCGTGGCGTCAGCCTGCAATTCGGGCTTGAGTTCGGACGGTTCAGCGCGCGAGAGTTGATCGAGCAAGGAAATTTGAGCTTCCGACGGCCAGAATTCCTCCATGCTTGGCGGCCTCTTGTGTTTCTGCGTCCCGGCCAGTCTTTGATAACTCTTCTTTGCCGTTGCGTAGTGAAACCGATCCCAGGCGCCCCAGAACTCAGCCGCCCACAACAGCCAGCGAGCCTTTGGGCCGTCTTTCTCCTGAATAACACGATGGACAGAACTGAATTCGCCCTCTTTTAAGAAGTTATAGGCTAACGACAGCCGCTGCGCGCGAAACAGATGCTCCGGGCACAGCTCGAGGAGCTTCTCCGTTCCGCCAATCACCAATCCTTGCTCATTCCGCTTTTCGCCGTCGATGTAGCGGTACTGTTTTATGCCGTGGGAGGCGGCGGCCAGGGCCAAGGCGGCCGACATTACTTTAGTTCCACGAGTGAAGTCTGCGGTCAGATGAGAAGGGCGGTATCCCTCCTGCTCCACCATGCGGCTCAGGACCTGCTCAATGAAGGAAAAGCAATGGTCTAGGTTCGCCTCATCTCCCTTCCGAGGCAAGGCCTCGATCTGCATGATGACGTCGGGATGGCGTTCGGCAAGCAGCCGGGCGTTCGGCTCGGTCTCACGGGAGCAGAGCAAGATCACCTTATCCCAATTGCCTGCCTGCAGTGTCTCGCGAAAAGGACCAAACAGTGTATTCTCCAATTGGGTCTGATTGCCCATCCCGACGGTGACCAATAGTGCTGTGCGTTCGTTCATAGCAATGGCTCCAGTAGAATCCATCCGAACACCGACTGACCGCCGCCGGCCAGTTCGCAGACCGTGCGCGTTGATCCTTGGGTGATCCACTGTTTCTTTTGGCGGTTGTAAGCCAGGCGTGCGCCTTCCAGCGACAGCGATTCGAAGTGTGAGTATCGTCCTAACCGGAGCAGGCAGCCTCCCTGGGGAGGACTTGCTGCTGAGGCAGCCTTCTCCGGGTAGTAGTGGGGAAAGCGCCGCTGCTCTTCCTGAAAGCGTGTCAGAAAGAAGAAATTCGCGGTTTGCAATAACCAGGCGCGGTCCACAGGCCAGGGAACGCCGATCTTCTTGGGATCGCCCACATGCGGATGATTCATGCGTGCGTGGTCGATCGAAATCTCCAGCTCAAATGCGGGCTCGTCGCCATCCGCTCGGGACCGCAGCCGCTCCACGGCCATTACAGGCCCCTGACGTGCCACGCCGTCTGCCCAGACGACTTGGGCCAAATCGACGCGTTCGGTAGGGCGCCCGACCGTCCGGCAAGGTGTGGCGTCGCTCACTTTCAAAAACCGGAATGGGTCCCGTTCGATGCTGCCGCCGTTGCGAAACAGCAGCTTTTGGAGCGCCGAATCCAGCTCTTGCAGTAGCCTCCGAGTCTGATCCCGGTTGCCTCGCGCCGCGGCTTCCTTTGCGCGCCGGACTTCCCGTTCCGCCTGGCGCCAAAGATCTTCCCGGGAGGACAACAGTGCGTTCAGAGCCGCTGTGCGAAAGGCGCCTTTAATGGCCGAACCAGGAATCACGACCGATCCCGTGTAAGGGTTGCGCGGCAGGGGGCGGATCTCGCCTTTAGCCTGTTCCGGTTTGGCTATCGCATGCATGAGAACTCTGCGGGCCGAGTCTCCCAGCTCGCATTGGTACCAGTGAGAGCTTTTCAGCTTGCGGGCCGAGCCGCGGATGCGGCTCAGAGCGTCATCCACCTTATGGGCCTCGATGCAGGCTTCGTACTCCTGGCGCTGTTTGTCGTTCCAGATCGCAAATACTTCCGCGGGGCGGAACCGCACCAAAAAGCTATCATCCAGAAAATACTCCTCAGGCCCAGCATTCTCGCCTGTACCGATATGAACTGGCGTCAGAGGTGTCAGTCGATAGCGGACCGTCTCTATCATAAACTAATCCTCTTCTGTATATGGCACGGTAAGATGCCAGGCGCAATGAACCACTCGCGGGTTTACGGAGTACACTCCACGGAGCAGCTCTCCGAAGGGGCCGTCATCGGCAGGGCGGAAGGTGGCGCCGGGACGCAATAGGGTAAGAGGTTTCTTGAAGGGTTTGGCGCTGATTGAGTACAGCGCGCCTACCTTGCCGAAGTGGGTGTGAAGGCGGTAGCGGGCGTCGACCATGTTAGGAGTCAGGCTTCCGTGCGACAAGCTCATACGGCGGCTGCCCGGAGCGTCGAAAAGGCCGTCTGGCGCGGACTCGATGTCCAGGACGCTGAACTGGCCTCGCCCGGCGCTGGCGTCCCTGCCGTAACCCATTTTTCCGGTCAGGCTGAAAAGGTCGCGGAGCAAGGGAGGATCCAGCACCGTCTGAACGTACACCTCTCGCTCCCTAGCGGCTTGAGATGGCCACTCTTCGTCGGTGAAATAGAGACCGCCCTGCTGCAAAGTCCGGTTGGTGAGGCGGTTGATGGTGTTGTGCGGAATTCGCGCCATGCCGGTAGTGGTCTCCGGAAAGGGCTCACTCCTTCGAGCCGCGCGCTCGCGTTCCCTGGTTTGCTCGTCCGCGGTCAGAGCGGCGAGCAAAGAATCTTCACTCAAGTGCTCACGGATTCTAAGGAACTGGTCACGGCTCAGCCAGGGTTGCTTTTTCAGCGCTTTCAGCGAGGCAGCCTCGAGCGGCTCGGGATCTCGCGGCTGAGTCCGGAGCAGCGGCTTGGGCAAATAGCCGCGGGGCATGGCGTCGGAGATCAGCAAGGGCCGGCTTTCCAGTTCGAGCAGCCACTGCGCAAAGCGCTCCTCCCCGAACCGCCAGCGGTAAGCCCAGCAGAGATGGCCAAACAGAGTCCCAGAGATCATCGGGGTTGCGATCGGTCCCTCCAGCCAAAGCCGGACCATGTAGAACGGCATGAGCTTCTCCTAGCTGCCGATGGGAACGATCTCGTTGGGGGCTTCCAGTTGGAACGGCTTCATGGCGTCGAAGTCTGCCTGCCGTGAATCGCCGTCAATATGCAGATCGGTAATCCGCACCTTGCCGTAGCCGCGCGAACCGGATCCTCCAAGACAATCCTGCTCGAGCAGCTTGAGCGCCTCAATGAGACGGTTGAGACAGACGCGGTCCTGACGGCCCCCATCGTTGTTGACGGAGAACTCGCGGAACAGGATCTCCAGCTCGAATCTGGCTCCGGCCGGAACACGCTCCACCGTGCGAGGACCGATGTTGTGCGCCTTGCCCTGAATGCGGTCGATGACGACCTCGGTCTTGTCCTCCGTCAACGGCAAACCGGCCTTCATCTTCTCTTGCACCCAGTCCTTGGCCAGGTGCGCGTCGCGAACCACAACGCGGGTGGGACCGCCAGCCCAATTCTCCGCGGTCACCCCGAAGGTCCTGAGGATAACGTCATCCGAGGGGGGATTCTTGCATCCTGTTCCGTAAGGCTTTCCGTCGGGTTGAACCTTGTGCAACGCCCACTCCAACAAGGACCTTAGTTTCCCTTTCAGGCTGGAACCTGGGATATAGGGCTGCTGGGTGTGCGGATGCCGGATTATGGGGCTGTCGACGCCGCCGATCTCGACCGTGTCACGCCCGGCGCCGATGTGCAACCCGGTGACTGTCTCCAAAATGGCGCGAATTTCGTGCCGACGAACGAACTCAATGGAATATTCCCGGTTCATGGGTGAATTGATACCTCCCGTCATTCGCTGTCCTTGGCATAAACCCGGTGGAACGCCACTACGGCCTGGAAGTGCTGGCAAAAGGCCCGAAACTGGGCGGCTGTTTGGACGGAGTGGACGTGGCGTTCGATAAAGTTTTTAAACTCGTCAGGAAAGATCTTGGAGCTCCGCTTGTGAGCGTAATAAGCCTTTGCGCGGAGCATTTTGAACTCCGGCCGCAGCTTTCGAAAAATCTCCTCCTCGTTCGAGCCCGGCTGGTTTGCGCACTCGTGTTCGAGACGACGCCGCAGGTTCAAGACGTCTTCGTAGTATCTGCGGAGCTGGGTATGTCTTAGTTTGGCTTCCGCGAGTTTTTTCCCCTCTGTTTCAGCCTCGGCGTCAACTAATTCCTCACGAAGGTTTCCGTTGTTATCAAAATACTCAACTGCCGTGGGCGAGGCGGGCTGTGCCTTCGTGCCGGCGGGCTGCCCATGGGGCCGCACAGCGCCGCTGCGATTGCTTGTTCCCATACTTCACCTCTCTTCTTCCGTCATAGTTCGATAGCTAAAGAGCGCCACCGTAACAGCCGTACGCGCCGGGGGCGCGGGTTCGGGAGTCCTTCTGAGATCCGCAGTGAGTCCCAGGAGCCCGTTCAAGAACGACGCCACTTCCTCACGATTCGTTTTTTGATCCCGGGGGGCATTATCCAGCAGAAGGTTCCGCACGAGCTGATAGCCCCAACGGGCGCGCCAAGTGGCTTTCTGGAGGTCAACCGTCGGGAAGGGGATGCTGCTGCGCGAGGCCGCGGCGAGCTCTACTTCAAGCCGCTCCTCGTCGAGCCCGAGCAGGCGGAAGACGAGCGCTTGACTGACCCGGCCTTGTTCCAGGTACAAGCGCAATTGTTCGGCTCGTTCGAGTTGGGCCTCGAAGTCCTGCCAGCTCTGCGGTGCGGCATCGATGGCGCAGACGCCGTCTTTCAAGCGATTCCCCACCCGGTCCTTTCTTGCCTTGGACCTTTCCAGGCGCAGCTCGGCTGCCTCAGCGGCTCGATTGAGCGGAGAATTGGCTTTTATGAGCTCGAGGCCGGCGGAAAGCGTGATGTTTGGATTGTTGCCCACCCAGCGGCCGAATTCACTCCGCAGGCGCAGCGCCAGATGAAGGGTTTGCCGCCAAGGCCCAATCAATAATAGGTCGTCTCCGCCCGCGTAGACCGTATAAATGGAAGGAAACTCACGCGCGAGCAGCCAAGGCAGGCAGCCGCTGAAAAAGAAGTCCATCATGCGGCTCAAAGCGGCCGTGCGGCTGAGGCTGATGTCCGGCCCGAGCCCGCGCTGGAAAATCATCCCCAGGCTATCCACATCTGCTTTGAGCACAGCCAGGCGGCGCACGCCGCGCAGCATGCCGTTCTGTTCGACGATGTCATCGGAGGCGATTTGTTCGAAGAGTTTCAGATCTCCAGGCCGGCAGGCGCCAGCCTGCTCGCTGAGGCTTCGGTAAGCTGCTTTCGCCAGATCCGCCTCAGTTACACGGGGAACATAGTTGGCGACGAAGCGTAAAGCCAGTTCGGGAACCAGGCGGTCCTTCTGCTCCGGCCGCCAAAGTTCCCAACCCGAGCGGCTGGCGGACAGGCGCCGGGGACGTTCGACATCCACGTGGAGAACGAGGTCCTGCCAGAATTCAAGGCTCAGGTCTCCGGGTTCGCCTTCCCAACGGATGCAGACCGCTTCCGGGAGTATGCGCCCGAGCTCGTACTCCTGCTGGCATGGATCGCAACGATACAGCGGCTCCTCGGCGTCTGTAGATTCGCGATTCGACCCGGGCCGCACTCCGCATGCCTGGCACACCCAACCTTCTTGATAATCGGCGTCGGAGTGAATGGCGCCGTGAAGCAGGCAGGTTCGGAACGGGCGAAGTTTTTCGTTTTCGACGCAGGCGGAAAGAAGGCGAACCAGGCCGGCAAAGTGGCCACGAATTAACTGATCCGCACTGAAGGGGGGCGAGAGGGCAAGATTCAGTGCGAGCTGTCCTTTCCAGCGGCGGTAGATCCAGGGTTCGATCCGGCGCCGGAGAGCATCCACGGCGCATTCTGTTGAACTCAAGTCAGGCACAAGAATCAAGAATCGGCCTCCCGCGCACTGTAGGAGCGAAAACACAGGAAGGCCAAACGCCGAGCGCGCCTCCATGGCCGCGGCCTCCAGGATCAAGGTCATGTAGAAGCTGCGCGCGCGGAGGATCCGGTTCACACCACGGACGCCTTGATGCGCCAACTGAAAGAGGGTGGACTGGATGCCGGACAGGTCTCCTTCCAGGAAGCGGAACTTGGGAACCTGGCGGTCCCGGATGCGGGCTGCATCGTCGAGCGAGCCGTTCTCCTCGTGCCAGCGGTACAGCGCAGCAGCGACGGCCGCGGCGGCGTGAGCATGGTCGTGCAGAGAAATATCGGGCTGGTCCTTCGTGGAGGATGGGACGGCGTGCAGGTAACGGCTGGAGAGAGAAAGCAGGGCTTCCTCAAAGAGCTCCTCGTTAGGGCTGGAGGCGATGTTGCGAAACTCATCCAGGAACTTTGCCCAAAGATCCCGGTACCGTTCCGGATATCCTTCCGTTTCAACTACTTCCCGGGGGAACACGTCCTCGCCGGGCAGCAGCGGAGCCAAGGGGATTTCGGAGCGGGTGGGCGGCCTATCCTTATAAGTATGGACCCGGGCAAACGGGCTGAGCAGGGCCGTTCGGACATAGTTGCCCTGCCCGCGGGTGACCTTCTCGAACTCTTCGTCTTTCGGCTTGCGCTCCATTCCGGCGGAGAGACGGTCCGCTTCCGAGCAGAGCCACTCCAGCGGGTCTGATCCACCCGGATTGTGATGGTGGACGGCTACTTTGCGGATCTGCGACGGGCTAAGCCCGCCGGGCAAGGAAATGTGTTCCTGTTCCAGCCACTCAAAGAACTCGGCGGTGTACAGCGCGTGCCAGTGGGTGAAACGTCCATCCGGGGCCTGAGGAAGAATGTTTTGGATCAAGTTCTCCGTCGCCGGGCTGAAGCGGCCTTCTCGCCAGTCCGCGCGTTGAGCGAACTTGCCAATGTCGTGGAGAAAGACTCCTAGAACGGTTTCCCTCATGGATGGCAGTTCATGCATGGTGGAGGCCCTTGTCTTTCTCGATGAATTCAATCTGGTCAGGCCGTAACTCCAACTGATACGTGGTGGCCGGACGCTTACCGCGGCTTCGGATCTGGTAGGCCGCCGCGCGCCAGCTCAGCGCTTTGTCGAGGGCGCGATGGAGACGAGCCTTGTGTTGCAGGAAAAAGTCGCGAGGCATGCCTTCCGCCAGGACTTTGCGCGTGCGATCTCCCTGAGGCGGGCGGCCGAAGGCCTGTTCGTATTCTTTGAGAAACTCTTGGGCCAAAGCGGGGTCGCAGCCTTCGCTCGGGCACTCTACGCCGGGCAATCCGGCGCGTGCGCGGCGAGCAAACAACGTCAGGAAGGCGAACTGAGTCGGAGGTAAAGACAACCGAGTGCCGCCGGCCTCCGCCCTGCTCTCCTCGAGGTTGATGACCAGCCGCACGCCGCCGACCCCTTGCTGCGCCGCGTTCACGGCTCTCTCAAAAGGGACCGATTGTTCGAGCACCCAGGGCGGAAGGATCGAACGCAGCCGGACGAAGGGGATCTCGGCCAGCCGCACCCTCGCTGTGGCCGTGTCCAGCGGGCGGCTGTCCGGAGGAAAAGTGTAGATCACACGGCTTTGCCGGGACGGGTAGAAGAAGCCGGGGTGGGACTCGAAGGGCGGATCGACGAGCACATGCGAAAGTTGATCCTGTGACCTGCCGTACAGGCTGAGCGCGTAGCCGAGATAGTAACCCATCGTCTTCCGCCCACCGGCTAAGGAGACGTGCAGTGAGGCGTTCTTATCGGCGGTGAGACGCCGCACGCAGTCCAGAATGGTGTCCGCCGCAGCCACGTTGTCCGCCTCTGTTTGAAGATCGCGCAGAGGATGTCCCTCTTGATTTCGGATGACTTGAATGTGATGGGGGCCGAATTCCGCGGGCGGCATCTCGTACTCCTCAAACAGGCACTGAAACCACCGCTGGTCTGCGTTGAGCAGTCCAAGCCGGGCCCGCTCGGCCCCTTCGCTGGTTGTCAACAGGTGGACTTCCGTGGGGAACCAGGCCGGGCGCCGGACTTGGGTTAAAGCGTAGATGGTTTCCGTAACCACCTGCGGAGTCAGGCCGGCTGCAACCAGGAGGATTCTTCTCGGGTACTCGTGCGGCTCTCTCACGATCTTGCCTCCAGCCTTAAGTATGTCCCGGAGGGAACAGCTTTCTTACATTTCGCAATATTGCGGCGGCTTGGCGTGAGGAAGCGAGCTTCGAGGCCAGGCAGAGCGGTATAGGCTGAGACCGGGTCACGCGCTGGCTAATCCTCGGCCAAACCGATCAAAGTGAACTTGTTTCCGTAGGACTCGACCAAGACCGAGACCTTCTCGAGTTTCCTCTTGTTCTTGAGTTCCGAAGCGCGCGCCTCTCCCAACTTTTGGAGGAAGGAATCCAGAGCTGAGCCTTGCAGTTGCGAGGTCTGCTTCCCTTGGAAATGTGCCGTTATTGAACGCTGGCCCGGATTGTACGCGAGCGTGGCGTTGTCCCACCGGATCGGGCTCGAAGACGCAGACCGGCCCGCAGTCCCGGCGACTGGTGTAGTGCCGGCAGATGCGCCCGCCGCCGTGGGCGTTGTGGCGATCGTGCTTCGCGCAGGACCTCCACCTTTCGGGCGCATCGCCCCGTAGCCGACCGCGGTCTTGGCGCCGAAGCCGAGCCATTGGAAAGCGTGACGGAAAGCTGCTTCCATGGGCTCTTTCCAATTCTGTCCTTTAGCCAAGTCAGGCGCGAGCCTGCTTAAATGCGCTTCGTCGCAAGTGACGCAGAAGAAGAAGGCTGACTTGGGAGGTACCGTTAGAAAGCTAATCGGATTCGGTTGCCCGGAGTCGTGAGGGTTCTTGCTCCCAGCGCCGTCGGACTCCTTTTCCTGATAGTAATGACTCTGGTGCGGCGTCATGATCTCGACCATCAAGGAATCCCCGGCGATTTCCGGCACTACATCCCAGAAGCTCAGAGCGCCCCGGACATGCTCGGACTCGTGCTCGGGCGTTTCCCGGCCGAAGAGCACATCGAGCATGGACAGCATCACGGGCTGGTGCCGGCTATCAACAATCGCTTGGCGTTGATCCCCCTCGCCGGTCATCAGGGGATAGCGCTTCTGTTCCGACCAGCCGCCAGTGACACCCCATTGTCCGCTGGCCAACTCCCGGGCCGCCTGACGGAGCACGCCTTTGACGCCGCTTCCAGGCAGATAGGGCAACCCGTGAGGGTTGAGAAAGGAGAAACCATTCTCCAATGGGTGCTCGTTGCCCAATCCGGTTGTGAAAGGCGCGGCGGCGGTCGCTTCAAGACAAAGTTTTTGGGCTTCAGGAATCAAGCCGGCCAGCGCCCGTTGCCGCCCGGCCAGAGCGCGCATGCGCGATACATCGTCCTTACTTAGAGAGCCGGCCTTTTCCCAAGCGCGCTTGGCCCCAAACTCATTTTTGGTCCACAAACGAGGCAATTCTCCCTTGGCCAGCAGCCGCGCAATCACCCCGTCCAAGCCATAACTTTTCAACTCCTCGGCAAGCCGCTTAGCTTTTTGGCTTCCCTTGCGGACTTGGTCCTGAACCTCTTTCTTGTGATCTTCCTCGCTGGTCCATATCTCCAGCAGCAACCCGAATCGCAAGGCCGGCGATGCATTTTCGAACTGGGTCTTGGGCAGGTAAGCAGGCACCGCAGCGATGGGCATCTCAACCTCCTTGCTTGGGGCGCGCGGCCGCCATTTGACGCAGCCATTTCAACCACGCAAAGGCCTCCGCGTTGATGGCCTGATAGTCGGACGGGCTCGCCTTGAGCAGGGACTCCATGAATGGCTCGAACCCGTCGCTTTGGATCTGGGCTGGGAAACGCTTTTTCAACCATTTCCTCAGATCCGTGGCGACCTGCTCCTGGTGATCCCCCTTTTCACGGCAAAAAGCCATCACCTGCATCAAGCCGGAATTCATAATCAGCGCCGGGAGTCCCTTGGCGAAATTGACGTGGTCCTTCTTATACTCCTGGCATTTGTCCCAGGCGTCTTTGGCGCGTTGTTGTTCCAGAGTCACCATGACTAGGCCTCCACCACACTGGCCACCACCAGACCCCGGCCTGTGGTGGCGTCTCCCCCTATTTGCAAAAGCTTGCCGTTGATGGCGTTCTTGATCTTTGCCAGCACCTTTTCAGCGTCCTGCTCTCGCTCGTTCTTGCCCGCACGCGTTTGGCTGGCGAGTAGGGGGGCAGCCAGGATCGATTCCGGCGGCAGGTTTTCGGTATAGAACAAACCGCCGTCGTCCGCCGTGCCGGTGTCGGGGTCGATGCGGACGTGCGGCTCGACGAGCATGGCGTTCTCCGCAAAATAGGAGAACCGCGTATCGGAGAGAATCACGAGATCGCTGGCCAGTTTTTTCCGGAAGTACTCATGGGCGCCGTTGGAAGGCAGCGCCTTCTTAGCCAAGTACCTTGCGATGGAACCGACTGCCTCGACGACCTGAGCCGTGTATTCGAAGGCCTCAAGGTACAGCTTGTTGTCTTGCGAGCACAGTGCCTTGTTGGAGATCAAACACTCGTCTTCGCCATCCGGCTGCAGCGAGGGCCAGCCCAGCTCAACGCCAATGAGCTCCAGCAGGCGTTGAGTGCGCGAGAGGGCCTGGGGGCAGGTCGCGTACACGAAGCCGCCTCTGAGGCTACGGACCGGCAAGACGATCAGTTGGGCGTCGCCAAAGCTGACCGCGCCCGCATGGAGTTGACCTGAATCGGAATCTGGGCCGAACAGATCCGTCAACAGAGTTTCGTCTCCGCCTAAAGCCTTGAAACCGTGTCGCACCGCTCCCTTGATGCCCGAGCCGGCAAAGCAGGGATGCCGAGTGTGGCGTTCCCGTTGGATTGGATTGTCGATGACGCCGATGGCCTGTCCGGAGCCCATGTGGACAGGACTTACGGCGTATAAGAACAACGCGGCATGCTTCTGAAACATTCTTCGTCTCCTTTGAAACTCTCACCACTGAGCCAGCCAGATCCGGTTAAAACCCTCCGCCCGGCGGATCGGATCTTCACAAGGCTCCTGCCAGAGGCCTCTTTCCAGCAGTCGCTGGAGATCTGCCGGCTGAGCCTCTAATTCACTTAGCCAGTACACACTTCCCGCCGGCGCAACGCGTTGCGCTTTCTTGGGCAGAGCCCTCGCCAAATCCCACCCGGAGATCGTCTCGGCGCGAGCCACGGCGGCCGCCACGAGCCGAGCGCGCACTCCGTGAAGCTCGAAGCGGAAGGACTGTTCCCCGTTCTGCTGCGTCCCTGGGGGCAGCCAGCCGCCTGGAAAGATTCCCGGCGAGGCGAGAATTATGCGGCAGCGGCGGCGCGCCGAGATCGCCTCGTAGTCCAGTTCAGGCGCTTCATAGCCGGGTGCTGAATGCACCGCCGCCGCCCGCCCGTCGCCTCCAAACCGGAGCATCCCGGAAGCCGGGACTTCGGCCCCGGTAACGCCCACCAAGAAGCCGGCGTCGAAGTCAGCAACGTTGTTGCCGGCGCGCAATCCGCGCTTGACCATCGCGACAGCCTGGTTTGTGAAGAGGCGTCCCTCGGCGGCGCTCCGCTTCGCGGGGTCCAAGCCAACGCCTACGCGCACATCCAACTGCCACAACGCGCCGGAAGAAACCAGCTCGTCTGCCGAAGGCATATCTCCAGCCAGATACTTCCGCCAACCTGGTTCTGTTAACCAGTAACCGCCAATGGGCTTGGTCCGTTTAGGTTGCGACAGGATGGGCCACTGCGGCAGCCGGTAAGAACTCTTCAACATTGCCCCCAGCTTGCCGAAATCGTGCGGAGACAGGCGTCGGATCTCCAGCTGTTGTCGCTCGTCCTGGCTGATCATGAGGTCGGCGGGCGGGGCTGTCAGCAGTTCCACTTTTCCGTCCGCGAACCTCCTTGCCAAATGAAACGCTCGGAGAACGAAGCTGCCGGGGTTCTCCGGCGTGCCCAGCGTGCGGTGAACGACGCCGCCGCGAGCAAAAGCAGCCAGGTCCACCTTGTCGTCCGCCAGGATTCGTGAACGCAGAGCGCCCGCGGCCACAGACGGCCACGGAGGAACCAGGCTTTCGCCAAAGCTTCCCGGATCGCCAAACAGCTTGTTGCCGCGGAGGAACAGCACATCTAACGGTTCTAGAAACCGGTACGCCACGTCTTTCATTCCTCCCCTCCCGTCCGCACCTCGCGGGCCAGAAACTCGGCCACCGTAAGGAAATTCCGCAGCCAGTTAAGGCGGGGCGTGGGATTGCCCGGCCCTGGTTTCGAAGGTTGTCTTATGGCCAAGGCCGTCAGACGCCGGGCCAGCTCAGGCGCCAGCGCCTTGGCCTTATCTTGCGCCTGACGCGCCAACTGATAAGCCAGCATGCACTCCAGCATCTGACCGTCGTTGCCCGGCTCGGGGAGGTCGGTCAGCCACTCCAGCGTGTTGTAAACCGCCCGCCGCGAAACCTCCTCTCTGGTCAGAAAGTCCCGCAGATCCGACAGCAACTCCAGCGGCTCTCCCCACTCGGCTGACAGGTGCAGCGTCCCGCCGGAGCGCTTGAGCACGGTGATGTGGAAAGCATTGCGGTCGATGAGCTTCCCATCACCATCCCCCCTCTTATAGGATTTGGCTCTGCGCTCCGATTCCCGCAGTTCCCGCAGCACCGCCGCCAGCGGGGCCTGATGATGGGCGATCACCACGCCGCAGGAGGCCGTCGCCGCCGGGCCCATCATGCGCATCAGACGCCCGTCCAAGTAAGCGAAGCCGTTCTTGCAGACCAACTCACCACGCCGCCGCAGGGCGGTCCAGTCGATCGTGCCTTCCTCCCTTGAGCCGCCGCTGTAGGCCAAGCGCAGCCGCCCCATGGCCGACAGTACATCCGCAACAGGGAGCATGGCCAACACGTCATCTCCGCCGGCGTAGATCAGCCGGCCCAGATGCTCCACTTGCACGATGTGGGGTACGACGATCTGCGAAAAGTCGTTCAGCGCCGCCGAAATCGCCAGATGCCGGTTGGGGGAAACCGGGCGCTTCTGGTTGCCGTACTTATCCAACTGCGGAGCACTTGCACTCAGCCGCACAAACCCCTCACGCACCATGGGGTGAAAACTCTGGAGGAAGCTGATCGCCGTGCGTTCCTCGCCCGAAAGAATCGCGCCCATGTGGTCGCCGTCCATCATTAAAAGCGCGTAGTAGGTTTCCAGCCTGGCCGCGGCGGCCCCGCTCTCTTTGCTCGCTAAGGCCCCTCGAACCAGATTCACGGCCGCCGCATAAGCCTGCTCTTCCTCCGACTCCCGCATGGCGTCCAGGTATGCGGGGATCGCCTTAAGGTACTCCCTCACCGACTCATTGACCGTCTGCCGGATCAGCTTGCGCGGCAGCGCTGCCCCATCCACTTTGGCCTTTTCTATCGCCTCTTGGAGCTCGTGGTGGATCTTTTTGTCTGTGGTCAGCCATCGCTCCAGTTGGTGCGCCAGCGCCATTGTATGGGTGGAGACCACAAACCGCTCCGCGCTCTGGCGAGTGTACTCGCGGACCTCCTCGGAGAACAGCGTCGGCCACAAACGTTTAATGGCCGGCAATGCGCCCAGATGCTCGCCCTCTTTGGCCCAGGCGGGCCGAACGTCCGCGATCTTGGTCCAAAGGGTCTCTACGTGTTCACCTTCGCGGAAGCCCTTGTCGCGCCGGCTCTTCCTGCTGCCCTTCGGGACGTTCAGATGCGCCAAGTCCGTGGTCAACCATTCGGTCTCTCCGGTAAGCGTGCAACGCCATCCTTCCTGTACGCTCTGCTCGAAGGGACGAACGGATTTGGCAGCAGCAAGTATCCGCTCGGTCAGATCGTAGATGGCCGGATAGAGCAGGCCGGGATTCGGAGACCAAAATCTAATTCCTCCGGGCAGGTTGACTTCGTTCGAGAGCAATTCCCACGCCTTGGTGCTCAGGAATCCGGCTGTCTCGTTCGGTGGGACTCCGAAAAACGGCGCCATCGCCTCTTGCAAAAGACTCACGTCCAGATCCCTTTGTTTCTCGCGGTTCCGGGGCGGCGCCAGCGCAAAGGACGCCGCCGCCCAATGCACCTCCGGGAAGCCGGACAACTGTTCTCTAATTTGGCTATAAGGTGGTTTGTCCCGCGGCTCGCCTTGGTGCTCGAACCCGGCCTCTTTCAACAAGCGGTCGGCCGTTTCGTAACCCCGCTCCAACAGCCAGTTCCGGACATGGTCCTTGCAACGTTGCGCCAGCTCCTCCACCCGGCTGGCCGGAACCACTGCCACGAACCGGTTCGGCAGCGCCGCCGCGAACAACGGGTTGTCGTCCGGCGGCTTCTTGTACCATGTTTCATCTTCAAATAGTTCTGCCGGCAGCCCCATCCCCATCAGCCACAGGTCGACCAGCGCGATGCCGCGCAGCCGTGGGAACAGCACGGCATCCGGACCCAGCTCCTCACAGACAGGCCGCATCGTCTCCCAAGCCAAACGGGAAAGCAGGTGCGAACCGGCCCAAAGATCCTCCGTCTTGCGCGCCGCCGCGATGAAACTCTGCACTGGGCCGATGCTCATCGCCAGCAGGGCGGCCTCTCCGTTTGGATCGGCCGCGAACGCCCCCGCAAAGGCCGAAGTCAAATCTAGGTGATCCCAAATGCTGTGGTCGGGAACCCGGGTGTCCGCCGGCAACAGCTTCCAGAGTTCGCCTAACTTTCCCGAATCCTTGTCCTCCTTCAACTCGGGACCGAACCGCCACAACGCCAGCAAAATCTTGCGCAGATCGGACTCCGCCACCGAGCTGCCACCGAGCTTCTCGACCAGACTGGCAAAATGGTCGAAGCTCCGATGCTTTATGTCTTGGATATCCGTCTCCGACAGGCCGCCTTTCAATTCGATTTGCCCGCCGGAAAGCGGGTGAATGAGCACTGGACTCTGGCTCCACCGAACCCGCGCCCAAGAATCCGTCGCGTAAGTCTTCACGGGGCCGGACGGCGTACTGCGCGTTACTTCGATCATGGGCCACTGCGGCCGGTCGGCGCCTGCCGCCCACCAGTCGGCACGCCGCACCAGCTCGTAAACCGGCGTGGGAACACCTTCCTTGAACAACACTGCCGACAGGACTTGTGCATTGTCCGGATCGATCTTCGCGGTAGGAAGGTCAATGAGACCGAGCAGACGGCTCAATGCTCGGCATGTGCCGTTTTCATGCCCCTCGGGATCCCGGAGCAGGATCAGCGCTTTCTCCGCCGGGTCGTGCAGCCGCGCCGCCAACTTGGTTTGCCAGAACTTTTCCGTATCCATACGCGCTCACTCTCGAATCCGCTTCAACTGGACATCTCTTAACAACCCTAGGAGCTTAGCCCGCAGGTCTGGGTTCGTGACGAACTGGAACTTCCGTTCACCAGGAGTCCCACCGAGACATAATTCATCCAACAATAGGTAGACCTTTTGCCAAACCTGCGCAATTTGAGTGTTTGAAGGAGCGAATGCCTTAGGCGGCTTGCATGGGACATGGAAGATGACGCCGACCAGCTTCCTCGGATTATTGGCCTCCGGCCTAATTTTGAACCGCAGGGTGTTTGGCAACCGTAGCTTGCTCCAATCGGTGACGTCGTGCTTTGTAACGGGGTATGACAACCAATGTCTCGATTGGGGTTTGCCCATTGCAGCCCTCATGAAAACAAACTGGCTGCGCAATCCCAGCTTGACAATAGCCAGTGCCCGCATCAGTTTTTTCCAATCTTCGTAACTGCTCACGGTCTGCCAAATGAGTGGGCCTTTGCTGTCTTTTCCGATGGCGCGGGGCCAGTCCTGCTCCAGGGCGCTGTTCCAATCCAGTAGCGGAGTCGCCCCTACGAGCTTTGAATTGGCTCCGACAGGCTCCAACACGAACGATCCCCAGCCGTTGCGGCTGCGTCCGCCAATCGTCCCATAGCGGTCCATCAACCACAAGGCGCGGTGCAGACGAGGCCGGTTCGTTTCTAGGACCTCGGAAAGTTCCGGGTCCGGGTGGTCTTCCAATACGGCCAGGGAAAGCTCAGCGCATTCGCCGGCTTGAATGGCGGCTTTGGCTTTCGTAATTGGGCCAAAGCCGAGGTAGGTTAACGAATCAATCTGAAATTTCTTGGAATTACTGAAGTATTCGACCTTCTCACCAACAATCAGCTGCTTTTTCCCGGATGGCGCCCTCTCCCTCCCCTCATCCCACCGGTCCAAGCGCAGGCGAACCAGGCTCTTATTGAAACGGGTCTTGGCATTCGCCCCCTCGCCGCTCTTCAGCCAGGCATTTCCAAACAGACGGCCTTCCTCGTAACGCATGTCGCTCACACTGCCGGAAAAGCCGTGATCCGCGGCCCAAACGACCCGCCACCATTGCCGCAGCAGCGCCTTAAACGGCGGCGTGCGCCACCGGCCGTCCTGCTCCGCATCCCCCAAGAATCCTGGGGTTAAGAAACGAACTCGATAACTAAGGATCGCCATTGCCCTAACCTCGACATTCGAACGTCAGCCGCCATCCTCCGCCCCCACGCTTCAACCCAGCAGGCGCTTAAAACACGCTTCCAACTCTGTTGTCAAAAGCGCTGGGTCTTCCAATAACCGTTGTTGACTCCCGTTGAGCGGCGTCCAGCCGTGCGCCAGGTTGTTGCGCAACCGCTTGAGTCTCCAGTATGCGCGCCTTTTCCAATCAGGATGTGCTTCTTCCTGTATCTCCGCTTCTAACTGTTCAATCGCTTCGCGGCGGGCGTCGCGGAAATCCTCAGGGTCTAAACCGCGCTCGAAGCATTCGCGGGTCACAAGGGCCTCCCACCCGAAGATCGCCGCTCGGACAAAATCTCCGCGGCGCAGGTACTGATAGGCCAGGCGCCGCTGGCATTCATCCAGCCTTTGCTCTTCCACCCAAGCCAGTCTCTTGCGCAATTGCTCCTGAAAGAGCCCGGATGCGCCCTTCAAGGGTTGAGACAGTACAGGCAGGAACTTGCGCAACTTGCGGATCGCCGCCGGCAAGTTGAAGGTGCGCTCGTGAAACGCCGCCGCTTGCAGCCGGCGCGCGGTCTCAGCCGGCAGGCCGTCTGCCATCAGGAGTTCCGAAAACACTCCATAATCGCCTGTCGCCTCAAAGCCGTCGAGCGCTTCGATCCACCGGCGGATCGCCCTCAGCCCGTCCAGCCGCAGCACCGGCGTAATCCCGTTGCTGGTCATATCGAGCGCTCCGTACCACAAGCTGCGCACTTCCAGCCGGCGGATGCGCTCCAGCATGAAGGCCGAAAGAAAACCGACCATCCCTAAATGCCGGAACCCATGCGTCAGGTCAAAACTCACGGCCCCTTTATCCACTACGGCCGCGATCGTCGCCAGGATCGCCTTCTGCTCCTCCAAATCCTTGCCATACGGGATCAACCTAAGGGTCACCGGCCGGCCTAGGGTCTTGGTCATCAAAGAGGTAACCCGTTCCAGCAGCTCTTGCGTCACACTGGCGTGTAGGACGGCCTCCACCAGCTCCCGCCGTGCGGCCTCTTCCTCGCCGCCAATGACATGCTCAACCAGCAGGTCCCACTGGCTCCCGGAAGTTCCCAGAATAACGAGCCGGTCGGGTTGCAGGTACTCCATCAGCGACAGGCCGAAAAAGGCCGTCGTCCGCCGCCCGTCGGGGAACTCATAGGTCGCCTGACGGTAGCCGGTGGATGGGTTGTCTCTGCCTTTGCCCAGAAAAGTAATCAAGGTGTGGATGGATGCGGCGGCTGCTGCGCCCATCGCCGGTCTTGGATTCACTTCCTGCTGGCTCACGGACCGTCTTCCCTCAGTTGCAACTATAACCCTGTTTGCCGCTTCTTACGCAGGTTCGCAATATTGCGGTCACGGGAGCGCCTCCAGTTCGTACCGACCCAAGCCCATGCTCGTACCTTTGCCGGCATGGGTCCACTGTCCGACCCAAAGATAGGGCCAGAACTGAGGCCAGCGGGCGGCTTCGTACTCCACCCAGCCCACCATCCCGCCCATCTGCATCGTGGTCTTCTGCCGTCCCGAGTAGCGGGTCCACTCTTTCCAGCCAAGTTCCGCATCGCTCCACCGGACCTCGCGGCTGGAGGCAACTAAACCTGAGAAATCCACCTTCAGACGGCGCTCGGTGTGATAGGACATCAGCAAGGAGACGCGCCGCAGCAGGTTGCTGAACAAGTCGGCAAAGTTGAACGCTTCCTGCGTGACCAAATCTTCCCGACGTCTTAACCGCAGCGGAGTCAACAAAGAAATCCGCGCGCGCGACGGCGCCGGAGGCCAGCCCGGCGCTGCCGCCGGCATGGGTTGAATCTTCCCCGGAGGCTGATAGATCCGCTTCCAGCCGCCGCCCGTGTTCCCCTGCTCCTGTTCCAGGTCCACCAGCTCCAGCGGTTGTCCCTGACTCCGCAGCCCTTGCGCGCCTGCGTTCTTCAGCGCCTGCACGAGGTACGCAAGGTACTGGTTCGCCCGTCCGAACAACGTCATCCCGATTCGTTCCAGCCGGGGATCAATGACCACCGGCCGCAGCTCGGCATCCAACACGAACGGATGCGGCGCGTATTGGGTCCTTCCCAAAACCGCCTCCGAGTCATCCACCGGGGTCTCGAACACATAGGGATATACGCAGCTCCGGTACAGCATGCACTCGGGGCACTCTTTGTCCCTGGCAATGCACACCAACTGCCGCAGCGCGCGCCCAAACACCCCCCGCCATGCGGATCCCAGATAGCTGTCTCTGGAGAGCGGTTTCTCTGCCCGGAACGTGAACCGGTACCGGGCAGCCGCCAATACCGGCTCCATAACCTCCATTAGTTCCAAGCCGGCCATGGATGTTCTCTTTCTGATATCACAATCCGGAAGCGAGAACAATACCCCAACTGGGGTATTCTTCACATCCGGCACCCGCCACCCTCTGGCTTACTCCTCCCCGCTTCCCCGCTCCCGCAGGGTCGCCTCCCGGAAGCCCTCCTGGCTTAGCGTCCGCAGCAGCCCCAGTCCCTGGCCATAGATCCGCGTGGCGCTATAATGCAGCGCAGCTCCCACCCCTGTCGCGAAGCCCCTCTCCGGCAGCGGGTAGACCCGAATGTCATCTTCCGTCGTCTTGATGTAGCGCAGCGAGGACGCCACCGCGCGTTCGATCGAAGCTCGCCGCCCGACCGCCAGGAACACCGAATACTGGACCGCAATTGCTTCCCGCTTCCAGAACCGGTGCACCCGCCCCAACCTCCGCGGGTCCGCCACGTCGTAGCACACAAGCCAGCCCCGCGCTTCTCCGAAGGACATTTCTCACCCCGCATCCTCACACGCCCAGTAGGCCGCCCACTTCCGGCACCGCTCCTCAAACTCGTCGCGGATCTCATTCCAGATCCGCGCCGCCTCCTCCAATCCGGCCGCTTTCGCTTGCCCGGCGGGCCGGCACAGCTTCCAGGACTCCACATCCGTAATCAGCCGCTGCGCAGTCCAGGGCCCGCAAGCCCTCTCGTCTCCACGCACACCCAGCCGGCACAATTCCCGGTTCACGGCTGCGGCCAGCATCGCCCGCAGCCGGTTGTAGATCTGCCGCGGCGCCTCCGCCGAACCTCCGCTCCAATGCGCCAGCAGCCGCGACAGGCTTTCCCGAACTCTTTCCGGCAGGCGGGGCAGACCCGCCTCCTCTAATGCCTCGCGCCGCGCCTCTTGCGCCAGGCGCATCCAGTGCATCCAGCAGTGCCGCTCCGTCCAGCGGACTCCCGCAAGCCGCCGGCTCGCTTTGCCCCGCCACGGGATCAGGACTCCAAACGGCGCACCTGACCGGCTCAAAATCGCCACCGGGATTCCCTGCGCCGCGCACAGGCGGATCACTTCAAACGGAATCTCCGGCGTTCCCTCCACCGCCATGCCCTCCAGCCGCGACAGCGGAAACCGGCGCTCGGCCTGCTGCGGAGCCCGCACGGTCAGCGACGGGCCGTCGGCCCGCACCGCGATCTCATCCTTGCCCGATAAGTACAGTATCTTGCGCAGCCGGTATTTGCCGTTTGGCATCGGTTGACTCCCCGCGGCGCACTGCTGCCGGCCCGCGGTCGGTTCTTGATCGCCCCACTCCTCGGTTGCTGACATCGGCCAAACTCCTTCACTCCTCGCCGTTCTCCATCCCGGCTTCGCCTCCCTCGTCCTCAATGGACCGCACTAGCGTGCGCACCGCGCGGCGCAGCGTTCGTCCGGCGCCTTCCATCACTGGCTCAAGCCGGTCGTAGAACTCTCGCCGGGCGGACTTGCCCATCAGGCACCGCCCCTGGTCGGAGGTAAAATCCTCTTGGCGCAGCACCCGCTGCCGGAATAGATCCCAGACCAGCCGGTCGATGCGCGCCCGCAACGGCTCCATCAGATCACAAGCCAGCGAGGGCCGGCCGTGAGCCGGATCGTGCAGAAAGCCTATGTACGGGTCCAGGCTGTGCTCCTGCACCGCCCGCATCGCGCGCCCGAACAACACCGTGTAGCCCAGCGACAAGGCCGCGTTCACCGGGTCGCGCGGAGGACGCCGGTTCCTTTCTTGGAATCCCAGCGAAGACGGGAACAGCTCGGTCAGGCACTGAAAGTATGCCGCCGCCGCTGCGCCTTCCAGCCCTCGGATTTGGTCCATGGTCAGCCCGCTTCCACCTCGGAGCTGTTCCAGAATCTGCCCGAGCGTGCCCAAGGCCGCCCGGGCCGCCGCCCTCGCTGTGAGCCTCTCCTCGGCGGCGAATTCCAGGAGCCGCATCTCGCTTCTTACCTTTGCTTCCACAGTGCGGCTTGCCCATCTCTTTCGCGCAGGCTCGTCGCAGGCAGCGCGGTACTGCGCCAGCCGCCGGCGTCCGGTCCGCCCATTTTGTCCCGTGACGAAAGCCGCCGCCTCGCTCCGGGACGCCAGCAATACCGTAATCACCCCCCGGTGAGCGAGTTGCGCCAAAAGCGAACTGGACAGCCGCACCTCGGCGCTGACCACCACCTGCTCCAGCATGTGCAACGGAACCCGTCCCGACAACTGCCCGTTTTCGCGCAGAGCCAACGTTCCGGCTTCCAGCTCCAACTCCAGCCCTTTACGGTCAATGTACAAACAGCTCATTTTTCCTCCCATCGCGGCGCCGCAGCAGCGGATCAGCCGCTCGCCGTGTGCGCCAGTACCCAACTGCGCCTTCAGATCCCCGGTTGTCACTGTACTACCAACCCACAGATTCTTCTCTCCGCGCGAAGATTTTCATGCCGCCACGGGAGCGAGTTGCCGGCGAGACCACAACCGCCATCGCTGTTTGGCTGCAGCGCTCTCGCGTTGTGTCTTGTTTTCTCCGTGTCCTCTGTGCCCTCTGTGGTTTTCCTTCTCCGTGTCCTCCGTGGTTTGCCTTCTCTGGGCTACTAGCCCCTGACATCTTCTCCGCGCGCGAAGGTTTTCATGCCGCCACGGGAGCGAGTTGCCGGCGAGACCACAACC
>Ga0073932_1000903_pt1 | contig 64949 bp, 55 predicted proteins | sample DewCreD2012metaG_FD_76967 | JGI IMG/M metagenome (GOLD analysis project Ga0073932, IMG submission 76967) | Hot spring sediment bacterial and archeal communities from British Columbia, Canada, to study Microbial Dark Matter (Phase II) - Dewar... ...
GCGGAATAGCCGCAGGGCCTGCGGAGCGGCAGAACGGCCCTTTTCTCGTCCGCGGGCGAAACGACGCCTCCCGCGGCGTCCTACGCGGCCGCCCCCGGCCCGCCGCTTACGTCTGAATCACAGGGCGAAGAGACATGGTGTCGACCTGACCCGCCGGCGCATCCTTAGCGCCAGAGCGGCGGACGACGGAACGGGGGATACGCTCGCCGGCGTGTTCCGCCAAAGGAAACGGTCCACCCGCCGGGGCTGGCTGATTCTGCGGGCCGTTTCCGACAGCACAAGGCGCCTGTCCGCTTGCCGGCGAAGAGGGCGGTCCCATTTTCGCGGACTTCGCAACGAAAACCTGGACAGTCCCCCGGAACCAATACCGGCAAACAGCCCCAGCAGCCAGCGTCCGGCCGCGTTCTACGCGGCAGGGGGCTCGGAAGGCGCTTCGAGGCTCGCAGGCGGGCTGGCTTTCGCGAGTTGGGCGAACAGCCAGGCCAGCACGCCCACGCCGGCGACGAAGACGACGAGGAACAGGGCCATGGGGCCCCAATCGGGCGAGGTCGGCTGGGCCGAAACGCCTGGCCGAAACACCTCGCGAAGCTCGATGTTCTGCACGATTTGACGGCTGATCGCGTTGAGCGTCAGGACCCCGAACTGGGCGGCGGCTGTTCCGCCCGCAATCGGCCAGGCGAGGTCCTTTTGCCGCGCTACCCACAACAACGCCGCAGGCGCCCAGCACGACGCGGCGGTGAGCAAGGTCAAGACAACAGCCGGGAAGGAGAGCATCTCTTGGTAGACCGCCGGTCGCCACGTTCCGAACAGGTACCAGGCCCCGGTCACGGTCGACCAGACGGCGCCCGCCAGGGCCAAACGCAGGGCCCAGCGTTGGGCCCAACGCCGGTACGCGTCGCCCTCCCCCGCGGCCAGCCACACGGTGTCCAGCGCGGTCCAGGCGGCCGTCGTCAACAAGGCCAGGCCGAGCATCAACATCCATCGCGGCCAGAGCGACGCATCGGCCACGTTCAACGCCGTGCCCGTGGCCGCGCCCGCCACACCGTGGCGGTCCAGCAGCTCAGGCCAGGTCGCGGGATTCGTGGTCAAGCTCATCGCGTTGGCGAAGATGAATCCGATCGCCAGAAACATGGCCGCCGAGCACCAGCCCGCCGCTCGCCGAAGCGGCGTCATCGCCCCCGCGCCGTTTCTCATCCCGGACCCATACACATAGACCCCGTAGTAGGCCGGAATCAACAGCCCGATCACGGCGAGCCAGAACCACGCCATCAGGATGGTGGCCGGATAAAAGGCCTTGGCATAGGCCACTTGAAGAAACAACAGCGGAACGATGCCCAGATTGATCCCCGCCGCCACGAGGATCGGCATTTGCAGCATGAGCCGCGCGCTCCAGCGCCGCGCGGGCTCGCCGCCAAAGGCGTACAGGACGACCGCCAAGGGCACGCCCGCGTACCACAGGTTCATGGGAACCATGTGGAGCAGGAAGCCGAGAACCTTGAAGAACTGGATGAACCAGAACGGGGCGGGGAGGTCGGGCAGTTGGGTCGCGTCCAGAGGCGGCATGGATCGAGCGTCCGAGGGTTCCGTGGTTATTGAGGCGCCATCCCTGCGGGCCGCGGCGGGGAAATGCTCGCCAGATAGGCGGCGAGCACCTTTGCCTCCTCGCGGGTTCCCGCCCAAGGCGGCATGAAGAAGGGTGCGCGGTCCAGGTTTTCAATCATCTCCAGGTGCATTTCCTCGGTGCGGCCGTGCAACATCATGGCCACCGGAGAATACCCGAAATGCACCGCGTGGCAGTCGTTGCAGTGGTATTGGAACAGCACCTCGCCGATCTTGATCTGATCGGCCCGCGGCAGATCGAGCAGCTTTTTCTCGTCGATCCTCAGGGGATTGGCCGGGTCCATCACCTGGGGATAATGGCGCGCGATGTAGGCATTGGTCCAGGATCGCCCTTCGGGACGCGCCCCCTCGAGGTAGCCCCGGGCGCGAAGCTCGGCAACCTCGTTGGGCAGAATCTGGTTGCTCAACACGACATTGTAGACGACGTAGGGCTTGCGCACGGCCTCGCGAATGAACTCGCCGGTGCTGAAGGCGGCCACCCCAAACAGCACGAGGGCCCCCGCGAAGCCCGGCGAAAGCCAGCCGGGGTTGCGATACGGGCCCAGATACAAAAGCACGAACACCACCGCGGTCAGCACGAAAATCAGCGCCGCCAGCACGTTCAGCACGGCGGCGGCGTTCAGGGCGGCCTTGGCCGATTCGGGCATGAAACTATACCACCCGGCGCCGCCCACGAGGATCAACACCGCACCCAACAGCGCCGGCCGCGCCGACCTCGCGGCGATCAGGTCCCGCAAACGCTGGTCCCGAAGGGTAACCGCCGCGTGCAGATAAACATAGAGCGAACTGAGCAGCAACGCTCCGCCGGTTCGGGCCACGGTTTGCGGCAGGAATTGCGGATTAAAGAACCCGGTCCAGAAGCTCCGCGTGGCGGGATTGAGCCAAGCGCCGGGATGGAGCATGAAGGCCGTGATGCCCGTGATCAACACCAGGCTGATCCACGCAGCGGCCGCGTAGATCCAGCCCACCGCCACGTGCGTCTTCTCCGGCAAACGGCCCCAGTAGTACAGGAAAATGAAGGCCGCCGTGATCTCCAGCACGAAAAAGACATACTCGGTGGCCCAGCCAAAAACGAACGTCCGAATGAGCACCTCGGTGGCGAGCGGCGAGGCCAGGCCAATCGTCCACCAGATGCCCACGCCCGTGATCGCACCAAACACCACCGTCAGCCACAGGAAAAACTTCGTGTGCCCCTTCAGGTAGGCGAGGTATTCGCGGTCCTTGGTGCGGTAGGCATGGGCGGTCTCCACCGCCAGAAACAGCCCGCCACCGACCGCATAATGCGACACCAAAACGTGCACAATGGACACCGCGGCGATCAGCATCGGCGCGGTGATTACGGGGACGTACCACCAGGGATAGTGCATGGGGCTTCAGGCTCTCGGGTCGTGGCGTTCGCGGGAATGCATCGGGCCAAACCCATTTGTTCCAACAGCCAGACCATCGGACACCAGTCGGTCAGGCCCGATTGTAGCAAGTTTATTCCGGCAAACGCCGTGAGCAAGAGCCACCAAGGGCTGAACAGCCAGGAAAGCGCGACGCTGCCCAACACCACCAGCCCGGCAATCAGACGCAAACCGCGTTCGACGGTCATGCCCGTTCTCCTTGGCTCGAGGATCGGGATCTTGTCTCGCACCTACCCCCCATGCAAGTGGGGATACCCAGCCACGGCAAGATCCAGCGGTTCAGAACAATCCACGTCGCAATGATGAGCACCGGAATCAACCATTCATTCATGGCAGCAAGACCTCCATCCCGGCCTACTTGGCCGCGCCGAACTTCGCCCGCCACTTCTCGCGCAATTGCCGGTGCAGTTGGTCGTGGAATTCCTGCGGCATCTCGTAAGGCTCCCCCTCCTTGTAGAGGGTGATGGTGTGGCGGATGTTGTCCACCACGACCTGGCAGGGATTGCAGCCTTCCAGGTGCCGCTCGAACGCCTCGCAGATGCCCGGTTCAATGGCGCCGTCAACGTACTCGTTCAGCGCGGCCAGCAGTTCTTCGCACTTCATGGGTCGCCCCCTTCGGTTTCTCAATAGTTAGGATGCGCTTAAGCGTGAATGGTTACGGGTTTGGTCCGAATATAGCCATACTGAGGGGAAGCCTTCCCCCGCCGCTGCGCGGAAACGTGTCGGTCCATTTTTGGCGGGGAAAACCGGCGCCGGGCCGGTCCCTCTGGAGCAGGCCAGCCAGCTTGCGTACCTCGGGGCGCGAATCGGCGCAGGCCGCCCGGCCGCGCGTTGACCGCCGCGATCTGTTAGGGTACAGTCAAGGGTGTTGCCTGCCGTGAGTTCCTGCCCACGAAGCCTGACCTCGAACAGGGTGCCCGCCGGAGAAAACCAACCCTGGCTGGCCCGCTCCCTGGGCGAAGAGTCGGGCGTACCCTTGTGTTTTCGTAAGCGTTGAGGGATTGTCCCTTTCGCCTTGACGGGGGCGGGAGGGATGCTTCCCGTCGCGTCCGTCATCGTGTGGATTCCGGCCACGACGGAGCGTGGCCCTCCAGGTGGTGTCATGAACGATTACGTGTTGTCTTTGTTTTCGAGCGAGGTGTTCTATGTCGCGTAGTTCAAGGTCCGGATTCACCCTTGTGGAACTGCTGGTGGTGATTGCCATCATTGGCATTCTTATCGCACTTCTGTTGCCCGCCGTCCAGGCGGCCCGCGAGGCGGCCCGGCGGGCGCATTGCACCAACAACCTGAAGCAGCTCGGGTTGGCGATGCACAATTATCACGATGTGTACGTGATGTTTCCTCGGAATTATCGGCAGGTTGGCCCCAACGCCTGGGAAGCCCTCAGCGCGCATTACGCGCTGTTGCCCTACGTGGAACAAAAGCCGCTGTTCGATCAAGGGCAAGCCAATATCACGAACTGGGGATGGATCTACAACAATCTGATGAACACGCCGGTCTCGGCTTTCCGGTGCCCTTCGGCATTGCCGGCCCCGGCCCGTGGCACGCATCCGCACGGATGGGATGGGCCGGGCTGTAACTACGCCTGGTCGACGGGGAGTTCGATCTACACGGTGTGGGCAGGGAATGCTTTCAACGGATTCATCGCCTATCAAGCCGATCGCAAGATGGCCGACGTGCGGGACGGACTTTCCAACACGCTGGCCGCGTCGGAGATTCTTTCCGGATCGGGTCAAACGGGAGGAAGCGGGGTGTTCCCGTTCGACATCTTTTATGCCGGCGACGGGCCGTTCAACGCCGTCGTGAACAAGGACTTCCCGACCCAGGCCGAATTGGACGCCATCGGCAATGCCGCCCGCAACAGCCCGCAGGGATTCAAATCGAACAATGGAACGATGTGGGCATGGTACGCCGCAGCCCAGTCCACGCTGACCACCGCCGCCCCGCCCAACTGGCGATGGCCCAGTGCCGGCGGCGCTTGCTGCCCGGGCGGCGCCCACGACTGGGGCAACGGCATCATCCCGCCTCGAAGCCTTCACCCCGGTGGCGTCAACGCAACGCTGGGAGACGCTTCGGTCCGTTTCATTTCCGAGACCATCGACCTGGTGACCTTCCAGCGGTTGGGACACCGTGCGGACGGCCAGGTCCTCGGCAACTTCTAGACAAGGAGTCTTTATGCGTCACCTCGGTTGCTTGATGATCGCGTTGGCCGTGGCCGTCGCCGTGCTCGGGTGCGGTCCTTCGGTCAAGCAAGAACGCATCCAAATCAAGGCCCCCGCCGCGAGCAATCCGCTCGAGGAGGCCACATCACTCCTGCAACGGTACGCCGGTGGTCAACCCTTGACGAGCGAGGCGACTTCGTTCCCGGGCCTGGTCGAGCGGGTAAGGAAGGAAGATTCGGCCAAGGCGGATATCCTCGAGGCGGGTTTCTCCGAACTTCAGAAGGCGCCCCCTGCCGCCCGGCCCGCCAAGGCAAAGGAGATCCTCTCCAAGCTCCAAGCCGGTGCAAAGCAAGGCGGCTCGCAGAAGGGATAAAGCCCTTTCTCGACTCCTTGGGAGGCGGTCCTTTCGCCCGAAAGGGCGAAAGGACGCGCTGGCGGATTGCGCGCCAACAGGCATGACCGGACGAGCACCACCCCCAAAGCTGTGTAGCTTGTCATGGAAAAACAGGGGGTGAAGACCCCCGGGTTAGCCTCTGCCTGATCGCGTAGCCATCAGAAAAGGGGTTCTCACACCCCGCCGTTTTTGCCACAAACAACAACCCGCCCTCAAGGCGGGTGCTCGGCCTGCGCGCAGGGATCTTTCGCATCCAAGTTCCAGGAAGGCATCCAACCATCCCGCGCGACTCAGCATATCCGGTGCCTGCAAAGTAGACTTCGGTACCGTCCCATCGGCGGCGCGGAGCCGCGGGCCCGTGGGTCCGTGAGTCCGCTGCGAACCCCTCATGATCGCGGAGGCTGCGGAAGCAGGCGAGACCGTCACCGCGGGGAATGTGCCCGCGGGAAATGCTGAAGTCGCCAGCCGTCAATGACGGGACGATGCGGCTCGGCTCCGACCGTCGATGCTGAGTGCTTTTTTGGGCCACACGAACGCCATCCTGGAATGGACATGCACCCCGCATTTTCCGAAACGATCCTTCCGTTTCCGGTCGAGCTTCCCCGCGACGCGTCGGACCGTGCAGTTCCGCCGGAGACTTGCCGTGCCGCGCGAGGGGTGCTGCACGTGATCAACGGGGAGCATTACTCCGGAGCGGAGCGTGTGCAGGACTTGCTGGCGGAACGGCTGCCTGAATTCGGTTTTTCGGCCGCCTTTGCGTGCGTCAAGCCGGATCGATTTCCCCGGATGCGGCGATCGCGGACCATACCACTCCACGCGACGCCGATGAAGTCGCGATGGGATTTGCGTCCGGCGCGGGAAATCGCCAGACTTGCGCGATCCGGGGCGTTCGCCTTGCTGCACGCTCACACGCCGCGGACCGCGATGCTCGCGGCGGTGGCGGGACGTCTGGCCGGAGTGCCCTGGGTTTATCACGTCCATAGCCCTGCGTCGCGCGATTCGACCCATCGTTGGCGGAACCATTTCAATGCCGTGGTGGAATACGTGAGTCTACGAACCGCCGCGGCCGTGATCGCCGTGTCGCAAAGCCTCGGCGACCGTGTTCGGCGGTGGCGGTCCCTCGCGGATCGCGTGTTCGTCGTGCCCAATGGCGTGCCGCGCCAGCGGCCACGGCCGCCGCGGGTTCCGGGCGACAGCCGCTGGACTCTGGGCACGGTCGCGCTGTTCCGGCCCCGCAAGGGTCTGGAAACCTTGCTGCAAGCGATGGCGATGCTCGCGGCCCAGGGTGAACAGGTGCGGCTGCGCGCGGTGGGCGACTTCGAGACCCGCGACTATCAGGAACAGATCTTCGCCCTGGCCCGAGGCCTGGGACTGGCCGAATCGATCGACTGGACCGGCTTCACCAGCGACGTTCCATCCGAACTGGCCCAAATGGACGTGTTCGTGCTCCCCAGCCGTTTCGGCGAAGGCTTGCCCATGGTTTTGCTCGAGGCCATGGCGGCAGGAGTTCCAGCAGTGGCCACGCGCGTGGAAGGCGTGCCCGAGGTCATCCGAGACGGCTTGGACGGTTTGCTCGTTGAGCCGAACGACGCCCGCGCCCTGGCCGCGTGCCTGGCCCTATTCCTCCGCGGCCACGTCGATTGGGCCGCGATCCGCGCCAGTGCCTTGCGACGCCATGCCGAACGGTTTTCGGACCAGGCGATGGCGGCTGGCGTGGCCGAGGTGTACCGCCGGGTCTTGCCTGAAGCCGGCCCTCGGGCATAGGCTGCAATGAGGGAGACTGGCAACGCTTTACAATCCTTACCTGGCAACGGGGACCGTCCCGCGGACTTCGCCGCGAAACTCCGACAGTCCCCAGGAACGGCTACGCGAACTATTGCTGAGGAAGGAACTGAGGTCTACGAGGGATGTCTGGTTCAAGCTTCCTTCCGGGAGGGGGCTCGATCATGCCGATTTATGAATATGAACACGACGGGCCCGTTGGGGCCCAGTGCAAGGCCCGGTTCGAGGTCCTTCAGCGCCTGAGCGATCCTCCGCTGTCTCAGTGTCCCGATTGCGGCGGGGCGTGTCACCGGGTCTTTTCGTCCTTTGCCGCAGCGTCGGGACGCAAGGACCTGCTGAGCCCGAAAAATTTGGCAAAGCACGGTTTCACGCAATATCGCCGGGCGGGCGGAGGCTATTACGAGAAGACGTGCGGCAAAGGCCCGGCGGTCATCAAAGGCGACTAAGGCGGGGGCCGCTCACGGGGACTCCGCCGTTTTTCGCCGGGGACTCTCCCAATTCTCGCCGGGGACTCTCCCAATTTTCGCGGCGCAGCCCGCGAAAATGGGACAATCCCCCTTGCCCCTTTGCCTTTGCCTCTTTGGTGATCGAAGCGGCGAAGCCCTGGCCATGCTGCTCTGCGAGCACGATGCGCGATCGTCAACTCCAAACGGTGCTCCCAGAGCACCCTGCAACGGAACAACCCGAAAAATCACCCAGTCCCCGGCCTGGGAACGGTTGCCTGAGGCGATTTGCGTTCCAAGGAAAAGGGACTCGCCAAGCAGCGGTCCAACGACAAGGCTGGGACTTCCGTGCGCGCGGCTGGCGCCTCCGCTCTTGGCACACGGGTTGGGATCGTCTATCTTGGCCGGGGTTGGAGCCTGAACCGGTTGTTATTCGCCGAGGACTTGCATTCCGGAGACCTTACGATGAAACGTCGCGACATGTTGTTGGCTGCCGGGGCCGCCGTGGTGGGCGCATCGGCTTTTCCGTTGGGCTGGGCCCGGGCCGCATCGAACAAAAAGCAAAAGATCCTCTATTTCACGCGAAGCGTGGGATTCCAGCATTCGCCTGTGGCTCGCCAGGGCAACGAGCTGAGCTTTTCCGAAAAGCTCCTGATGGAACAAGGCGAAAAGCACGGGGTCGAAGTGGTCTGTTCCAAGGACGGCTCGATTTTCGACGGCGACCTCGCCCAGTTCGATTGCTTCGCGTTTTACACCTGCGGCGATCTGACCAAGCCTTCGGTCGACAAGGCCCCGCCGATGACCCTGGAAGGCAAGAAAAGGCTGCTGGACGCGGTGGCCTCGGGCAAGGGGTTTGTCGGTTTCCACTCGGCCTCCGACACGTTCCACTCCAAGGGCTCGGCCTGGGAGAATCAGAAGGAACTCGATCCGTACATCGCGATGCTGGGCGGCGAGTTCATCGTCCATGGCCGGCAACAGAAGGCCACGATGCGCGTCGCCTCGCCTCGTTTTCCCGGCATGGAGGGCGTGGAAGACTTCGCGATCAACGAGGAGTGGTACGCGCTGAAGAACTTCGCCAAGGACCTCCACGTGATCCTGATCCAGGAGACGCAAGGAATGGTGGACGATTGCTATCAGCGTCCGCCGTATCCGGCGACCTGGGCCCGCAAGCACGGCCAGGGCCGCGTGTTCTTCACCTCGCTTGGCCATCGCGAGGACGTGTGGACGCATCCGATCTGCCAGAAAATCATCACCGGGGGATTCAATTGGGCCTTGGGCAACGTGGAGGCCGACGTGTCGCCGAACATCGAAAAAGTCACGCCCAACGCGTGGACTTTGAAAAAGGCGTAGTCCAAACGCCGCTTGCAGAGCGCCCTGCAACTTCAACGCCCTCTCTGCGAGCCTAGCGGGTGGGGCGCTCTGCGAGCACCATGCGCGATCGTTAAACCCAAACGCCGCTCACGCAGCGCCCTGCAACTGACCCCCCGCGCGCTGGAAAGACCCGAACGATGCCGCCTGCCTCCCTGCCGATTGTCCGGCTCTCGGAAATGGAACCCGACCAGGAAGGAGATCTGTTCGTCCTGCTCAGCGCCAAGGAAGAGCTGCTCACGCGGGAAGGGAAGCCTTACGTTCGCGTCACGTTTCGCGACGCCCGGCGGGAGGTCAGTTTCCCGATTTGGGACAATTCGCCCCTGGCCGCCGAATGCCGCGAACGGTGGACGGCCGGCACGTTCTACAAGGTTCGCGCGGTGTACCGCCAGACCAACTACGGGCCGCAACTCGAGATCCGGAAGATCCGCGAGGCGACCGAGGCGGACGCGGCCGACGGCTTCGACCCGTGGATGTGCGTCGCTCAATCCCGCTTTCCGCCCGAGGAAATGCTCGACGAGCTTTGCCAGATCGTTCGCACGAAGATCCCCGCCGGGCCGCTCCGCCGGACCGTGGAGCTGTTGCTGACCGAGCACCGCGACAAGCTCCTCGGCCATCCCGCGGCGCGGCGTCACCACCACGCCTTTGCGGCCGGACTGCTGGAGCACGTGCTCAGTGTCACGCGAACCTGCGCGTGGCTCGCCGAGAAGTACGCCGCAAAGTATCCCGACATGAACCCCCCGCTGGATCAGGGCCTCGTGGTGGCGGGAGCGGTCTTGCACGACATCGGCAAGCTCGAAGAGCTGGAACAACAGCCGACCGATACCATCTACACGGCCGCCGGAGCCCTCTTGGGCCATCTGCTTCTGGGCCGGGACATGGTCCGTCAGGCCGCGGCCAAAGCCGGACTCGACGCCGACAGCCTCCTTCGACTGGAGCACATGATCATCGCCCACCAGCGCCTGCCCGAATGGGGCTCGCCTAAACCGCCGATGACCCCTGAGGCCCTCATCGTCCACTACGCCGACGACTTGGACGCGAAGTTCGACATGATGTACGCGATCCTGCGGGACGACAAGACGCCGGGACCGCTCACGTCGGACAAGAACCTCCTTCGCCACCGCGTCTACCGTGGGCCGGGAACGCCCAAGATGGCCTGAGGCCCTAGAAGCACTCCTCTGGCGATCGAAGCGGACAGGCGACGCCTCGCGGGGGACTGTCCCAATTTTCGCCTCGCCGGGGACTGTCCCAATTTTCGCGGTGCAGCCCGCGAAAATGGGACTGTCCCCCTGGCTTGAATGGCACTGTCGTTACACGCGACAGCCACCATATGTTGTCGTTGGGAACACGGCACAAACGCAACATCTGGTGCCTCAAGAGCCTCACGGCAGTGCCATTCGTGAGTGTCCCCGGTTTCCCAATGGCGATTCACTCGACTGGGACGGCCAGGAATCGCGATGCCCTGCCTCCAGGTGGCAAGATACCACTCGTGCAATTCAATCGCCGCGGTTGCCCTTCGGCCAAACTGTGAGATAATGGGAATCGGCCGGTGCGTGTCGATCCAAGGGCAAGTTGTTTCTGGACAGCCCGGAGGGAGGCGGAATATGGATCGCAAGCGAAGGGCCTTCACGCTGATCGAGTTGCTGGTCGTGATCGCCATCATTGGGATGTTGGCGGCTCTGTTGATCCCGGCCGTCCAATCGGCCCGCGAGAGCGCCCGCCGGGCCCATTGTACGAACAATCAAAAGCAGTTGACTCTGGGGATTCTCCAGCACGAATCACGGTCGAGGAGTTTTCCGGGGTTCGTCAATAACCTGAAGACCCAGCGTGCCTATCAAGTCGGTACGCCGCCCAACGTGGAGACGTTCACTTCGATCGACGTCAGTTGGGTGGTCGTGCTCCTGCCGAGCTTGGAGCGCGAGGACCTGTACAAGAGCTGGTTGGACCCGGCCTCGGGCCGGCAGATGACGGCGCCGCTGCGTGAAGCATTTTGTCCCTCGGATCCACCGGGCGCGGTCCGCTCCATCGACAGTCCGTTGTCTTACGTGGTCAATTGCGGGAGCGATCTTCCCAGTGACAATCGCGACCAAGTCCCGTGGAACACCAGGGCCTTCGGCGTGTTCTTCAACGCGTCTTCGGGTCCGAGGCCGGGTACAACCGACAGCCAGGTTTCCCTGGCTTATCTTCGCGCGCACGACGGGTCGGGAGCCACGATTTTGCTGAGTGAGAACATCCGGATGGGCGCCCAGCGGTTCCTGGGCGAGCACCGACATGGCCGCAGTAGGCTTCATTTGGGCGATCGGCGTCGTCCAGGACTCGCAGTTCCAGATCAACCAGCTCCGCGACTTGGGCGCTCCGCGGCCCTCATCCTATCATCCGGGCGGCGTGGTCGCGTCATTTTGCGACGGCCACCAGCAGTTTCTCAGCGAGAATATTGACTACCTTACGTACGAGCATCTCATGACTCCCGACAGCGAGAGCGCCGGCAAACAGCTCGCCGCGTCGGGCAATCCGCCCAGGTATACGGACTGGGTGAACCGAAGCCTTCAAGACCAGTTTTCGCGCGGACTGCCGCCCCTTTACGATCCAGCCCCCCAACGTCCAAAGAACCTCGCCAATACGGTTCTCGACTTGTCGCAGATCCAGTAGTCGGCGCAAGGCGGCCCGGCACCGGTACGCTCTTCAGGAGTCGGGTGTCGCAAAGCCGGAGGACAATAGGGGACAGTCACGAAAGTCACTGTCGGTGAATGTAAGCCGTTAGCTGGCAGAGGGAAAGGTCAGGCAACGCAATCGCGGTGCATTCGGGAGGAAGTGTGCGACACGGAACGGTGGAGGGGCGTGCCGTGGGAAAGAACGCCGTCGGGAAAGAGTGCCGCGCACCGCGCGATTCCGCAGATCGGCGCGCTATGGCTGCGGGGACCGGTGGACGGACGAGCAACCGCCGGGCGCGCTGACGGAGGGCTTAGCTCGACTTTTGCCATTTTGTCCGGCCTATGCGGCCTGACAGAGAACGTCCACGAGGAGTTGTTTGTCGGGGGTGACTTTTTCGACAGCGCGATCGTTCAACCCAAACGGTGCTCACAGAGCACCCTACAACGTCAACGCCCCTTCCTTTTCGCGTCAAAGCCCCCAATATATGCTCCTGACCCCGCTTTAGCGCCTCCCCGGTCACGCGACGGTGACCCATTTCCTTTCGCGGGCCGCAAGGTACATGGCTTCCATGACCTTGACGCGTGCGGCCGCCTCGCGGGCCGAGACGAGCGGCAGGTTTTTCTCGCCCGACACGGCGCCGACAAACTGCAACAGGGGATGGTCGGGGCCAGGCGGCAGTTTGCCCCAGGGGCGTGCGCCGTCCGCGCCGGGGACTTTCTTCGTGCGGAGGTGGAGCCGGTCGTTGAACACCACGGCGTGGCCCTCGGTGCCCACGATCGAGAAGGAGACCGGATTGTCGGGCTCCACCCAGCCGGCGGCAATCGTGCCCGTCGCCCCGCTGGCGAATCGGATCATGGCCTGGCCCGTCTCGTCGCAATTCGGATAGCGGTTCGTCACCGTGCGGACCTCGGCCGCCACGGATTCGACGTCGCCGAGCATCCACATCAGCGCGTCGAGGGCGTGGGTCCCCAGATCGGCAAACCCGCCCAAGGCGCCCCACTTGCGATCCGTGGTCCATCGGAACTCGTTGTCAAACGCGCCCTGAAGCACGCAATCGTTGGTCACCGAGCAGTGCGCTCGGACGATTTTGCCGAAATGGCCCTTGGCCAGGTTCTCCTTGATGAAAAGGTACTTCGGGACCGTGCGGAGGTGGTAGCCTGTGGTGAACAGGACGCCCGACTTTTCGACCGCCTCGGCGATTTGCGAGGCGTCGGCGGCGCCGACTCCCAGCGGCTTTTCGACGAAGAGATGCTTTTTTGCCTTGGCGGCGGCGATGGCGAGGTCGGCGTGGAGAAGGGTTTCGGAGAGCACGACCACGCCGGCGACGTCCCGGTCGGAGAGGACTTCTTGAACGGACCTGGCCGGCCGGGCGTTGCATTGCCGGGCCCAGCGTTCCGCCCGGCCAGCGTCGTGGTCCCAGACGTGGACGATTCTCACGTCGTCGCGCGACTGGAGCATCTGAAGGAATATCGGGGTGTGGATGTGGGCGGCGCCGAGCAAGGCCAGGGCGACGCGGGGCTTTTCCGCGGCCGCCGACGGCGCGGCGGTCCATGCCCCGAGCGCCGTCGCGGCCACGGTCTTGGCGAAGCCTCTCCGCGTGGTAGAATGACGGTCGTTCATCCGGGAATCTCCGTGCAGGGGGCGCGATCAACGGTGCGCATGCTCCGCGGGAGCGTTTGCAGCCTACCATGAGGGACGCGCGAGGGAAAGGGCGACGCGATGAGGCAACACTTCACGGGATGGTATGGCTGGTGCGGACTGCTCGCATGGTGCTGGGCTGGGTGCGCTTTCGTTCAGGGCGCGGAACGGCCCAACGTGGTGGTGATCCTCGCGGACGATCAAGGTTGGGGCGACTTGAGCCTCCACGGAAACACGAACCTCCAGACGCCTCGGATCGACTCGCTGGGTCGCGACGGAGCGCGGTTCGAGCGGTTCTACGCTTGTCCGCTGTGCGCCCCGACGCGGGCCGAGTTTCTTACCGGACGCTATCATTCGCGGGGGGGCGTGCATGGGGTGACCACCGGCGCGGAACGGCTGAATCTCGATGAGGAGACGATCGCCGACGCCTTTCGGCAGGCGGGGTACGCGACCGGCGCTTTCGGCAAGTGGCACAACGGCAGCCAATACCCCTACCACCCGCGGGGCCGCGGCTTCGGCGAGTACTACGGCTTCACGTCCGGCCACTGGGGCCACTATTTCGATCCCATCCTCGAGCACAACGGCGCGCTGGTTCGCGGCAAGGGGTACATCGCCGACGACCTGACCGACCACGCCTTGGCCTTCATCGAAGCGCACAAGGACCGGCCCTTTTTCTGCTACGTGCCGTACAACACGCCCCACTCGCCGTTTCAGGCGCCGGACCGTTTCTGGGAAAAGTTCAAGGACCACCCGCTTCCCCTGCGCGCCAAGGATCCCAAGCTGGAAGACCTCCCTTCCTCCCGCTGCGCGCTGGCCATGTGCGAGAATCTCGACTGGAACGTGGGCCGGATCCTGGACAAGCTCGACGCGTTGAAGCTGGCCGAGAAAACCATCGTGGTCTACTTTTCGGACAACGGCCCGAACACCTGGCGATGGAACGGCGGCATGAAAGGCCGCAAGGGCCAGACGGACGAAGGGGGCGTGCGCGTCCCATGCCTGGTCCGCTGGCCGGGCCGCATCCGGCCGGGCACGTCGGTTCGTCCCATCGCCGGCGCGATCGACCTGTTTCCCACGCTGGCCAGCCTGGCCGGCGTCCCCATCGCCGCCTCCAAGCCGCTGGACGGCATGGATGTCTCCCCGCTCTTGCTCGGCTCGGCCCAGTCCTGGCCGGAGCGGATGATTTTCTCGCACAACGCGGGCCAGGTGAGCGTGCGGACCGACCAGTACCGGCTCGACCACCGGGGCCAGCTTTTCGACATGATCGCGGATCCGGGCCAAGAGCGCGACATCACGGCGCAGAGGCCCGAGGTCGCCGCCCGGCTCGCTCAGGCGGTCGCGCGGTGGAAGCAGGAAGTGCTGGTCGAGGGCAAGGACGACCGGCCGTTCCCCGTCGGCTATCGCGAGTTTCCCACGACGCCGCTTCCGGCCCGCGACGGCGTGGCCTCGGGCGGGATCCGCCGCAGTGCGCCGGCGCCCAACTGCTCTTATTTCACGCACTGGCGAAGCACCCACGACGCCATCACTTGGGACATCGAGGTGAACACGGCTGGACCCTACGAGGCCGTGCTCTATTACACTTGCCCGCCCGAAGACGTCGGCGCGACCGTCGAATTGCGTTTTCGGGACTCCGCGGTCCGCGCGAAGATCGCCGAGCCTTTCGATCCGCCGCTTTTCGACGCGATGGACCGCGTGCCTCGCAAGGGCGAATCCTACGTCAAGGAATTTCGTCCCCTGCGCGTCGGACCGCTCCATCTCGCCAAGGGGCGAGGAGCGTTGACGCTTCGCGCCCTCCACGTCCCCGGCAAGCAAGTCGCGGACCTTTGGGCGGTCGTGCTGACCCTCGCCGCGCCGGCCGAGCCCTCGACCGGCTGGAAGGCGGGCGCGGCCTCGATGGTCATCACGCCGGAGGAGCCGACGTGGATGGCGGGCTATGCCAGCCGCACCAGGCCCTCGGAGGGCAAGTTTCAGGATCTGTTCGCCAAGGCCCTGGCGCTGGAGGACGCAGCCGGGACGCGCGTCGTCCTCGTGACGCTCGACTTGATCGGCGTGCCCAGGTCCCTGCGCGACGCGGTGGAAAAGCAGGTGGGTCAGAAATTCGGGCTCCGGCCCGAAGGCCTGTTGCTCAACGCCTCGCACACCCATTCCGGTCCCGTGGTCCGCACTGGCAAGACGTTCTATGACCTCTCGCCGGAGCAGCAACAGCGGACGAACCGATTCGCGGCGGGCCTGCAAGAGAAATTAGTGGAGTTGGTGGGCCGGGCGATTGCGGATCTGGCGCCGGCGCGCGTGGGATACTCCCACGCCCGCGCAGGCTTCGCCATGAACCGGCGTTTGCCGACGCCGAAAGGCTACCAGAACAGTCCCTACCCGGACGGTCCAGTGGACCACGACGTGCCGGTGCTGCGCGTGGATGGGCCCGACGGCACACTCCGCGCCGTGGTGTTTGGCTACGCCTGCCACAACACCACGCTGGGGCTGTACCAGTTTTGCGGAGACTACGCGGGCTACGCCCAGCAGTTTGTCGAGCAGTCGCATCCCGGCGCGGTGGCTCTGTTCCTGGCCGGCTGCGGGGGCGACCAGAATCCCTATCCGCGAGGCACCGTCGATCTCGCCCAACAGCATGGCCGCACGCTGGCCACCGCGGTCGAGGCGGCGCTGTTGCCGCAGCCTCGACCGCTCCACGGCCCGCTCCGCGCGGCCCTCGCCGAGGCGCAGCTTCACTTTGCCGCGGTGCCCAGCCGCGAGGAGCTGCTTCAAGCCCAGCAGAAATCAAACGTGTATGAAAAACGCCATGCCGCGCGGTTCCTGGAAGAACTCGAGAAGACCGGGCGCTTGCCTGACGCCTATCCCTATCCCGTCCAGGTCATCCGGTTCGGCGACGACTTGCTCCTCGTGGCCCTGGCCGGAGAGGTGGTCGTCGATTATTCGCTGCGATTGAAGCGGGAGTTGGCGGGGCCGGCGGTTTGGGTGGCGGGGTACTCGAACGACGTGTTCGGCTATGTCCCGTCGGCCCGCGTGCTCCAGGAAGGCGGGTACGAGGCGTCGGGCGCCGTGGTGTATTCGTCGATTCCCTCGGCGTTCGCGCCATCGATCGAGGAGTCCATTGTCGCCAAGGTCCACGAACTCGTTCGCGCCGCAAAGCCATAGGAAACGCCCCGCGCCGGTCGCCGAACCCCGCGGCCTCCTTTCTTCCGCCCTTCGCGTCCCGCCCATGACGGTCGACAAGTCTCCCCGCCGCATCCGCGAGATGTTTGGCGAGATCGCGCGCCGGTACGACTTGTTGAATCATCTGCTTTCGGCCGGCATGGACTGCTCGTGGCGCCGGCGCGCGGTCCGGCTGACGCGGCCGGAGGGCGAGGCCGTGGTGCTCGACGTGTGCACCGGGACGGCGGATCTGGCCTTGGCCTATTGGCGGGCTGGCGGAGGTCGCGTGCGGGTTGTCGGGGCCGACTTTTGCCGCCCCATGCTCGCCGTCGGACTTGAAAAATGCCGCCGCGCTCAGGCCTTCGGCGTGACCCTCGTCGAGGCCGACGCCCAGCAATTGCCGTTTGCCGACGGGGCTTTCGATGTGGTCAGCGTGGCGTTCGGGCTGCGGAACCTGAGCGACGCGGACCGTGGCCTGCGGGAAATGGCGCGCGTGTGCCGGCCCGGCGGACGCGTCGCCGTGCTGGAGTTTTCCATGCCCCGGGCGCGAGGATGGCGCGGGCTGTATGGGTGGTACTTTCGCCGCATTCTTCCCCGGCTGGGCCAGGCCCTGGCCCGAAACCAGCAGCAGGCCTACAATTACCTCCCGGCCAGCGTGAGCGAATTTCCCCAGCGCGAGGCATTGACCGCCCGGCTCGAACAAGCCGGACTGGGCGAGGTGCGTTGTCATTCGTTCACGTTCGGCGTGGCGGGACTGTACGTGGGAATCAAATGAAACGCAACATCGTGCTCGGCGTGACCGGGGCTAGCGGCGCGGTCTACGCCGTGCGGCTTCTGGAAGTGCTGTTGGCCGCCGGTTGCGACGTCCACCTTTCCATCAGCCCCGCGGCCAGGGCGATTCTCCGCGAGGAATTGGGCGTGTCGGTCGATTTGGACCGCTTCAACGCCGCTTCGCTCCGGCTCGAAACCGGCCCCGACCTCCGCGATGAAAAGCTCCAGCGCGTCCGTTCCCTGGCCGGGATTTCCAGCGAGTCGAGCCACGTGCTGTCGGTGGCGACCGGCGAGCCGGGCGCGTTGCGGTATCACCACCACGCGGACCTGATGGCGCCGATCGCCAGCGGGTCGTTTTCGACCGACGGCATGGTCGTTTGCCCGTGCTCGGCCGGGACGCTCAGCGCGATCGCCCATGGGGCCAGCGCCAACCTGATTCACCGCGCCGCCGAGGTTCATCTCAAGGAACGGCGCAAGCTGGTCCTCGTGCCGCGAGAAACGCCGCTTTCGCTTGTGCAGTTGGAGAACATGCGGCGGGCCGCCGAGGCGGGGGCCCTCATCCTGCCCGCCATGCCGGCGTTCTACCACGGCGTCGCCTCGGTTCGCGACCTCGTCGATTTCATCGTCGCCCGAATCTGCGACCAGTTGGCGATTCCCAACGAATTGATTCGCCGCTGGGGAGGGTAGGGGACCGGCGCGATGGCAGAGTCGGGAAAGCAGTCGGTAGAACCATTGGCCGGATCAGCGGCGGGCCGGCGTCGCGGCGTCTTGGCCCGCGCCGCGGTTTGGATCGCCTCCGCCGCCTCCCTGGTTCGCCGCTTGTTGGAGATGATTCGCTTCAGCCATACGGTCTTCGCCCTGCCGTTCGCCCTCTTGGCGGCGGTGATGGCCTGGACGGCGAACGGGCGGAGCGATCCTCCCGAAAATTTTCGCTGGCAGGATCTGGCCGGCATCCTCGTCTGCATGGTCTTCGCCCGCAGCGCGGCCATGGCCTTCAACCGGCTGGCCGATCGGCGGCTGGACGCGTTGAATCCCCGAACCCGATCGCGGCATTTGCCCACCGGCGCGCTGAGCGTGGCGACCGTCGTCCTCTTCACGATCGTCTGCTCGCTCGGATTCGTGGCCGGGACGGTGCTGTTCCTGCCGCGCAATCCCCTGCCCCTGTATTGCTCCGTGCCTGTGCTGTTGTTCCTCTTCGGCTACAGCTACTCCAAGCGGTTCACTGCGCTGGCGCATTTCTGGCTCGGGGCGGCCTTGATGCTCGCGCCGCTGGCCGCCTGGGTCGCCGTGCGCGGCGCGTTGGACTGGGCGCCAATCGTGCTGGGAGGAGCGGTGCTGCTTTGGGTGGCGGGATTCGACATCATCTACGCCTGCCAGGACGCGGCGTTCGACCGGTCCATGCGGCTTCACAGCGTGCCCGCCCGGTGGGGCGTCGCCGGGGCGCTGCGTTGGGCGGCCCTCTGCCACTTCGGCGCCGCGGTCCTGCTCTTCCTGCTGCCCATGGTTTATCCCTATTTCGGCTGGGTCTATGGCGCGGGAACGGGCGCCATCGCGCTGCTTCTGGTCTACGAGCACTGGATCGTTCGGCCCGACGACCTGAGCCGGGTCAATCAGGCGTTCTTCCACGTCAACGCGGTGGTCAGCATCGGGCTGTTGGCCGTGGGATGCGTCGATCTGCTGTTGACATGATCGCGCGGTCCATGGCCGAGACGGGCCGCGCCGGCCGACCGAACGGATGGCGTGCGCCGCCGGCGGGAATTCCGCGATGGGGAGGATCCAGTCTACTCCCCAGCCCGCACCCAGGCCTCGTTGAACGCGGCGTGTTTCATGCTCTTCCCGCCCTGGACAAAGTAGCTGTAGACGACGTGGATCAAGCCGTCGCGGGTCTGAATGACGGCGGGGTAATGGTACGATCCGCCGGGGGTCTTTTCGAGGCGCCGGGTCCATTTCCAGGCGCGGCCTTCGTCGTCGGAAAGCGACACGGCCAGGCTGTCGCGTCCCCGCGTCGTGTCGTTGTAGACAAGGATCCAATGGCCGTTGGCCAGGCGCACGCCGTCGAGACCGGAGCCGGGGTTGGGCAGGTCGGACTCGCCGACCGGGCCCCACGTGAGGCCGTCGTCGCGCGACTCCGCGACGCGGATCCGTTGGCGCCGACCGTTCTCCCGCATATAGGCGACAAGCGTGCCATCGTCGCGGCGCAAGACGCTCGGCTGGATGTTGCCGAAACCGATCAGCGGCCGACTGGCATACCAGGTGGCCCCCTGGTCATCGCTGACCGCCATGATCGACATGTCGAAGGTGTCGGAATACATCGGCAAGAGAATCCGGCCGCTGGGCAGGACCGTCGGCTTGCATCGCGGTTGCCACCCGAGCCGCTGGTAAAGCTTCTCACCCAGGCGCGCGCGGAAGCGTTCCACGTGGGCTGCCTCCCGCTCCGTGAGCGGCCGGCCCAGCGCGGCCAATTCGGCGTCGAGCAGCTTGAGCGTTTCCTCCTTGAAATCGGCCGGCTTGAGGAGCACAAGGCCGCGCTGCGTCCACCGCGGCGGCCCTTCGCCCGTCGACCCCTCGGCGACCAGATAGTGGGTCAGGCACGACTCCCAACTGTTGGCCAGGACCACCGGCCAGAAGAGCCAGAGCCGGCCGCGTCCGTCGACCATCATGGAGGTGTTGCAATCGGGAAAGCCCGGCGTATCGACCATCAGGAACGCCTCGCTCCACTGCGTCTGGCCGCGCGGGAGCCGGGCGCCGTAGATGGCCACGTCGTCGGCCGACCGTTCGCCCGACCCGCGATACCATGAGACGATCAAGTCTCCGTTGGGCCATTCCGCGATCGCGGGCGCGTGGTTGTGTTGCGGGTGGAGGGGAAACACCAACTCGGCGCGGTACACCGGAGTCGCATCGACCGCGACCAGGAGACCGCCGAGAATCGCCGAAAACAGTGGCATGCCCATGGCCGGCTCCGTGGTGGCTTTCCGATCCCGCTATTTGCCGGGAGCGGCAAGGTCGGGCACTTCGAGTTGGATGTCCGGACCGGGGCTGGCAAGAGGGGGCGTCTTGGCCGTGTCGGAGTCCGGTTTCGCGGGGGCGCCCGGCTTCCAAGCGGGGGCGTCGCCCTCGCCGCCAGATCCCGACGCCGTGTTCACGGAAATGCGTTTCTGATCCGCGGTCGTGACCTCCAAGAGCGACAATCCCCAGGCGCCGCCGATCCGCCGGGCCTCGGCCCGAACGCTTCCCCGCCCCTTCGGACCCGCGATACGAAACATCAAGTTCGCCTTGTCGCCATACAGCGAACCGCTGGGCAGAATCTCCACGTCCCGAATCGGTTGGCCGAGCTGGGCGATCACTTCGGGGGCCGCCTGGACCTTGGCCAGCGCCATTTGGTACGGCTCGGTGGACTTCAGTTTTCCGCCCAATTCGCGCCAGGCAATGACCGCGCCCGCCGCCAACGCGACCACGACGAGCGCCGCGATCAGCGGCCAGCGCCGCCGCTTGGCGGGGACAGGCTGGGCCGAAGACGGTTTCTCCTGATCTGCTTGCATGGGGCTTCCTCCCTCCCGCTAACCTCCTGAACTTCCCGTGGTCGACGCCGCAGTCTCCGCCGCCTTCGGTTTGGCGGCGGGGGCTTTCTTTTCGACGGGTTTGGGCGGGGGCTTGTCAACGATCTTCAGGTGCTCCACCGCGATGTCATACCACCCCCGATCGTTATGGGCGTCGAACTGGACCAACGCGCGACCGTTGCAATTGACCGCCTTCACTTGGCCCACCACCCCCTGGAACCGGGCCAGATCGGGCCGTTCGCCGGCCACCATGACATACTGGTCGGTGTACCGCCGCTTGAGTTGTTCAATCTGTTCGGGGAGCATTGCGTCAACGCTTTCACCAAGGGCAACCGTTCACGGGGATTGTCCCGATTTTCGCGGCAAAATCCGCGAAAATGGGACTGGTCCCCGGGCCGGTGAGGGGACCAGCGCATTTTTCGGCGCGAAACAGCCCGAAAAACGAGCCAGTGCCCGGCCTGTGAACGGTTTCCACCAAGGATACCACCGCCGCCAGGGTGTATAATATACCGCAAGGACCGCTCGGGGCAAAAGAGCGATCCGGCTCAGTTCCAAGGCCCGTCCACGTTCCTTGAAGTCTCATGACGGCGATTCTCGGCCTGTCGGCCTTTTACCACGATGCAGCGGCGGCGCTGGTGATCGACGGACAGGTGGTCGCCGCCGCGCAAGAGGAGCGTTTCACGCGCAAGAAGCACGATCCGGGTCTGCCGCTTTGCGCGATCGACTACTGCCTGCGCGAGGCGGGCCTGACGCCCGGCGATCTGGACTACGTGGGGTTTTACGACAAGCCCCTGTTGAAGTTCGACCGGTTGCTGGAAACCTATCTTGCGTTCGCGCCGGCCGGCTTCGCCTCCTTTCTCCAGGCCATGCCGGCGTGGTTGAAGCAGAAGCTGTTTCTCCGGCGGGAGTTGAACCGAGGGCTGCGCGGGGCGTACAAGAAACGGTACGTCTTCACCGAGCACCATGAATCCCACGCGGCCAGCGCGTTCTTCCCTTCGCCGTTCGACGAGGCCGCCATTCTCACCTTGGATGGGGTCGGCGAATGGGCCACGGCCAGCTACGGCCACGGCCGGGGCAACCGCATCACGCTCACCCACGAGCTTCGGTTTCCCCATTCCCTCGGCCTGTTGTATTCGGCGTTCACCTATTACTGCGGGTTCCGGGTGAACTCGGGCGAGTACAAGCTGATGGGCCTGGCGCCCTACGGCGAGCCTCGCTACGCCGAGGCGATCCTCCAACGCATGGTGGACCTGAAGGCCGACGGCTCGTTCCGGATGGACATGTCGTACTTCAACTACTGCCAGGGGCTGACGATGACCTCGGAGAAGTTCCATCGGCTGTTCGGCGGGCCGCCCCGCCAGCCCGAGGCCCCCTTGGAGCAGCGCCATATGGACGCGGCGGCCTCGATCCAGCAAGTGACCGAGGAGATCATGCTCCGCGCGGCCCGCCATGTGCACCGGGAAACAGGCATGGCGAACCTGTGCCTGGCCGGGGGGGTGGCGCTGAACTGCGTGGGCAACGGCCGCATCCTGCGCGAGGGTCCGTTCGAGCGGATCTGGATCCAGCCGGCGGCCGGCGACGCCGGCGGGGCGTTGGGCGTGGCCCTGTTCATCTGGCACCAGTTGTTGGGCAAGCCCCGCCAGGCCAGCGCGATGGACAGCCAGCAAGGCTCGCTCCTCGGCCCGCGCTTCGCCGAATCGGAGATCCGGGCATTCCTCGACCGCGTGGGGGCCCGCTACCGCGAGTTTCCCGACGATGCGTCGCTCTGCCGCCACGTGGCCGAGCTGCTGGCCAGCGAAAAGGTGGTCGGCTGGTTCCAAGGCCGGATGGAGTTTGGTCCTCGAGCCTTGGGGGGAAGGAGCATCCTGGGCGACTCGCGGAGCCGGCGCATGCAGTCGGTCATGAACCTGAAGATCAAGTTCCGCGAATCGTTCCGGCCTTTCGCGCCGTCGGTGCTTCAGGAATGCGCGGGAGAGTATTTCGAACTGGATCCCCGCGTCGAGAGCCCCTACATGCTGCTGGTCGCGCCGGTGAGGCAGGCCCAGCGCATCCCCTTGGACGGCGAGGAACGCACCTTCAAAGGCCTCGACCGCCTCAAAGTCGCCCGCTCCCAAATCCCCGCCGTGACCCACGTGGATTACTCGGCTCGGGTGCAAACGGTGGACCGGGTCCGGCATGGCAGGTATTATGAACTCTTGCGGGCGTTCCACGAACGAACGGGCTGCCCGGTCCTCATCAATACGAGCTTCAACGTCCGCGGCGAACCGATCGTCTGTGCGCCCGAGCACGCTTACCGTTGTTTCATGGCGACCAACATGGATGCCCTGGTCCTGGAGCGGTTCGTCTTGCTCAAGGAGGACCAACCCGACGCGAAACAGCATGAGCTGACCGGTTACTTGGCCCAGTTCCAGCCGGATTGAGACGACCATGGCGGTGTTTGACGTCCAGTGGAATCCCTCGCCGCGCGAACTGAGGCAGTTCGCCGCCATCTGGTTTCCGGCGGCGTGCGCCGTAGCGGGCGGCCTCGTGTATCTTCGCGCCGGGTCGCTCTGGGGCGCGGTGTGCCTCTGGGCCTGCGGGGCAGCGGTCAGCGCGATGGGATGGATCCGCCCGCGCGCGGTCCGGCCCTTGTACGTCGGGTTGCTCTGCCTGACCTACCCGATCGGCTGGGCGGTTTCGCACGTCCTCTTGGCGTTGATTTTTTTCGGGATGTTCACGCCGGTGGGACTGTTCATGCGCCTTTGGGGGCGAGATCCCCTCCAACGCAAATTCGATCCCGGGGCTGCAAGCTATTGGACGCCCCGGCCGCCGAGCCGCGATCCGAAGTCGTACTTCCGGCAATTCTAGGCTTACCGTCGAAACGAACGCCCATGGCCCAACCTGAACAACCTGCCGAGGATTCCAAGGTTCTTGAATTCGCCTCCGCGGCCGAGCAGAAGCAGCCGAGCCTGCTGCGCGAGTTTGGCCAGTTCATCCTCGAGAACAAGAAGTGGTGGCTGACGCCGATTGTTCTCGTGCTGCTTCTAATGGGGCTGTTGATCGTGCTGGGTGGGACAGGGGCCGCCCCGTTCATTTACACGTTGTTTTGAGCGGGTTGATGTCCAAGCCCTGGGATTACCTGATCCTCACCGCGTCGAACGACGCCCAGGCCGCGGTCTACCAGACTCAATTGGCCTTGCGGCGCGAGCTGGGATTGCTTGGTCGCGTGGGCCGCGTGCTGGTCGTCGCCGATCCCGAGGGCCGTCGGGTCGGCAGCGGCGCCAGCACCCTCCTCTGCCTGATGGAGGTCCTTTATCGCGAGTTGGCCGGTCGATCCGGAACGGCCGATCCTCAGGCATGGCTTGAGACGCTGCGCCAGCGCCGGATCTTCATCCTGCACGCCGGCGGCGACTCGCGGCGCCTGCCCGCCTATGGGCCTTGCGGCAAGGTCTTCGTGCCGGCGCCGGGCCTGGCCGACAGCGCCGTGGGATCTACCTTGTTCGATCGCCAATGGCCGATCTACGCGGACTTGCCGCCGACGCCGGGCGACGGAGGCCAGGTCGTGATCGCCTCAGGCGACGTCTTCCTGGGCTTTTCGCCCGCGGAGGTCGGTTTTGCGCCGAGGGGGTTCACGGGCCTGGGATGCGCCGCGGAGCCGGACCAGGCAAGCCGCCACGGCGTCTATTGCGCCGCTCCCGACGGCGCGGTGCGGCGATTTCTTCAAAAACCTTCGCCGGCGGCCCAGGCGGCGGCGGGGGCAATCGACCGCCTCGGCCGGAGCATCCTCGACGTGGGGGTGGTGCATTTCGACGCCACCGCGGCCGTGCGTCTGCTCGAATGGTCCGAGCCCGTGCCGGATTCGACGGGACGACTCCATTTTGGCGAGCGCGTGCGACAGGCCCTGTTCGGCCGAGGACTCGACTTCTACCGCGAAATCTGCTGCGCTTTCGGATCGGAGACGACCTGGGAGGGATACCTAGCCGCCGTGCGCCAGGCGGGCTCCGAGCTGGACGAATGGCTGCTCAAGCGGATTTTCGCCCAAGTCGCGCCGATCCCCAGCCGCGTCCACGTCCTCGGCCGTTGCGATTTCCTCCATTTCGGCGCCACGGATCAGCTTATTGCCAGCGGCCAACGCCTGGTCCAGCGCGAAAACGGCTTGTTCGTTGCCAGGGCGTATTTGACCATCAACCATGCCCAGGCCGACTCGGCCGAGATCCATGCCCACGGGGCGTGGATCGAGGGCTGCCGCGTCGCCGCTCCCCTGGTGCTCGACGAGCAGAATGTGGTTGTCGGCGTCGATCTGGACGAGCCGTTGCGCCTGCCTGCCCGGGCGTGCCTGGACCTTCTGCCCGGCAGGAACCGGGCGGGCGAGCCGGTGGTCTTCGTGCGATGTTACCACACAACCGACCGATTTGACGCGGCGGGGCTCGCCGCCGGTTGTCTGTGCGGCGTTCCGCTGGCGGAATGGCTCACCGCGGCGGAAGTGCGGCCCGACGAAGTCTGGCAACACCCGACGCGGCCCGAACTCCAAAACCTCTGGCACGCGCGCCTGTTTCCCGCCGAGCGCGATCCCCGCGGGTTTCGCCGGTGGCTCTGGATGTTCGAGCCGGGCCGGGCCGCGGCCGACCAGTGGCTCGCCTGGCGCGAGGCGGATCGATACAGTTTCGCGGAGATGAACACGCTGGCCGACCGTGAGGCGTTCTTTGCCCGCCGGGCAAGGCTGCACGGCGACGCGCTTGTCGCCTCGCTCCACGGTCAGTTTCGTAAAGAGAGCGGTTTCTCCGCGTCGGACATCGCTTTGCTGCTCGCCGAGCCAAAGACGCGAGGCCTCCGAATGGCAAAATTCCTCGACGAGGCGTTTGCCGCAGCGCAACAGGCGGCGGGCAACGACCCCAGCGAACGGTTTCTCCCCTCGCGGATTCTGCATTCCCTGGCGACCGCCGTGGAGATCGTCGCTGGGGACTCCGAGCCCACGCTCCAAGATCTGTTCGGCGGACTGGACAACGCCATCCCGCCGACGCAGACGACGTGGCTGGCCTCGCGGGGATTGGGACTGGCGGGGGACCGCCCGGCGCGGGATTGGGCTCGACAAGCCAAACGGGAGGCTATCGCGCACCTTCAGCGGGCCATCGTGGACAGCGGCGAAAAGCCCGATGCCCCGCGAAACGCCTTGCGGAGCGACGAGATTGTCTGGGGCCGTTCGCCGGCGCGCTTGGACCTCGCCGGGGGATGGTCCGATACGCCGCCCTACAGCCTCGAATACGGCGGCTGCGTGACCAATGCCGCCGTGACGCTCAACGGTCAGCCGCCGATCCAGGTTTACGCGCGGGTCACGCCGGAGCCGCTGGTGCGCATTCACTCCATCGACCAGGGGACCGATTGTGAAATCCGCGAGTGGAGCGCGCTTCTGGACTTCGGCTCGACGATCGGCGAGTTCTCGCTGGTGAAGGCGGCCCTGGTCCTGGCCGGCTTCGATCCGGCCAGCGGACGATCGCTCCAGGCGTTGCTGGAGCAGTTTGGCGGCGGGCTGGAGCTGACGACCTTGGCGGCGGTTCCGAAAGGGAGCGGGCTGGGCACGTCGAGCATCATGGGAGCGGTCGTCCTGGCCGTGATCCACCGCGTTCTCGGCCGCCCGTTGTCAAGCACCCAGTTGTTCCATGCCGTCCTCCGCCTGGAACAGGCCCTGACCACCGGCGGCGGCTGGCAAGACCAGATCGGCGGAGCCCTCGGCGGCGTCAAGTTGATCACGACCCAGCCGGGTCTGGTGCCTGAACCCGCCGTCCGCTACCTCCCAGCCGACGTGCTCGACCCGAAGGCCAACCACGGTCAGACTCTCCTGTATTACACGGGGATCACGCGATTGGCCAAGAACATCCTGGCCCAAGTCGTCGGCCGGTGCCTGGACCGGAATCGCAATACCATGGCAACGCTTCGGAGGATCCAGGCCTTGGCTTTGCAAGTGGCCGAGAGCCTCGCCCGCAAAGACCTGCCGGCCTTCGGCGAGGCGATCGACGCGGCGTGGACGCTCAACAAGGAACTCGACCCGGATTCGAGCCATCCGGACATCGAGGCGATCCTGGCCCGGATCCGGCCTCATGTGTACGGGGCGAAGCTGCTCGGCGCCGGCGGGGGCGGCTTCTTGCTGCTGGTCTGCAAATCCGCCGCCGACGCGGAAGCCGTCAAGCGCCGGCTGGAAACGCAACCTCCCAATCCCCGCGCCCGGTTCTTCGAGTTCGAGGTCAGCGCGCCCGGCCTCGCCGTGAGCGTTTCCTAGGGCCTACGCCAAAACCGCCGATTCGCGGGAACTTTCCCGCTTTTCGTGGTGAACTTTGGGCGAATCGTCGGCAGGCTCGGGAGGGAAATCCGCGTTGCTTGTCCCGACAGCCGGGTTAGAGTAGATTCAGGAAGCGTGTTGCCGGGGCCCGGCGTACCGTAGGATCCGACCCATGGGATTGATGCGATTGACGATCTCTCCGCCCGATCGCATCACCGAGGAGATGGCCCGGCAAGCATACCTTTGCGGGCTGGATCGTGTTCCCTGGAGGGGGTGGAACCGTTGGGCGCCGGGCGAATTGGTCATCCAGCGGGCGGTTACAGAGTCCGGAAATCTGCACATTCCGTGGCCGGTCGAGGGGCACGGCGTGATCACGATTTCGACCGCCACGCTCCGTGAGCGGCCAGAACCTTATCGGCTGCCGTTGGAACTGGCGCGCGGCAAGATAGGCCAGGTCCGCAATCAACTCGCCGAGTGGGAGATGCTCGGACTGGTGGTTCCGGACTCGGTTCGGGATTTGCTGCGAAAGGCGATCGCCTTGCTGGGAGAGGCGGTGGTCGCCGACCAGGAATCCGCCGCGTCGGTGGCCGCCGCGGAGAAGGCCCTGCGCCTGGCCATGGACGCGGCGGTGGAACTGGCGTCGGCGTTCGCCGAGCAGGCCGTGGCCATCCGGCGGCGGGCGAGCGGCAAGTTGAACGTCTTGCTGGGCGGCGACCTCGGATCGACCCTGCTGGACGATTACGTGGCCGGGCAGTATCTCCAGACCTTCAACGCCGCGATCGTCCCGATGGTCTGGCGCGAGATCGAGGCTCGCGAAGGCGAATTCCTCTGGGACATTGCCGACGAGCAGGTCGCCTGGTGCCGGGCCCACAACCTCACCGTGTGCGCCGGTCCGCTGGTGGATCTGGACCCGCGCTCGGTGCCCGATTGGGCGGTGGTCTCGGGCAACCGCTTCGAGAGTCTCTGCGCCTCCGCGTCCGAATTCGTCGCCGCGGCCGTCACGCGCTACCGGGGCAAGGTCGATACGTGGCTTGCCGCGGGGCGGGTGAATACGGGCGAGGCGTTTTCGTTGTCCGAAGAAGATCGCGTGCGTCTCGCTGCCCGGGCAATCGAGCTGACCCGCGCGCTGGATGCCCAAGCGGCCATCGCCATTTCGTTCGATCAACCTTGGGCCGAATACCTCGCCCGCCACGGCGACGATTTCCCGCCGCTGCATTTTGCCGATGCTTTGTTGAGGGCGGAGTTGGGCCTGACCGGGCTGGCCCTGGAGGTCAACCTGGGCTACTCGCCCGGCGGTACGCTGCCACGCGATCCCTTGGAATTCAGCCGGCAAATCGATTTCTGGGCCCTGCTCGGGGTGCCGCTGCACTTGATCGTGGCCGTCCCCAGCAGTTGCCAACCCGACCCCCTGGCCCTAAGGCCCGCTGGGACGCTCGGGGAGAGTTGGACGCCGGCAGCCCAGCAGACGTGGGTGGGGCGCTATCTGCCGCTTTTTCTGGCCAAGCCGAGCGTGCGCGGGGTGTTTTGGAGCCAGATTCGCGATTTCGAGCCGCACCGCTTCCCGCATGGCGGGCTGTTTGATCTGCGTCGCCATCCCAAGCCCGCCCTCCGCCTGTTGGCCTCGATCCGGCAGGCGCATTTGAGGTGACGCCGGGAGTCCAGGGAACGGAGCGGACCATCGAGCCCACCGCGCCTCGCGGGCGCCACGGTTCCCCGCCGTAACCGTTCCCAGGCCGGGGACTGGCTCGTTTTTCGGGCCGTTTCGCGCCGAAAAATGCGACTCTCCCCTTCCCGGCCAGGGCGACAGTCCCATTTTCACGGATTTCACCGCGAAAACCGGGACATTCACTGGGAACGGTGACTCCCCGCCGCGCCGCCCGCTCCGGATTCCCCGCTCACTCCGCCCGGCGCAGGCAGGTAAGGCAGATGTCGTCGGTCTGGGGATGGTCGCCAATGAACCGCGTGACGTCGCTGATGACCAGTTGGCCGAGTTCGGCGGCGCTTTGGGCGGGCTTTGCCAGCGTCCGGTAGAGGCGCTCGGCGCCGTAGCGTTCGCGTTGGGCGTTCTCGGCGTCGGTCACTCCGTCGGTGTACATGACCAGCGCGTCCCCGGGCGCCAAGTGCACGGAGAACTGGGCATAGGCGCTGTCGCCGTCGATTCCCAGCGGCAGGCCGCCTTTGCCTTGGGCGAGTTCCTCGATCTCGCCCGACGCCCGCCGCCGCAGCGGAGCGAGATGGCCGGCGTTCACAATGCACACCTCGTCCTCGCTGGGATCCAGAATCGCCGTCACCATCGTGACGAATTTGCCCTCCCAGCGATCATGGGAGAACATCTGGTTCAAACGGGCCATCGCGTCGACGGGCCGGGGCTGGCTGAGAAGGCTGTAGCGGACTTCGGCCGAAAGCCTCGCCACGAGCAAGGCCGCCGCGATGCCTTTGCCGCAAACGTCGGCCAAGGTCGACGCGAGGCGGTTTCCGGGCAATTGGACGTAGTCGAAATAGTCGCCGCCGAGGTGGTGGGCGGGCTGGTAGCACTGAAAGAACTCATAGCGTTCGACTTGCGGCGGCGACGCCGGCAGCAGGCCCATTTGCACGCGGTGCGCCAGGCTCAATTCTTTCTCCAGCAACTCCTCGCGGATCGCCCGCTCGTGCAACTGGGCGTTTTCCACGGCCACCGCGGCCTGGCAGGCGACGCTGGCCAAGACGTCCAGGTCGTCGCGGCTGAAGCGCCGGCGGGGATCGTTCGTGTCGACCTGGATGACGCCGAGCACCTCGCCGTCGCTGTCCAGAAGCGGCGCGCACATCACCGAGTGGATGTGGAAATCCACGATGCTTTCGCTCATCCGGAACTGCGAATCGGTCGAGGCGTCGGCCGAGAGGATGGCCTCCTTCGAGTTCATCACCGTGTTCAGGATCGTGCGGCTCATGCGGATGCGGCCGCGCGCCTCGTCGTGACGGAACTTGACCGCCTTGGTCGTCAGCTTCTTGGCCGGCGATTCGAGCAGGGCAATAAAGCCTCGGTCGGCCTGAATGAAAATCTTGAACAGGTTGTCCAGCAATCGCGGCAACACGTGCTCCAGCCGCGTCGCCCTGCCCAGGTTGCGACCGATTTCCAGAAGGGCTTTGAGTTTCACCTCGGGATTGACTGTCAGCCGCATGCTGGTGCTGCCCGTCGAGACATCGAGCTTCGACATGATGGTCGAGCCGGTCGATTCGCGCTCGTCGTCCACCATCTGCACGGCGTCGACGTCGCCGGGGAGCGTTTGGGCCTGAGGATCTTGCGGCGCGGCCGGCGCCTGGGGGGAATCCTCATGGAACGAGAACACCAGATCGCAGATCTTCAGCTCGTCGTTTTCGGAGAGCTTTTGCCGCTCGACCCGCACCCCGTTGACAAATGTACCGTTGCGGCTCTTCAGATCCTCGACAAAGTAGTCGACCCCCGACCGCACGATCCTCGCGTGCTGCCGGCTGACCGCCCCCGCCTCCAGGACGATGTCGCAGTCCGGTTGACGTCCCAAGATGGAGCATTCGCCCAAGGGAAACACCTGCCCTGGGTCCAACCCCTTGAGCGCTCGGAGGAAAGCCATAGACCTCGATCTCCCGGCGAGAACCGCCACCCCTCCCACCACGCGGCTCACGAATGGCCCCGCCCCCTCGGGTAGCCGTTCACGGGGGCTGTCCCGATTTTCGCGGCGAAGTCCGCGAAAATGGGACGGTCCCCCTGGCGGTAAGGGGACAGGGACATTTTTCGGCGCGAGAAAGACTCGCCAGTCCCCGGCCTGTGAACGGTTACCCCCTTGGGACCAAGGCCAATCTCGCGATGCGCTTGATTCTAAGGGACGTTACCCTTGAAAGCAACGGCTCACTCCCCATTGGGGGCACATTGATGAGAAGAGCCGCGAGGCTTCGATTTGTGTCGGGCGAAAGACGAGCCGTTCTTATCGCCCGCGAATCGGCCCGGTCGCGTCATGACCGATCGTTCGGCGCGGCGTTAGTCCAATCGCCTGACTTCGACGTATTGCACCCCGCCGGTGGCGGAGTCCTGCCGGAGGCTGGCCTCGACTCGGGCGGGGCCGGCCGAGAGAGCCACGGCGGGGAACGCGCACTCGGACTGCCCCGCCTTGACCGGCCGCCGCACGGAGACGCCACCGAGCGACAGGGCCACTTCGCCGTTGGCGCTGGCCTGGGCAAACCGCACCGTGATCGCGTAGCGACCGGCCGCCGCGACGTGGACCTCCCAATAGCCCTCGCCTTTCGGTCCCCAGTTGGCGCCGCGGCCGCGCCAGTCCTGGCGCGTCAACAGCACGGGGTTTTCCTGAGGGGCGCCGAGAACGATGCGCGGCGGAACGGCATAGTCCCGTCCGGCGGTCACGTCGTCGAACCAGGCGTCGTAGGCCGCCTTGAGCTTCGCCACGCGGTCGGGGTGCTCGGCGGCCACGTCGCGACGCTCCAGGGGGTCGCGAACCATGTCGTAGAGCTGGAACGACGTCTTGCCGTTCCACCGCTCGGCCGCGCCAAGCGGTTGGACGAGCTTCCAATCCTGCGAACGGGCGGCAAACGCGCGGTAGCGTTCCGGCGCGTCGCCGCGGTGCCATTGGCAAAAGAGCACGCGATCCGGCCACGCTGCCGATTCGCCGCGCAACAGAGGCGCCAGGCTCCGCCCATCAAACCTCACGCCCGGAGGCGCGGCCACGTTGCAGAGTTCCAAGAGCGTGGGGGCCAGATCGATGGCCGCGCTAATGCGGTCGACGCGCCGCCCCCCCTTCAGGTGCGCCGGCCAGCGGAGAAAGCAGAACTGGTGGATTCCGCCTTCGTACACGGTTCCCTTCCAGCCCTGGAATCCCGCATTGTAGCCCCGGTGGTTTTGGCAACCATTGTCCGAAAAGTACACGACGATCGTCTGGTCGGCCAGTTTCAGGCCGTCGAGTTTCGCCAATAGGCGTCCGACGTTGTCGTCGATGTTTTCGATCATGCCGTAAACTCGGGCGAGCACTTCCGGGTCGTTCTTGGGCGTCATGGGGTGTCCCGAGGGGTGCCGGGGAAACGCCTCGGGGCGGAAGTCCCTGCTCAGACAGCGGCGGCGATACTCGTCGGGCACCTGGTGCGGGTCGTGGGGGCAATTGAACGGAAGATACAGGAAGAACGGCTGGCCGCGATGCTTCTCGATGAACTCGATCGCCGCGTCGGTGATCACGTCGCTCACGTAGCCAGAGGTCTTCACCCACTGGCCGTTGCGCCGGAGGGTCGGGTTGAAGTACGCGCCGAGCGGATCGACGGGGCCGGGCGGATCGGCGGGTTGAGCCAGGCCCCCGCCGTTGAGCACCAGCGATTCCTCAAATCCCTGGTCCATGGCCCGCATCGGATAGTTGTCGCCCAGGTGCCATTTGCCAAAAATGCCGGTCCGGTAGCCCGCGGCGCGAAGCATTTCGGCCAGCGTGATTTCGTCGGCACGCATCAGCGAGCGGCCAAGATAGGTGTCGGTGACCCCCGTGCGATAATGGTACCGCCCGGTCATCAGACACGCCCGCGTCGGCGAACAGACCGGCATGACGTGGAAGTTCGTCAGCCAAACGCTCTCTTCGGCCAGGCGGTCGATATGCGGCGTGCGGATCACGGGATTGCCCGTCGCGCCGAGTTCTCCGTAGCCCTGGTCGTCGGTGAGGATGACGATCACGTTGGGCCTCGCCGCCGCGTCGGCCGCCCTGGCGGAACCCGGCCCGGCGCCCCATGCCGCAAGGAAGACAAGGCTCCCGAGAACGGCGAGCATTCCAAGGGATTCCGTCGCCTGTGGCCCGCGGCGGGGCAGACCCCTTCCACGCATCTGTTGGCTTTCACGATCGTCGCATCCGCTCATGGGAACCTCCGGCGGCAATGCAAAGGCGATGAGCAAGCGCGGTTCGGCCCGGTCGTCTTGCTCGAGGGGGCTGAAAGGAAACCCGTTTGGGACCCGGCCGTTTCGCGGCGGCTCGCCATGGGGCGATTCGGCTTGCAACCCGCGGCTGCCCGCAAAACGGAAGGCTATTGTAAGGCCGGACCCGCGGCCTGGGCAACCGCCTCACGAGGCCGTCTTTGGTCCTCAAAAACCGACGCCCGAGCCCCGCGCCTCAGCGCGCTGTGTTGACCACCACCATTACCGAGTAGGGGGCAAGCGTGAGCCGGTAGTTCCTGGCGAAATCACTGCGTTTTTCGACCTTGACCTTCACGGCCTCGTCGTCGATGTTGTGCGCGCTCGGATGGTCGGCCGCGAGCGTGTGAATTTCCACTTCCGGGCCTGGCTGGTAGGGCAGTTCCAGGGTCACCGGCGTGGGGGCGTCGAGGCGGCGCGAATAGAGCATGATCGCGCAGCGGTTGCCCTGCTTGAACGGATAGCAGGCCACCAGCGGCACGTCCTTGACGGCCGGAAACTTGCGCACGCGGCGATCCGCGCTGTTGGATTGGTTGAAGATTTCGGACTCGGCCTCGGGAAGGTCGACGAGCACCATTTCCTTGGCCTCGGCGCGGAGCAGGTCCCCCTCGCACAATCGATTGCGGAGCTTGAGGGCCTTCCAAGCGATGTGTTCCTGCCATCTTCGGTTGTGCGAGGACCAGTAGTGGCCGTTGCGGAAGAGGAAAAACGACTGCTCGGTATAGCCCGCCGCCAGATTGGTCATGAAGATGTCCAGGGCGTTGACGGCCTGGGCCATGGACTTGCCTTCCTCTTGTTCCTTGCGGTTGAACTTGCCCGGTCCCGGCAGCGTGTAGCCTGGCCCGGCCTCGTAGACCATCGGCTGCACGGTCCGGTTGCGCTCGGCGGAGATGGCCTTGAGCACTTCGGCATATTCCAGCGACCGGGGGCGCAGCATCCGGTAGGAATAGGTGAGGATGTTGAACCAGCCGCTTTGCGGATCCTCGGCCTTGATCAGCCCCACGGCGTCCCAACCGCCGGTGTAGTAGGCGATGTCCGAGGCGTCGGCGCTGGGGCAGGTGGAAAGGGCCAGCGGGCCGTACCCCCATCGGCGATCCGTCCCCGCCACCCAGCCGTTCAGGATGAACTTGAATTTGTCGGCCTGGAAATGGGGACTGGCTTTCATGGTCTGGAAGACGAGTTCGGCGTAGCTGCCATAGTCCTTGGGGCGACCGGGGAAGCCCTGCATTCCGAACATGCCGTTCCACGTCTCATTGCCGAGTTCGAGGTACACCAGATCGAAGGCCTCGGTCCACGGCGCCTTGCGGCCCCAGGCGGCGCGACGCTTGCCATAGGGCGAATCGGGCGGGCCGGCCAGGTATTCGATCAGATTCCGCTGTTCTTCCAGCGTGAAGAGGGTCGAGGTGATGATCCACGGCCGTGAGCCCAGCGTCGCGCACAGCTCGAGCTGCTGGTGCAGGTTCGTCGCGTTGGTGGGACCGCCGCCGCTCGTCTCGCCGAATTCGGTGTTGCTTTCCAGCACCGGCCCGAGCGCCGAGTCCAGCGCCCGGCCAAACCCCCGATTGCACTGGAGCGGCCACAGGCGGAGGTGGCCCGGCCGATACGCCCGAAGCGCCTCGACGATTTCCGGGTAGAAGGCCCAAGGCGGCGCGTCCTTCTCGAAGATCACCACGTTGTCCAGCCAGAAGGCGCCAGGCTCGCGGAGAATGAATTCCAACGGTTCGGCCGCGCGGCGGGGCGGCGCGCCGGTGAACTCGATGGAGAACGGCTTCCAAGCCTCGCCCACCCCAACTTCGGCCTCTTTCAACGACGCCACGCGCACGCTCACGGAGCCCGTCGCCATGCCTTGTTGTTTCGCCCAGAACTTCAGGACGTAGGGTTTGCCCTCCTTGAATCGAGGCCAATCCGGCTGTTGATTGGCGATCAGCCAATAGCCGATGCGAAGCGGGCTGGCCGCATCCGGCACGGTCACCTTCAAGCTGCCCGCGCCGCCGCCGGGCGGGGCGTCGCGGTCGACGATCATCCTACCGCCGGATTGGACGAACCGGCGGCTCTGCTCGCGATCCAGGATCGCGAATCCTCGCATGACCAGCGGCTGGCCCTCCATGGTCCGCGTGGAGCCTGGAGGAATGTCGCGCCGCGTCGTGCGGAGGACGAACTCGTCGCCCGCCTTGACCGCCGGACCGGGCTTGTCGAAATACAGCCGGTTCTCTCCTTGCCGGGACGCCTTGTAGGATCGGATCGTTCCCTCGCGCACCAGCGTGGTCCGGCCGTCCTCATGGCGGTAGACGGTCGCCGAGCCGCCGTCGAAGAAGCCGTCGCGAAACACGTCGTAAAAGCCCATTCCGGATCCACCTCGCCGCGGCTTGGCGCCGGCATCCGCGGGCAGGCACTCGATGAAGTCCTCGCCGCCGTCGGTGGCGAGGTTTTTCAAGCGAGCCTCGATGGGGTTCAGGTTCGGGTGGCCCCACCACTGGTTGTGAAACGGCTCTTCGCCCCAATGCGTCATGGCTGGGGGATCGAGGTTGACGCCGAACCGCGGCGGCGACGCCACCGCCACTTCCGCGGAAATCACGAAGACCGCTCGCTCGCCGCGCGGCGTGGGCAGCTCCGCACGGAGCGAGCCCGAGACCAGCACCCCCGCGGCCAGCGCGGCGCAGGCCAGGGCTGGCCACGGGATCCGGCCGACGGAGAGTGGTCGGCCGCGCCGCGGTCGTTGCCTCGGCAGGCCTTGGCGGATCTCGAAAGTCCCTCGGGGATTGCGGTCCGGCATGGTCATGGTTTCGCCCTTCCTCCCATGGTGATGAATTCCTCGCGGCTCACAAAGCCGTCCTGGTCGACGTCGAATTGGACGAAGCGTTTCGGGGCCTCGCTGGGATCGGGTTGATTGGCGAGAAACTCCTCCCGGCTGAGCTTGCCGTCGCCGTTCTTGTCCCGCCGGGCGAACATCGCGGCGCGATCCTGCTTCGGCTTGCCGGCGGCCGGCTTGCCGCCGGCCTTCTTGCTCGACCCGATCTGCGGTTTCGCCTCCGGCTGGCGCGCGAGCAGCGGGCGGAGCCGGGCGACGATGTCGGGCCGGGCCGCGGCCAGATTCCTGGTTTCGGCGGGATCGGTCTCGTAATCGTACAATTCGAGCACGGCCGTGTCCGTCGCCGCCCCGGGCTTCTTCCATTCGACCAGCCGCCAGCGCGCGGTGCGCACCGCCCGGCCCATGAGTTGCCCCCGGGGATAAACGTGGTACACCGCCTCCTTCGTCGCCGCGGCGGGATCTCGCAGCGCCGCGGCGAAGCTCGCGCCGTCGAGCCCTTCGGGCACGGGAAGGCCGGCCAATTCGCAAAGCGTGGGGTAGATGTCGACGCTCTCCACCAGGGCGCCGGTCTTCACTCCGGCCTTCGCCCCCGGGGCGCGCACGATCAGTGGAATGCGCGCAGCCTGCTCGTAGTTGGTGTGCTTGCACCACATCCCGTGATCGCCCAAGTGCCAGCCATGATCCCCCCAAAGGACGACGATCGTGCTCTTGCCGAGGTCCAGGCGATCCAGTTCGTCGAGCACGCGCCCGAGTTGAGCGTCCATATAGCTCGTCGCCGCATGGTAGCCGTGGATCAGGCGCCGGGCCGCGGCGTCGTCCAGCGGGCCGGTCGCTGGAATGTCGCTGTACTGCCGCAATTCGCCCCACGTCGTCGGCGCGAATTCCGGAGCGCCGATGGGCGGGTTTTTCAGGGCGGGCAGCGGAAAAGCGTTCGGGTCGTAAAGGTCCCAGTACTTCTTCGGCGCGCAAAACGGCAGATGCGGCTTCAGGAACCCGACGGCGATGAACCAGGGCTCGTCGGGCCGCTCGCGCGCGGAACGCAGGCGGCGGATCGCCTCGTCGGCAATCTGGCCGTCGGCGTAGGCCGAGTCCGCCACGTCGGCGCATTCGGTCGGAGCGCCCCGGGGAAGCGAGGCCAGCTTGCTCGCCGGCGCGCCGTCGGCCTTCGCCTTCCCCGACGCCCGCTTCCATTGGTCCAAATTGGCCGGAAGCGCGTACATCGCGGCCTTGGGGCCCCAATGCGGAACGGACCACGAGGCCTGGTCCTCGTGGTTGCCCTGGCCGACGTGAAAGATCTTGCCCATCGCCTCGGTGCGGTAGCCGTGACGCCGGAAATGCTCCGCCAGCGTCACCGCCTTGGGCACGGCCCGGCGGAAATTCGTGGCCAGGTCGTAAATCCCGATCGTCGACGGACGCAGCCCGACCAGCAGGGCATTGCGCGAGGGGGAGCAGACGGCCTGGTTGCAAAACGCCCGTTCGAACACCACGCCGCGCGCGGCCAGCCGATCGATGTTGGGCGACCGGATGATCGGCGCGCCATAGCAGCCCAGAAGCGGCTTAAGGTCGTCGACGCAGATCAGAAGAACGTTGGGCCTGGACGCGCGCGGGGGCGCGTCGCCAGCCTCGGCGATCCGTTGCGGGATTGCCGCCAACGACGCGCAAATCAACCAAAACTCGGCTCGTTTTGCAAACTTCATGAGCGAGAATCCCTAAAAAACACCGAGGCAACCGTGCGGCCCTCGATTGCCTGCGGACGCTCCCTTCCGAAAGGATCGTTTCTCCTTCGGGCGTTTTCCGCCGGTGACGGGTCCGACGGCAATCGTCCTACCGGGAAAAGGGACGGTGCCGTTCTCGCGGACTTCGCCGTGAAGATCGGAACAGTCCCCGTGAACGGCATCCTCCGGCGGGCTTGTCCCGTCCGCCCATTCGCCCAAGCTACGCACTGCGGCTTGCCGGGTGGTCGTGTGTTGCAGCTTTGCTCCATCACGTCAACCCCAGCGCCTTGCGGAGGAGCCAGTCGCGAAGGCGGACGGGCAGCCAAGGCTGAAGGAGGAAGGCCAAGCGGGTTTGGAGGCCGACGGGATACCGGGCCTTGGGCGAAGGCGAGGTCAGCGCGTGGACCACGGCCGCCACCACGCGTTGGACGGGCATGGCGCGGGCCGCCAGGCGAAGCGACGCCTCCCGCATGGCCCGCATGTCCTCCCCGTACAAGGCCAAGGCCTGCGGCGTCATGGATTCCAGCACGCGGTCGGCGTCGCCCACGGCCTTGTCCCAGATAGCGGTCTTGACGCTTCCCGGCTCGATCAGGCTGACCGGAATCTTCCATCGCCGCAGCTCGATTCGCAGGGCGTCGCTGAGGGCTTCCAGGGCGTGCTTGGACGCGGCGTAGGCCCCGCTGTAGGGAACGGCGATTCGGCCGCTGAACGAGCTGATGTTCACGATGCGTCCGCCGCAGTCGCGGAGCAACGGCAACATCGCCTGGATCATGGCGAGCTGGCCAACGACGTTCACTTCGAGCTGGCGGCGAAAGTCGCCGAGCGAAAGCGTTTCCAGTGGGCCCCCCACCAGGATCCCCGCGTTGTTGACCAGTCCAACCAACGGCCCGCCGTCGAGCGAACCCGCCACCGTCTTGGCGGCCTCCAGGATGCTCGCCTCGTCGGTCACGTCGATCATCAAGGGGGCGAGAAATCGGGAGGCCTGTTCCTGAAGCCGAAGGCCGTCCGCCGCGCGCCGAACCCCGGCAAACACGCGAAACCCCCGATTGTGCAACTCCACGGCGCAGGCCGCGCCGATTCCGGTCGACGCCCCGGTGATCACCACGGATCGCGTCAGGTGGCTCTTGAATTCGGACACGACCGGCTCGGGGGGAAAAACCATGCGTTGGAGGATGCCCCAAACGGCTAGGCCGCAGACAGTCTAGCACGCCGCGCCATGGCGTTCCAGCCCCGCCGTCCCGCCGTCCCGCCATCCCGCCGTCCCGCAGCCCCGCAGCCCGCCAGCCCGCGATCGGCAGGAAACCGCTCTTGACGCAGGTTCGCTCGGTCCCTAGCATGGCCCTCGCTCTGCGCCCCCCCGTTGGGGACGCAATTTGGGAAGGAAGCGAGTATGAACACACGCGGCATGGTGGCGATGGCCAGCGCCCTTGGGCTTCTGGCAACGGTCTGCGCGGGCGGCGAGACGCAACAGGCCCCGCCTTTGGCGTTCGAGTTGACAATCGACGGCCAGACCTTCGAGATCCAGGATTCCACGCCGGTCGAGATCACGGTCCAAGGCAAGCGCGTGGAGGCCTCGATTCGCATCAAGCCAATCCAGCACTATGCCATCGACGGATTGGAGTTCGACTACGGCAAGTCCCTTGCCCTGCACGACGACTTCGACCAGAAGGGGCGGACCATCAACTTGACTCGCGGAAGCGCTGTGTCGATCGTCGTGACCGACTTCGGGCCGTCCGACGCCAACGGCCCGAAGGCCACGCTGGTCGATATCGCCGGCGAGATGGAAAGCCGAATCAAACGAGGCGTGTGCAAGGATTTGCGCAAAACCTTCCCCGTGCCCATCTCGTTCAAGCGTTCGCGGGGCTACACGACCAGCTTGACCTACAAGGATGAGGACGACGAGGAACAGGTTTGCCGCATGTACGCGCTGGAAAGCAAGGGCCGTCGGTTCTCGGTGATTGTCCAGTACGACATGGCGGAAAAGGAACTCAGCGAGTCGCTGGCCAGGATCACGCTCGATTCGATCTCCGGGCGTTAAGCCCCCAACCCGCCGGGGAGCGCAAAACCCGCCGCGACGGCTCGACAATCAAGCCGGCGCAAGGTGGCCCCCGTCGATCCGCCGCCGCCATGTCTCAGCGGCCGTCCCGGCCCCTGGGCCGGACGGGTTGACCGGTTCATGCGTCCGCGGTCTGTTCGACCCAATCGTGACCGCGGGCTAGGGCGATCCAGGCCGCGGCCAGACCCGCGCACATCACCCCGGCGGCCGCCCAAAAGGGCAGCGTGGCGGCCTGGTGATACAAGGCGACTCCGGCCACCATCCCGGTGATGCGCGCCAGGGCCGAGGCGCTCTCCCCAAGCCCGAGGATGCCGCCTTGCTTGGCGGGGTCGGTGCGGCGGGACAGAAGGGATTGGAGGGCGGGCACGAGGAAGGCGACCCCGCTGACCTCGATCGCCGAGGCCCACCAAATCCTTCCCAACCCGCCGTACGTTGGATCCGCGGCCCAAGCCAAAAGCACGTAGCCAAGGACCGAGAGCGACCCGCCGAGGGCCACCATGGTCGCCTCGCCGAGCCGCGTCGCCAACCGGCGGACCACCAGGCCTTGCACGAGGCTTTGGACCAGTCCGACGTAGGAGAAGAACAACAGGATCTCGGCGCTGGATCGCTCCACGCCGAGCATCCCCGAAACCGTCCACGAGATCGTGGATTCGAAATTCGCCAAGGCGAAAATGGTCAGGAATCCCGCCGCCAGCAACAGGCCGATGCTTGGCGCGGAGATCGCCGCGCGGAGCGACTGGAAGTCGAAATGGCGGCGGACCTCGGGCACGGCGCGAGGATCGAGCGACTCCGGGAGCCGGAAAATGGCCAGCAACAGCGCCACGGCGGAAAACCCGGCGGCGGTGTAACCGGGCCAAGGGCTGAGCCCGGCGTGGCCCGCCGTCCATAAGGCCAAGGCTCCCAAGAGCGGGCCGAGCGTGAACCCCAGACCGAAGGCCGCTCCGATCAAGGCCATGCCCGGCGCCCGTCTTTCTCGCGGCGTGGCGTCGGCAATGCAGGCCTGGGCGGTGGGCACGGTGGCCCCGGCGATGCCGGCCCCGATCCGGGCAAGGAACATCCCCAGGAGGCTTCCCCGCAGCGTCGCCAGCCCGAACAGGAAATAAAACAACGTCGATCCCGCCAGGCTCAACAGCAGCACGGGCCGCCGCCCCACCCGGTCCGAAACCCGCCCCCAGATCGGGGCAAAGATCAACTGCATGATCGAGAAACAGGTCATCAGGGCGCTGAGGATCAGCACCTGTTGCCCCTGCGGCAGCCCGGCCGTGAACTGCCGCGCATAGACCGGCATGAGCGGCAGCACCATGCCAAAGCCGAGCAGATCGATGAAAACGACCAGGAAGACGACGACGAGCAGGCTTCGACGAGGCAACTCGGGGTCCTAGCGCATATCGTCACGGATGGGAAAAAACACGTCGATGGCCCGCGCCGGCCTCTCGCCCGCGATCACCTTGTGAGGCACGCCGCCGGGGATTCGCCAGATTTGCCCCGGCGAAACGTGATGGGACTTGCCGCCGATGATGAACTCGAATTCCCCGTCAACCATATAGCCAATCTGCTCGTGAGGGTGGCTGTGCTCGGGAATCACTGCGTGGGGCTCCAGATCCACCACCGAGAGGGTCATTTTTTCGGCCTCCGTGGTGTGCATGCGCACGCCGGGAAAGGGGACGTGGCATTTGCATCCCGTCAAGTCGATGACATAGTCGAACATTCTCGCCGCCTTGTTTCCGTTGCTTTGAGTTGCTTTGAGCCGCCCGGCCTTGTACACTCCAGTCTGCCTCGAAGCCAATCCACTTGCCGCGGCCGGCCGTCCCAGCCGCTCCCGGTCCCCGCGGACGGCTCGCGCCGACTCGGACGACGGACCGCCATTGCCATGAACATCATTCTGATTGGATACCGCGCCACGGGAAAGACCACCTTGGCCCGCCTCCTGGCCGAGAAACTCGGTTGGCAGTGGATCGACGCCGACGTGGTGGTCGAGCAACGGGCGGGCAAGTCGATTGCTCGAATCTTCGCCGAGGACGGCGAACCGGCCTTTCGCGATCTGGAGGCCGAAGTGACCGCCGAGCTGTGCAAGCGGAGCGATTTAGTTCTCGCGGCGGGAGGCGGCGCCCCCTTGCGACCGGAAACCCGGCGGCGGATGCGGGAATCGGGCCACGTCGTGTGGCTGACCGCCTCGCCCGAGACCATCCATGCCCGCATGACGGGCGACGCCACCACCGCCGCCCGGCGGCCCAGTCTCACCGAAAAGGGCGCCCTTGAGGAAATCGTCCATCTGTTGGAACAACGAACGCCCATCTATCAGGAGACGGCCCATGTGACGGTCGATACCGAAGGGAAATCGCCCGAGCAGATCGCCCGCGAAATCCTCCAGGCCCTGCCCATCCAACCCGTCGCCGAGGGAACCGCGTGAATTCGATCCTTGCGTCGCCGGTTTCCTTGCGCATTGCCGTGGTCTTTCTGATGGGGGGCCTTCTGGGGGCGGCGACCAACGGGGCGGTCGTTCGATTGGCTTGGACCCCGGGCGTCGGCGGCTCGAAGCTTCGCCGGGTGCTGGTCGTCCTGTTCTGCGCCTTCGGAACGGCCTGGCTCTATTGGTGGGAAGTCCATCGGACGGGGCTGGTGCCCGCGGAGTTTCCCGCGTTTCTCCTCCCTCAGTTGGCCGTCCAGTTGCACGCGCAATGGCTCTGCCACATCGTGCTCGCCTGGCTCATGCTGGTCGCCTCGTTGATCGACGCGGATGAACGGCTGATCCCGGACGAGATCACGGTGCCCGGCACGATGCTCGGGATCTTGGCTGCCACGATCTATCCGTTCGCCATGTTGCCGGTGCTCTGGGAGCTGCCCGATGGCCGTCCCTTCGTGGGGTTCCTTCATGTCGCGTCGCCGCATCCGTGGCCAGCCGAGTGGGGCGGCGCGCCGCGCGTCGGTCCTTTGGCGCTGGCATGGTTGCTCTGGTGGCTCTGGACGGTGGGGCTGATGGATCGCGTTTGGCGATCCAGTTGGGGCTGGTCCTGGGCCCTGCGGCTGTTCTGCGACCGCCTCCTCCGATCGCCTTCCACGTGGCGGCTGGCGGCCCAAGGGTTCATCGGCTCGCTGGCCATCCTCGCCGTCTGGCTCTGGGGCGAAACGGCCTGGCAGGGGATGCTGACAAGCCTCATCGGCATGGCCGCGGGCGGGGGATTGATTTGGATGGTCCGAATCATCGGCGCCGCGACGCTGCGACGCGAGGCCATGGGTTTTGGCGACGTGACCCTGATGGCGATGATCGGCTCGATGTTGGGCTGGCAGTCGTGCGTCGTCATCTTCTTCCTTGCGCCGGTGGCGGGCTTGTTCCTCGGGCTGCTCCAATGGGTCTTGCGCCGCGAGAATGAGATTCCCTATGGGCCTTTCCTGTGTCTGGCGGCGATGGCGTTGATCGTGGGATGGCGGTCCATCTGGGCCTGGCTCGAACTCACGCTGGGGCTTCTCGGAGGACTCGTTCCGCTCTTCGTGGTCGCGTGCCTTGGGTTGATGGCGGTCCTGCTGAGCATCCTGCGCGTCCTTCGAGAGATCTTTTCCCGGCCATGATCCGCCGACGGTCTGGCCTTCCCACCGATCCGCCGGGGCGGTACGGAGTTTTCACGCCGCTCAAGAATCGGTTGAGGCGACGGCCTCGCCATCCGGCGCATCAAAGTCGAACCGCCGCCGATAACCGTTCACGGGGACTGTCCCGATTTTCGCGGCGAAGTCCGCGAAAATGGGGCTGTCCCCTTGGCCAGTAAGGAGACAAGCCCATCTTTCGGCGCGAAACGGCCCGAAAAACGAGCCAGTCTCCGGCCTGTGAACGGTTACGCCGCCGGGCTGGCTTATCAGCGGCGCGTGTCGCCTGTAAGCGAGCGGCTTCTCCGGTCCGTCGAACCCCGCTGATTCCCCACTCGGTGCGACGCGGGAGTCCCTCTGCTGGATCGGGGGGACGATTCCTCTTTTGCCGCGAATCCGCTACGATGGTAGCCGGCGGCTGCGCTGGGAAGGATCATTGAGGACACACCGATGAAGCGACTTGTTGTGCTCGTGTTGGGCGGAGGCAGGGGGACGCGTCTTTACCCTCTCACCAAGTACCGCTCCAAGCCCGCCGTGCCCATCGCCGGCGAATACCGGCTGATCGACGTTCCCTTGTCCAATTGCCTCAATAGCGGCCTGAATCGGATCTACGTGCTGACGCAATTCAATTCCGTGAGCTTGCACCGGCACATCCGCAACACCTACAACTTCGATCAATTCAGCAAGGGGTTTGTGGAAATCCTCGCCGCGCAGCAGACCAACGACCATTCGAACTGGTATCAGGGCACCGCCGACGCCGTCCGCCAGAACCTCCGCTACGTCGAGGAACCGGGGATCGAATATGTATTGATTCTCTCCGGCGACCAGCTCTACCGCATGGACTACCGGGACATGATCGCCACGCACGAGCGGTCGGGCGGCGACGTGACGATCGCGGCGGTGCCGGTCCACAGCCATCAGGCCTCCGGACTCGGCATCATGAGGTTGGACGACCGCGGCCGCGTGATCGGGTTCCTCGAAAAGCCTCAAACGCCCGAGGAACTCGACCACGTCCGCGTCAGCCCCCAGTGGATCGACGAACGGGGCATTCCCAGCCGCGGCCGCGACTGCCTCGCCAACATGGGCATCTATTTGTTTAACCGGGACACCTTGGTGCAGGTCCTGGAGAAGACGAACTACCAGGATTTCGGTCGGGAAATCTTCCCGGCCTCGATCCGCACGCGCCACGTCCAGGTCCATTTGTTCGATGGATATTGGGAGGACATCGGGACCATCCGGTCATTTTTCGAGGCCAACTTGGGCCTGGCCACGGCGGAGTCGCCGTTCGAACTCCTCCTTCCCAACGCCCCCATCTTCACCCACCCGCGATTCCTCCCCCCGACCCGCATCGACGGCGCCTCGATCCGCAACAGCCTGATCGCGGATGGCTGCGTGATCGAGTCCGGGGCGACCATCGAGAACAGCATCATCGGCCTGCGGAGTCTCATCGGCCGCGACGCGGTGATCCGCAATTCGATCGTCATGGGCAACGACTACTACGAGCAACCCGAGGCCCCGGCCGCGGAAAACCACGCGGAGAGCCCCGACCTGGGCGTGGGTCCCGGGGCGCACATCGAAAACGCCATCATCGACAAGAATTGCCGCATCGGGCAAAGCGTGCGGATCGTTCCCGGCACGCGCCAATCGAGCGACGAGTCGCGGTACGGAATGATCCGCGACGGCGTCTTCGTCGCCCCGAAGGGCACCGTCCTGCCCGATGGCTGGACGCTGTAGGCGTCCGCCCGCGCGTTCCCGCAACGTTCGTCCCCAACCAGGCGGGGCCCGAACGCGGCGCCCGGCGATCCGCCGCCGATCTCCCCGGCCAGGTCTCTTGCAGCGCCCCAGGGGGATGTGCCCGCGACGTGCCGCCCTTGGGACGCGCGCCACGCCGGGTCTGCGGGAAGCAGCAGCCGCCTGGCCCCACCCGACGGCGCGCAGGGCGCGCCGATCGGGACCGCTCTCGCCGCCGCGCTGTTCCTTGTGGAAAACGTCCGCAGCGTTTACGATGAGGTTGGGTGGCCATGGCAACTTGCACGAGGAAGCGACATGCGGCGGCGTTTTGTGAATGAATTGCACGAGCAGGAAACGGTCAACCAGGTGTTTCGGGCGGCGGAGAAGCAGCTCCGGCCCAATCGCAATGGCAATCTGTATCTCCAGATGGAGCTTTCCGACCGCTCGGGCAGGATCAGCGCGAGGATGTGGAACGCCGGCGAGTCGCTGTATCGGTCCTTCGAGAATGGCGACTACGTGATGGTCGAGGGGACGACGCAGCTTTTCCAGGGCGCCAAACAACTGATCGTCTCCCGGCTGACCAAGGTCGAGCCGAGCGAAGTCAACGAGGACGACTTCACGCCCGTGGCCGCCGTCGACGTCGACAAGCTCCTGGTCCGCATGGGCGAGATCCTCCGCGGCGTGGCGAGCCCTCCCTTGCGGAGCCTGGCCGAGTGTTTCCTCATGGACGAAGACTTCATGCGCAAGTTGGCCCGGGCCCCGGCGGGGGTGAAACTGCACCACGCGTATCTGGGCGGGCTGTTGGAGCACGTCGTCAGCCTGATGGAACTCGTGCTGCGGATCGCCCCCTGCTATCCGCAGCTCGACCGCGACCTGATGCTCCTCGGGGCCCTCCTGCACGACGCCAGCAAGGTGGACGAACTCAGCTACGACCGCGAATTCGCCTACACCGACGAGGGGCAGCTCGTCGGCCACGTGGTAATGGCCGTCGGCCTCCTGGAAAGCAAGATCCGCGAGGCCGAGCGGCTCGCCGGCGAGCCGTTTCCCCATGAAACCGCCTTGCGCCTGAAGCACCTCATCGTCAGCCATCACGGCGAATACGAATTCGGCAGCCCCAAGCTGCCGATGACGCTGGAGGCGATCGCCCTGTATTGCCTGGACAATCTCGACGCCAAGATCGCCGCCTTCACTCAACTGATGCGCGACGATCCCAATGTCGACAGCCCCTGGACGAGCTTCAACGCCAACCTGGGCCGCAAGTTGTTCAAGGCCCAACAGACCGAAGCGTAGCCGCCAGCGCCGGTCGTCGCGCGGCCGCGGACCGCACTGCGCATCAAGGCCTCAAAAATCCAGAATGTGCAGCCCGTCGGGGATGACGCCCTCCTTGGTCGCCACCTTCGGCTGGGGACCATCCAAAAGCAAATACTGTTTCTTGGCCTTGATCGGAAGATCGAGCCGGTAGGGCTTGCACTTCGGAATCGCGGCCACGGCCCGCTTCGCCCCCTCGTAGAGATCCTTGCGGGTCTGGGTGAACGGATACAGGACGGCGGCCTCGCGCGCGAGGCCCTGCTTAACGGAAACGGTGACGCATTCGGGCCCGAAGAATTTGCGGGCCTCGCGGCAGGTGGCGTCGTCGCCGGTCACCAGGATCGGCGGCACGCCAAAATGCCCCGCGATGGCCGCCATCTGAACCAGCTCGCCGCTCTCCACACCGTTGTACCAGTAGCGGTTTTCCGTCTTCGACGACTGGGTGTGATGGAGCACGCCGTCGGGCGTTCCCATCATCGCGTGGTACCCCAGCATGACGATCCCGGCGTAGGACTGGTCCAACCCCCACAGCACGCCCGGCCTGGGCACTCCGGTGACATACCTGGCGCCAGGCTCCATGAGATGGGGAACCACGGCTTGCGTGCCGTGGCCGTCCAGGACCAGCACGTCGCTCGCCCCCGCGTCGCGCAGCCCGCGGACCACCGCCGCTACGTCGCCCATGAAGTATTCGCACGCCTCGCGGTAAAGCGGCGTTCCGGGTTCACGGGTCTGGGCGAATTTGTAGATCCCGCTGATCCCTTCCAGGTCGGTCACCACGTAGATTTTCGGGCCTGCCGCCAGGGAATGCCCCCCGGACAAAATTGCCGCGGTCAAACCCACAACGCCCCCCAGTTTTCGCCACATGCTCCGACTCCTCCCGCTGAGCAACCGCCCCTTCGCCTGACATGATCCAGCCCGCGCCTTCAACAGCCCCGCCGTTCCGTCAACGGAATTCGCAAACCATCGTAGGCCAAGTCCATGCCTGGGGGCAAGCGGCGACGCGTGGCCTCGTGCTCCAGGCGGTGGGAAAGATGGGTGAAATAGGTTCGCCTCGGCGCAAGCCGTCGGGCGACCTCCACGGCCTCGTCCAGACTGAAATGGGTCACATGGGGCTCCATGCGCAGGGCGTCGAGGATCAGCACGTCGAGGCCCTCGAGGCGGGCCATGCTTTCCGGCGGAATCTGGTTGGTGTCCGTGCAGTAAGCCACGTTGCCGATTCGGAATCCCAAAATCCCCATGCGTCCGTGCATCAGGCGGATCGGCGTGATCATGGCGCCCAGGATTTCCACTGGCGTGGTGCCGAGCGTGCGGAACTCCAGCTTGGGAACCCCGCCGGCCGGAAACTCCTGAACGGCCGGATCGAAGGCATAGGAAAACGCCCGGCGGATCGCCGATTCCACCTCGTGCTCGCAATAGATGGGCAACGGGTGGCCCAAATAGCGGGGAAAAATGCGCACGTCGTCCAATCCAAACAGATGGTCGGCATGCCCATGCGTGTACGCCGCGGCATGGATCAGGCCGATCCCCTCGCGCACCAGTTGCATGCGCAGTTCCGGCGGCGTGTCGATCAGCAGGTTCCCGCCCGGCAGCCCCACAACCACCGCGCATCGCGTCCGCTGATTCCGCGAATCCGGGCTGCGGCAGGTTGGACAATCGCAGCCAATCAGCGGCACGCCGTGCGATGTCCCCGTTCCAAGAAACACGAGCTGACCCGAAACGTCGGCGCTGACCGGAACCCTGGGCATGAATCATCCCATCCTGGCTTCACTCTCTTCCACGGCGGCCGGTGAAGCCTTGCCACCGCCCAGTCTGAGGGGGGCCATTCGTATTCCATGCACAAAACAGGGATACCCATCCCCCTCTATGGACTATACCAACGATTGAGCCGTTGAAAAGCCGCCCCGTTTGATCCATAGTATGGTTTTCCGAGGAACTGCCGGGCTTGGGGCCCGCGAAGAACATCCCTAATAGGAGGGGCTTTGTGCAGCGGTTCATGTTGAAGTCCAAAATCCACCGGGCAACGTTGACCGGTACCGAATTGGACTACGAGGGAAGCATTGCCATCGACAAGACCCTCCTCGACGCGGCCGATATCCTGCCGGGAGAGCAGGTTCACGTGTTGAACCTCAGCAGCGGGGCACGGCTGGTCACTTACGCCATCGAGGCCGAGGCTGGATCCGGCACGATCATGCTCAATGGCCCGGCCGCCCGGCTTGGAGTGCCCGGAGATCTGTTGATTATCCTCACCTATTGCGCTGTACCCGACGATCAGGCCAGAACCATCCACCCCAAGGTTGTGCACGTCACAGCCCAAAACCGCTTGCGTCGGTAGCGAACTCGGCCTCGCCCCGGCTTGGCGAGTCTGCATGGTGTCCCCAGCCGATGCTTTGAAGCGGCGAAAGAATGGCCGAAAAATCGCCCCAGAGCGACTCACGGGAGTGGGCCTTCCCAGTCCGGAAACGGCTTGGAAGCGTGGCGCGCGGCAATGGGCCCTTCCGGCCGTGATGCCCGCCACGCGGCGTAGCGGTCGCGCCAATTGTCGGGGCTCAACCGTTCGGCCCACTTCGGCTGGCCGCTCAGACAAAAAATCGCCTGGAGGTCGAGGACCTCGCGCCAGGTGATCTGCCGGGCCTGCTCGTCCGTGGAAAGCAGGAGTTCCACGTAGCCGAGGATTTCTTCCACCCGGTGCTCCACCTGCTCGCCCGCCCGCCATGACCAGAACTGGGTCCATCGCGGCAACAGTCCTTCGCGCCAGGCGAGTTCGAGGCTGAAGCGCTTGCGCAGGGCCTCAGAGCTGTCCGGCGAAGCGACGTAGCGGGCAAGATAGTAATCGAAACGGGCGTTGCCGGCGCCCCAGCGGGTGACCAGATCGCGGATCCTTGGCTCGCGATCCGCGTCCGCCTCGAACCACGCGAGGGTCCTGGCAGCCTCCTCGAAATCGGCCGCTCTGCCCACGCGATATGCCATCCATTGCCCCGCGAGCCGCTCGCGATGGAGATAAGCCGCCCCGGCCAGGCCCGCAAGGGCCACGCACAAAACAGCCGCAACGATCCGTTGCCAAAGCCGCATGGACTTCCATCGACCGAAAATACCCGAACCTGTGTCCCCGCTGATTGAAACCCATGCGGCCGCCGCCGTCAACGAGACGCTTCCCGATCGGATCCCCGGACGGGGACAGCACCAGCCTCGCAGCCCGCCCCCCAATGCAGTAGAACACCACCCCCCCCTTTTTTTTGGAACCAAACAGAGTCGGAGCGAGTATGATCCGGTCAATGGGAACCCGTCCCCAGTCTTGGGATCAAGTCATAGCTTGCAGCCTCAGCGTGCCGTGCGGGCGTGTCGTACAGCAGGGTCCAAGGAGAAAACGTTTCCCTCAGATAGGATCATATACCACAAGAGTTTTCTTGGACGCGTGGACGCCTTTTGCGTCCTTGGTTCCAGCCGCAGGCAGGGTTGAGCTGGTAGCGCCGCACGGTTGCCCCCGCTTGACATCCCACGGGAAATCACCGACAAAGGAGAGACGCCGGGCCAAAACCAGGCGCCGGCGCCCGGGAAAAAGCTTCCCGTGACCTGATTGTTTTCAACCCGCAAACCCAAAGCGTCCGATCTTCCAATTCACGCCGAACCCATGCAAGCTTGCCCATTGATAAGATCGATGGGATACAACGAAAGGGCGTTTAGCTCAGTTGGTTAGAGCGCCAGCTCGACAAGCTGGAGGTCACTGGTTCGACCCCAGTAACGCCCACTCCCAAAGACCCGCTGACCGTCGTTGTCAGCGGGTCTTTTCTTTTGACCAGACAAGCACTTACGTCAAGCCGTCGAGAATCGACCGTCGAAGACGCAAAACTTGACAAAGTGCCGTCGATGGACTGCAATACCCTCGATTTGTCGTGAGTTGGTGCAAACTTTGGTGCAAACTCGGAAGCCCTCAAATCGCATGTCCCCGTTGCTTTTGCGGCAATTTCGTCCTTTTGGGTTCCCCCTGTCAGCGGGAGGTTGGGCAGGGTTTCAACCGCGCCGGTCACGTCGAGAAGCTTCGATCGGTGTAGACGTTCATCGTAAGGTCGATGGTCGAATGTCGCATGGCGGCGTGGGCCGTTCGAGGGGCAACCCCGTGCTTGGACAGTAGTGTCCCGAACGTATGCCGAAGGGCGTGAACATCCACCGTCCGCCCCCGTTCATCCTGTTTGGGGATGTCGGCGGCCTTCAGGTCTCGGTTGAGAATCTTGACCAGCCCGGCCGGTACACGGAACAACGGCATGTCGGCCGGAAGCCTGGTCGGCACCACGGAAGCCCCCGAAGTGGCCCCGGAATCGCCACGACGGCCTCTTTTGGCCCGAAAGTCCACCTTGACCGTCGGGGCGATTCTGGCGGCTTCCTGAAGCCCTTCGAGCCGGTGGGCAAGCCATTGGCGAAGATCAGCGGCAAGGTCAGAGCGAAGGGGAATCGTCGCCCCCCAGAGTCTCGCCAAGGCGGCCTTCAGGTCGGCTTGCTTGGAATCGGGAACCGCAGCCAATTCCTGACACGATTGCCCCTGGAATCGCGTAGAATCGCTTCTGGCGGCTTCCGGCGGGTTTTGGTTTTGACCCGTCCACGCGCGGTCGCGTCGATTCTGGCGCGTCCTGGTGCGTCGGTTTCGAGCCCGCGTGGGCAAGACCGCATTCGATTTGCCGTCGCGGTCTGGTCGAGAGACTGTGCGATCATCGGTCGCCCCTCCGTTCGACGCGGGGGCACCCGGCGGCGATCCATTCCTGGAGCGCGGCGGCCGACCATCGAACCAGCGTGCCGAGTTTCACGGGCGGCGGCATTCGGCCCGAGTCGGAAAGCCTGTACACGTGCCGTTGGGAACAGCCGAGCATTTCAGCCACGGCTTTGACGTCCAGCAGTCTCACCGAAACACCGGACGGCGTGGAAACAACAGACATTGCGACACCTCCGTAACATTGTGTTTGCAGGCAAGTCCGTTACTTGCCTGTCTACGGTGAGTATCGCAATATAAGCTTTTTTGCCAAATCGCCGAATCCGCCGAATCGGCGGTTTTTTCGGCGGTTTTGCGGCGATTTCACTTCGAGCGGAGCGTTGCGGGAAGAAACCACAAACCGTCGAATCGACGGTTTTGGGGCAGTTTTTCGGCGGTTTCACTTCGCTTGGAGAGTTGGAGGAACTACTGCTCATGGTCACCTCCAACCCGCCTTTGCCGCACCTGAAGGGATTCGTGGGTTGCGGCGGGGACATAGACGATCAGCCGCTCAATTTGTTCCCAGAGGAAACGGACTCGGCCATCGGGGAGCAAGACATGGGGCAGGCGCCGTTGGCGTGCCAGCCGCTCGGCGCGCCCCAGGGGCCAGCTCAAGCGCTGGTCCACCTGTTCAGGCGTGAGAAACATCGGGTCGCCCTTTCACGCTGCTTGGAATTTTCGGGAAACAACGCGTTCCCCCGAAACTCATGAAACGACAGCGTTTTGGCGCGACCTTTTCGACCTTTTGTGATCTTTTCGACCTTTTCGTTAGTCCTGATGGGGGGATGGTCGTTTTAATCGCTACGCCTTGGGCGGCTTGACGCGGCCCTCGTAGCGGCGGACCACGGAGGTGAGCGTCCCCCGCTCGGCCGAGAGGTCCATGCCCACCACGCCGTAGAATTCCCGGCGGGTCATGTCGTCCAGAAGTTCGTCCAGGACCCGATGGGCCCAGGTCCGCATCGCTTCCCCCTGCGGGTCGCCTTCAACCTTCCGTGGCTCGGCCATCCTTTCCCTCCTTGCGAATCGCCTCCAGACGCTTCCTGGCCTCCTCCGGCAATCGGCCCCGCGTCCCCGGACGGGCCATTGCCATGAGTTCGTCAAATCGCCGACGATCCTCTTCCGTGGGCGGGTACATGCTCCAAATCCGATCCCAGATCGCCTCATCCTCCTCGTCGATGTACAGGCCATGCTGGGAGTCGTAAATCGGATATTCCAGATCGCCATCGGCACCCGATCCACGTCGCTTGGATTCGGCCATCATCCTTCCCTCGCGGCGCCTTTGCTGGATGTATTCGCCAAAGGTCCAAAGCTCGCGGCTTCCCTCCCGCAAATCCATTGTAACATCCATCGTCCGCCCATGCAGCCGCCAAAAGACTCTCCCATCCTCGGTGCCCATCAAGTCCGAAATCCGCGTCGGGTGGATGCCGATGGCGGCGAGTTCGTCGCCATGCGCTGCCAGCCAAGCGTGCGGCAAGCGGGCATCGAAACCGTAGCGTGCCAGAGCGTAGTATCCGACCTGCCCACGACCACGATTCGCCGTCGCGTCCGCATACCGGGCCCCCAATCTGGAAGCCATTTGGACAGACCTGGCCAGGGACCTGGTGGCCAGTCCGCGTCGTTGTTGGCGATCCTCGACGTCCATGCGGATCAGTTCGAGCTTCAGGACTCCCGCCTGGTCGGGCCCGATCCAGCGCACCGCGCGGACCCCGCCGCGTCGCATTTCCAGCCTCAAGCCATCGCCTTCGATCGACGCCAACACGTCCGCGCCATCCAAGCCGCCGGCCAGTCGGGCCAGGTCCGCGTCCTCGATCGGGCGTCGGAACAACTCTTGCCCGAAGGCGTCCACCAGGCGGCGATCGCTGGCGATCACCGCGACCCCTTTCGGGTCGCCCATCTCCAAGGCGTCGAGGATTTGCGGGTGGGGATAGCCGCCGCGGAGCATGGGGACGGCGGCCACGACCTCGGGCCTGGCCGTCCCGGAACCCAGGGCGTAGCCGCGGCTGGCCACGCTCTGGAACATCCGCCGCCGGGCGTCGAGGATCGCCTCGACCTCGGTCTTCCGCTCTTGCCGCCTGGCGGGCGTCTCGGACCGCAGGGCGGCGACGCTGAGCAATTCCCCGTCCGGGCCGAGGAAGTCGGTCCACTCCGGCTCGCGGCCCACCAGGTCGCGGACCGCCTGGTACCGCTTCGCCCCGACGGCCGTCGAGCGTTCCTTGCGGCCCGCCCGCTCCCACCAGTCGGCGTAGCTGGCCGGGTCGGGGATCAGCCGCCCGGCGGCCGTCTCGAACGCCGCCCGGGCCGCCGGATCGCCGCGGAATTCCTCCGGCATGGCCAGCACGGGGATCGTCATGCAACGGCAATTCGGGGCGTCGGGCAGGTCGGGCAGCACGCCGCCCCGCTCGTCGCGGAACACCCCGTCCGCGCCGCGGCGAAAGATCCGGCCATGCCGGGCCGCGTGGGCCGGCCGGGTCCACTCGTCCATCACCGCCACGATCTGCTGCCCGTCGAGGAGGTCGCCCAGGCCGGCCAGCCGGTCCTGATAATCGCGTTCGGCCACCCGGCGGCCCTCGGTGCGGGCGATCCGCTGGGCCTTCCAGGCCAGGCCGTCGGCCAGCGGCTTCAGCCGCCGACGCAGTTGGTCCACGTTTTCCGCGCTGGCCAGGCCGACCGTCAATTCGTTGAGCATCGCCTGGCGCGTCATGTGTTCCCAGCGCTTCAGCCGCTCGTCCCACGGCAGGCCGCCGGGCCCGGGGTCGCGGAGGGCCCGCTCGACCTCCTCGGCCGTGGGCGGCGGAAAAAGCATCGCGTCGATCAGCGCCTTGGCCTGTTCGGGGCTGAGGCTCGGATCGCGGTGCGGTCCGCGGAGGTCCCGCCACAGATCGGCGATCGTCGCGGGCAGCGCGGCGCCCCGCTCGCCGTGGACTTCGAGGAGGAGGCCATGGGCGGCCGCCATCCCTTCCCGGCGCCGCCCGGCGAGGCCGAGCAGGCGCCGCAGCACCACGGGCCGAGGGATGGGAATTGCGGCCCCTGGGGTTCGTGCGGTACGATGGGCCTCCATGCGAACTTGCTCGACGTCTTCATCGGCGGAATCCCAACCGGCGCGCGACGGCGGCGCGCGGCGGCTGCGCGTGGCGGCCGTGCAGATGCGCTTTTTGCCGACGATCGACGGCAATCTGGCCGCGATCGAGCGGCTCCTGGCTGCGGCCGCGCGGCGGCGCGCCGACGCTGTGCTCTTTCCCGAGTGCGCGACGACCGGCTACGGCTACGATTTCGCCCGACTGCGGCCAGCCGAGGTTCGCGCCGCGCTGGAGGCCGTCGGCCGGTTGGCCGCTCGGCACGGGACGAACGTCCTCGTTGGCTCGCCCGTGTTCGGGCGCGGCGGACTTTACAACGGCCTTGTGGTCTTCGACCGCCGCGGCAGGGCGACCCACTGTTACGCCAAATGCCATCTCACCGAGATGGACCGTTCGCATTTCACGCCCGGCAATGCCGTCTCGCTGTTCGAGATCGACGGGATCGCGGCGACCTCGGTGATCTGCCACGAGCGACGCTACCCGGAGCTGGTGCGGTTGGCCGTGATGGCCGGTGCGCGCATCCTGTTCCATCCCAACGCGGGAATGGATCCTCTGGCCGTCTCGCGCAAGAAGCGGTGCGGCAAGGACGGGATTGTGGCGAGGGCGTTTGAAAACGCGATCTATTACGTCTTCGCCAATTCCGTCGGGCCGCAGGGCCAAGGCCGATGGTCGGCGGGCGACTCCAAGATCGTGGGGCCCGACGAGAAGGTGCTCGCTCTGGCTGACAACCACGGCGAGGCGGTCATTGCGGCCGATCTGGACATGTCGCAGGCCACGGGGGTCTACGCGCGCCGCGGCATGGAGGGCCCGCGGTTCCTCGCCGCACGGTGGAAACAGATGGTCCGTGCGGTCACGAAACAAGCCGCGAGGTCGCTGCGGGGGTTCGACCTGCCGGAGGCCCGCGGCTAGAGCCGGCCCGGCGGCCTTTCGTCCAACGCGGCCGCTTCGATGGCGGCGATCGCGGACGCCCGGCCCAGGTTCCCAAGGGCTTGAAGGTCTATCCGAAAACCCCTCGCGCCAAGGCCGTCTCGGCGCTTATCCCCGGAGGATTGCGGCAAGCGCTTCGACGGCGGCGGAGCAACGGGGGCCGCGGCCGACAATCTCGAAGCGTCGGCTCGTGTCGCTTTCGACTTCGATCTGGACGTCGACGCGGTCGGGCGGCAGACAAGCGTCCACGCGATCGGCCCATTCGATCAGCACGAGGCCGTCGGACTGAAAGTACTCCTCCGCCCCGAGGTCGAGGAATTCGTCGGGCGTGTTCAGACGGTACGCATCCAGGTGGTGGATGGTGCGTCGGCCGTGGTAGTGCTGGGCGAGGACGAAGGTGGGGCTGGTCACGCTGCGGCGATCCACGCCGCAGGCCTGGGCAATCGCCTGCACGAGGCGCGTCTTACCGGCCCCCAAGGTGCCGCACAGGGCCACGACCGTCCCGTTCGGCAGGACCTCGGCCAGGGCAGCGCCGAGTGCGTCGGTCTGCGTCTCATCGTTGCTTTGGTAGACGAGTCGATCCATGGCGGTACGAATGCAGACAGTAACCGTTCACAAGGACGGTCCCCTTGGCCGGCAGAGGCGCGTTCACGTCATCCGGTGCTCATAGCCTTGGGGCGCAAGAGGCAACATCCGACCGGCGGCGTCGACGTGCCACAGGCCGGGCTCGGGAACGAATTGGCCAATCGCGGTCAGCGGCACGGAAAGCGGCTGTTCGGCAATCATGCGATCGGCCTCATCCGGCGGCACGGCGAGAATCAGTTCAAAATCCTCGCCATCGGCCAAGGCGTGGTCCAGGGCCGTGGACCCGTCGGCCAGACGATCGGCCAGGCGTCGGGCATCGTCGGCGACCGGTATGGCGTGCGGCCACAGCGCCGCTCCGCATCCGCTTTCCGCGGCGAGGCGGGCCAGATCGAGCGACAATCCGTCGCTCACGTCGATGCCCGCGTGCAACCGGTAACGTTCGGCCAGCACGAGGGCCTCTCGCACGCGCGGTTCGAAGTCGAAATGCCGCCCGAGAATGCTGCCGCCGAACGCCCCGGTGACCACGATGCGGTCGCCGGGCCTTGCCCCGTCGCGGCGTAAAGGGCCGCGCGGTCCCAGCCTGCCCAACAGCGTGACGCTGACGACCAACGGCCCGTCCCAACTGTTGGTGTCGCCGCCTGCAATCGCCACGCCGTAACCTTCCGCCAGGGAGAGCAATCCGTCGTAAAGGGCCCGGGCCAGCGTCATGCCGCCTTCACGGGGCAGGACCAGCGCCACGACCGCCGCCACCGGTTGGGCCGCCATGGCCGCCAGATCGCTCAGGTTGACCGCCAAGGCCTTGCGCCCCACGCGCCGCGGGTCCGCCTCGGAGAGCCGGAAATCGACCCCGTCGGTGAGCATGTCCACCGTCACCACGCACGGCGACGCCGCCCCCACGTCGACCAGGGCCGCGTCGTCGCCAATGCCCAGCGGCACGGCCGGGTGGGGGCCGACGCGCCGCCGCAACTGCGCGATCCATTCGGATTCCATGGAAACTGGTCGCCAAAGGTCTTCGAGTCAGGCGGCGCGACGCCGCGCTGTCTCGACCATCATACCCCCTCGGCGCGCAAAAGAAAGCGGCGATCGGCCGCCGCGTCCATGGCGGCGGGTCGCGAGGTCTACTCGCGCTTCGCCGTCGGGCCCATGCTGATCGGCAGGTAGCCGAAGAAGGAGTCCTTGCCGCGAATAATGATGAACTTGACGGGATTGAACGAGGAAAAGTCGGGCCGCCCCAGCACGTAGGCCACGTGCTCCGGCGCCACCGTTTCCCAAACGTGCAGACCCACCAGCACGTCGCCGCGGCGGAGTCCTTGCTCCGCGGCCACGCTCTGGGGACGCACGGCGGTAATGACCAATCCCCCGCGGTACTGGGAGCGATAGAGTTGCTGGAACTCTTCGGGTGGGATTGGCCGCAAATCGAGGCCCAAGGTTTCCCAGATCGGGTTGCCGGACCGTCGGGCCACGGCCTGCGGAGTGGCCAGCGTCAAGGTGAGCCTGAGGTGCTGCTCGCCGCGCTGGACGTCCAGCTCCACGCGGTCGCCCGCGCTCATTTCGACCAGCGCGCGATGCACGTCCAACGGGCGCTCCGCGCGCTGGGATCCGATCTGCGTGACCACGTCCCCGGGTTTCAAACCGGCGGCCTCGGCAGGACTTTTCTCTTCCACCTCGGCCACCACCGCGCCCTGGCCGGGACCCGACGCGGCCGGCTTCAAACGCAGGCCGGTCCAGGTCCGCTCGCCCGCCTGAAGGGCCATCAGTTCCGTGACCACCGCGATCACTTTATCGACGGGTATGGCGAATCCAATGCCTTGCGCCCCGGCGCGGACCGCCACGTTGATGCCGATCATCTCGCCGTCGATGTTCAGCAGGGGACCGCCGGAATTGCCCGGATTGATGCTGGCGTCGGTCTGGATCAGATCGTCGTAGTGCTGGGCGTCGCTGACCTGCACCGAGCGGTGCAAGGCGCTCACGATTCCGCGCGTGACCGTGTGCTCGTAGCCGAAGGCGTTTCCCACCGCGATCACCGATTCGCCCGGCATCAGATCGGACGAGGTGCCGACCTTGATGACCGGCAGGCTTTCGGCGGGGTCGATCTTGATGATCGCCAAATCGGTCTCGGCATGGCGCTTGATGAGTCTGCCGGCGTAACGACTGCCGTCGGCCAGGGTCACCTGGATCTCCCGCACCCCGTCGACCACGTGATGGTTGGTGACGATGTAGCCTCGCGGATCGATAATCACGCCCGTCCCCATCCCGTTGACGCGACGGCCCGCGTCCATTTGTCCCGCCGTGCTGCCCGGCGTGCTCAGCGTCTTCTCGCCGCGGATGTTGACCACCGAGGCCCGAACGCTTTGCACCGCCTGGACGATGGGCGAGTTGCGGGCCTCGGACCCATCCGACGGGTGACACCAGGCGGTAAGACTTCCAAGGAGGATGAGGACTGCGAAGACCCAACGCGGATGCGACACGGTGCGGGCGGGTCGGTCGGCCATGGGATGTCTTTGGAAGCGGGTTGCAGGGCTGCCTGACGGCCGCGTCGGCCCAAGTCGCCTGGCCCCCCGAATCGGGCATCGAAGCGAAACGGCTTCCCCTCGCGCTTTACGGGAGCCGTTCCGCGCTTGACCAGGCCTCTGACGGCGACACGGAAATATCGCTACCGCATCAGCGGCTTGACACCGTGCTAGATCGGTTCCGCGATTTGGGCCCCTTGACGCGTGGGGTCTTCGCTGGAATAAGCTCCCCAGACTACCGCGACGAGCCGATCAGCGGGCGACGCGCTGCGCGTGACTCGCCACTTTGCCCCCGGCTCCGGGTGGGGATGCGTCTTGAGATGCGGGCGGTGCCGCAGGCAGGAAGATCCACGAGGTTCCGCTCGGCCAGCGCGAAGCCTGTCGTGGCGCGGGGGGATGCACCGCGTTGGGCGCCTCCCCAGTCTTGGGTGCCGGCGAAGGTGAGACTTCCCGGGGCATCGCGGGAAGTCGATCCGGAATTGGATACGGAACCCAATGGGGCGATTGCTCGCGAGGCTGTTGCGGCTTTCCCGCGGACGCAGTCCCGACAGCCGACGCTGTCTCATAAAGCGAAGGGAAGACGGGACTTACCGGAACAGGATGGAATCGCGGGAAGTGGTCGTCGAAAGGGCGGTACGGTTGTCGCCCCGCTGCGCGCTGGCACGCGGAGCGGATCCTCGCCGCAAGGCACCCGTCGGTGCTCGAACTGCAAGCCTCCTGGCCCAACGTGGCCACTCGGCCCATGCCGAAAACGAGTGCCCCCGCTGACCAGACGACCGCAAGCCTGATGAGGGAAGAACCGACCACAGGCAAACCTTTCGAGAAATCGCCTGGGTAAAATCGGCTTGCGAAAGCTTTTTATTGAGAATATTCGGAAAACTTTGCGCAAACCTCCTATTTGGCGTGAAATCGCACGATCATGTCCCATGCCTCTTCCGGGGTGTCGGCGTAGCGGAAAAGATCAAGGTCCGCCTCGTCGATTACGCCCTCTTCGGCGAGGAACTGAAAGTTGATCGCTTTTTTCCAGTATTCGCGTCCAAAGATGATGATCGGGATTTCCTGCATCCGACGCGACTGGCGCAAGGTAAGGCACTCGAATAGTTCATCGAGGGTGCCATATCCCCCCGGAAAGATCACCAGGGCCTTCGCCCGGAGGAGGAAATGGAACTTGCGCATCGCGAAGTAGTGGAACTGGAAGCACAATTCTGGAGTAATGTAGGGATTGGGTTGCTGCTCGTGGGGGAGGCGGATGTTCAACCCGACCGACTTGGCGCCCACATCGTAAGCCCCGCGGTTGGCCGCTTCCATGATGCCCGGCCCGCCGCCAGTCACGATCACGTAGTAACATCGCCCCGACCGCTGCCCCTCGGACGAGACCAGCGCGGCGAACCTTCGGGCGATTTCGTAATAGCGGCTTTTGGCCACGAGCCGTTCGAGTCGGGCCAAGGCCCGGCGACGGCGTGGGTCGTTTGGCGTCTCGGCCAGGCGATCGCGGGCCTCTTCAAGTTGTTTTGCGGCCACGGCCGGGTCGGGGATCCGCGTGCTGCCGAACACCACGATGGTGGAATCAATCCTTTCCCGCTCGAAGATCAACTCGGGCTTCTGAAGCTCCAGCTCGATCCGGGCGGCCCGCATCTTGGGATGCGACAGGAACTCCACGTCCTTGTACGCCAGGCGGTAGCTGGGCGAATGAAGAATTTTTTCCAAGTTTTCCTGACGCTCGCGATCATCGTCCATCCGGTAGTCTCCGCGGGAAAAGCTTGTCCTGCTCCCTCTAGTGTACCATAATCGACCCTATGCTCATTCCCTTTGCCCGCCGACTGGCAACCCACGTCTCACCTCGACTGCTTTGGAAGGCCGCTCATCTTTGGGCGTATCAGGGGATGAAAGCGGTTCGGGCCTACCGCCGGCGCGTGGAGCGCGGGCAGGTGTTTCCCCCCTTCTTGTTCCTCGCCCTGACCAATGCCTGCAATCTGCGATGCCATGGGTGCTGGATCGTCGATCAGGGCAAGGCGAGGACGCTGTCATCCGAACAGGTCGACCGGATCATCGCCGACGCAAAGCGGGAAGGCAACCGATTCTTCACGTTGCTTGGCGGAGAGCCCATGCTCTATCCCCATTGGTGGGAGATTCCCCAACGCCACGCGGATTGTTACTTCCAACTCATCACCAATGGGCTGTTCTTGACGGAAGAGAACATTGCCCGGATCGTGCGACCGGGCAACGTCACCCCGTTGGTCAGTCTCGATGGACTGGAGGCGGCCAACGACGCCCGCCGCGGCGAAGGCGTGTTTCGCGCCGCGATGGAGGGGATCGATCGGCTGCGCCGCCATAAAGTCCTGTTTGGCGTTGCCACGACGCTGACAGGCGAGAATTTTGCCGAGGCCCTCAGCGACGCCTACGTGGAAGCGTTGGTGGATCGCGGGGCCATGTACCTTTGGTACTACGTTTACCGGCCCGTGGGCCCGGACCCCTCGCCGCGCTTCTGCGTCGATCGCCAAGGGATGGTCGAATTCCGCAAACGACTGCTTCAATTGCGGCGAAAACACCCTATCCTCGTGATCGACACGTACTGGGACGCGGACGGTCGGGCTCTCTGTCCGGCGGCCCTTGGGCTGGGGTTTCACATCGGTCCCCAAGGCAGCATCGAACCTTGTCCGCCGCTGTCCTTCGCTCGCGAAACGATCGACGACCACGGGGGCGACCTGTTTCAAACAATCAACGGAAGCGATTTCCTCCGATCCTTTCAGCGGTTCGTTGCCGAGCGGACCCGGGGGTGCGTGATTCTCGAGCGGCCCGCCGAACTCGTCCAATTCCTCCGCGACCAGGGGGCCGTCGACTTTAGCGGGCGCGATGCCCTCGCGGAGTTGGCGGCCTCATGCCCGCGCACGAGCCATCACTTGCCAAGCGAGGAGATCCCCGAGGACTACTGGGTCTACCGGTTCTTGAAGAAGCAGTTGTTTTTCGGGATGGGCGCCTACGGCTGACGCGCGCGAGTCGAAGCCCCAACCGCCGCGCCGAGCAAGGACGAGCTGCGCCGGGGGGTGAGGCGAGGTCCGCATCTTTTGCAGAATCACGCCAATCGTCGTCGGGCCTCGAGGATGGCTTCGACCGCAAGGTAACCGCTGCGCACTGCGCTTTCCATGGTGGCGGGCCAACCCGTCCGGGTCCAATCGCCCGCCAGCATCACATTGGGCAGCGACGTCCGTTGCGGCGGACGCCGAGCATCCAGGCCTGGTTCCACCGAGAACACGGCGGCGGGCTCCACGACGAGGCGCCAGCGCAAGAGTCGGGCCTGGCGCGCGGTGGGCCAGATCGACTCTAATTCCCGGCGAACCTGGGCCAGCACGTCGTCGCGGGCGCTGGGATGGATGCCGTGGGCCGCGCTGACGACCACCTGGTGGTAGTGTTCGCCAGGACATTGCGAATCCACCGCGGCGCCAGTTTTCGCCGCGGCCGAGGGGGCGCGACGCCTCCCTTCGACGGACAACGCGGCAAGGGGGGCCTTGGTGAAGATCCATTGCCCGAGGCGGCCCACCAGCGCGGCGTGAGGCAGGCCGACGAGTGGCCGATCGCACCAGAGGTGGAGGGCCGCGATGGGCGCCGCGCGGATCTGCTCGACGCCGGCCAGCTCAGGCATGGCCTGCCAAACCGGTGGGGCGAAGAGGCGGCGAAGGTTTCGCCACGGCACGGCCACCACATAGTAATCGAACGCCCCTCGCGTGCCATCCTCGAAGCACAAGGCCGTGGCCCGGCCCGCTTCGACCTCCACCGACTTCACGCGCCGCTGCCGGTGCAGCCTGGCCCCGCGTCCGGCAAGCCATGCCGCGAGACGCTGATCGTAGATTTCGGCCAGGCTGAGGCGGGGAACGATCAGTTCGTAGGCCCGGCGGCTGGCCATGAATCCCTCGCGAAGCACATGGCGCGCGGCATCCCGCGAGGCCCTGTCGAGCGATTCGCCCAACGCGCTGACGAACAGGACCGACCAAAGCCAGGCCACCGCCCGCTCCGATTGCCCGCGACGCCGAAGCCATGCCCCGATGGTTTCGTGCGAGGGCTCCGCGTCGAGCGAAGGGGGGCCGGTTGTGCGCCGGGCCGCGGGGCGAGGACCCGCGGCGCGATCCTCGCGCGCCAACGCGGCCATGGCGCGGACCGCGCTGCAACGCTCGCTCCAGCTCAGGTAGCCCAGTCGCAGGAGCGAAGGCAGCAGGTGGAAGGGGGCGGGCAGGGGCCAGGCGCAAAGCGTGTAGGCCACTCCGTCAGGCCCAATGAACCAAAGCCGCCGATAGCGTTGAAAGCAGCGGTCGATTCCCGTCCGCCGGCAGAATTCGGCCCAACGGGTGCAACAGCCCATGGCCACGTGCTGGCAGTAGTCCACGAACTCGCCGGATTGCGGATCCACGAACGAGCCGGCGCGGCCGCCCAGCCGCTGGCGGGCCTCGAACAATTCCACCTCCAGCCCGCCGTCGAGCGCCGCCGCGGCCGCCGCGAGTCCCGACAAACCGCCACCGATCACCGCGACTCGGGTCATGGCACACGGGGCCTTTGGGCGGGCAGGAGCGTCCAGCGCGCGGCAATCGCCAGACGCATCCCCAATGGAAGGCGGACGCGCCGCTGAAGGACGCTTCGGGGCCGTCGGGCAATGGTTTCCAACAGGCGGCCATAGGTGGAAGCCATCATGCCGAACATCCTTCGCCCTGGCCGTTCCAACCAGTCGAACAGCAACACCCCCTCGCGAAACAGTTCCCGCGCGCGGCCGATTTGCAGGGCCATGAGCCGATCGAATCGATCATCGGCGACGCCTCGGAGGAGGTCGCCGGGCGAGTAGCCGCATTGGTCGAAGTCTTCCAGGGGCAGATACACCCGGCCGCGGTCCGCGTCTTCCCTCAGATCGCGCAAGATGTTAGTGAGTTGGAAGGCCCTGCCGCAACACCGCGCGGGCCGAAGGGCGTCTTCCCCCCGAAATCCCCAGAGATGGATGCACACCAGCCCAACCGCCGATGCCACGCGGTCGCAGTATTCCATCAACGCGTCGAACGTGCGATAGCGCCGCTGCTGGAGATCCATCTCCACTCCGTCGAGGACCGCGAAAAGGTGCTCCACCGGCACGCGGAAGCGGCGGCACGCGTCGGCGAGGGCAGGCAGCAGAAGGAGCGCATCGGGCTGGCCATCCACCCCCGAATCCGCAGCCCCCGAGGCGGATCGCCGCGCGCCGGCCGCCTCGACGAACGAGAGTCCGCCGGGCAGGCTTTCGGCGACGGCGAATCGCCACCGGGCGAGGGCTTCGCGCCGGCCAGGAATCGGCGCCGGGCCGTCCGCCAGATCATCGGTGTAGCGGAGGAAGGCGTAGACGGCCTCCATGGCCCTGCGGCGCGGCCCGTCGAGCAAGAGGAAGCTCGGATAGAAGCTCGATCCGGATCGCCGCGCCATGCGTCGGCACGCGGCGTAGCTCGCGCGGAGGGCGTCAGGCGCTCGGCTCATGCTGTTCCTCGCGTGGCGGAGTCCGGCGCAATTGCCACCAACAACGGATGACAAGCCGCAGCTTTTCGATTTTCGTCAAGACCGGCCGCTGCGTCCAAACGTCGTAGTTCACCTGCCGGATTTTCTCCAGGGTCGCCAGCCCGCCGTGAACGAATAGGGCCACGTGGAGTTTCACCGGGTCGGGCGCCAGTTCCACCAGCGGCAGCCCGCGGCGCAGGAAGCCCTCGGCCTCGCCCGCCTCGGAATCCATGAGCCGGCGAAATGCCTCGTTGCAACAGCGCTGGGCGAACATGGTTTCATCGTAGCCGAAGCTTTGCAGATGCGTTCGCGGAAGGTAGATCCGCCCACGGTCCCAGTCCAAGGCCACGTCCTGGAGAAAATTGACCAGTTGCAGCCCCGTACAGATCGAGTCGGCCAGGATCAGGGATTTTGGGTCGCGGCACCCCGCCAAATGAAGCACCAACCGGCCCACCGGATTGGCCGAGTATCGACAGTAGTCCAGCAACTGGTCGAACGTCTCGTACCGGCTCTGGCGCTGGTCCTGGCGAAAGGCGACGAGCAAGTCGACAAACGGATCCATGGGGATCGCGAACTGGCGAATGGTCTCGTCCAGGGCGATGAAGACCGGGTGAACGCACCGGCCGAGATAGCAGTCGCGAAGCTGGCGCTCCCACCAATCCAGCAGGGCCAATCCCCGCTCCGGGCTGCCGCCCTCGTCGGCAAGGTCGTCGGCCCAGCGACAATATGCGTAAATGTTGCACAGGTGCTGCCGCAAGGGACTTGGGAAAAGACGGCTGACGACGGTGAAATTCTCGTAGTGCCGGGCGGCGAGTCGCCGGCAGTAGCGGCGGGCATTGCGAAGCGAGATCCGCTTGGACGGGGGGGCCTGCGGACCGTACAATTGCATGTCGGCGTTGAACAGTCGGCTGGACATCGGGCCTCCTCAGCTCGGACGCCACGGCGCAGCGCGCCTGGCTGCGATCCTCCAGCTTCGCTTCGCTGTCGGACGCAACAGCAGACGCCCTCGTTTCGTCTCGCGACGAGCCTGAAACCACTCCAACTGCACGCAGAACCGTTTCTACGCTGAGCGAGGGCGATTGGGAATGCAAAGGGTCCTTGGCATGGCGCGCCGCGTCGATCGTTTTGCCCTCACCGGCCGCAGTGCGACGGGGCCGTGCATCCCATCCAACATGATAACTCTCCCAACGCGAGGAAACCATGCGTGTGATCCTGGTCAGCCCGCGGGGCTTCTGCGCGGGAGTCAACATGGCGATCGAAACCCTTGACCGGGCGATCGAACGCTTTGGCACGCCGATTTACGCCTATCACGAGATCGTGCAC
>Ga0073932_1000904_pt1 | contig 64928 bp, 48 predicted proteins | sample DewCreD2012metaG_FD_76967 | JGI IMG/M metagenome (GOLD analysis project Ga0073932, IMG submission 76967) | Hot spring sediment bacterial and archeal communities from British Columbia, Canada, to study Microbial Dark Matter (Phase II) - Dewar... ...
GGACTCCGGCATCAGGTCAGCCATACCGAGCCCCAGTGTTTGGACAACGGTCTCTGTCGGGCAACCCGCGTGACAATACACCACCACGCCCCCGTGGTGTCCTTCAGAAATACTCAGGCTCGCCCGCCGGTCATCGTGGGCCGGGCATCGGGCGGACCATCCGCCCTTGGATTGGCGAGGTCTGCATCCATGGCCTTCCAATGCTCCAAGAATCCGTTCCGTCGCGCTCATTGCTGCTCCTCGGCCGCCGGGGCCGTGATCCAGGTCGCCGCAAACTCAGGGGCCGCCGATCCACTGGCCTGCGAAAGCCACCGCTGGAGGGCATCCACGGGGTACAGCACAGTCCGGCCGAGCCGGACGCACGGGATCGGGCCGCGTGGTTGCGTCCACGACCACAACGTTTTCTGACTCACCCCGAGTCGTTTCGCCGCTTCGCGGGGCCGCAACGTCAAACGATCAGCAACGTCCATACAGAAACCTCCTTGTTGAAGAAGAGAGAGAAAGGGGGGGAAGTCGCCCGCGTCGTATGCGGGCGGGAGGGAAGCAACCACAAACCGCTTGTGGTCGCGTTACGTCCGAGGGGATCGCGGGAAGAGCCCGCGAAAAGAACCGCTACCGAGAGAAAGCCGCCAGCGTGGCGGAGAGTTTCAGGCAGTCAAGACGGAGGGGGCGAACCTTTGCGCTCGCTACTTTCTCTGCCATACCATATAGGAAGCAAAAACGGCTTTTGTCCGCAAAATGGAAAACTTTTCTTCTCTACGCCACAAAACACGTCATAAGTGTTTGTGCCGTTTGGACTTCCGTCTTTATTAGTTTTTGGTTAAAAATCGGTTAGCTTTTTGTTAGAAGCCCAGAGTAGGGGGTTTGTGTAGCTTGCTTACGCATAACGGGTGGCGTTGTGTGGTTCAATGGTGGCCAATCCACCGCGACGTGTTGGCCGTGATGCTGGGCCTCGGCGGGGCCAGTCAGGGCGGGGGCACGCGCACGCCAGCCCCGCCCTTTTTGTAGGACAGGGGTGTTAAAAAAGTCTCAAACCGTGACTGTTCCGGCGGCCCTCGGGAGCGATGTTCGCCAGGTAGGACCCATAGTAACTCAGCCAGTAGCTCGCCCACCAGACCCGGTTTTCGTCGCCGAATGCGCCGGATTTTACGCCACCACGGGTGGGCCGATTGACGCAAAGTGTTGTCCGCCAATGACTTGCGCCAACCAGTTCAAGTCCTCTCGTCCGCATTCTTTTATCATTCAGCACAGAGGGCCCCCAGGCAGGGCTAAGCAGATTCCTGGGCTTTGGATCCGGTCCCCATTTTGGGATAGGCCCTGGTGGTTCGGGCGCGCCGCCCTTGACCGGCGACTTCGCCACTTGCTGCGAGTTTCGCACGCCATCAGTTGCGTGCCAGACAAGAAAAAAATTGCGAGGCTCAGGCGAGTCGGGATTCGACTCGGGGTTCGGCGGCCCAGGGGAGTACCGGGACAGACGACGTGGACGTTCGGACGGCCACGCGAAGGGCAGCCTCACGAAGACTCTGCCCGAGCCGCCCATTGCGCGGCGAGTTGTTCGGCCTTTTCCAGATCCTCTGCGGAACACTCTTTGTTGCCGAGCTGATCGTAAACGTAGCTGCGGGTGCGGTAGTACTCGGGTTCCCAGGGATCGAGCCGCAAAGCCTCCGAGGCGTCGGCCAGCGCCTTTTCGAAATCCCCTTTCAGGCCCCAGACCACGGCCCGGCCATTGAACGCCTGAGCCATCTTGGGATCCAAACGGATCGCCTCGCCAAAGGCGATCAAAGCCATTTCCAGTTCCTGGCTCTCCAGGTAACCAACTCCGAGCTCGAAGGCCCTCTCGGCGTGCATAGACATTTGCCGAACCGCGCGTCGAAAATCAACATGATCCCACTACACTACGCTCCGAAACCGGGCGCCGTCAACATGCCCGATCCGGTTCGCGCTAAAAATCGGCCAGCGCCGCCCAAAAACGTAAAACAAGGCTGACTCAATGACAAGACGGGATTGCCTCCCGCAAGCTAACCAACCGGGAATATGCCCCTCTTTCCCGCCGAGTCTCATGCACAGAAAGCAATATGCCTATAAATAGCGGATATAGACCCTCCATGAGATCTAGATCCAGATCGCGAAGAAGCCTGCCTACATAAGGGGGCCAATGCTACCAAACAACCACCATGTCGGTCATATTATAACCGCACGAATGGGTGTTATCTCAAACGGTTATCGCGGTGTTCCGAGGGCCGTCAGGAGGCGTTCCAGTGCTTCATCCGTGTGGGCGAATGTCAGGCTGACGCGGAGGCATGATTGGCCTTCCGGGACACTGGGCGGCCGAATGGCGGGGACAAAGATGCCCTGTTCGCGGAGTCTAGCCGCCAGGGCGACCGCGCGCTGGGGCTCTCCCAGTACAATCGGAACGATCTGGCTCGCCGAGCGGCCGATGTCCCAGCCGCGTGCAGCCAGTTGCTCTCGCAGCCTTGCGGCTCGCTCGAGGAGCGTGGTTCGGCGATACGGCTCTTGCTCGACGATGTCGATTGCGGCCAGTGCGGCGGCGGCCACCGCGGCAGGGGCGGCGGTGGAATAGATGTAGGGTCTCGCGCGGTTGACGAGCCACTCGACAAGCGTCCGGCTGCCGACAACGAAACCGCCCACTCCGCCCAGGGCCTTGCTGATCGTGCCGACGCGCACCGGCACACGGGCCTCGACGCCCAACTGCTCGACCAGGCCGCGGCCGCAAGGGCCGAAAACGCCCGTGGCGTGGGCCTCGTCCACCAGGAGCATCGCGTCGTGACGGTCGGCAAGGTCCGCTAGTTCGACCAACGGGGCGAAATCGCCGTCCATGCTGAATAAGCTGTCGGTGACAATCAAGCGACGACGGTGATTGGTCCGGCGACTGAGGAGCCGCTCAAGTTCCTTCCAGTCGGAGTGGGCGTAGGTCCGGACATCGGCGCGGGAAAGGCGGCACCCATCCAGCAGGCTGGCGTGGTTGTTTCGGTCGGTGAACACCACGTCGCCCGGGCCGACCAGCGCGGCCACAGTGCCCGCATTCGCCGCGAATCCCGAGGCGAAGACCAGCGCGGCCTCCGTGCCCTCGAACCGCGCGAGCCGATCCGCGAGACGTTGGTGGAGCGCGGTGTGGCCGAGGATCAAGGGGCTGGCGCCGCTCCCCCATCCATACTGGTCGACCGTTGCCTGGGCAGCGGCCCTCACTCGCTCGTCCGAGGCCAAGCCCAGGTAATCATTCGATCCAAAGTGAAGAAGCGTCCTGCCTTCCAGCTCGATTTGTGGACCGATAGCCCCCTCGCGAGCGGCAAGACGGCGATGCATGCCGGCCTCGTGAAGGCTGAGCAGCTCTTTTTCGATCCACGCGAGCGAGCGGTGCGTACAATGCTCCATTGGAAATCATTGTGCAACAATCGCAATCCTGCGGCAACGTTCGATGGGGCGATAATGGATGTTTCCACCCCCGTCCGCGATGAGCGTGCGGGCAAGACGCCGGAAATCGACTGGCAGGCAGCCCTCGCCGAGCATGGGCGGTGGCTCCGCACGGTGGTGCACGCGCGGTTGGGGGAGCCTCAGGCGGTAGAGGACGTGATGCAGGAGATTTCGCTGGCGGCGGTGCGGCAGCGCGCGCCGCTGGCGGACGCGAGCAAGATAGCGCCATGGCTCTACCGGCTCGCGGTGACGCAATCGCTCCTCTACCGCCGCAAGCAAGGACGCCGGAGGAAGTTGACGGCCAACTATGCCCGCCAGGCGAGGCCGGAGCAGGAGTCTGGCCGCGAGGCCGACCCGCTGCAGTGGCTCTTGGCCGACGAGCGGCGGGAGTTGGTCCGGCGGGCCCTCGCCCGGCTGCCGCGGCGCGACGCCGAAATCCTCTCGCTGAAATACAGCGAGAACTGGAGCTATCGGGAATTGGCCGAGCGGTTGGGGATTTCGCCCGCGGCGATGCAGGCGCGGCTTCACCGGGCGAGGCAGCGGTTGCGGAATGAACTTGCCGCGTTGGAGGTGACCGAAGGCGATCTATGAGACCCAGCGAGCATGCCCTGTCGGATTCGGATCGGGAAATGCTCGACAGCCTGGTCGAGGGCGAACTCTCCGAGGCCGAGCGTCGGGCCCTGCTAAGGCGTTTGGACCAGGTTCCCGGAGGTTGGCGCGCGTGCGCGTTGGCGTTCCTCGAGGCGCAGTGCTTCCGGGAAGCGCTCGCTAAGCCGGTCGAAGGGCGCGAATTCTCGCGGACCGCGGCGACCGGGACGACCTCGGTCGCCAGGCCCGCTCCGCGGGGCTCTTGGCTTGCGCCTCGCGCAAGCTGGCAATGGGCCTTGGCGGCGGCGATTCTCGCCGCCCTGGGTTTGGGATGGTGGGCCGGTGGCTTTCTGCGGCCAGGTTCGCCTGACGGGGCTCCGACCGCGGCCACCAACCTCGCCTCGAACCAGGCGCCTGAGGTCAACCCCGATTTCCGCCAAGCGCCGCGGCCGGCGCTTTCTCCCGACGCTCCCCCGACGATGACCCTTGCGCTGCCGGGGTGGGCTGGGGATGGACCGGTGCATCTTCCCGTCGTCGAGCGCGAGGAGTTGGATCCTGCGCTTCTGTATCCCGACGCCCAAGCGTTCCCCGCGGGGATTCGGGAGGCTTTGCGCGCGGCAGGCTACCAGGTGCGCCAATCGCGGAACCTGGTGCCGGTGCGCGTGCAAGACGGCCGTCATGCGATCCTGCCGGTCGATCAGGTGGACATCCATTACGTGGGCCATCATGTGGAGTGAACCGAGCCAAAAGGAGTCTGCTATGGCGAAACAACGTCTTGCCTTGTTGGTTCTCGCGGCGGCGTTGGCTGTGGTACCGGCAGCCCTGAGCTTCGCTCAGGCGAAGACAGACATCGTGCCGCCGCCCGGCGCAGCGGCTTTCAAGCCGAGCGAGTATTGGCTGGGGATCGTCACCGAACCGGTGCCGGAAGCCCTGCGATCGCATCTCCAGCTACCTGAAAACCAGGGACTTCTCGTGGAGCAGGTCGCTCCGGAGAGTCCGGCGGCCGCGGCGGCGATCCAGCGGCACGATATTGTGTTGAAGGCGGCCGGCAAACCGCTCTCGCAGGTGGGCGACTTGATCGCCGCGGTCGACGCGTCGAAGGGCGAAAAGATGGAACTCGAGCTGCTCCGCGGGGGGAAGAAAATGAAGCTGGCGGTCACGCCGGCGAAGCGTCCGGAGGGCGCGATCCCCGGGCTTCGCGTCCCCACGCCCGCCGAAGCGTTTGGGAAGTGGATCGAGCAGTTTCGGGCCGGCGATCCCCGCCACCGCGACTATAGCCTGTTCTTCCTGCGGCCCGGCGTGGTCGTGGCCCGGCCGGGCAAGCTGCCCGATCTGCCCAGCAACGTGACCATCGCCATCACGAAGCAAGGCGATCAGCCTGCCAAGATCGTGGTGGCGCGCGGCAAGGAGAAATGGGAAGCGACCGAGAACAACCTCGACGCCATCCCGGCCGAGCTTCGGCCGCATGTCGAGGCCATGCTTCGCAACCCGACGTGGCACGGGGCCCTCATGGCCGATCCCGAGGCATTCACTCCGCCGGCCCCGCCCGGACAACGCTTGCTCAAGCCCGACGCCCGCAAGTCGCTGGAAAAACAACTGGCGGAAATGAACCGCCAGTTGGAGGAGCTGCGCAAGGCGGTCGAGGAGTTGAAGAAGCCGGCGTCGGCCAAGCCTGAAGGCGGCGGGAAAAAATAGTCGCCGATCCGAGGCCCCGCGGCGCGGACGTCCTGCCCGGGCTGCCGTGCAGCCGAGTCGTCCGCGCCGCGACGGGCTTGCACGTCGACAGCGCACGGTTGCGGCCCCTTGCAAAAAAGGTAACCGTTCACAGGCCGGGGAGTGGCTGGTTTTCCAGCCCGTTTCGCGCCGAAAAATGTGCCTGTCCCCTGAGGCGTGGCGCGAGAATCAACTACCGATTTCGGGGAGCGCGGGCGTCTCGCCCGCCTCGAAAAAGTGGGCGAAACGCCCACGCTCCACTTCCCAAATCCGGTAGGTTATTGTCGCGCGACGCCGCACCGGCCAGGGCGACAGTCCCATTGTCGCGGACTTCGCCGCGAAAATCGGGACACTCCCCGTGAACGGTTACCAAAAAAGGGGGAAGGAAACTCGGTCTTCTGCGTGCCGATTCTCAAGCCCCGATTCCCTGCTCTGACTTTCGCGACGGGTCAGCGCTGTTGCACGGAGAGGGGGACGCCGTTTCGCCGCCACGCTGCCTCGCTCCGTGAGCCCCGGGGCACACGGCGGTTTCTGAGCACGCCGTCTCGATCCAGCATCTTCGGCTGTGGGCGACCACACGCTCCGGCGCGACGAGCCCGGACGCTCACCGGGGCGATGCACGCAACTTGCCGGCAAGCCAAGAGTTGAGCCGTGATGCCGCGACTCCGCGGGATACTTGACGGTGCATAGGGCCCCCCCTACACTGCAAAGGTCGCGCACCCCCGCGACCAATGTGAACCGCTCGGATCCCCTTAAGGAGTACAAGCAATGGCCGTGCCGGGAACCATGGGCAAGATCCTCTTGGTGGATTTGACCAACCAGACGATCTCCGTCGAGACGCCCCCCGACGACGCTTATTTGAAGTATTTTGGCGGATACGGTCTGGGGGCGTACTATCTTTACAGGCTCCAGAAGCCGGGCATGGATCCTTTGGGCCCGGAGGCCCATCTCGGTTTCTTCACCGGGGTGCTGACCGGCACCCCGGCCCTGAGCGGCAACCGGTACTTCGTGGTGGGCAAGAGCCCCAAAACCGGCACATGGGGCGACGCGAACTCGGGCGGAACGTTCGGGCCGATCATGAAACAGGCCGGGTTTGACGGGGTGATCTTCCGCGGCATCAGCCCCAAGCCCGTTTATCTCCTCCTGGATCACGGCGACGCGAAGCTGCTTTCGGCGGAGGCGTGGTGGGGCCTGGACACCAACGAACTCGAGGACCGGGTCAAGCAACAGTATGGCAAGCAGGCCGGCATGGCGTGCATTGGTCCGGCGGGCGAGCGGATGAGCCTGCTGGCGGCGGTGATCAACGACAAGGGCCGGGCGGCGGCGCGAAGCGGGTTGGGGGCCGTGATGGGCTCGAAACGGCTGAAGGCCATCGTGGCCGTCGGCGACGCCCCCATCTCCGTCGCCGATCCGGAGGGCATGAAGCGGTGCATCGCCGAATACCGCGAGGGAATGAAACAGCAGGGCATGTACCAGGTGCTCAACCAGTACGGCACGGCCGGAATCACGGCGGGGGCCTGCGCCAGCGGCGACACGCCGATCAAGAACTGGGCGGGTTCGCCCGATGATTTCCCCAGCGTCAAGAAAATCAGCGACGACGAGGTGCTCGCCATCCAGGAAAAAAAGTATGCCTGCTGGCGATGCTCGATCGCCTGCGGCGGCGAGACGAAGATCGACCATGGCCCCTTCAAGTCCCACAACCACAAGCCCGAGTACGAGACCCTCGGGGCCTTCGGCACCCTCTGCCTGAACGACAATCTGGCCTCGATCAACGCCTGCAACGAAATCTGCAATCGCCAGGGGCTGGACACCATCAGCACCGGCTGCACGGTGGCCTTTGCCATCGAGTGCTATGAGAGCGGCATCCTCACCGACAAGGACACCGGCGGCTTGAAGCTCACCTGGGGCAACGCCGAGGCGATTGTCGAACTGACGCGGCAGATCGCCCACGGCGAGGGGTTCGGCAAGATCCTCGCCGACGGCGAAAAACTCGCCGCCGAGCGGATCGGCCGCGGGGCCGAACGGTGCGCCATGCACATTGGCGGCGAGGAAGTGCCCATGCACGATCCTCGCCTCAATCCGGGCCTGGCCACGAGCTACAAGATGGACGCCACTCCGGCCCGCCACACCCAGCTCAGCGCCTGGACCGCCGAGGCCCAATTCGCCCCGCCCGGACTCATTACCGAACCCTTCGAGCGATACCAGGTCGAAGGCAAGGGCCGGATGTACCAGAAGGTCAGCGCGCACCACCACAGCGCCACTTCGGCGGGAATGTGCATGTTCGCCTGGGTCTGTTTGCCGCCGTCCTCCTTGCCCGACATGCTCACGTATGTCACCGGCCACCAATTCACGGTCGACGATGTGGAAAAGGCCGGGAACCGGATTGCCGCCCTGCGCATCGCGTTCAACATCCGCGAGGGCGTGCGGAACGTGGATATCAAGATCCCGGACCGGATCCTGGGCCGACCGCCGCTTCAAAAAGGCCCGTTGGCGGGAGTGACCATCGACGTCGATCGCCAGGTCCGCGATTACCTGGAGGCGATGGGTTGGGACACGCAGACCGGCGTGCCCAAGCGCGAAACGCTGGAGGCGCTGGAACTGGGGTTTGTCGCCGCCGATCTTCACGGCTAGGCCCGCGCTGCCAACGAGTGGGAAAAGGGGCCCGCCCCCAGGCCGCGCCAGCGCTGGGACGCCCGAACCGCGGACGCGCCCGCCGGCGCGAACTCGCAACCTCATCGAGTTCGGCGGAATGGGGGTCCAGGAACCGGGCGTTCATCACGCCAGTTCTCACCCGGTTGAGGAAGGGGCGACCGGGGGTTGGGGTTGTGGTCGCCGCCGCGGGGCGGGCTGAAACCAGGGGAGTGCATTGCCCGTGACGATCGATCGCATCGAGGTGTTTCCGCTGTGCTATCCGTGTGTGCGGCGATGGAAGTTCATGGAAGGCGCGCCGGGCCATACGGTGATTTTGGTGAAGATCACCGCCGACAACGGCACGGTCGGCTGGGGGCAGAGCATTCCGGTCCCCACCTGGAGCTACGAGACCCTGGAAACCGCGCTGGCCGTCTTGCGGCGCCCTTTCATTCCCGCCCTCCTCGGCCGCGATCCGTTGGACCTGGAAGCCGCCGAAAAGGCCCTCGATGCGGCGCTGGCGCCGTCGTTCTCGACAGGGATGCCGTTGGCCCGGGCCGGGCTCGACATGGCCCTCCACGACCTGGCCGGAAGACTCACCGGCCAATCGCTTGCCGCGATGTGGGGGCGTCCGCCGGGCGGCCCGCTTCAGCTCGGATGGACGATCAGCGTGCGCAGCCTCGACGAGCTGGAGGCGGAAATCGAAGCCGCTGGCCAGCGCGGCTATCGCAGCTTCAATGTCAAAATCGCGCCCGATCCCCGGTTTGACCTCGAGGTGGTCCGGCGGCTTCGCAGGGCCGCGCCGGAGAGCTTCCTTTGGGCCGACGCCAACGGAGGCTACGATCTAGCCACCGCCCTGGAGGTCGCTCCCCAACTGGCCGACGCGGGCGTGGATGTGTTGGAGGCCCCGCTGCGTCCGAATCGCATCAGCGGCTACCAGGCGCTCAAACGCCAGGGCGCAATCCCCATCACCATGGACGAGGGACTCGTCTCCCCGGTGGAGGTCGAGGAGTTCATCAAGCTCGGGATGATCGACGGCGTGACGCTGAAGGTCTCTCGGGCGGGCGGGTTGGCCTCGGCCCGGCGGCAGATCGAAATTGCCTTGGACGCCGGGTTGTTTTGGCTGGGCAGCGGCCTGACCGATCCGGACGTTTCCTTGGCCGCCTCGCTGGCGCTGTATGGGGCTTATGGTTTGTCCAAGCCGGCGGCCTTGAACGGTCCGCAGTTCCTCGCCGCGGACATCCTCCAGACGCCGCTGACCATCCGGGGCGATGTGGCCGAAGTGCCGACCGGCCCCGGGTTGGGCATCGACGTCGATGAACGCAAGGTCGCCGAACTGGTTTACAAGTCGGAGTGACCCTCGGGAAGCAAGGAGCGAAAACATGCATGGCGCGCGGACTTGGGGCGGTTTGCACGGCGCGGTGGCCGCCATCGGTTTCACAACATGGCTGGGTGCGGCGGTCCTGTCGGCAGGGGCGGTCGATTTTCCCGGCCCTCCTCCCGGCCAGGCCAAGGCGAGCCTGGAAGGCGGTCGCCTCCGCATGGAAAACAACGTGCTGGCGGCGACATTCGACCTCGCCGAGTCGGGACTCGTGCTCGTCGAATTCACCGACAAGCTGTCCCAAACGCCACTGCCCGGCCCCAGCGCGCCGTGCACGTTCTCGCTTAAGGACGCCAAGGAGGACCGCGCGGCGCCGCTGCGGGCCAACGGCAAGCCGACCTTGGAACGACTGGAAGCCAACGCCCGAGCCCTGCGCGCGGCCGAGCGATGCGGGGGATGGCGGGCGGTCGTGCCATGGACGGTCGGCGACTCTACGGTCCGGGGCCTGTGTCGCATCACGCTCCGCGACGGTTCCAACTACCTGCGGCAGGAACTCGTCGTCGCGGCCGACCGCGAACCGCTGGAGCCGGCGACGCTGACCTTCGTGCGTCTGGCCGCCGCTGGGGCCAAGGGCTGCGGCGAGGTGGACGGGTCGCCGGTGGTCCGCGGTGGTATCTTTGCCGCCTGCGAGCATCCGATGGCCACGAATCAGGCGGCGGAAGGCGCGATCGTTTGCCGCGTGGGCACGTTCCGGCGGCTGACGCCGGGGGAATCCTGTTCGCGGAGCTGCGTGCTCGGCGTTGTCCCGGCCGGACAACTGCGACGCGGGTTTCTTTACTACCTCGAACGCGAGCGTCCCCGGCCGTACCAGCCGTTCCTGCACTACAACTCGTGGTACGACATCGCCTGGGGCGACCGGAAGATGAACGAGGGGCAATGCTTGGCGGTCATCGACCTGTTCGGCCGCGAGTTGATTCAGAAGCGGGGCGTCAAGCTCGATGCCCTGGTGTTCGACGACGGCTGGGACGACAACCGCTCATTGTGGCGTTTTCACCCCGGATTTCCACGCGGTTTCGCGCCGCTGGCCGAGGCCGCCGCCCGCTTCGGCACGTCGATCGGCGTCTGGCTCTCCCCGTGGGGCGGTTACGGGGCCGCGAAGGAGGAGCGGATGCGCTACGGGAAGACGCAGGGCTTCGAGACGAACGCGAACGGTTTTTCGCTGGCAGGCCCCAAGTACTACGGCCGGTTCCGCGAGGTCTGCGCCGAAATGGTCCAGAAGTACGGCGTCAATTACTTCAAGTACGACGGCATCGCCCAAGGGCTGATGAAACAAGGGGCAGGGCCTCAATACGCCGACGACGTGGACAGCCTGCTCCGCTTGATCGCCGACCTCCGCGCCTTGCGGCCCGACCTGTTCGTCAACGTGACCACCGGCACCTGGCCCTCCCCGTTCTGGCTCCTTTGGGGCGACTCGGTGTGGCGCAACGGGGACGACATGGGATTCCACGGGCCGGGGTCGAAACGCCAACAGTGGATCACCTATCGCGACATGTACACGTACCAGGGCGTGGTCCGCCGCGGTCCCCTGTATCCGATCAGCTCCCTGATGAACCAGGGGATCTGCCACGCGAATCTGGGCAGCGCCCACCTCCCGCCGGACCTCAAAGACATGGCCGACGAGATCTACTCGTTTTTCGGGACGGGCACGCAGCTCCAGGAACTGTACATCACCCCGCAACGGCTTACCCCGCCGATGTGGGACTTGTTGGCCGAGGGGGCCCGCTGGTCGCGCAAAAACGCCGACGTGCTCGCCGACGTCCACTGGATTGGCGGGGATCCCAGCCAAGGCCAGGTCTACGGCTACGCGGCGTGGTCGCCCCGCCTGGGCATTCTGACGCTGCGCAATCCTGCGGAGACCGCCGCGTCGTTCTCGCTGGAGATTGGTCAGGCGTTTGAGTTGCCGCCGTCCGCGCCTCGGCTGTATCTCCTGAAACGGCTCTGGAAGGACGGCGCTCCGCAGGCGGTCCGAGTCCGCGCCGGCCAGCCGGAGCCGATCCCCCTGGCGCCGTTCGAGGTCGCGGTGTTCGAGGCCGCGCCTTTGGTGAACTGAAGGGACCTTGCTTGCGATTGGCCGATCCGCTGGCGGGAGCTTCCAAGTTCACGCGTAGCGGGCCAGATAGCGGTCAACCAGCGACGGCGCGAGGCGGTTGATCCAGATCAGGACCTTGCCCCAGGCAAACGGCACGATCTCCCGGCGGCCGGCCCGCATGGCTTGCACGGTCTTGCGGGCGACGTATTCGGCCGGCACGCCCGGATGGTGCGGCCATGCCGGCTTGTTCGCCGCGTCGAGGGAATGGGCGGTGAATTCGGTCTGAGTCAAGCCCGGACATACGACGAGCACGTCGATCCCCAGCGGCATGAGTTCCACGCGGAGCGATTCGCTGAGTCCCTGAATGGCGAATTTGCTCGCGCAATACTCCAGGCTTCGAGGCACCGCCCGATGCCCCAGCACGGAGCTGATGTTCACGATGATCGGCTTGTGGCCCTGCTTCAAGAGCGGCAAGGCCGTTCGGGTCATTTCAGCGAGGGCGAAAAAGTTTACGTCCATCACGCGGCGCAGCCGCTGGGCATCGGCGTGCTCGAAGCGCCCGTAGGCCCCCATGCCGGCATTGTTGACCAGCACGTCCAGCCCGCCGTAGGCCGATCGGGCCGCCTCGACGACTTGTTCCCGCGTCGCCGGGTCGGCCACGTCGCCCACCACGGCGTGGGCCTCGGCGCCGAGGGAAACGATCGCCTCGACCAGGCGGGCGAGTCGGTCCGCCCGGCGCGCCGTGACGACGAGCCGCGCGCCGGCCCGCCCCAGTTCCAACGCCAACGCGTGGCCGATCCCGCTCGAAGCTCCGGTGACGATTGCCCGGGAACCTTGCAGGGTGCGTCGACTCATCGGTCCTCCCCAAAGCCCAATTTGTTCCAGACCCGGCGGCCGGACCGGTCACGGCGTTGCCGAGGCGGGCGGCGACCCGGCTGAGGCGTCCACCGGTTCGGCCCGCGGCGACTCCAACGCGGTGGGCGGAGCCGGGTCCGCGGCAGGGAGCCGATCGAACAGGCAGCCCACGTCGCGCCCGTCGTTGGCGGCTCCGATGGCGGGATTGATCGTGGCCCCCGAGGGGCTGAGGGCGTAATCCGCGGGGAGGTGCGAGGAAACGGGCCGCTCGCTGGGCGGAAATTGCTTCCATTGAACGCGCCCCCAGTGCGGGGCGTTTTCGCGTTGCGGGCCCCAGAACTCCCGCCACGCGTCAAGCGACATCGTCTCGGCCGGCCCGCCCGTCGGCCGAACGGTCCAGAAACTCCCAAATCCCTCGTAGAAATTGCGTTCGCCGTTCCAGGCGAACCCCTGGCGCACGCTGTCCACGTCGCCCACCTCGGCGTGTTCGACGAGCGCCGCCGCCGGGTCGCCGATGAGAATGCTGTTGCGGCAGTCGATTTGCACGGGCAGGAGCCGTGTGCCCCCGGCGCTGGGCGCGAAGCGGCACAATCCCCCGCGGACCAAAGCGGTCAGGTGCCCCAGGCTCAGTTGCACGCCCTCGCCCGGCGACGCGGTCCGATCGCCGCCGAGGGCGACCAGCAGGCGATCGCTCGTCGCCAGCAAGCCGTTGTCCCAGGAAAATCGAACCGGGGTTTGATCGTGGACCGAGAGGGCCGCCGCCTCGCCTCGAAGGACGCAATCCACCAGTTCGAGCGTCGAGCGCTGCGGCGCGGCGGGGGGATCGCGGGGAAGCACGCCGCCGCCAGGTCCCGACAGCGCGCGGAAAAAGGCGGCGTCGGGATGGTACGGTCCCAACTGCGCCGAGGTGTTGTAGATCGAAAGCCAGCACTTCTCCAAGCGGATCATCTCCGCCGGCCGCCCTTCGATCAGCGACCAACGATCCGCGGCGGCCTCCCGTGGAACCTCCAACACCAGGCCCACGCGAATCATCGTCAACTGGCTGCCCACCAGACTCAGCATGGCGTTCGTCCGCTGGAGGGGTTCCCAATCGGCCGGACGGAACACAATGGAGGGTTGAAAACCATCGGCCGCGCGGATCGTCAGTTTGAGATTGCGCAGGACCAGAGGGCCCTCGCGCCGCGGGCCGTTGTAACGCAAGGCCACGACGTCGCCCGTGCGCGCCGACTCGCAAGCGGCCGCCAGCGTGGGATAGATGTCCGGCCCGGTTGCCGCCGGATCGACGACCTTCACGCCGATCCCGTTGGCGGCCTTGGACTCCGGCGGCGGGAAACCCAATGCGCTGGCCGGAACCGTTGCCGAGCCGCTGGCTTCAAGGTTCTCGGAACGCGTCGCGCTGGGCTTCGAGTTTGCCGACAATGCGGAGGGCGAAACGTCCAGCGGATCCTTTCGGCCTGCCCCGGCCGAGGGGGTCGCCTGGCCTTGGCCCGACGATGCCCTCGGCGGAACCCCGCTTTTCGCGGTTGGCTCGTTTTCTCTCGGGTCGGCTTTCGAGAGTTCGGCCGCGGTGGCCGAGGAAGGCGTGGCAGCTTTCTCCACGGCCGCGGACGAAGAATCCCGCCGCGGCGGAGGCGGCGGTGCCGATGGTTCCAAGGCGCCGGCCAATTCCGGCATAGGTTCCGGCGTCGTTACCGCCGGCGACCAGAGGAAGTGGAGCGCCAGCACCGCCAGTGCCAGAACCGTGGTCGGGACGATCCACGGCAGATGGCGATGCCAGGAGAACAGCTCCACAGCCCCCCCGGCACCCAATCGCCGCGATCCCGGCGAATTGGGCGGAACGCCCACCGTGTCGGCCAACAAGGCCAGCGCGTCGAGGAGTTGACGAGGATCCTGGAATCGCCGCCGCGGATCCTTGGCCATCATCTTGCGGAGCAGGCGCGAGACTTCAGGCGGCAACTCGGGACGGAACTGCCGCACGTCGGGTGGTTCCTCGCCGTGGTGTTGCAGGAGCTTCTGGAGCACCGTCCCCTCGACGAACGGCGGCCGACCCGTCAGCATGAAGAACAGCGTGCAGCCCAACGAATAGATGTCGCTTCGCACGTCGGCGGTGCGGGGGTCGCGGGCCTGCTCGGGCGAAATATAGTCAAAGGTCCCCAACGTGACGCCGCTGGCGGTCAGATCGTCGGCGTCCTCCCCGGTCTTGTAGAGTCTCGCCAACCCCAAGTCGATCAGCTTGGCCTGCCCTTCGGCGGTGATCAAGATGTTCGACGGTTTGATGTCCCGATGGACCACCTGATGGGCGGCGGCATGGGCGAGGGCTTCGGCCACCTGGTACGTGTAGTGAATCGCCTCGTGCAGGGGCAAGACCCCTCGCTTCTCGACCAGCGTCCGAACGTTCATTCCCTCGATGAACTCGAAGACGATGTACGCGACGCCGCGGTCCTCGCCCGTGTGATAGACCTGGACCACGCTTTCATGGTTCAGGCGAGCGGCGGTCTGGGCCTCGTTCCGAAACCGAAGCAGGACTTCCCCATCGGCGGTCTGCTCGGGCGTAAGGACTTTCAAGGCGACAATTCGGGCGAGGGCGGTGTCGCGCGCGCGAAAAACCAGCCCCATTCCCCCCCCGCCCACGCATTCCAAAAGCTCGTAGTTCGCAATCCGCGTGCCAGGACCAAGTCGCTCCAGCCTGGCCGCTGGGGGTGGGGCTGCGGCCACTTCCATCGGCGCGCGGGTCGAAATGACCGTCGGTTCGTTGTCCGGCGTGGGTGGCAAGCCGTCGCTTGCCGTGCCGGTCGAACTGGCCGTGGAACCTCCGCCCGGCTCGGCCGAGGCCGGTGGCGGTCGGTTCGAACGAAAGCTGGAACTTGCGCCGCTCATCACTTCATTGTAGTCGCACCTACGGACGCATTGAATCCCCAAATCCCCTCCGGAGGGTGGGAGGAATCGCTATGCCCGGGGACTACCGGGTGAGGCGCTTGGGGTGCGGCCCGAACGCAGTTCCCTTGCCGTCGCACCGCGATTTCCAGCGCGTGGATCGCGTGCAACGGCCGGGGCGCGATGTCGTGTGCCGAGTGGCCGGTGCATGGCTTCCGCCCATTTCGGAGGCCGATCGTAGCGCCTTATAATGCGACGTGAGCGTGGGCCAACCGCCTCGCTCCAGAGGGCGGTGCTGCCGCCAAATGCATCCCTTGTCACAGGAGAAAACAGGCGATGAATCACAAGATCGAGCGACGAACCTTCTTGAAAACCGCTAGCGCGGTCTCGGCGGCCGTGGTTTCGTCGGGGCTGGGTGGAGGATGGCTCGGGGCCGCCGAAGCTGGCCCGGGCACGCCGCACGCCGAAAAGCTGGGATGGCGGGTCGGCTGCCAGGCCTACAGTTTCAACCGCTTCACGTTTTATGAGGCCATCGACAAGGTAGCCTCGATGGGCTTGGGCTACATCGAGGCTTACCCCGGCCAAAAACTCAGCGCGGAGAAACCGGATCTCAAGGTCGGAGAAGGACTATCGGCCGAGGTACGCGCCGAGATCAAGAAAAAGCTTGCCGACTCCAAGGTGAAGCTTGTTTGCTTCGGGGTTGTCGGACTCCCGAAAGAGGAGGATGCGTCGCGAAGGATCTTTGAGTTCGCCAAGGACATGGGAATTGAGACCATCGTTTCAGAGCCAAGCCCGGACGCCCTGGACACGATTGCCAGGCTCTGCGACGAGTACCAAATCAACGTGGCGATCCACAACCATCCGAAAGACTCGCGTTATTGGAACCCGGACACGGTTCTGGAAGCCTGTCGGGGGCGGACCAAACGCCTTGGGGCCTGCGCGGACACGGGCCATTGGATGCGCTCGGACATCAATCCGATCGACGCCGTCAAGAAGCTGAAGGGGCGGATTATCTCGTTCCATTTCAAGGACCTGAATCGGTACGGCCAGGGGGCTCACGACGTGCCTTGGGGAACCGGCAAGGCAGATGTCCGAGCGATTCTTCAAGAGGTTTACCGCCAGGGGTTCAAGGGGGTGTTTTCCGCGGAGTACGAACACAATTGGCTCAATTCCGTACCGGAAATCGCCCAGTCGGTGGCCTTCTTCGATCGCGTCGCGGCTGAACTCCAGAAAGGGTAGCCCGAGCAACCGATCCTCTTCCGTGCGACCCCGCTATGTCTTGGCGGGGTCTTTTTTTGCGCCCACAGCCGTGCGGCCCGGTCCGAGTTTGGCAAGAGGCGTGACCGCCCTGATTGCGTCGACTTGTCGCGGTAACCCCTTATCAAAAAAGCAGATACGCGGATGGACCAAGGATTCGCGAATTTCCGGATTCTTTCTCCGATGGACACTTGGGAAATGAGAATGACTTCGTCGATAGCAATGACGTCGTTGCTAGCAAAGCATTTACGGCGATAGCCGAGGAACGCTTTGAGATCGGAGCGCCACGGTTTCTGGGTTGAAGGCTCAATGTTCAACAATCAAGCAGATTGCACTTCTTTCGCGCTTCATCGAGATCTCTGGTTTTTGTACACGACACCGATGGGTGGTGTAAACTAGCAACTGCACAAGCTTAGGGCAGGGCTCTGTGGCCAGTCTCGTGGTCGTCTCGAAAAGCTCCCCTCGACCATGGGGAACGTCATGGGGGCGTAAACTTTCGGCAACTAGCCGGAGAGGGCGGCTAGCGAAGAACCCCCGTGCTGTTCACGGGGAGTGCCCCGATTTTCGCGGCGAAGTTCCCGAAACCGGGGCTGTCCGCTTGGCCGGTAAGCGGACTGGCGCAGTTTTCGATCGGAAAGGGACCGAAAAGTCAGTCCCCGACCTCGGAATGGTTACGAACCTACAGTCGCACAAGAGGGAACGAGGCGATGGAGCTCTTGGACATGACGGATCAGATCGCGCAAGGCACCAAGGTCTCTGAAGATGGCGGGCAACGATGCCAGCAGGTCTATGAAGTGGCCAGCGCCCTGTTCCGCAACAACGCGGACTGGGTCACTTTCTATCGCGAAGTTCTCGGCCTGAAGGGGATTGTGCGGAGATGCTTTTCCACGAAGGACCAGCTCGCCGCATTCGAGCAGACGCAGACCTACGCGGAGATCCAGTGGATGCTTTGCCAATTGCGCCGCCGGTCCAACGATACTCCCTCACACGAGGAGTCAACGGGGGTCATTACGGTACGGCTACCCAAGAGCTTGCACGAAGCCCTCCGCGCGGAAGCTTACGAGCGACGGACGAGCATGAACAAGCTCTGCATTTCGAAGTTGCTTCAATTCATTGACGAGGAGTTGGTCCCGTCGAACCTCCAGGAAGACGCCGACCAAGAACAACAAGAGGATTCCGAAGCCAGCCTGTAAGCCGGGTTCTGTTCCCGCCCGGACGGGCGGGCGATGGCCATTTCTCTAGGACGCCGATTGCTCGGCGACTCAAGCGGTCTACCCGGAGGTCGATGGCGGGCCGGGCCGGCCCGCGGGACCCAGCGAGCGAACCCGTCGCACGCTCGGCTCCCTGCCTCCTGCTTGACCTTGCTCCGGGTGGGGTTTGCCTAGCCAGGCCGGTCACCCGGCCTGCTGGTGAGCTCTTACCTCACCGTTTCACCCTTACCGCGCCGAAGGCTCCCGGGGTTGACCCCTGGCGCCTCACGGCGAGGCGGTTTGCTTTCTGTTGCACTTTCCCTAGCCTCGCGGCCGGTGGGCGTTACCCACCACCCTGCCCTGTGGAGCCCGGACTTTCCTCTCGCTCCCAAGCTTCCGAGCCGATATGGCGACCCTTGCCTTGGGAACCAGCGGCCATCCGGCCGGCTTCGGAATCCAAAATAACCTTACGCCCCGTGCCGTTTTCTGAAAAGGGGCGCGGGTTGGAGTCCACCGAAGGCGATCTGGGCGGAGTCCCCGCGGCGCGGTCGCTTGAGGCCCGCAACATTTTACCCTGCCATGAATCGCGCCGGACAAACTCGGCCTCCACGGCCAGACGCAACGCCGACTTGTCCTGGCACCAAGGGGGGGCGACGAGATACTCTGGCGGCGCGGTGCCGCCCAGACGATCCACAACGCACTCCGGCGGCGTCACTTCCAGAAAGTCCACCACCTGGCGAGCGCACTCGTCGAGGTCGAGCAGACGCACCTTGCCGTGACTTACGAGTTCGGCCAGACGCGTGTCGCGCACCGCATACAAATTGTGAAGTTTGATCGAATGCGCGTTCGATGCCGCGACGACCCTCGCCGTCGCCAGCACGTCGTCACGCGTTTCACCCGGGATGCCGAGGATGAGGTGGACGCCAAAGGCCAGGCCGCGCGCTCGGGTTCGGGCGGCGGCGTCGAGGAAAGCGTCAAGCGTGTGCCCTCGTTGCAACCACTCGAGCGAACGGGCGTGAATCGTTTGCAGCCCGTACTCGATCACCACCCAAGTCCGGCGACTGAATTCGGCCAAGAGGTCCAGGGTTTCCTCGGGGACACAGTCGGGCCGGGTGCCGATCAACAGGCCGACGATGTCGGGATGGTTCGCCGCCTCGGCGAAAACCGTTCTCAAGCGATCGACCGGGGCGTAGGTGTTTGTCGCGGGCTGAAAATAGGCGAGAAACCTGGTCGGACCGCGCGGGCGGCGAAGCCGCCGGACGGTTTCGTCAATTTGCTGGGTGATGGAATAGGCGCCGCTCCACCGCCGGCTGGGGCTGAAACTGCGGATGTTGCAAAAGACGCATCCCCCGCTGCCCACCGTCCCATCCACGTTGGGGCAAGTGAACCCGGCGTCGACGCTTACCTTGGCCACCCGGCAGCCGAACTTCTGCCCAAGGAACCAATGGATGCTTTGATATCGCAACCCAGCTTCGCGCCAGCCGGTGGACATGCCGGGAACTCACCAACCAGAGCCAATTGACGGAACTCGAACGGGATTCTACACTTAGTGGGTTAGATGCTTCATCTTACGAAGCCTGGCGGTTTGGTGATAGGGTAGAGAATCGCCACGGGCCTGATTTGCGTTGGCATGGGCAAGCCGAAAAGGAAGATCCGAGCCGAATTCCGCAAGAACCGGACGTACCGGACCCGTCGCACCGATCTGACCCGAGAGTTCCATCGTCGCTCGCTGGACGCCGCCGAGGAGGCCCCCAATGTCGAGCGGATCGGCGGGAAGAGCGAGCTGAGCCGCCGCCGCACCGTGGTTGCCGCGGAGGAGGTGGATCCCGAGGCCGCCGCCAGCCCCACGCTCCCCTTGGAGGTTGACGAGAGCGTCTGCCGTCCGGGCCGCGTGCTTGCCGTGATGGGCCTGGTGATCGTGGTCGAGGACGAGGCTGGCCGGACCTACCGCTGCGCGGTCCGCCGGATCCTCAAGACCCTGAGCACCGACCATCGCCACGTGGTGGCCGCCGGCGACCGCGTGCAGTTTCGCACGGTGCCCTCGAGCGGCGGCGTGGAGGGGTTCATCGAGCGGATCGAACCCCGCCGGGCCTGCATCGCGCGCGACGTGAAAGGCCGGCAACACGTGCTCGTGGCGAACGTCGATCAGGCGTTGATTGTCGGCAGCGCCGCCGAGCCGCAGTTGAAGCCGAATCTCATCGACCGGGTGATCGTGGCCGCGGAAAAGAGCGGCATTCGGCCGGTGATCTGCATCAACAAGATTGACCTGGTGGACCCGGCGGACTTGATTCCCCTGGTGGGCGTGTACAGCCGGATGGGCTACCGGGTCTTGCTGCTGAGCGCGGTCACGGGCTTTGGCGTCGACCGGCTGCGCCGTCAAGTCAAGGACCGCGCCAGCGTGGTGATCGGACAGAGCGGCGTCGGGAAGTCGTCGTTGTTGAACGCCACCGACCCCTCGCTTTCCTTGCCCGTCGCTGCGGTCAGCGACGAGAATCAGAAGGGACGCCACACGACCACGAACGCGAGGCTCGTGCCTCTGGCCATAGGGGGGTACGTCGTCGACACGCCGGGGATGAGACACTTTCAGCCTTGGGACGTGGTGCCGGAGGAAGTCATCAACTTCTATCGCGACCTCCGGCCCTACGTCAGTCTATGCAAGTTTCCCAACTGCACGCACACCCACGAAGCCGACTGCGCCATCAAGAGCGCCGTGGCCGACGGTCGGCTCGATGAGCGGCGGTATGAAAGTTACTGTTACTTGCGGGCGGGGGACGCGGAGTAGGGCGTGGCCAGACAACGGTGGGCGGGCCGAGGTCGGCCGGGGGATGCGATCCGAGCCGTCCGGCCGCGGGCCGCAGACCGATTCCTTGCAAGGGGTTTCGGGAAGGGGGCTCCTTGCGCGACGGAACCTCTGGTCCCGCGGGCGTGTCATGAAAGGTGGCAAGTTTCCAGCCAATCAGGAGGCAGAGTTGAGACGTGACTGAGATGAACCGCGTGGGGAGCGTGGCCAGCGAGGCGGCGGTGCTGGTGGGGGTGCTGCTGGATGGGCGCGTGGGGCCGGGCGAGGCGCTGGAGGAGTTGGCCGGGCTGGCGAAGGCGGCTGGGGCGCGGGTCGTGGGACAACTGACCCAGCGTCGCGCGGCCCCCGACGCCGCGACCTACTTGGGCAAAGGGAAGGTCGAGGAACTGAAGAACCTGGTGCGCGCGGCCGAGGCCGACTGCATTATTTTCGACAACGACCTCACGCCCGGCCAAACCCGAAACCTCGAACGCGAATTGAAGCTCAAGGTGCTCGACCGCACCGAGCTGATCCTGGACATCTTCGCCAACCGCGCCCAGACCTACGAGGCGCGTCTTGCCGTTGAACTTGCCCAGTTGGAATACTCGCTGCCCCGCTTGAAACGCATGTGGACGCACCTCTCGCGGCAGAAGAAGGGCATTGGCCTTCGAGGCCCGGGCGAGAAACAGTTGGAGACCGATCGCCGCCTCGTCGAGAAGCGGATCAACGATCTTCGCGACGAACTCCGATCGGTGCTGCGACGGCGCGAGCGGGAAGTGGCCACGCGCAGGGATTTCATGACGGTTTCGCTGGTGGGGTACACGAACGCGGGCAAGAGCACGCTGTTGAATCTTCTCACCGGGGCGGATGTCCTGACTCAGGACGCCCTCTTCTCGACGCTCGACACGCGCACCCGGCGGTGGCAATTGCCCGGCTGGGGACCCGTCCTGTTGAGTGACACGGTCGGCTTCATCCACGGCCTGCCGCACCACCTCATCGCCAGCTTCAAGGCCACGCTCGAGGAGGCTCGCCAAGCCGACCTCTTGCTCCACGTGGCCGACGCCAGCAACCCCGCGGTGCTCGAACAGGTCGGCGCCGCGTACAAGGTCCTGGCCGAGATCGGACTGGAGCAAAAGGACTCGATCCTGGTGGTCAACAAGATCGACCGGCTGCCCGATCGCCTTCGCGTCGAAGGGCTTCTGCGCCGCTATCCCAACGCGGTTCCGATCAGCGCGCGGACCGGGGAGGGGCTGGCCGAGTTGTCGCTCGCCGTCAGTGAGACGCTGAGCCGCTCGTTCCGCGACGTGGACGTGGAGTTCGGCATCGACAACGGCCGGCTGATGGCCTACCTTGCCGCCCATGCCGAAGTGCTTTCCAGGCAGTTCCACGCCGCGCGGGTGATCGTTCATTGCCGCATCCCCCAGAAATACCTCGGACGCATCGACCCCAACGAGGCGGTCATCCGTCCGCATCGCAACGGGGCGCCCGCGTGGTCGGCCAGCGCCGTGGAGCAGGCGGCGCGGTAGGGCGCCCCACCGGGCGCTTCGGGGAGGGGCTGCGCGGAGGACGCTCGTGCATCGAACGCCGCGGCCCAGGGCAGCCCTTCAACCAGGCTCGCGGTGCGTCAGTCCGCCGCTGACGGTTCGCCGATCCGGAAAACCGGCCGTGCGGCGTATTGGTCGAAGCGTCGGGCGACGTCAGCCTGGCGGGCATCGTGGGAATGGAGGACCAGCCGGTAGCGGAGCCGCAAGATCCCGCCGGCGCCGATCGTATAGGGCCCATCCATGGTGAACGCCGCCCCCGCCCAGCCATCGTTGCGGCAGTGCCAGCCCGTGGGATGGTTCGGGTTTTCGGGGTGATCGAGCATGGCGATTCCGCCCCAGCGCACCGAAGGGCCTTGAGGCCCCAGGTCGCCGGAGATCGGCCCCGACTGATCGAGCCATCTGGCCCGCCTCAGGTGCGCCGCTTGTTCGTTGCGGTCGCCCTGGGAGTTGAGGATCTCGCCGCCGCCGTCGAAGGGAGTCATCGACTGCGCGACGCGCACCGCCAGGAATCCGAAAGTCGTCTTGCCCAGTTGCACGGCGTTTGGCCCCGGCGGCGCGAATTGCAAATCGAAATCCATCAGGCGGCACGCGGTGGTTGCCGCGAACACGGTGATCGTCCTCCGCTCGGAGAGCATCGCCTCGCCCTGGAACATCCATCGCGCGGTCTGCGTCCACCGGCAATAGACTGGCCCGTCTTCCACGTCTTCGAGGCGTCCATGGACGATGACGCCGCCTTGCTGGGACCAGAAATCGCGCCCGGCCACGTTGGCGTGGGCGATCCAGATCGAATGGTGGTGCGCGTGGCTGCCGGTGGGATCGTGCGGCTTGCCGAAATCGGTCAGGCCGACGCCGTCCGGTCCGTTGACCGGATACAAGAACGGTCGCCGCGTCTGGAAGGCGCTTCCAGCGGGAACCGGTTCCGAGGTCGGACCGATGTGGTAGGTGGTCACCAACGCGCCGCGGTCGGTGACGTGGACTGCCCCCTCCAGGGGCCAGGAAGGTCGGATCTGCATCCGGGGAAACCAGCGAACCGGTGTGCCGCGTCCCTGGTCGTCGAACGCCCGAAGGTTCTGCGGTGGAAAAGGCGTTTGGATCATCCGGCCCGCGCGAGGCACGCCGAATCGCAACCGGCAATGCTCCGCCCCCTTGGCGTCGGCCTGGGCGAACCAGGCGAGCGTGCCCGCCACCTTGACTTCCGGCGTCTCGCCCGCCGCGTACTCGGCCAGATAGCTCACCTCGGGCACGGTGTTGGCAAGGCGGCGGCGCGACCTGGCCCCGGGCTGAGGATGGGCAGTGAATTGAAAGGGCAGTTCCTCGGCCCGGCCGTCGGGCGAGATTCGCTCCAGACGCAACGAGCGTTCATCGACCGCGCCGGGAACCTTGAGGCGCTCCAGCAAGGCGCTGAAATCGATCGGACACTGCACGGGAACGCCGTCGGCGTCGGCTGGCAGGCCCGACACGTCGATGGAAACCGAAAACCAATGATGCAGCGATTCGCCCGCCACGACGCTTTGCGGCCAGGGCCTGGCGACCAGCGCAAGGCACGCACAAAGCAGGAACCTCGCGCAACGCGATGCGGCGATCGGCATGGCGGATGCCTCGAACAACACGCGGCCTCGGCTCGTGGGCTCGACGAGCGATCCGCGCCAACGACGGTGGTTGCCTACGATGGGGGGCCCTTGGGCGTTTTCTTGGGCTCGTAGGGATGATTGCGCTTGCGGAGGACCTTGGCCTCGACGATTTTGTCGGGTTCAGGGCCCTGGGGGTTTTCCGGGTCGCGGCGTTGGATCTTGGCGAGGACCTCCATGCCCTTGACGACGCGGCCAAAAACGGTGTGTTGGCCGTCCAGATGGCGCGTGGGGCGGAAGGTGAGGAAGAATTGCGATCCACCGGTGTCCCGACCGGCGTGCGCCATGCTCAAACTGCCGCGGAAATGCACGCGGAAATCAGGTCGATAGCACTCGCAGGGGATGGTGTAGCCGGGCCCGCCCTTGCCTGTGCCCGTCGGATCGCCCCCTTGGGCCATGAACATCGGCAGGACGCGGTGGAAGGGCGTGCCGTTGTAAAAACCTTTTTCGACGAGGGCAATGAAGTTGGCGACCGTGTTGGGGGCCTCGTTTTCGAACAATTCGATTTCCAGGTCGCCCTTGGTGGTCTTCAAAAGCACGCGGGGCAAATCGTCGGCCTTGGCCTCGGCGGCGCGGAGCTGCTGCTCTTTCTCCCAGGCCTTCTTGTAGTAAGGGATTTCGCCGAGGATCATGGGCCCGAGTTTGCTGAATTCGCCGCCCATCTTGTCGAAGAGGCTGTTGTCCTGGGCCAGCTTGAGTTCGCGCTCCGCCGTGTCGAAATCGCCGACGCAGAAGGCCGACCAGCCCGCCCAGCCGTGAACGATCGGCGCCTCGAACTCGTGGTCGATCAACAGTCTGGCGGTGCGAAACGCCGCCTCGTAGTCGTCCGACTGGCATTGGGAAAACAGGACGCCCAGCAGGTACTCGCCCGCGTCCTTGGCCCCTTTCGGATCCGCGCGGAACCAGGCCTCGGCGGCGGCCGTCAGCCGAGGCTGAAGCTCCAAACCCTGCTGGACCAGGGCATTGTATTGCTCTTCCATGGCGGGGCGTTTTTCGGCGGGAGTCTTGCGGTATTCGGTCCGCATGTCGCGGAGCTTGCCCAAGATCGATTTCCACTCCCCGTACCGTTGGTCGAACTCCGCCTTCGCCGAAGCGATTTTCTCGGCGGAAGGCGTCTCGGCGGGTCGGGCCGAGACTTGTGCGAAAAGCAGCGCCAACGCCGCCATGGCCACCGTTCGCGAAACCTTCATCGCGTCGTTTCTCCTCCCGTCGCGGTTCCATGTCTTTTCCAAGCCATGCCGTCACGATACCATATCCCCCAGAGTCGGAGAAGGAGGCCCCGGTGGCGCCACGCCGCGCGCGATCCCGATCTTCCCAGCCCTCCCGGCCGCGGACCCGCGGGCCGGCGACGGTGGGATTGCGCATCATCGGCGGCGTTTTTCGGGGGCGCAAGCTCCGCTACAGCGGCGACCCGGCGGTCCGCCCGATGAAGGACCGCGTCCGCGAGGCCGTGTTCAACCTGCTGGGCCCGTCGGTGCGAGACAAGCACGCGGTGGACTTGTTCGCCGGCACCGGCGCGCTGGGCCTCGAAGCGATCAGCCGCGGGGCGGCCAAGGCCACGCTGATCGAACACCACGTTCCCACCGCGCGCGTGGTGGCGGAGAACATCGAGACGCTCGGCGCGAAGGAGCGGGCCGAGCTGGTCATCGCCAACGTGTTCCTGAGGTCGCTCTGGCAGGACCGGCTGGGGGCCTTGCCCTGGCTGGTGTTTTGCTCGCCTCCCTACGCCTACTACGAGGATCGGCGAGAGGAGATGCTCGAACTGTTGGGCAGCTTGATCCAAGAGGCGCCGGAGGAAAGCGTCTTTGTCGTGGAATCGGACGAGCGACTGGACTTTGGCGTTCTCCCCAACCCTGAGGGTTGGGCGGTTCGCAAGTACCCGCCGGCCGTGATCGGGATTTATCGGAAATAGACCGTGGACATTCACAACATCGACCAAGTTCCCGCGTTCATCACCAAGGACGGCTCGGAAATCCGCGAGCTTCTGGCCTATCGCAATTCGTCGATCCGCCGCCAGTCGCTGGCCGAGGCGCGGGTGGCGCCTGGGCAAAGGACGGAGGCCCACCGGCACCCGGTCGCCGAAGAAATCTATTACATCCTCGAAGGTCGTGGCGAAATGCGCCTCGACGGCGAAACACGGCTCGTCGGCCCCGGCGACGCGATCGCCATTCCTCCCGGGGCGACGCACCAAATCACCAACGTCGGCCGGACCGTTCTGAAGTTCCTCTGCTGCTGCTCGCCGGCCTACGAGCACTCGGACACGGTCTTGAGCGAATGACGCGCGGCAGGCTCAGGCAGCGCGGCCCGCTTGACGATTCCGTCGAGAGTTCGTTTTCCACGAGGGGCGCCGCCGCGTCCCGGCGGTTTCACGGCTTGGGCGGGGGCAGGGTTTCGTTGATGATCTCCGCGGCCGGGAAGGAGCCGAGGACTTCCAGGCGAAGCGTCTTGTTTTTCAGGGCCGCGAGGGTGCGCCGGAGGCGGACGTCCGTCTCGTGGCCCTCCATTTCCACGAAGAACAGATACGCGCCCTTTTCGCCGGGGACCGGGAAGGACTCGATCCAGGTCAGGTTGAGCCGATTGCGTTTGAAGATGTTCAGCGCGTCGGCCAGTCCGCCCGGCCGGTGCGCCACCTGGAACATCATCGCGGTCTTGTCGCGCCCGGTGCGCGGGTGCTTGCGATCGCCGATCACCGCGAAGCGGGTCGTGTTCGAGGGATTGTCCTCGATCTGTTCGGCCAGAACGTTCAAGCCGTAGTGGATTCCGGCTTGCAGGCTGGCGATGGCGGCCGCCCCGGGCTTTTCGTTGGCCAGTTGGGCGGCGGTGGAAGTGCTCGTGACCTCGATCGGTCTCGCTTGGGGCAAATGCTTCGCCAACCAGTTGCGGCACTGCGAGAGGGCCTGCGGTCGGCTGTAGACTTCCTTGACGTCCGCCCGAGGACAACGGGCCAGCAAGGCGTGGTGAATCTCCAGTTCCACCTCGCCGCAGATCCGCACTGGCAACCGGGTGAACATGTCCATGGTGTCCGCCACGCGGCCGTCCGTGGAGTTCTCGATCGGCACGATGCCGAAGTCGCAATGGCCGCGGTTGACCTCCTCGAACACCGCGGCAATGCTGCCGACAGGCAGGAACTCCACGCTCTGGCCAAAACGGTGGATTGCCGCCAGATGGCTATAACTGTAGAGAGGGCCCAAAAACGCGATGCGGAGTTCCTGGACCAGCGAACGGGCGCCCGAGATCAACTCGCGGAGGACCGCCCGAACCGCACGCGCCGGCAGCGGCCCTTTGCTCGACTCGACCGCTCGAGCAATCGCCTCCTCCTCCTGTCCGAGCAAGAAGGCCGGTTCACCCGCCGCCTGGCGGGCCTTGGCTTGCTTGACCGCCCATTCCGTCCGCTCGTTCAGCAGCTTGACAATCTGACGATCGATCTGCTCGAGCCGCGCCTGGTGGCCCGACAAAGCAGCCTGGCGCGGCCCCGGGGCTCGGGCCTTTTCCGTAGGTCGATTGTCCGTGGGTAATTTGGCCATGCGTTTCATCCCTCCGAGGGCAGTATACGACGAGGGAAATGGTTTCGCCACCAGTTGTCGCTCCGGGCCGTGCGATGGTCGCCGGTGTGTGCCAAAACGGCAGCCGAGGCCCGTGGAACGGACTGCTATTCGCCTTGGTGCTATTCATTGTAACATGCTCAGATAGAAAGACTTAGATGCGATTGCAGGTCAATCTGAACAACGGCACGGACTTTGCTTCTCCCTAATCCTTCAACCATGAAGTGCCATACGAAGGGTACTTGTCGGATTCCAACGGAAAAGCAAGACTTCCAAAAATAGTTCTGATTAGGGTCCGACAACCACATATCATTGGGGTCGTGGCGTGGTGAGCAAACTTTAAGGAGCAGGCAATGGCGCGTGGCGAAAAAATCATCGGGATCGATCTGGGAACGACGTACTCCGTGGTTGCCGTGATGGAGGGCAAGGAGCCCAAGGTAATCCCCAATGCGGAGGGGAATCGTCTGACGCCAAGCGTGGTGGCGTTTACCGACAGCGGGGAGGCCATTGTTGGCGAGCCAGCCAAGCGCCAAGCGGTCACCAATCCCACGCGAACGGTCTATTCGATCAAGCGATTCATGGGCCGTCGCCACAACGAGGTCGCCGTCGAGGAGAAGATGGTGCCGTACAAAGTGGTGGGCGGTCCGGACGAGTACGTGCGGGTGAAAATCGGCGACAAGGAATACACCCCGCCCGAGATCTCGGCCAAAATCCTCCGCAAGCTCAAGGAGGCCGCCGAGGCCTATCTGGGCCACACGGTCAACAAGGCGGTGATCACCGTGCCGGCCTATTTCAACGACGCCCAGCGCCAGGCCACCAAGGACGCCGGCCAGATCGCCGGGCTGGAGGTGATGCGGATCATCAACGAGCCCACCGCCGCGTCGCTGGCCTACGGACTGGACAAGAAAGAGGCTGAAAAAATCGTCGTATTCGATCTTGGCGGCGGCACGTTCGACGTGTCGGTGCTCGAGGTGGCCGAGGGGGTCTTCCGGGTGATCAGCACCAACGGCGACACCCACCTCGGCGGCGACGATTTCGACGAAGTGCTCATCAACTACGTGGCCGACGACTTCCAGCGGCAGCACGGCATCGACCTGCGCAAGGACACGATGGCCTTGCAGCGGCTCCAGGAGGCGTGCGAAAAGGCCAAGCGGGAGCTGAGTTCTGCGCAGACCACCGACATCAACCTGCCGTTCATCACTGCCGACGCGAGCGGGCCGAAGCACCTCCAGATGAAGCTCACGCGGGCGAAGTTCGAGCAGTTGGTCGATCACCTCATCGAACGCTGCCGCGGGCCGGTTCTCCAGGCGATGAAGGACGCGCACCTGACGCCGAAGGACATCGACGAGGTGGTCCTGGTCGGCGGCTCCACCCGCATCCCCAAAGTCCAGGAACTGGTGCGCAACCTGTTCAATAAGGAACCGCACAAGGGCGTCAATCCGGACGAGGTGGTGGCCGTGGGCGCGGCGATCCAGGGCGGGGTCCTGGCCGGCGAGGTGAAGGACGTCCTGCTGTTGGACGTCACGCCGCTTTCGCTGGGCATCGAGACGCTCGGCGGCATCATGACCAAGCTCGTCGAGAAGAACACCACGATTCCGACGGAGAAGAAGCAAGTCTTCAGCACGGCCGAGGACAACCAGACCGCCGTGACGATCAAGGTTTACCAGGGCGAGCGGGAAATGGCCGCCGACAATCGGTTGCTGGGCCAGTTCAACCTGGAGGGAATCCCCCCGGCCCCCCGCGGCGTTCCCCAGATCGAAGTCACCTTCGACATCGACGCCAACGGCATCTTGAACGTCTCGGCGAAGGACCTGGGCACCGGCAAGGCCCAGAGGATCGAGATCAAGCAGTCGGCGGGACTGTCCGAGGCCGAGATCGAACGGATGCGCAAGGACGCCGAGGCCCACGCCGAGGAAGACAAGCGCAAACGCCAGCTCGCCGAACTCCGCAACCAGGCGGACTCGATGTGCTGGCAGCTTGAAAAGCTCATGAAGGAGCACGACGCCAAGCTCAGCGCGGCCGACCGCCAGGCGATGAACGCGGCGATCGAAAAGGTTCGGGAGGCGGCCAAGGGCGACAATGCGGAGGCGATCAAGTCGGCCCTCGGCCAGCTCGAAGCGGCTTCCCACGCCTTCAGCAAGAGCCTGTACGAACGGGCCACGGCTGGCGCCCAAGCGGGGGCCGGCCACGGCGCCAATGGCGCGGGCGCGGCCAAGGGCACCGGCGGTGGAGACGACGACACCATCGACGCCGAGTTCGAAGTCAAGGACAAATAGGAACCGTTCACCGGGGCTGTTCCGGTCTTCGTAGGCCTCGCCGCGAAAACCGGGATTGCCCCGGTAACCGTTCACGGGGACGGTCCCGATTTTCGCGGCGAAGTCCGCGAAAATGGGACTGTCCCCCTGGCCGGTTGTGAACGGTTGCCTCGCCGCGAAAACCGGGATTGCCCCGGTGTACGATTGCCTCCCGGAGACCGACATGGCATTCCGATTTGACAAACTTACCGTCAAGGCCCAAGAGGCCGTGGCTCAAGCCCAGGCGATGGCCGCGGATCGGGGGCATCCCGAGATCGACCCCCTGCATCTTCTGGCCGCCCTGACCGCCGACGGCGAAGGCGTGGTCGTGCCGATCCTGGAGCGCATCGGGGTCAACCGGTCGCAGCTCGATCGCATCATCGCCGCCGAATTAAACCATTTTCCCAAGGTCTCCGGGGGGGCCCAGCCCGGGATTTCGTCCAGCCTGCACAAGGTCCTCGAAGCGGCGCAGCGCGAAGCCGACACGATGCGCGACGAGTACGTGTCGACCGAGCATCTCCTGCTGGGCCTGGCCAAGGTGGATTCCAAGGCCCGGAATGTCCTCAAACTCAATTCCATCGGCGAGGATGAGATCCTCAAGGCCCTCCAGTCGATCCGCGGCAGCGCGCGGGTGACCGACCAGAATCCCGAAGCCAAATACCAGGCCTTGGAACGCTACGGCATCGACCTGGTGGAACGCGCGCGGCGAGGGAAGCTCGACCCGGTGATCGGGCGTGACCAGGAAATCCGCCGCGTGATCCAGGTCCTCTCGCGGCGCACCAAGAACAACCCGGTGCTGATCGGCGAGCCCGGCGTCGGCAAGACCGCCATCGCCGAGGGGCTGGCCCTGCGGATCGTCAACGGCGACGTGCCCGAGAGCCTTAAGAACAAGCGGGTCGTGGCCCTCGACATGGGGGCCCTGGTCGCCGGGACGAAATACCGCGGCGAGTTCGAGGAGCGGCTCAAGGCCGTGCTCAAGGAGGTCGAAAGCTCCGGCGGCAACGTGATCCTGTTCATCGACGAGCTGCACACCGTGGTCGGCGCCGGCCGGGCCGAAGGGGGCAGCGACGCCGCCAATCTGCTCAAGCCCGCCTTGGCCCGCGGCGACCTCCGCTGCATCGGCGCCACCACGCTCGACGAGTATCGCAAGTACATCGAGAAGGACGCCGCCCTGGAACGCCGCTTCCAGCCGGTCTATATCGGCGAGCCGACGGTGGAGGACACGATCGCGATCCTTCGCGGGCTGAAGCCCCGTTACGAGGCGCATCACAAGGGGGTGAAGATCAAGGACTCGGCTCTGGTCGCCGCGGCCCAGCTTTCCCACCGCTACATCGCCGACCGCTTTCTGCCCGACAAGGCCATCGACCTGATGGACGAGGCCACCAGCCGCCTGGCCATGGAGCTGGAAAGCGTGCCCGCCGAGATCGACGTGGTCCAGCGCCGCCTCGTGCAGCTTGAACTGGCCCATCGGCAGCTTGCTGAAGAGACCGAGGAGCACGCGCAGAAGCAGCGGGCCGAAATCGAGGAGGAAATGGCGGAGCTTCGCGAGAAGCTGGCCAAACTGCGGGCCCAATGGGAGAAGGAGAAGAGCGGGCTGGGGAATATCCAGGACGTGCGCCGGCGGCTCAACGAAGTCGAGCTGGAATACAATCGTCTGAGCGCGGCCATCAAGGAGAAGCAGTCCTCGGGCATCCCGCCGAGCGAGGCGGAGTTCCAGCGGCTCTACGAGTTGCACCAGGAAAAAGGCCGCTTGGAGCAGCAAGTCGATCAAATGGAAGAGCCCGATCCGGTCGAGGGCGGACGGCGCCTGTTGCGCAAGGAGGTGGGACCGGAGGAAATCGCCGAGGTCGTCAGCGCTTGGACGGGCATCCCGGTCGCCAGGATGATGGAGACCGAACGGGCGAAGCTCCTCGTGCTCGAGGAGCGGATCCATCAGCGGCTGGTGAACCAGGACGAGGCCGTCGAGGCCGTGGCCAACGCCGTGCGCCGCAGCCGCTCGGGCCTTCAGGACCCGAATCGCCCGATCGGATCGTTCCTCTTCCTGGGGCCGACGGGCGTGGGCAAGACGGAGCTCTGCAAGGCCCTGGCCGAGGTGTTGTTCGACGACGAGAACGCCATGGTGCGGCTCGACATGAGCGAGTTCATGGAGCGGCACACCGTCAGCCGCTTGATTGGCGCCCCGCCCGGCTACATCGGCTACGAGGAAGGCGGCCGCTTGACCGAGGCGATCCGCCGGCGGCCGTACGCCGTGATCTTGCTCGACGAGATCGAAAAGGCCCACCGCGACGTGTTCAACATCCTCTTGCAGGTCCTGGACGACGGCCGCCTGAGCGACAACCAGGGCCACACCGTCGATTTCACCAACACGATCGTGGTGATGACCTCGAACATCGGCAGCCAATTGATCCAGGAGATTGCCCGCGAAGGGGGCTCCGAGGAGGAACTGCGCGAGGGCGTGATGCGCGCGCTGAGCGCCCACTTCCTGCCTGAGTTTCTCAACCGGATCGACGAGACGATCATCTTCCATCCCCTGAAACGGGATCAGATTCGCAAAATCGTCCTGTTGCAGGTGGGGCGGCTCCAGAAGCAACTCGCCCAGAAGAACATCGAGCTGGAAGTGACCGACGCCGCGGTCGACGCCATTGCCGAACAGGGCTACGACCCGACGTTCGGCGCCCGGCCGCTCAAGCGGGTGATCCAGCAGCGGATCCAGAACCCGCTGGCCGTCGAGATGCTAAAGCGCGAATTCGAGGAAGGCAGCCGCGTGCGCATCGACTTCCGCGACGGCGAATTCACCTTCCAGCGCGGTTGACGCCGCACCGGCGGCGCCCCGTGCGCCAGGGAGCGGGCCGGGGGCGTTGCCGGCGGGGGCCGATCGCCAGGTGCCCGGCGGTCTGCAAACCCCTTATTCCCCTCGCGACGCCCCGCGCGTGAGCGATTCCAGATCCTCGAAGAACCGAGGGTAGGTTTTCGCGGTGCAAGCGGGGTTGCGGATCACCACGCCCGGCACGGCGAGGCCCGCGACCGCCAGGCTCATTGCCATGCGGTGATCGTCGTAGGTGTCGATCTCGGCGCCGTGAAGATCTCCCGGCACAATGCGCAGCCCGTCCTCCCGCTCTTCGACCGCGGCCCCCAGTTTCCGCAGTTCGGCGGCCAAGGCGGCAATGCGGTCGGTCTCCTTGTGGCGGATGTGGGCCACGCCGGTGATCGTCGTCGGCCCGTCGGCGAAGAGGGCCACCACGCCCAGCGTCTGCACGGTGTCGCTGATGGCGTTCATGTCGACCTCGACGCCGCCGAGCGGCCGACCGGGTTGGCGGGCCACGACGGTGCGGTCGGGTTCGTAGCGCACGTCGCAGCCCATGCGGGCCAGGCAGTCGCAAAACCGGATGTCGCCCTGGAGGCTGTCGCGCGACAGCCCCTCGACCGCGACGCAACCACCGGCCACGGCCGCCGCGGCGAAGAAATAGCTCGCCGCCGAGGCGTCCGGCTCGATGGCATACCGTCGTCCCGCGTAGCGCTGCGGCGGCACGACGAATCGCCTCAACTGGCGGTTTTCCACCGTCGCCCCGAAGGCGTGCATGACGGCCAGGGTCATTTCGACATACGGCTTGGACACCAGGTCGCCGTCCACGACCAGTTCCACCGGCCGTTGGGCGTAGGGAGCGGCCATCAACAGGCCGCTAAGGAACTGGCTGGAGATGTCGCCGGCGATGGTCGCCGTTCCCCCCGCCATCCCACGGGCTCGCACCACGACCGGAGGACACCCGCCCGCCGATTCGCCCACCGCCTCGACGCCCAATTGGCCCAGCGCGTCGAGAAGGTCCTGGATCGGCCGCTGGCGCATCCGGGCGACGCCGTCGATGCGGAACGTGCCGTGGCCGAGTCCCGCCAGCGCCGTCAGGAACCGCATCGACGTGCCGCTATTGGCCACGTAGAGTTCCGCTCCCCGCGAGGGAATCCGGCCGCCGCAGCCCGACACGCTCAGCGTGCGGGCCGCCGGGTCGTGTACCACGTCGATGCCCAGGCGGCGCAACGATTCGATCATCACGCGCGTGTCCTCGCTGTCCAGAGCGCCGGTGAGAAGCGAGGGACCTTCGGCCAAAGCCGCGCAAACGAGGGCCCGATTCGTGAGGCTCTTCGAACCAGGGGGCCGGATGGAGCCGAAGATCGGGCCGCAGGGCCGCATCGCGAGGGAATCGGCGGTCATGGAGACGCGATCTTCCAGAGGTGTTGGTTGCTGCGGAAATAGATCGCCCGGTCCGCCACGGCGGGCGAGGCCAGAATTCCCTTGTCGATTTGACCGGTGCCCACCAAGGCGCCCTGGCCGTCGAGCCGGACGACCTGAACCAGCCCGTCGTGGTTCACCACGTACAAGTGCCCGCCCGCCAACGCCGGCGTGGCCCAGATCGGCCCCCGCAGGCGCAATTGCCAGAGGACTTTTCCACTGGCCGCCTCGGCGCACGCCAGCACGCCGGCCGACTTGGTCACGTAGACGCGCCCTTCGTGGACCACCGGGCTGGCGTTTTCCGGTTGAAGGCGCTGTTCGCGCCAAAGCTCGTCCAGCGCCTTCCTGGCCGGGTCGTAACGCAGCGCGCACAGCCCGCCCGACGGAAGGTAGATCACGTCGCCCGCCACGGCGTTGGACGAAATCGTGGAGCATCCGGCCTGGTAGCAGAAGACCTCGCGTCCGTCCCGGGGATCGTGGGCCGAGAGCCTGGACTTCGACTGCAAGAGCACCAGGTGTCCCGGCGGATCGGCGGTTCGCAGGAGCGTGGGCGAGGTCCAGTTGGCCGCGGGTTCGCGGTCGAGCGTCCAGCGCGTCTCGCCGGTCGCGGCGTCGATGCCGGCGGCCCACGACGCCCCCTGGTTCTCCATCTGCACCACCACAAGGTCGTCGACCAGCAGCGGGGACGAGGCCATGCCGACGTCGTTCCGCGTCAAGGGACGTTCGTAAGCGAGTCCGCGGAACCAAAGGAGGTTGCCGTCAAGATCCAGACAGGCCAGGTCGTTCGACGAATAGAAGGCGAAGACGCGGCGGCCATCGCTGGCGGGCGTGGGAATCGCCACGCCGCCAAACGGATTGACGATCGTGTGCCCGGTGGCCCAAAACTGCCGCTCCCAAAGGCGCCGCCCGGTTCGGGCGTCGAACGCCAAGACATGGAGCCTCTCCTGGTGCGGCCCGGAGGCCGCAGTGACGAAGACCCGCCCCCCCACCACGATCGGGCCGGACGGCCCCGTGCCCGGCAAAGGCACTTTCCAGGCCACATTCTCCTTTTCGCTAAAGCGTGTCGGCAGCCCGGTCTCCGGCGAGACTCCGAGACTGTCGTTGCCGCGGAATCGCCGCCAGTCGGCGCCAGCCAAGCCAACGACCAACAACGCCGCGACAAGCGGTCGAGTCACGCGACGCATCGTTACCTCGCCCTCATTTTCTCGTCTTGAGCCCCTGTCGCCGATCCTCGCGCAAGGACAACGCCCCTCGGACCGTTGCCCAGCCTGTGCGACACAGGACGCCCCGGAGGGGGCAAACACTTGCCGCCTATCTTACCGCGGGCTGCGCCGCCATCCCAATAGTGAACAACGACTGTACAAACGGCGCACCCGGCGCGTGGGGCGCCAGCAGCCCGTCCCCAAACGGGGCTGTCGCCCTCGGGAGTCTCTTGAATCCGAGGGAGATTCGCTCTGGGTGAACGGGAAACGAGGGACGCGCGCCGTGGCTTCCGTCATGGTGTGGCTTTCGGCCACGACGGCGTCACTTTCGGCCACGGCGGTGTAGCTTTCAGCCACAGCGGCGTTGCTTTCGGGCACGACAGGGTTGCGCTCGGCCACGACGGACCGTGGGCCTCCGGTGGTGTCCTGGACGATTCCCCTATTGCGAAGCATTCCCCGAGCCGCTGGGCGATGGCGGCGTGGTAACCGCTGACAGGCCGGGGGCTGGCTCGTTTTGCAGCCCGTTTCGCGCCGAAAAAGTGCCCCTCCCCTCACCGGCCAGGGGGAGTTTCCATTCTCGCGGACTTCGCCGCGAAAATCGGGACAGTCCCCGTGAACGGTTGCGCAGCGTGCAGCGCCGCTCGATCCGAGACCGCAATCGCCGGTGCGCGGCTTGGCGTCGCTCAGGGGGGGCATGAAGCGACGATCCCCTTTCGGGAGCGGTGATACCTTTCTGTAGATCCAGGGCGTTGTATCGCTACCCGGGGATCCGTCGTGACGTGGTGGACCCGTGGGTTATGGCCGGTGCAATGTCATCTGTTGGGAGGATTCTGTGGCGGTGTGTTGGGCTTCGGCGGCACTGGCAGGGGGTTCACTATGCCTCGATATAGCGTTTTGAGGCGGCAGGCACGTGGCTGTTTTTCCCGGGCTTTGGCGGCTTGGTTCTGGGGTCTTTTGTCGTTCATCCGATGAACTAAGATGGAGCGAGGGACTCGGGGGACAGCCAAGGCATTTGATTCCCCCGATGTGAGGGGCCAGCGGACCAAGGCTGCTTTACGGGGCTGGCGTGAGCATTCCTCTTGGGCCGTTTTGGCGATACCATGGACGGCTGGTCCAGGATTGCGGAGCGACGCCGCGTGCTGCTACCATCACCAAGCATGGGTCCGCCGATTCGGGTGGAAACGCCGTCGATCCAGGCAAGGATCATGGGCGCCGGCCTGGCCTTGTTGGCCAAGTTCTTGAGCGGGGCGAGCGTCCGGTGGATCGACTCGCAACCCGACACGTGCCAGCGGGTCTACTTTGCCAACCACACGAGCCATCTCGATGCGATCGTGCTGTGGTCGGCGCTGCCGCCCGATGTGCGGGCCCTGACCCGGCCTGTGGCCGCCAAGGACTATTGGACGGCGGGCCGGGTGCGACATTACCTGGCCACGCGGGTGTTCAACGCCTTGCTGATCGACCGCACGGAGATTAAGGTCCATCAGAGTCCGGTCGACGTGATGATCCGGGAGATCGGCCACCGGTATTCGCTGATCGTGTTTCCCGAGGGCGGCCGGACCGCGGGGGAAGGGGTCAGCGAGTTCAAGAGCGGACTCTATTATCTCTGCAAGAAGCGGCCCGATTTGGAAATGATCCCCGTCTATATCGACAACATGAATCGGATTCTCCCCCGCGGCGAGGTGTTGCCGGTGCCGCTGTTGTCGTCGATCAGCTTTGGTCCGCCGATCTGGCTGGAGGCGGGCGAGCCCAAGGCCGATTTCCTTCGTCGCGCCCGCGAGGCCGTCTTGCGCCTGAAGGAATCGTATTAGCGATCAGCGATCGATGGACGCGAAGACCGTAGGGCTGGTGTGCGGGGTCCTCGCGCTGCTGGGAGCGGCGACGGCGGTGGTTTGGGTGCTTCGCCGGCGGACCGACAGCGGCATCGATCCGGCCATCGTGCAGACGTTCTGGTTGCGGATCCGCGCATGGTGGATTTTTTGCGCCGTGTTGGTCACCGCCCTGGTGATCGCCAAGACGGTCACCGTCGTGCTGTTCTGGCTGATCTCCTTCTGGGCGCTGCGGGAATTCATCACGCTGACTCCCACGCGCCCCAGCGACCACCGCGCGCTGTTCTGGGTGTTTTTCGTGGTCACGCCGCTGCAATTCCTTCTGGTGGGGCTGGAATTGTACGGATTCAAGCTGTATGGCTTGCACAGCATCTTGATCCCCGTGTATGTGTTCCTCTTCGTTCAGGCGCGGATTGCGATGTCGGGCGACGCGAAGCGATTCTTGGACCGCACCGCGAAGATCCAGGCCGGGCTCCTGATTTGCGTTTACTGCTTGAGCTACGCTCCGGCCTTGCTGGCGCTGCCGTTGTCGAAACCTCCCGCCGCGTCCGCTCCCAGCCCGCCGAGCAATCCCGCGGCCCAGGCCGATGCGTCGCTTCCCGCCCCCAACGAAAATCTGCTCAGTCGTTCGGCCCAAAACCCCGATCCGGGCAGCAACGCCCGGCTCCTGTTCTTCTTCATCCTCATGGTGCAACTGAGCGACACGCTCCAGTACGCCTGGGCCCAGATCCCCAGCAAGCACGTGATCGTTCCGTCGATCCATCCCGGCAAGACCTGGGAAGGATTGCTGGGTGGGGCCGGAAGCGTGGCCTTGATCGGGGCGGCGCTCTGGTGGGCGATTCCCCCCTTCCCCTACTGGTTCGCCGCAGGCATGGCCATGGTCATCGCCTTCATGGGCTTCGCCGGAGCGATCACCATGTCGGCGATCAAACGGGATCGAGGTGTCAAGGACTTCGGCACGCTGGTGGCTGGTCACGGCGGGATTCTCGACCGCATCGACTCGATCTGCTTCGCCGCCCCCGTCTTCTACCACTTCACCCGGTACTGGCTCATCTACCACGGCTATCTGGATGTCTCCGCGTAAAGGGAAAAGCGGGGAGACGAGCGGAGGGAAGTCGGCGCGGCGGGCGTGCTGGTTGGGCAGCGAGTTTCGGGACTCGATGCAGGAGTCGTGCCCAAAATGGCGCATCGCGCCAGGCCCCAGAAGTGTGCCGCCATGGCAACGGGACCGACGGCTCCCGATGCGCGAATGTCGCGGCCGGAGCTGTTGGGGGGGCAATGCCCTCGACCTGGTGTCTTGGGTTCCGAATCGGGGCGTTCAAGATTGCGCAACCGTTCACAGGGCCGGGGACGGACTCACTTTTCGGGCCCTTTCGGGCGGCAACGTGCCTGTCCCCTTGCCCGGCCCGGGGGCTAGTCCCATTTTCGCGGACTTCGCCGCGAAAATCGGACAGGTCCCGCGATCGGCTACAAGATTGTCCGCGCCGGAACGAATAGCCCTTCAGGCGATGGGCGTTGTGGGCAGTCGCCTCGGTCGAAAAATCAGCAACAAGACCGCTGTGTCGAGGAAGGGAGAACGGGAAATGTTGAAGAAAGCCATTTTGGGGACGGTTTTGGTCGTCGTGCTCACGCTGGTGTTTGCGGGGCGCGACGCGGTAAGCTATGTGCGCACGTCGCTAGGGTATGTGAAGGAGTCGGTTCACGAGACCGTGCCGATCGGGTTCCAAATCGATCGCGCGCGGCAGATGATTCGCGACCTGGAGCCGGAGATTCGCAGGAACATGCACCTCATCGCCAAGGAGGAGGTGGAAGTCGAGAGGCTCCAGAAACAGATCGCCGATTTGGACGCGCGGTTGACCAAGGAGGAGCAGGAACTCAAGAAGCTGCACGACGACGTCAAGTCGGGCAAGAAGGACTTCGAGTATGGGGGGCGGAAATACACCGCGGAGCAGGTGCGGACCGACATGGCTAGCCGGTTCGAGCGATTGAAGACCGGACAGGCCACGCTGAAGAGCCTGCGCGAGATCCATGCGGCCCGCGGCAAGAGCATGGAAGCCGCCCGGCAGAAGCTCGAGGGCATGTTGGCTGCCCGGCGGCAACTGAAGGTGGATGTGGAAAGCCTCGAGGCCCGCATGCACCTGATCGCCGCGGCCCAGACCACGAGCAACTATCATTTCGACGACAGCCAGTTGGGCCGGGTCAAGGAGCTGGTCAACGATTTGCGGACCCGCCTCGAAGTCACCGAACGCCTCATCGGCAGCGAAGCGACGTTTCGCGACGAGATTCCGGTGAGCGAGCCAGCGCCGGCCAACATCGTGGAGCAGGTGGGCGAGTACTTTGCGAAATCGCGGACGGAGACCGCGGCCGCGCAGCCCGGCGCGGAGACGTTGGCGAAGACGAAGTAGAACGGGGGTTGGGGATTCGGGGTTGATGGGACCGGATCGCCAAGACCTCGGGATTCCCGGATTCCGAGCCTTGAAGCGGAAGGCCGGGCCGCAGGCCCTGAACCCCGAACTTTGCCCCTTTGAACCCTTCCCATGATCCGACTTGCGCTCGATCCCTGGAATCCCTCTCCCATGGACCGCTCCTTTGGAAACCCCGGAAGCCGGTTCTTGTTGTGGGTCGACGCGGTCGGCGGCTTTTGGGTATGCTTGGAAGACGAGGTGGTGTTGGGGCAACCGGACTCTTCGGCGCGGGTGGACATTCCGATCCTTGGCGATTTGTCGGCCAGGCACGCCCGAATCCGGCGCGACGGAGAGGGGTACGTGATCGAAGGCTTGCGGGAGACGAGGGTCAACGGGCGCCGCGTGGAGCAGTCGGCCTTGTTGAGCGACGGGTCGACGATTGCCTTGGGAGACACGGTCCGGCTGCTTTTTCGCCGCCCGTTGGCCCTCAGCGCCACGGCGCGGCTGGACTTCCTCAGCCGGCATCGCACGCACCCTTCCAGCGACGCCGTGCTGCTGATGGCCGATGCCTGCGTGCTTGGGCCGAAACCCACCAGCCACGTGGTCTGCCGGGATTGGCCCTGCGAGGTGGTCCTGTACCGCCAAGAGGGCGCGTTGTTTTGCCGGGTGGCGAGCATTGCCAGCGCAGCGGCGAAGGTGAAAGACCACGCCACGGAGGCGGTTTTCGAGATCGACGGCCGGAGGCACCGGCAGCGAGGGCCGATCCACCCCAATGCCCGCGTGGCCGGGGAGGGGTTCTCCTTGAGTCTGGAGGCAATTTGAATCGCGATGGGGTACAATCCAAGGAGGACGGGCGGCAGGGGGCGCAAGTTCCCGACGCCCGGCAGGTCTGATCCATGAAACCATCGGTGGCTCCCGTGGACAACGAGGATTCCGTGGAGGTCGATTTCCGACCCACCGACGCCGCCACGCCGCGCGATCTGCCGGCGCCGGCGAAGTTTGTCTACGCCAGCGGATCGCAGCCGCTGTCGGGCTACACGATCAAGCGGGGCGTGGGCCACGGCGGGTTCGGCGAGGTCTATTACGCCGTCAGCGACGCGGGCAAGGAAGTCGCCCTGAAGCTGATCCGCCGCAATCTCGACGTCGAACTCCGCGGCATGCGCCACTGCCTCAACCTCAAGCATCCCAACCTCCTGGCGATCTACGACATTCGCCGCGACGAGCGCGACGACAACTGGGTCATCATGGAGTACGTCAGCGGCCATCGGCTCGACGAGGTCATCGCCGCCCATCCCCAGGGAATGCCGCGGGAACAAGCCTTGGCGTGGTTTTTTGGCATGGCGGCGGGCGTGGCCTGCCTCCACGACCACGGCATCGTCCACCGCGACCTTAAGCCGGGCAACATTTTTTGCGACGAGGGCGTGGTCAAGCTCGGCGATTACGGGCTGGCCAAGTTCATTTCGTGCAGCCGGCGGAGCGGGCAGACCGAGAGCGTGGGCACCGTCCATTACATGGCCCCGGAGATCGCCAACGGCCGCTACGGGAAGGAAATCGACATTTACGCCCTGGGCGTGATCCTGTACGAGATGTTGACCGGCCGCGTGCCGTTCGAGGGCGAGAGCGTGGGCGAGGTGCTGATGAAGCACCTGACGGCCGAACCCGACCTCTCGGCCCTGAACGAACCGTTCCGCACCGTCGTCGCCCGAGCCCTCGACAAGGATCCCGCCAAACGATTCAAATCAGTGACGGAAATGCTCGCCGAGCTGCCGCGGCCGGCCCGGCCCGAGGTCTACGCCGGCCCCCTGCCCGCCGCGGGCCTTGACCGGGGATTCGGTTCGGCGGGAGGGGCGGGCGACGCCGGTTTGCCGCAGGCCGCGCCGCCCGTCCCGACGGTCGACGAAGAGCCGATCTTCATGGCGGTTCGCGCCCTGTTCCGGCGGGCCTGCGACACCTGGCGACGGTCCTCGTTCAACCTGCCGACGAAGATCGCCCTGCTGGTGGTGGGCACGGGCGTGCTCTTGATGACTTCCGGCGCGTGGCTTTCGGTGCTGATTTTTCTGGTGATGTTGTATGCCTCGTACTGGGTGGTGCGAGCGATTCTGACCGCGCTGTTGCCCCGGTCGAGCGGCGCCGCCGTCCCCTTGCCGCCGCCCCCTAGTTCCCGCGAGGCCGAACCTCGCGCGCCGAGCGGGCTCGCCTCGCCCATGTCGTCCACGATGGGCTGGTCGCCCCAAGCGGCCCCCGCGCCGCAGGCAAAACCGCGACGGCGGATCGGTCCTCGATTCCCTGAGGGCGAAAACGAGGTGCTTGTTCTCGGATCGCCGCGCGAGCGATTGACCCAGTGGTTTGGTTCCCTGGTGGGCGGTTCGCTGGCCACCCTCGCCATGGGGCTGGTGATGCTGGTGCTCAACGGCTTTCGCGACGCGGCGGCCGAGCCAGAACTCTGGTCGTTGACCTGGTGGTCGCGCTATGCCTGGCTGGTGGTGGTGAGTGTGTCGTGCACGTGGGCCGTGTTGACCGTCTCGAAGTTTTGGGAGGGCCGTGCGGGCGACGCCATGCTCCGCCGATTCGTCCTGATGGTCGTCGGCCTGGGCCTGGGGCTTGTGGCTTTCGGCGCCACACGCTACTTCGGCGTGGAATTGAACCACGACCACCGATTCGTGCAAATCCTGCAAATCCGGCCGCACCACGGACTGTCGCCATCCGACGGTTGGGCCGGCACGAAATACTATCTGGCGGCCTTCGCGACCCTGTTCTTCATCGTCCGATGGTGGCGTCTGGCCGATCCCGCGCGCCATGCCCGCATGAGTCTTTGGGCGATCATCGTCTGCGTGTTTCTGGCGGCTTTGGCCGCCGACCTTTGGGGATTTCCGCAGCCTTGGCTGCCCATGGTGGCCTGCGCCGCGAGCGTGGCCGTGCAACTGGCAAGCCCTTGGGTCCACCCGCGAGATCGCCGCTGGCAGAGTGCCTAAACGAGGGCTCCAAACCATTGTGGACGGCGGGCCAGAAGCGGCCTCGGCGACGGGCCTTGTCTAACGGACAAGACGGGAGCGAACAGGATGACAGGCAGTCTACTTCACGCATGGAACACGGCGCAGTGGAGCTTCGCCCAAACCCCCGCGTCCCCGCACCCGGCTCATCCCGGGGGAATCGCGATTGGGATTTTGCTGGTCCTGTTGTGTGTGGGGGTCCTGGTTCTCGGGCTGGGCATACTGTTCGCCCGCGACAAGGCCCGCAAGATCGCCACGATCTTTCTCGTGTTGCCCCTGATGGTCGTGGGAGCGCTGTTCTTGTCGTGGGTGGTGATGCTGGCTGTCTACTGGTTTTCCCGATCGGTTCCCCCCCGTCCGGACATTGGGCACGCGGCCGGTCCCGTCCCTGCGGCCAGTCCCGCGACCGCGGCCGACGCCGCCGCCCAGGGCCCGTCGATCGCCCCGTCATCCTCCCCGTCGTCCGACAGCTTGTCGGAAAAAGACGTCGGCGCTCCGTCGGCGGTCGCCAGGTTCCTCGGATCGTTGAACAAGGCGTTCGCCAACGCCGTGCGATCGACGTTTGTCCGCGAAGCCCCCGCCGAGGCAGCGGCGCAACCCGATCCGCTCGCCGGTCTTTCGGGATCGTCCGGTTCGGCGAAACGCCCGGCCTGGGTCGACGCCCCCCCGTCGACGACGGCCGACGCGCATGAAGTCGCCGTCAAGGCCGGTCCTTGGAAGACTCCCGTCGAGTGCCAGCAATCGCTCGACGAGGAAATCGCGGCGGCGGTCGATCGTTACGTCGCCTGGCGGATCGGGGAAGATGCCCGCCAGCAGGTGACCTTGCCGACGGACTATGCACGACGCCATCTGATCAAGGACCAATGGCTGGAAAAGATCAACACCTCCGTGGGCGAGATGTACAACCTTCACGCCCTGTTGGCGTTCGACCGGCAGGTCGAGGGCAAGCTGCGCGACGCCTGGAATGAAACCGTCGCCGGAGCGCGGCTGGTGGTTGCCTCCGTCGTGTTTGGCGGGGTCATCTTGCTGTTGGGCGTCGTTTATGGATACTTGAAAATCGACCTGGCGACCGGCGGGGCATACCGGCGACGGCTGCGGCTGGCCGTGGCGGGCATCCTGGCGCTGGTGGCCGCCGGAGCCGCCTATGCGCTCTCGTGACGTTTCTACCCCTTCCCCTCCGTTGGCGGAAGGGGACGATGCTGGCCATCGCAGCCGGCATGGCCCAGACGCCGCATGACTCCAGCGAGCCAATCCGATCTATTGCTGGTCCAGCGCGTCCGTTCGGGCGAGGCGGATGCGTGGGAGGAGCTGATTGCGCGATTTGAGGGCCGCTTGCTGGCGTTCGTCGAGCACCGCACGCGGAACCGCGCGGCGGCCGAGGACGTGGTCCAGGAAACGTTCGTCGGCTTTTTGACCAGCCTGCCCAATTACGACGCGCGGCGCTCCCTGGAAAGCTACCTTTTCTCCATCGCCGCCCACAAACTCACCGACCATCTCCGCCGCGAGGGGCGGCGGCCGGCGTTGCCGCTGGCCGCGCCGTCGGGCACGAACCCCAGCAGTTGGGAACCGCAGGGGCCAGTCCGGCCAGCCAGCAGCATCGTCCGCAGCGGGGAACGCCGCCATCTGGAAGAATCCGCCCTCGTCGCCGCGCTTGGCGAGCAGATCGCCGCCTATCAACGCCGCGGCGACTGGCAAAAGGTGGCCTGCGTGGAGCTGCTGCTCGTCCGCGGCTGGGCCAACAAGGACGCGGCCGCACGCCTGGGCCTCTCCGAGCAACAGGTGGCCAACATCAAGTTCGAATTCCTGGCCAAGATCCGCGCCGCCGTGCGCCGGCAGGGTTTGCCCGAGGACGTGTTTCCAGAACTGTACGAAGATCCCCAATGACCCGAGCCTGTTCCCAAGCCGAGCTGGAAGCGTACCTGGACGAGGCCTTGCCCGCCGAACTCATGGCCCGCATCGAGCAGGCCCTGCGCAACGATCGGAACCTGGTGCGGCAACTCGCCGCGATCAACGCGCGGCGCGACGCCGGCGTCCATTCCCTCGGCGAGATTTGGCGCAGGCATCGGCTGACCTGCGCCACGCGCGAACAGTTGGGCAGCTACCTGCTCGGCGCGCTTTCGAAGGAGGCGGCCGATTACCTGACGTTCCACCTGGAAGTGGTCGGATGCCGCGTGTGCCAGGCGAACCTCGCGGACCTCCGAAAGCAGCAAGCCGAATCCCACGACGCCGCTCAAACCCGGCGCCGCAAGTACTTCCAGTCAAGCGCGGGGTATTTGCGGCGGGAGAAGTAGGGCAGCGCCGACGGGACGCCCCTTGCGTCTCGGCCGCGGGCGCCGGATTCGATCCCGGCGGAGATTGTCTGGCGACCTTTCGCGACACGACCTGGAGGGCTGCGCTGCGTCGTGGCCGGAATCCACCGCCTTTTCCACGGCGTTTCGGCCGAAAAATCCGTCTTTCCCCTTCCCAGCCAAGGGGACCGTTCGATTCTCGTGGACTTCGCCATGACAATCGGGACCGTCGCCGTGAACGGCTATCGGCGGAGATTGCCTTGAAACGCGTCATTCAAACAGCAGGCACCCGAACCCCTCCGGAATCGCCTCGACTGCGGCTGGAAAGCTGAACGCCTGGAGTCCCACGCCGGGGACAACGCGTTGGACGCCGATCGCCCAGGCCTCGCTTTTTTCGGGCGCCGCGCCGGTGAGTTGCTCCAGAGGGATGGCGATTTCGGCGGTCCAGGCCTCGTTCGATGAGGCGGCCGCGACGAACCAGGTGGGATTCCAGCTCAAGTCGCCCCAGCAGTCCTCGCGCGTGAAGCCGCGGTGGTCGACAGCCAGACGATAGGAGGTGGCGTAATCGCGGTCGAGGTCGAGGAAGAATTCGACGCGGTCGTGGGCCGCTAGTTCGGCGTCGCGGCGCCGAGGGCCCGTCGCCGGTTCGTACCGGAAGCCGGGGGCCTTGCGCGCTTCCACGGCGGCATAGAGAAACTCGCGATCGTAGGCGATGCGCGCCGCGGCGGGCCAGGCGGCGTCGTCGCCCAAGGGACTGCGCAAGGGCACGGCCTCGGCTTGCTGCCACACGGCGTCGTCCAGCACCCCGTCCAGGTGCGGACGCGACGCGGCCCTGCGGCAACGAAGCAACGGCTTGGGGGCGACGCCGCGCGGTTCCGCCAGCCATTGCTCCAATTGCGCGCACTGCCGCCACGCGGGATCGACCGCGCCGGCCCGCTGGGCGGTGTAGAACCGCTCGGCCAGCCGCGGCTGCGCGCGGCGCTGGACCGCTGCCAGCGGAAAGCCAACCGAAGGTTGGGCCAAGAGTTCGGGCCGGGTTTGCTGGAGCACATTGCCCATGGCAACGGCCCGCTCCCGGCGCGTTTCCGCTCGATCCGAGCCCAGTAAGGCCGACGCTTGACGCACGGCCGCCTGTTCCCTCAGCGCGGCCCGACGCTGCGCCTCGCCGCTCGCGTAGTATTGAACGAGCCACACCTGGGCGAGCCGCGACAACGATTCGTCCGCGTATTCCCGGGCAATCGCCTCCAGCACCTCGGCGGCAAAATCCCAGTCGCCCGAAGCGTGATAGCTTTGCGCTAATTGGTAGAGCAGCTCGACGGCCGAAGCGGGATCAAGCCCGCCAGCCAGGTCGCGGACCTCGGCCACCAATGCGGCGCGGCTCCGCGGATCGTCGTCCCGGCGTTGCATGATCGCCAAGGCGCTTTGCCGCCGCTGGGCGAGGCGGCGGACGAGTTCCGGGCTTTCCATCGCGCCGGCCGGCCCAAGCCGTCGGCAATCGCTGCCCGGAGCAATGTTCAACCCGCTGAAAAAGTCCCTCCCCCGGCGATCCGGCGCCGCCAGATCGATCGCGACTTGAAAACCCAGCGCTGGCGGCGCCGCTTGGAATCGATCCTCCACGAATCCCCGCGCCTTGACGCCCACCTCGCCCAGCGTGCGGCCCAGCCGATCGGCCAATTGGGCGGAGGTCACTTGGATCGCGCCTTGCGTCCCGGGGCCGAGGGCGGAAATCACGCGTTTCACCCGCCATGGCGCGAGTCCCATTGGGCTCACCCGGTCCGCTTCCGCGTCCGGTTCGGCGGCCGCGGCGGCGGCCTTGAGCGCGGCCTGGGCGAGGAGTCGAACCGCATCCGTCTCGACCCGCGCCGGATCGTGCGTGACGAGAACCTCGGGCCGCCAGGTGCGGATGAGCCGAGTCAAGTGCGCTTCGAGCGATTCCAAGCCGCGACCGCCATGAATCGTGTCCCACGCCTGGACGACTTGGGCCGCGGGCATTTCCAGCCCCGGCTGACGCAGCGGAAACTGCCAGGCGCAGAGCCCGGCGCAGGCCCCCGCGCGGACCGCGGCTTCTTGAATCCGATCGGCCATCGGGACCTCGTGGCGCGGGGCGAACTCGGCATCGCGACGAAACACGGCCGCCGCCGCCGCGAGATAACCTTCGTTGCCGGACAGACGCACGAAAAGCTCCCAAGGCACGTCCTTGGGTTCGCCGAAGATGCCCAGGAGGGCAACGCGAGTGCCGCCCGATCGTTGGAGTCTCCAAGTGCGTCCGCCATCCGCCGTGGCCAGGATGGTGCCCAACGCGCCGACGGCCCAGCCGTGTTCGTCGTCGACAAAGCAAAGGGCCTCCAAGGGAAGGTTCTGACCCGTGGGGAACGCCGACCAGGTGAGGCCGGCATCGGGCGTGAAGAAGACCCGCGTGCCCGGATCCCCTGCAATCCAGCACTTCGGCCCCCGAACCGCCAAGCCCAGGAAGTCGAATGAACCCGCGCCGAGGGCTGCGAGTTCGCCGGGCGGGGCGTGCCACGTGGCGCCGAGGTCCGCGGTGCGCCACACCAGGCCGCCCTGGCCCACAACCCAGCCACCGTTGGGCGGGGTGAGTTCCAGCCGGCTCGGGAAGCGAAGGCCCGATTGCGGCAAGGGCTGCTCGGATGGAACCAGGCCATGGCGCGTCACCAACACGGCGCTGTCCTTGTCCACGACGGCGCCGGTCCGGCTATCGAGGAAATCGCCAGCCTGGCGGCCCAGGGGCCTCAAGCCGGGGACGGGATCCCAGCTTCGCCCGCCCGTCTCCGTATGGAACAGGCCGGAAGGCAGCAACGCCGACGGCAATCCGATCGCAACCCCGGCTCGCGACCCGAAGAACCGCACCCGCTTCAGCGGCGGCAAAAGCAGCTTGCTGTGTCGATTCCAATGTTGTCCGCCGTCTTCGGTAAACATCAGGACGCCCGAGCCCGTGTGCAGGTAGGGGTGCAACGCCCCGCCCGCCGCCCAACCGATCTTGGGGTCGAGGAAACAAACCGAGTGGAGACGGCAGTTCACTCCCGATGATTGAAGGGCCCAATGAAGGCCGCCGTCGCGCGTGTGCCAGATCGTGCCCCGATCGCCTACCGCCCACCCGTGCTGCCGATCCACGAAGCATACATCGCAAAGGGTGGCGTCATTTCGCAGCGCATCGCCGCTCAGGGGATCTCGGGTCGGCGATTCCTCGTGTCCCTGGATTGACGGGCCAGCGTGCCGCGGATCGATGTCCTCACCGGTCTGGCGTTCCTCCTTGGGAAGGAATCGAGCGGGCGCCATTCCGCGGCCGGAGCGGTCCGCGGCCTCAAGCCCTGGCACAAGCACCCCCAGGGTCGCCAGCATCACGACACGACTCGCCCGCCTGAGCCAACGCCCTCCGAAATCCCCTCCTTGAGAAGACATTCCATACCCCATCTTAGCGATAAGCGGGCCGAGGAGTCGGGAAGGTCTCCCCGAACCGTCCTGCGGCACGGGATTTTATCGCATCGCCGTGAAACGCACCACGGACGTTCCAGTCCGTCATTATCGGGGGTTTGTTGGCCCCTTAGATGGCGAAAAGGCTTTCTCTTCGCGCGGGCAAGAAAAGACGGCTTTGGGCCGCTTAGCGCAGGCTGGTGCGTTCGACGAGCACGGCCGAGGTGTCGTCGTGGCGGCCGCTGCCCTGGGTGAATGCCTGGGAGTCGACGAAGAGCTTGTCGAGGGCCTCGTCCAGACTCAGACTGGCTGCCGACTGAAGGCACTTGATGATGCCTTTCTCGCCGAACTGATCGTACATATCGCCACCGGCGGGGAAGGCGTCGGTCAGGCCGTCGGAAAAGATGAGCAAGCGGGAATCCTCGGGCATGTCGACGCTGACCGAATGGTACGTCTCATTGGGGTCGATCCCCAGGGGCATCCCGGCCTCCGCCTCGCCGCCCAACTGGGTCACCTCGTTGGTTCTCAAGTTGTGCAACAGGGGCATGGGATGGCCGGCCGAGGTGTACTGGAGCCGGTGCGTGGCGGTGTTCAGCGTGCAATACATCATGGTGATGAATCCGCCCTCGTCCTGAACAATCGCCTTGTTGGCCAACCGCTGATTCACCTCGGCGACGAAATGGGCCGTGTCGACGTAGCTCTTGTCTTGAATCATGTGGATCAAGGTCCGCATGGTCATGATCGACATGCAGGCCTTGATGCCGTGGCCGGCAGCGTCGCCCACCAACAAGATCAAGTTGTTGGCGTCCATGCTGAAAATGTCGTAGTAGTCGCCTCCCGCCAGAATGACCGGCTGGTCGCCCAGCACGCGGATCTGAGCGGGTTCGTATCGGGCGGCGATTCGGTAGCCCGGCGGGGTCGGGATGTCGCGGGGAATGACCGACTCCTGAAGCTGGCGAACCGATTCGATCTCCTCGCGGAGCCGCTCGGCCAACTGCTTGGATCGCTGGGCGAGGACCGCCTGGTTGGCCGACTCGATCACCGATCCCAGAAGGAGAATGAACTCGCCGCCGGCGTCCCGGGTGACGAAATTGTGCAGTCCGTGCGACATGAAGCGGGCCAGGTGGACTACTTCGCCCTGATAGCATGCCCCGAGCACCGGCGCCTCCGGTTGCAAGGCGCGGACCTTGGTGAACAAGGCAAAGGACTTCTCCAGCGAGGGAAAATTCAGGGCCATGAGGATCACGTCCCAAACCCCCATGGCCGCCGCGTTCTCAAACTCCTCGGGATCGGTGGTGATCTTGGCCTGAATGTCCCCGACATTGAGAAACAGACCGATCGTCTCCGCCTCGTTGGGATTGTCCCAGCCGACTAGGACCTGCATCGATTGCTCCCTGACGTAGATTCCGCCACGGTATGAAAACTAGGGCGCTGATCGTAAGGATGAGGGGAACCGTTGGCAGGAGCCACAACTCCTCAACCCGCCCCACGCACCGTTTCCTAGCCCCATTCTCCCAGATTCGACCCGAAAGATACAGTAGTCTTAGCCGGTCTCCAAGACCCATTGCGGCAAAAAACCCGCCGAGTGTCCCCGCAACCCAGGGCCCGACGAACAGTGTCCGCGGTGCAACATCGTGTTGCCACGTGGCGCAGGGGCGCTGCGAAAAAGGAACAGCGGCCCTGGGGCCGGCCACCACCTGAGAGGTCCGCAGGCAATCGCAAACTGTTTTTCAGAAAGTACTTAGGATGAGTCGCCGAGGTTCTGGCATGGAACTTGCAGCGGGTTGAGGTTGGATCTGGTGACAGCCAAAATCGAGCGGTCTTAGCGGATGCACGGGAGGCTTCAGCCATGAAGACCCACGGCAGCAAAGTCATCGACCCGATTTCGGAAACCCGCCTGCTGGAGTGGCTTGTGGTGCCCGCCGACGAGTGTCCAGACACGGACTCGGAAAGCAAGATTGCGAGGAGGTACTTTCGAATGCCTCATCCGTCGTCAGGGGCGCTTCGGGCCTTTGTTCGGCCGGTGGAGGTTCGCCGTAGCCGTCGTCGCGTCCTGTTTTGCCAAGAGTCGGGGATCGACTTGTAAGCCGGCGGCCGGCGCTCGACACCTCGCGGGGCAAACGGATGGGATGGTCGGTCCGCGGCGGCTGCCTTTAGCCCCCGCGTGTCGTCCGACCCGACGCCCTCATCCCCCCTTGGGGCACTTCGGGCAGGCGATATGAAGAGCCTTCTGAAGTTTGGCCCAGCTCGCATCGTACCGCTGGCGTTGCTCGGCGGTGGGCTGCTTGGGGAGCATCAACATCTTGTGCTTGAGTTTGGCCGCCTTTTCGGCAAGCTCTGCCACCTGTTTGGCAACCGCCGCGTCCGGCGGATTGCTGCTCTGCGCCAAAGCAGCCGCCCGATCCGCAATCCGCTGATACTCATTCAACAGCGCGTCGTGGTCGTCGCCCACCGGCTGGCACCCAAGCATCATGGCGATCAGGATGGCCGCGAGGGCCATCCCGCCGCCGAGTGGGATTCGCTGTCGCATCATGGCTTTGGGTCCACTGGGCCTTTTTCGCTGCCCGCCTCGCGCTTGTCGCGAGCCGGAAACGGGTTCTTCTCGTCATCCTTGGGTTCGGCCACCGGTTGCTGGATCGGGGAGCTGTCCTTTGGCGAATCGCGCTCCGTCTTGGTCGAGGCCGCCGGTTCACCCTGAGCGTCGTCTTCGCCCAAGGCTCGCCACACGGGGCGGACGACGGTCGTCTGGCGCGGCGTCACGGAAACCGTCAGCTCATAGGCCTTGTAGCCGGGGCGCAGAATGCTCACGCGGCGGGGGCCGCCGGGCACGGAGACGACAATCTTTCCCGCCAACGGCACACTTACCGGCTTGCCCTCGACGTGGAGCGTCCCGCCTTCGCGTTCTTCCGCGGGCCAGTCCACTTCGAGCGTCCCGTCGGGCGACCAACTCTGGTGAACCTTCAGGACCACGAAGGATAGAGCCGCCACGGCGAGAACCGCGGCGCTTAAGGAAATCGCGAGGCCGATCTTCTGTTGGCGAAGCCCCCTGGGGGATTTGCGCACCGGGGGGGCATAGGAATCCAGCCCGCCGAGGATCTCCTCCAGATCGGGCGCTGCCTCGTGCGCCGGCGGAGAAACAGAAACCGGCGGTGGAGGCGGCGCGGGCGAAACGCTTGGAGGCGGAACCGTCGCCGACGGCGGGGGCCACTCCGTGGGCGGCGGGGATTCGCCGGCCGCAGGCACTGGCGGGGCGGCCGCGCGAAGCTGATCGCGAAGCCAGGCGTCGTACTGGGCCTTCCGGTCCGGTTGGAGCAGCCAGGAACGCGCCACCTGGATCTGGTCGATCACTTCCTGCGCCAACGCGGCGTGCGGACCGGACTGGAATCCCCGAAGGAACGCCATTTGCCGGTCCGCCGCATTCTCGATCACATCCAGGTTGTCCTCGAACGCCTCCAACCCGAGAAGACGATAGCAGTGCGGCGGCTGTTCGCTCGGCGGGATCCCCAGCCATTTGTGCAACGGATCGAAGTCGACCGACATGGGGTAAATCCCTTGCGCGCTGTTCCGGCGTCCAAGAGGCCGTCAAGCAAGCCTCCCCGAGCCCTCGATCGGCCACACGTCCACCACGCGGCCATCCTCGCATACGTAAAGATCGCGGTAAAGGTTGCAGGTGGTGCAGGCATGGCTGGGGATCAGGCGGACGACCTCGCCGACCCGCCACGCGGCGGGGGCGTTGCGCACGACGCAATGTTCCTCGGCCAAAGGATGGGGCGTCTCGGCCTCTGGATGCCCTTGGACTCGCGGAGCCCCGAATTCGGCGCCGACGCCCTTGGAGCCCACGTCGAGAACCGCAACTCCTGCCCGCTTGCTCACCACGCGAGTCAGAATCGACAAGGCGATCTCGAACTCCGGCGCCAGCTCGGCGTAGCGCCAGTCCATCGTGGGGTACGTCCCGGCCTGGATTTCGTCGACACCCTCCATCGCTCCCGTGATCCGATAGGTCGAAGAGGCCCCGCCGCTGACTACGGCCACCGGAATGCCCGACGCCTCCAACAAGCGCCGGGTCTGAAGGGCTTGGGACATGGCCTGCCGGGCCAATTCCGCGCGGCGCTCGAAGTCGTTCACATAGACCACATGCCCCTCGTAAGCCTGAAGGCCCTCGAACCGCAGGCCAGGCAAGGATTGAATCGCACGCGCCAGGTCCACAGCGGGCTGTCCCGGGGCCACGCCGCATCGCCCCATGCCGATGTCCACCTCGATCAATACTCCCACGGTCACCTTGGCCGCGGCCGCGGCCTGGGAAACGGCACGGGCCTGCTCCAGGTCGTCTATGGCAATCTTGATCTGGATTCGTCGCGCGAGTTCCACAAGCCGCGCGATCTTTCGGGTTCCGACCACCTGATTGGCTAGCAGCACGTCGTTGAATCCATGCGCGGCCAGCACCTCGGCCTCGCCCAGCTTGGCACATGTCATTCCCACGCAGTTGCCCGCCTCGAGCTGACGCCGTGCCAGTTCCGGGCACTTGTGGTTCTTGAAATGAGGTCGCAGTCGAGCCTTGCGTCCTTCAAAGAACGCCGCCATGCGTTGCAAGTTCCGCTGGGCGCTGGGCCAATCCAAGAGCAAGACCGGCGTGTCGAGTTCTTCAAACACGGCGCCGATGCTTTCTCGCTTCGACGTGGAGGAATGCAAAGCCATGCGAAAAACCTTGCGCGGCGACGAACCAGGGCATCCCAGGGCCCCTGGCCGTGCACTATTCTAGCGTCAACACCTTCCAGTCTGCACCGTCTTCGGCATCCCAGTTTGGCATTCCACGAACGGCAGTCATCATCGATGTGACAATACACAATATGCGCTAACTAGGACCTATAGAAAGACATTATCGATAATAGAGATTTTAACGAAAGTCTGAATCAGGCAACGTCCGATAATCGTGCAACGCCTGGGAGTATATTCCCAGTAAGCCTCCGTTCCACCCCCCAAGAGGAACCAGGCATGAAACGCGAGTGCTACCGGGGCAGCGGGACGCTGCTCCTGTTGAGTTTCTCCACCTTCGTGGGGATCATTCTTGCCGTCCCCGCCGGTCTGCCGGCACAACTGGTGTGGAAACCCCCAAGGCTCCCTGTATCGAGCCAGCCTCCAGAGCCGAAGGCTCCGTCGACGGAATCATCCGCCGCTGGCAAGGAGGCCGTCAGTGCCCAGGCGACTCCGAAGACGGTGTCCCCGTCCTTCGCGCATCCGAATGCGGCAAGCAGAGGGGTTCGTCAAACCAGCCTGGTTGAGGCGGACACGGACAGCCTGATTATTGAGAAGAAGCCCGAGCCGCCCGAGGTCATTCCCACTCCCGAGGCCCTTGCCCCTGAAGATCTCCCGAAGCAGCCCAACATGTTTGCTCCGCAAATGGGCGATCGAGTTGGGCGACCGGAAGAGTCGCCGATCCCCTATGGTCCGATGGAAGGGCCTGCGCCTCCGTGCGACGCCTACTGCCCCTGGGGGCCGTGCGGTGGTTATGGCGAGAGCGACTTGTTCCGCCAGGGGCTTGGCGTCTGCCTGATCAACGCCCTTTCGGGCTTCAGTTTTTTCGCCGGGATCCACGGCTTCAAGGGACCGGTCGATCTGGGGCAGAACGGGAACTTCGGGTTTCACGAGGGCCTTAATTTTGGCGGCCCCCTCGGAGACCCCTGGGGATTCGGCTATCAACTCGGGGCCCAGGCCGTGCACAGCGATTTGACCGGCTTTCGAGTGGACCCGGCCAACGGTGGCTCGTTGGACGCCAACGGGCGCGACCAGATCTTCTTCACCGGGGGCATTTTCCGCCGGGCGGTGTGCGGCGGATTCCAAGGCGGGGTCGTGTTCGACTACGTCCACGACAGCTATTACGACAAGGCGGACTTGCGCCAGATCCGCAGCGAGAGCGCCTTGGTCTTCCCCAACGGCGTGTCGGAGATCGGCTACTGGGGCGCGTATGGCGTCAATCGGGAGCGCTTCGTCATCCCTACCCGGCCCAACGAATTCGTCTTTTTGCAGCCCAACGACATCTTCGCGGGTTTCTATCGCCGGCACTTTTCGGGCGGGGGGCAAGGCCGGCTTTGGGCTGGGGCCACGGGCGCCGGGCAAGGGATCATCGGCGGCGATGCCACCGTCCCGTTGGGCACCAGTTGGGCCTTGGAAAACAACTTTGTTTACGTCATCCCCAAGACCTCCGCGGCCAACGGCGGCCAGGTCGAGGAGCACTGGAGCGTGACGATCAATCTGGTTTGGTATCCCGGCCGCGCCGCTCGCAGCGTCTTCAAGGATCCCTTCCACCCGTTGCTCGGCGTCGGCGACAATTCCGCTTTCCTCATCCGCCGATAAGGCATCCTGCTCAAGGCATCCTGCTCAAGTGGACTTCCCGAGCCCCTGAGGCAAAGCCGGGCTTTCTTGACCCCGGCCGGCCGGGAGGCTATTCTCGGTCGGAGGCTGGCGGCGGATGGTCTCTCGCTCGCCGCCCACGCTTGAGGAGGACCGAATCATGAGAAGTCACTGCGTGATCGCGCGTTGGGCCGGGGCATGCCTGGCAGGGATCCTTTGGATGGCCGCCACAACCGCCTTGGCCGAGCCCATCGTGAGGGTCGTGACGTTCAAGGTTGCTTCTCCCGACCGACAGCCGCAAGTGCTCGAAGTGACCGACGCCATCACCCGGCTCTTCAAGACCTCCAAGGAGTTTCGTGGAATCACGTTCGCGTTCGATCCCGAGACGCGCGAGAACATCGCGGTCAGCGTGTGGGGGAGCCGGGCCGGGATGGAAGCCGTTGCCAAGAGCGAGGCATTCAAGACGTTGTTCCAGAAGATGCAGCGGCTTGCCGAGGGCGGCCTGGTCGTGAAGACCTACCAGGCCTACGAGCCCAAGGGACAATGAGCGCGGGCAACGCGCCCCGGCGACCGCTGGCGACGCCGCGCTTCTCTCGTGGCTTGAAAGATCGGGTCTTGCGGCGCTGCGCCCCGCCGCCTGAAAGGCCCAGGCACGCCGTTGGCGCGCGGACCATCGATTTCTCCAGGGATTCGGGCGAAGGGAGCCTCGGTCATGGCAAGCAGATGTTGGATCGTTGGATGGAGCTTTTGTCTGGTTGCGGCGTCGGTGGCTTCATCTTCCGAGACGGTGCGCGTCAGCGTCGTGTCGCAAGTCTTCAACGCCGAAGGGCGGTCGTTGCCCGCCGTCCTGGCCAAGATCGATGAGGCGGCCCGCCAAGGGGCCGATCTCGTGCTCTTGCCGCAAGAATGCGTGGTTTCCGACGGAGAGCCGATTCCCGGCCCGATCGCCAACGCGATCGCTCAGGCAGCCAAAAAACACAAGATCCATGTGGTGGGCAATCTCCGCGAGCGCGACGGCCAGAAGACCTTTCTGACTTCGTTTTTGTTGGACCGGGAGGGCCGACTGGTGGGCAAGTACCGCAAGTCGCACAAACTGCCCGACGAACCGTTCGACCTGGGCGACGAACTCCCCGTGTTTCCCACGGAGTTTGGACCCGTGGCGATGCGCATTGGCACGGATCGGTTCTTTCCTGAAATCGACATGGTCTATGTGGCGCGGGGCGCGAGAATCGTTCTTTGGTCCCAGGCGCCGGAACCGGTCGAGGACGAACATCTTCAGGACTTCCCCTCGCAAGGTCGGGCCGCGGACTTGCGCGTGGCGATCGCCTGTGCCCGATACGCCCACCCGGGACCAGGCTGGATCACCAACTTCTATCCCCCCTACTGCGGCTGCCCGATCGGACGCGCGTACGTGGTCGACCGCGAGGGCCAGCGCGTGGCCAGCACCGAGCGGACCGGGGGCGTGGCCACGGCGACGCTGCTAAAATCGAACCTTGCGCCGGGCCGCGGCCCGAACCGGCTGCCTGCCTTCGCCCCGATCACGGCCCCGGTGTCGCTCCCGCCCCGGAAGGCTTGGGCCAAGCGGCGCGTGCGGGTCAGCGCGATCGAGGCCCACGTCGGCGTGGACGAGCTGATGGCCAGGCTCGACGAGGCGGGCCGGATGCAGAGCGACATCGTTTGCACCTACGAGTTCGTGTGGATCGCCGGGCCCGACAAGAAGCAGATCGAGTCGATGACCGCCGCCGCCAAGAAGAACCTTCAGCGCGTCGCTGAGAAAGCAAAGCAGCACAAGATGTACGTCCTGGTGGCCGGGGTGATCGACCGCATCGAGCGGAACGAGGCGATCCTCTACGACCGCCAGGGGAATGAGGCGTGGCGTTATCACAAGATCGCCAAGACGCACGACGAAATGATCCCGGGCGAGGCCGCTCCGGTGTTCGACACCGATTTCGGCCGCATCGCCGCGCGGATCTGCGCCGACGAATGGATGATCGAGCTGGACCGTTCGTTCGCCGTGCAAGGGGTGGACATCGTTTTCACCCCGACGCAGAGCTGGGGCCCCGACGCGCTGTTCCGCAATCTTCGCGATATTTCCCGGGCCATGGACGGCGTGAACTTCCTGGTCGAGTGCACCCACCCGTCGACCGAGCCGATCCACCGCAGCATGATCGTGGACCCGACCGGCGCCGTGGTGGCTCGGTCGGAATACCGCCGCGCGGGGATCGTCTCGGCGGTGATCGATCTGGACGCCGACCGTCCCCCGCGGTGGCTGCGGGTGTACGACCCTCACAAGCCCGCCGGTTATCTACCCGAGTACCAGCCCACGCAAATGCCGCGGATGGCCAACGATCTTCGCGAGACCATCCTCGCCTCGCGCCGCCCGAACCTTTACGCCCCCCTGGCTCCGCAGCCAAAGTGAAGGAGGGTGTCGCCAGGGCCGAAGGAAAAGGTCCTGGGCTGGCCGGACGCCCGGCGGAGCTTGATCCCGCCCACGCCGACGGAACTTGATCCCGCGCACCCCCCGACCTCGGGGTTGACCATTCGCCGCGGGGGGTTACCAGCGGGCTTCCAGACCGCAGTTGAAGCCGTGGGCGAGGGCGTCCTGGCGGAAGAACAAGCGGCTGCCGCTGGTCGCGTTGTTGGAGAAATCGAGCTGGTCGGTGGCCCGGGCGATGTTGTCCATGTAGAACACGTTGTAGCCGAACCTCGCCAGCCAGGTGCCGTTGAACTGATAGGCGGCCGTGATTCCGCCGTCGACGACCAGGGACGCCGCGGTCTCGCTGGGCGAGAAATTGCGGAGGACGACGGTGCGGTCGTCGTCGGTCATGAACGTCGCCTGTCGCGCCTGGTTGTCGTAGATTCCCACCTTGCAGATCCCCGTCAACTCCCAGCATCCCCGCGTGCCGCGCCACCGGCCCACCCATTGCACGCCCCAAAGGTCGTTCATCGTGTCGACCTGATAGAAGCTCATGCGGTCAGCCGTGAAGGAGTTGAGGTTGAAGTTCTCCTCCAAACGGATGAACCGCGGCCCGATCGCCCAGTGGAAGCTTGCGTCGCGCCCGCCGAAAAACACATTCAGCTCCACGCTGTTGATGCGCGATTGATAGCGGGCGACCATCGCGCCGGCCCCGGAAAAGTCGGTGGTGACGCCGGGATCGCCGAGCACGTCCGGCAGGCGGAGGAACGAGCCGAGGGGGGCCACTTCGGTGAGCCGGTCGAACCAGTTGTAGATCCCGAAATACCCGATCTCGAAGGAGTGGATCGTCTCTTCCTCGTCCGACAGGAAATCCATAGTCAGCCGGGGGCCCGCCTGGTAGCCCAGGTCCAAGGCGTTCGTGAAAATGGTCTGCCCCAACACGGGGTTGACCATCATCGGCTGCTTGCGCGTGTGCTCCAGTCGCCACACCAGGGCCTCGGCCGTGAAATCGAAAACCGGCCGCGTCTCCCCGCAGTTCGGGTCGATGTAGGTGGTCGTCGCCCCATACGCGCTCGGCGCCGTGTGTTGCGGGCCATGCACCATGGCGCCTGGCGCCGGCGACGGGACCGGCCCGACCGCGTCGAGATAGGGATCCGCCTGCTTCTGGGCCAGGCGCGCGGGGACGTTCGCGTTGGCGCGCGGTGGCGCACTCTGCATCGGAACGTTTCCGCTGGCAACGCCTCGGGATGGCTCCGAAACGGCCTCGGCCGAGGTTCTCGACACGCGGCGGTCCACTCCCTTCGCAACGGGCTCGTCCGCGGCGGTCCACTCCCTGGCGTCGACCGCGGTCCGCACGTCGGGAAGAGGACGGACGAGCGGATCGCCCGACTGGGCGAGCGGATCGACCAGTTTCCCAAAGCCTACTCGGGCATTCTCTGCTTCCGGGGGGCGAGGATCGTTGGTCAGTTCGGGAGAGGCGCGGGTCGGGGCCGGGATCGCCGGGCCTTGAAACTCGGCGGCCAAGGGATTGATCAACTTGTCGCTCGGGGCAGCCTCGCCGTGCGAGGCCCCGTCCGACGACAGTGCATGGTGGGAGTCCGCCGCGAAGGCTTCGCCCACGCGGTTCGATTCCTCGCTCGATGTGGGCGTAACCAGCGGATCGACCAGAGTGGCGGCGGATCGCTGGACCAGCGCCGAGGCGGGCTCGGAGTCCTTCGGCTGGGCTTGAGGCGTCGAACCGGCCTTCGTCCCTGCGACGCGGGCGAGGAAGGCCTCGTCCAAGCCTAACCCCTGGGCTTGCGATGCGTCGTGGGCCGGCGCGCCGCCCTGGACCGCCGAGGGTTCGGCCCGGCGAGCCATCTCGCTGAGGACGCGGGCAAAATCCGCGGCCCGGCCGCGGTTGGCCCACGCCAGGGCCATGGCACACGCAAGAGAGATCGCACACGCGAGAAAAGTTGATGTTCGGCGCATGGTTCGGTTCTTGGGTCAGAAGGCCAGGTTTGCGGGATGGCCCCGGCTGAGGTCAGGGTCCACACTTCCAGGGATCAGCCGTGTTTACCGCCTACCCAGTTCATTGAGATTCAAATTCAGCAAGGTATTGTTGACCAAGATGTTCATCATCATTTCAAACGGAGTGTATTCGAGGATGATGAAGTCGTTGGGCTGGACGAGGATGCGTTCTTCGGGATTGAGCATGGCCGTCTTCAGGTTCAGCTTGATGGCCACCTGTTGCCCGTTGACGTTGCGCAACACGATGACGCGGGTCGGGGGGAAGATTCCGCCGACGCCGCCCCGGCCCCCGCCGATGCCGCTCCCCGGACCGCCCCCGCCGGCCGCCGCGGCAATCGAGCCGCCGGACATGGCGATCGCCCCCAGGACGTCGAGGTCGAAGTCTCGCGGCAGCGGATACTGACCGCCCGCAAGCAGGCCGCCCGTATAAAACACTTCCTCGTCGCGCGACTCGATGAACACGATGTCGCCCGAATTGAGAATGATGTCCTCCTGAGTGAGGTTCAACGGCGGATCGTACGGTCCGACGCGGAGCGGGATCCTCTGGATCTTGCGGCCGGTCGCCAGGACCTCCGCGCGCGTCGCCGGATCTTCGAGCGTGCGCAAGAACTCGTCGCGTTCCTCCGGAGTGCGAAACGCCCCGCGCATGATTTTGATTTGATTCTTGGTGTCGATGCCTGGCAACCCGCCGGTCGCGGCCAGGGCGTGCAGCACGTCGTTTTCATAGGCCGGCAATTCGACCGCCTTGGTGACCCCAGCCCTTTCCGGTTCGTACATCCCCCGTTGGCCACCTTGGCGGCCGACCCGTTGCTGATTCGCGGTATCCTCGCGAACCACAAGAACGTTGTAGGTCCGTTTCCGCATCAAGGTGACGATAATCCGGTCGCGGCCCGGCTGAAGAATTCTCTGATCCACCGTGTACGCCTTGCGGATCTCGTCTTCGACTTGAGCGACGGTGAGACCGGCCACCAGGATGGGCCGCGTCAACGGCAGCGAGATGGTTCCATCCTCGCGAACGGGGACGGGGAAGCCCAGGGCGGGAGGGATCGACTCGCCTTGATCGCTCCACCGCTGCGGCATGTAAACCGGCGGGGCTTCGTCGGATTTGCCCAGCACCCCTTCCACATAAATCCCCAAGATGTCCCGCGCGGCGAGTTGATAGACTGGCGGCGGATCCTGGCGGAGCTTGGAGAAATCGATCGGCTGCCGATCGCCCCGGGGTTTGTCCAGGATGTTGGGCTGGACGCACGTCGCGGGAATCGCGGTGCGTGCCACGCTGCTGCAACCCACGCAGATTGCAGCCAAAGCCATTAACGCGACGGTGATTCCAAGCGATTTGCCGCCGACACTCATGACGTGAATCCTCGTGTCCATCTCCCCGCCGTCTTGCCGCGAGGCATCGCCGCCTCGAGATTGCATGCGCCGGCCGCCCCCCAACGGAACCACAGCCGTTGGCAAGACCGTCAAACTGGTTTCCTTGTTGCTTATCGTTCCTGCCGTCGAGTTCCCTAAAACCGAATTGCGAATTAAAGCCGGACTAATGGGAATCCCCGGCACAATCCCTCCGCACAGCTTGCGCCAATTGCCCGGTCTTAATCGCGGAGGTTTGTATATCCCAGGCGAAAGAGGGGTTGAGCGAGGCGTTGGTGGATTGGGATGCCTGCGCTTCAACCTGGTTTGAAGACTTTCTCTGACTCTCCGACCAACTTGGGGGACTTAGCCAGCCGATATGCGGAAACCAAAGCCAAACCCATTTGGCTAGAGCATGACCCCCATGAAGATCTGCACATCCAGGTCGGGCAAATCGACCTGGATGCGGCGGGTGCGGGACACTATACTTCCGCGATTTTTCGCGTGTTCTTTTTTGGCATGTCCGGGGACTACGAGCGTGACGATGTTGGCAATCCGGCGGACGGCCTTGCTGGTCGCGTGTGCGTCCGTGTGCGCTGGCGGCTGCGTCCAGCGCCGGATGATTGTTCGCAGCAATCCGCCTGGCGCGGTGGTCTATATCGACGACTACGAAATCGGCACGACGCCGGTGGCGACCAATTTCACGTATTACGGGACGCGCAAGATCCGGCTGGTGAAAAACGGGTACGAGACGCTCACCGTGATGCAGCCGGTGCCTGCGCCCTGGTATCAGTGGACCCCGTTCGACTTCATCGCGGAGAACCTGATCCCGGGAAAGATCCACGACACGCGGACGTTCGATTATCCGCTGGTGCCGCAATTGGTGGTTCCGCCGGAGCAGTTGCTGGAGCGGGCCGAGGGGTTGCGGCGCGAGACGCGGGCGAGCGGGGCGGTGCGGGCCGCGCCGCCGCTGCGCGCCGGATTTGCGCCTGATGGACCTTCGGCGTCGGCCGTTCCTTTTGCCGCGGCCCCGAATCCGGCTTCCGCGCCGCCGCCTGGCCCGTCGCCGTGAGGGCGCGCCGGATCCGGTCCCTTCGCAGCGGCGTAACGGTTCACAGGCCGTGACCGGCCAAGGGGGACAGTCCCATTTTCGCGGACTTCGCCGCGAAAATCGGGACAGTCCCCGTGAACGGTTACGCCGCGGCGGATCCGGGCGTGCTCACCGTCGGCCGATCCGGCCGGCGCGTTGTCGGCCTTGAGCCGGCAGGCCGGGACGAATACCGCCCCGTCCAGTGGTTTCTTTGCCTGATTTGCCGGCGCTGGCCGCGGGATTATACTGAGGGGATGCCAATCCATGATTTGGGTTACCGCGCGTGGCATGGCCGATTGGTGCCGCAGATCGGTCGATTCTGGGTCATATCCCAGGCGGGGATTCGGCTGGCCTGGCGCAACATGTGGCTGCGGCGCACGTTGCTGTTGGCGTGGCTCCCGGTAATCCACGTGGGGGCCTTGATGTTCGTCTACGAGCAAATGCTGGCCAACGAGCCTGGCTTTGCGCGCTCCCAACCCGTCGGGACGATCGTCCCCTGGCTCCAGCAGATCCCGTTTTCCGACAGCCGGCACCAGGTCTGGGCCTGTTTGCTGTGGTTTTTCTTCCGCTATCCGCAGTTGTTCGTGATGATTTTCGTGGTGGGGCAGGTGGCCCCGCCGCTGGTGTCGCAGGACGTGCGGACCAAGGCGTTCTTGCTCTATTTTTCGCGGCCGTTGGCGCGGCTGGAGTACGTGCTGGGCAAGATGGTCGTGGTCTGGTTCTATTTGTCGCTGATTTCGGCCTTTCCGGGACTGTTGCTGTACTGTCTGGCCGTGCTGCTCTCGCCTGAACTCAGCGTGGTATGGACCACCTGGGACCTCCCGCTGCGGGTGCTGGCGGCCTCGGTGGTCTTGATGGCGCCCACGGCGGCCATCGCGCTGGCCCTGTCGTCGCTGACGCCGGAGACGCGCCACGCCACGTTCGGCTGGTTTGCGGTTTGGGCGCTGGGTTGGGCCACGTACTTGATCCTCGAGGCGAACACCCTGGGGGCAAGCAGCCCGCGCCGCTGGGATTTCGTGTCGCTGTATCATACGTTGGGCACCCTCCAGTACTGGGTTTTCGGCCTGAAGCAGGAATTGACGGGCCGCGTGTTGCCCTTGCCGGGAGGAACGGGTTTCCTGCCGCCGCCCTCCCAGGTGCACGTCTGGCCGGCGGCGATCGAGGTGGCCGTCCTGACCTTGGTGGCCTTGGCGGTGCTGTTTCGCCGGGTTTCGTCGCCCATGCGGATTTGACATGATTGCTTTCCGGCGCGCGACCAAGCTGTACGGCACGGTGATCGGCGTGAACGACGTCACGCTCTCGCTGCCGCAGGGGGCCTATGGCCTGATCGGGCCGAATGGTTCGGGCAAGAGCACGCTGTTGAACCTGATGACGGGCCAATTGCGCCCCACGCTGGGCGAGGTCCGGGTGTTCGGCGAGAATCCCTGCAACAATCCGGAAGTGCTCCGCCGCCTGGGCGTATGCCCCGAGCAGGATTCGGTCTATGCCGACGTGAGCGGGTTGGAGTGGGTCGCCTATTTGCTCCAGCTCCACGGGTTTGGACGCCGCGCGGCCCGGCAACGCGCGGCCGATTCGCTCGACCGCCTGGGAATGGCCCCCGCGATGCGGCGGCGCATGGGCAGTTACTCGCGGGGCATGCGGCAGCGGACCAAGCTCGCCGCCGCCCTGGCCCACGACCCGGAACTCTTGATCCTCGACGAACCCCTCAACGGCCTCGACCCGGTCGGACGCCACGAGGTGACCGTGCAGTTGCAGGAATGGATTCGCCGGGGTCGCGGGCTCGTGCTGGCCAGCCACATCCTGCATGAAGTGGAGGCGGTCACGCAATCGTTCTTGTTGATCTGCGGGGGCCGGGTGTTGGCCTCGGGTTCCGCGGAAGAGGTCCACACGCTCCTGGCCGAAATCCCCAACGAGATCCACATCCGCACCAACGACGCGGCGGGACTCGCCCGGCGTTTGGTCGAAGAGGGAGCGGCCGAGTCGCTCCGCTTTGACGGCGGCGAAAGCCTCATCGTGGCCACGCGCAATCCGGCGGTCCTTTACGCCCGGCTGCCGCAGTGGCTCGACGGGACGGGCATCCAGGTCCGCGAGCTGCGATCGACCGACGAATCGCTCCATGCCCTGTTTTCGGCCTTGATGCGCATCCACCGGGGAAACGCATGAGCATCCTCCGCGCGACTGCGGCCGTGTTTGCCTTCGAGTGCCGCCGGGCGCTGGGATGGCGGCGCGGCTTGCTGGTGCTCGGCCTGGCGTCGTTTCCGGCCGTCATCCTTTGGCTCATCCGTTACGAAGGCGGTCAGCTCGATCGCCCGGATGCCTGGCCGCTGGCCCTCTTCGTGTTGATTCCAGAACTCGTCTGCTTGCTGGGGCTGCTCCTCTGGGTCACGCCGATCGTGCAAACCGAGGTCGAGGGAAAGACGTGGCCTCACCTGGCTGTCCGGCCGGCGGGAAAGCTGCCCCTCTTGCTCGGCAAGTACGCGGCCGGCGTGTTCTGGACGGTGGCGACGGCCTGGCTGGCGCTGGCCTTGGCGATGTGGGTCGTGTGGCCTCTGGACGACGGGCCGCACGTGGCCAAGGTCCTCGGCGCCCTGGCCGTGCTCTCCTCGATGGCCTACGGCGCCCTGTTTTCGCTCTTCGGAATCGTGTTCCTGCGCCGCGGGATGATCTTCGCGGTGGGATACACGCTGGTCGAATTCCTCGTCCGACTCATCCCGGCGATCATCCGGCAGCTCACCGTCCAGTATCATCTTCAGAGCCTGCTCGTCGCGTGGATGCACTGGGAAGAAGTCAACCGCCGCATGGGGCCTTTGTTTGGCGTCACCTCCCCCGCCGAAAACATCGCGACGCTTCTGGGCTACACCCTCTTTCTGCTTGGCGTGTCCGCGGCCATTCTCCGCCGGCGTCAACTCGTGACGGCCGTCGAAACCGCGTGACGGGCCACGGGCCGAGGGATCATTCCTCGCGAAGCATTTCCAGGACGAGGCGTTTGGTCGTTTCCCAATCGATGCAGCCGTCGGTGATCGACTGCCCGTAAACCAACTCGCCCGCCGGTTGCGGAAACGGCTGGTTTCCGGCGACGAGGTTGCTTTCCAGCATGGCTCCGACGATGGACTCGGCGCCGGCCCGCCGCTGGGCCCAGACGCTCCGCAGCACGTCCGGCTGGCGGTTGGGGTCCTTGCCGCTGTTGCCGTGGCTGCAATCGATGACGATGACCTTCTCGAGTCCCGCCGCGGCCAACTGCCGCTCGGCCTCGGCCACGTGCTCGGGCGAGTAATTCGGGCCGTTGTCCCCGCCGCGGAGCACGAGGTGGCAGTGCCGGTTGCCCGTCGTCGACACGGCCGACGCCACGCCGTCGCCGCTGATCCCGAGGAACGTCTGAGGGTGCCGCGCCGCCTGGATCGCATGGACGGCCGGAGCGATTGCGCCGTTCGTGGCGTTCTTGAATCCCAGCGGCATGGAGAGACCGGAGGCCATCTGGCGGTGCGTCTGCGACTCGGTCGTGCGCGCGCCCACGGCCGACCAGCAGATCAAATCGGCGATGTACTGGGGGGTGATCGGGTCCAACAGCTCCGTGGCCGTAGGCACGCCGAGATCGATCACGTCGCGCAAGAA